>ENA-ORUM01000045-ORUM01000045.1-human-gut-metagenome-genome-assembly--contig:-NODE-45-length-176997-cov-11.569073_pt1 | contig 176997 bp, 124 predicted proteins | sample MGYA00242083_ERZ509217 | MGnify/ENA primary metagenome ERZ509217 (study PRJEB26280, sample SAMEA2338831) | human gut metagenome | biome: human gut; feature: human-associated habitat; material...
ACGTCGCGGAGAGCGAGTGGGGCGCCCGCCGCTACCTGGACGTGACGCTGCTGGAGGGGTAGCCGCACCGGACGGCGGGCCTATGGGGCTGTCCAAAAGTGCGCAAGATTCTTGACGGTACCCATCGGGGAGGTCACGCGAGGGGAGGTGCTGAGCATGAAAGACGAGGACAAGAGGAAATTCAGCATCGAGGAAGAGGCGGAGTGGCGCATACAGGTTCTCAAGCGCACGGCGCGCATCAGCGCGGCGAAGGCCAAGCAGCTCGAGCGCGAGAGGAACGCGATGCGCAGGAAGGAGCCCCTCGAGGACAGGGAGGGGCTCGAGGGCACCCTGAGGTGCATCGACAGCGTGATGGAGTGGCGCTTCGTGGACGAGTTCGGGCGCGTGGAGCTCGACGCGGACATGCTCTCCATGCACATCACGGTCAGGGAGCTGCGGTTCATCCGCGCCTGCGTCGTGCGGGCAATCGAGGAGCTGGAGGGAGGCGCACGGTGAGCGACTACGGGATAAAGACGTACGCCGACCTCGCGGAGACCTGCGGCGGCATGGTGCTCGCCAACGAGATGGCCTATCGCCCGATGGAGTTGATGAGCGGAAACTGGGCGCCTTGGGATGAAATCTTCCAGTGGTACATCGTGCAGGACCCGAGCTTCCTCATGAAACACACCGACGAGCCGGTGTTCTACGACGGCGAGCTCTGCTTGTACGTGTGGGGATTGAAAACCTTCGGCACGAGCTGGTCCGTCCTGCCCGCCCCCGAGATTCACTAGCCATTCGTGCCCCATGGGTGCGGCGAGAAATCGCCGCACCCTATTTTTTTCACTCAGCTGCTCGCTAAAGGGGCCATGCGAAACGTCGTCACCGCAGGGCATTTGCCAGCGAAAAACAGCGCTGACCCTCGGCTCGTAAACGAGGGGATTCGGATGCGCTTTCGCAAGTTGCGCGAACGGCGAAAACCAAACACGGGATTCCCGCTTCTTTTTTCGCAGCCGCTTCGCGGCATTTATCAGGCGAAACTGCCTTAGCCTCCTCCGCTGTACGCTTCGGGGCAAAAAAGGCAAAAGGGCATAAGGGGGACTGACGCAGCTTGCGCTGCGGTCGGCATAGCCGACAGTCCCCGGTTGCGGCGCGCACGCCGCAATCCTGCCGAGCGCCGTACGCTCGGCAGAGGCCCCGGCGGGGCGGCTCGCCGCCCCGCCATAGAGAGAGGCCGTACACGAAAAGAGCGGGCACCCAGAGGCAGCCCGCCCTTTCGGCGCAACGTCCCCGCGCAGATCGCAAAGACCTGTCGCGCATAGCGCGGCCGATCTTTGCGACCTCGCGGCGTGGTGCAAGCCTCCAGCAGAGGTCCTGATGCTCGCAGCTAAGAAAAGCGAGCTACCGGATTGATACAATATGTGAAGCCAACAACAGGGAGGGCATGATGGGTCTGCTTGGAGCCTTATTTGGAGGCGGGAAGAAAAAGAAGCCAACCATCCGCACAAAAGTCGAAATAATTGAGCATCAGCATGTTGCTCCGGACGAGCCCGAGCCGGTAGAAAAGCGGATAAAGTCTCTCAACCCCGGCCCGTCTGGACTTTACCCGCACGAGATTTTGATGCTCCACTATGCACAAGGCTACAAAACCAGCATTCAGGAGTTTCAGGGGTTCTGGAGATACAAATACGGCGTAAGAGACCCCAAGGGCGTATTAACCTCGCTGATGCAGAGGGGCTATCTAAAAACCGGCGGCGCCCCAGAGGCGATGCGGAATGCGAAAATGGACGCTTTGAGGGATTGCTGCCGACAAGCAGGCCTCTCTCCCTCCGGAAAGAAAGACACCTTGATTGAACGGCTAGTAGAATCTGCCGATGCGTCCCTGCTCGAAGCAACGTTTTCTGACAAGTACTTTGCGCTTACGGAGCTTGGAGGGAAAGCTCTCGACGCCGAGGGATACATTCCGTATATCCATCTCAAGCCTATTGACGGCCTCGATATCTGGAATGTCGGCGGAATTGTAAATGCCGGACAAAGCCCCTTCTGGAGAGATGCGATGTGGGGCTATATGAACAAGGAGAGCATCGGATTTGCCTCGGCTGGAAACTACGGCCTTTATGCAAATATGCGGCTGCGGATGAGCGAGTTCGTAGAAGACGAGGGCAGAATCAAGGACGCTCTCAGGCTCGCCGTCGAGGTCGAGTGCATCGACCTAAACGGTGCAGTTAATGGCGGCGCGTGGGCCTATGTGGCGGACAAGATAGCCCCATACAAAGACTCTCTTGTTAAATCAGCACCCGGCATCATCAAACGAATTTTCAAGCTCGCAAAACAGGCCGACTACAACGATGAGCGACTGGATGCGCTGATTCTGGAAATAGCTTCAAGACGGTCAACCCCGGTGCAAGTCTTTACGCCAGAAGAGTGCGTACGGATAGTGCATGCAGAAAAGGAAGGGAACACCGCCTTACTCGGAAGACTTTATTCGAAGGCCCAGAAACGGCTAAAGGGTGAAGCCTAGGCCGCGCAGATCGCAAAGACCTGTCGCGCATAGCGCGGCCGATCTTTGCGACCTCGCGGCACAATCCTAATCGTTCGCGCCCGCAGCGCCACTCGCTGGATGATTCGTAGCACCGTGGGGAGGGTTGCGGAGAAGCCCGAGATAACGCTCTTTGAGGTCGGGCATGGCGATGCGTCCGGGGTCGGAGCCGCGATACGCCATGTTCATCCACTCGCGCACGCTGTACTCGAGGATGAGGGGCTCGGGCCAGTCCATCTTGTTCGCGCTGCGCACGGTGTTGGGCGTGACCTCCCATTCGCCCAGCTCCGCCTCGAGCAGTTTCACGTCCTTGACGAAGGCGTTCTTGGACTCCGGCCTACCGGAAGGGTTGAACCTCTCCATCCAGCGCCGGTACAGGTCGTACAGGAACTGCCACGGCAGCAGGTCCCACGATGCCTCAGGCAACACGTCCTCGAGGAACTGACGGACGGCATCGTTGTACCCCTTGAAGTCGGCGAGAAGCTCGCGACATGCCTTCGGCTCGTCCAGTTCGTAGTAGTCCGTCTCCGCGAGAACGTGGTACAGCACGTATTCGAGCACATCCCGCCTGTTGAGGTAATCGCTCTTGATGTACTTGCGCTCGCGCCCCTCGAACGACTTGTTCATGGGAACGACCAGCAGGCGCCGGTACATGGAATCGGTCTTATCGCGGAGCTTGGGAAGCTCGTTGATGCACTGAATCATGAACCCGTTGAACTTGAGCGACACCGCATCCTTGAACTTCCGGTCGACGAGAAACGGGTCGCCCGTGATGATTGACTTCAGGGCGGCGGCATCGTCGAGGTAGGTGCCCGTGTCGTTCTCGTCGGTGATGATAGCGGAGACGCGGGTCAGCGGCTCGAGCATGAAGTTGTGCCCGAAGTCCTTGAGCTTGATGGAGGCGCACGCCTCCGGCCCGCAAAGGTTGCGGGCGAGCGTGCAGAACGTGCCCTTGCCGTTGTTCCCCCTCGTGGAGTACAGCCAGGCACTCTTGTTCCAGCGGACATTCGGACGGATGACCGCCCCGAGCAGCTGCCAGAGGAGGCGAACCGTCTCGGGGTCATCCGAGAGGGAGTCCATCCAAGACGCCACGTCCCAATCGGTCCCGTCCTCGTCGTTGTGGATAACGGGGTTGCGCGCCCCGTCCACGTAGTCGACGTCTATCTTCGTGGTGAAAACGAAATCCGGGTCGAAGCCCAACAGTAACTTGCTCCCATAGTCGTACACGCCGTTCTTCACGGGGACGAGGTCCGCATCCTGACAGCGCATCACCCTCGGGCACTCCGTCCGCAAGATCGTGACAACCTCATCGATGCCCCGTTTTGTGATCGTCACGTTATAGCGGCGGATGAGGGCCCGGAGGTTGTCGCGCCTTATGTCGTAGCACCCGGCGAGCCGCCCCTCGGTCTGGTACACGCCAATCTCGTAGTTGCCATCCTCCTCCCTGTCCGAGAGACAGATGAGCTTGGCGTGGTGGACGTACTTGATGGCGAGCGCGACCTGAAGCGGTAGCAGCGTCTTGAGCTTGGAGAGGCGCTCGCTCGGCGGCTTCTGCTCGGGATAGGCCTCCTTCTTCGGCGCTCCCACCGGGGCGCTCGGGTCGCGCGGGCCGAGGTTCCATTCCTCGATTGCGTTGTTCGTCGCCGCGAGCAGCTCTCGCTCGACGGTGAAGAACGGCGGCGGACAGTCTGCGTCGAGCCCAGAGAGGTAGTCCTCGCTCACGGTGTGGTACAGCTCGTTCGGGGTTAGTTCCATTCTTGCCTCCTTGAATCGAATTGGATTACGGGATTTGTACCGCCCGAAAACAGGTGCGTAAAGGGGTGAATTTGCGCAAAACAGCAGGTCAGGGCCATATCTGTTCATATATGAACAGATATGGCCCTATGTGTTTTCCGTGACGCTCGGGGCCCGAGAGGCCGGGAGGGGCTTTGCCACCCCGCTATCCTTCCGTCTCTTGCCCTCCAAATCGGCCGTACAGGCAGGGCGAGAGACAGACGGTAGGGTCGGTAGGCCTCTTTCCAGATAAGACGAGAGCACAGGAGCTAGGCAATCCCACCGTGTACTTCATCTGTAATGCCTTGGCGGGAAGGGCTACCGAGGCTACCGGGACAGCCCTGAGCCCCAAGTCTCAGGCGAAAAGGGTGCCGCCCGTTCTGTGGGCATGGCGGCAAGCGAGCAGCCACGGCGGCAACCAGACCCCGGCCGGGCCCTCTCGTCATAGAATCCGGGGCGTCATGTAGCTTCCGTGTACTTTTTTGCCCCAAAAGCAGGCTCGGAGAGGGCGGGGTGCCCGGCCTCGCCCTGCCCGTCGGTCTCCCCGGCAAACGCCGATCAATCTTTGCGGATTGAGCGCCGTTTGACCGTCGCCGCCCGTCGGGATACGTTCGTATTAGCCGTTTATGGCCGCGTGCAATGACGCCTCGATGCGTTATCACGGGATGCATGTGAGGCCGCCCATGGCCTCTTAAGAGATTGCCCGGGGAAGAGAGCCGCCCCACGCCGCGTCCGGCGCACCAAACCCGCGCGGGCCACGCAGGGCCATTTGACCGCCACAGGTCGGCTCGCGGAGCCACGAGCTCCGCACGCTGAGGAGCGCGGGCGCGCGTATCGTGCCCGATGGGCGCGCCTCCCAGCTCGGCCGCACGCCGCAATCGTCGGCGTGCCTGACGCTGGGAGGCGTTTTCATGACAAGGGTTGTGTACGTTCAGAATCACGACAAGGGAATCCTTCCCGAGAAGCAAATCGCGGTCACCAACGGAGCGGCCGCACGGATGCTCGGCATCAGCCCCCGCACGCTCTCCAATTGGCGCGTGCAGGGTCGCGGGCCCAAGTACATAAAGGTCGGCTCCCACCGCTCTCCGGTGCTGTACCGCGTATGCGATATCGAGGCTTGGCTCGACTCCCATCTGGTTGAGGGCGACGGCAAGACGAGCGCAGGCGCTCGTCGGTAGGCAACGCGCAGCCAAAGAGAAAGGAGACCCCATGCCGCGCGTTGCACTCGAACCGGGCCAGAACAGCATCGAGCGCGCCGCCATCGTCAAGACCGACGACGGCGGCTACCGGATGCAGTGGAGCGTACGCCTTATGAACGGGCGCATTCTAAACAGGACCACCAAAGGGAAGTGTTCGAAAGGCGAGCTTCGCAGGCGCGCGCACGCCAAGGCCCAAGAGCTCATCGCCACGTCTGGAGGGAGCGTCTCCGCTTGGAGGGGCTCCTCCTCCATGAGCGACTTTATCCGTCAGGAAGTCTTACCGAGCATCGCCGCGACCGACGATTCGGTTCTGCGCCCCCGGACGAAAAGCAGCTACAAGCGTGTCCTCGAGCTTTCCGCAGAAGCGCTCAAGGGATTCCGAATCGCGGATGCCGTGCGCCCGCGTAACCTCGAGGAAGCACTTGCTGGCATTGCAAGCCGGAACGGGACCGCAACCGCGCGCCAGTGCTCCAAGACGATGAGCAAATACGTCTTGGAGCCGCTCGTGCGCGACGAAGTGATTGCGTACAACCCGCTCAAGAGCTTCAAGCCGCGACTGCCGGAACACCGTGCCACAAACAAGGCCCCGGGCGGTCAGGCGCTCAGCCCCAGCGAGCGCGAGCGGGTCATTGTCTACCTGCTCTCCATCGACCCCACCGACGTTGCCCCACCTAAGAGGGGCCGCTATTCCGCCGAGGATAGGAGCAACCTGCGCCGCGCTGTTACGGAGATCACGTTGCTTCAGGCAGCAACTGGTCTCCGCATCAACGAGGCGAGGACGCTCGCACGGGGGAACGTGGGCGAGAAGGACGGCCTGCTCACCATCACCGTCACCGAAGAGACCTCGAAGACGCACAAGGGACGCACAATCCCCGTGCTGGACGAGCGCGTTGCCGAGCGCGTACGGAAACGTCTCGAGGAGGCTGGGAAGGCACCAGATGCGCTCTTGTTCCCCGCTCCCGCCGCTCCCGGTAAAGAGTGGGACTTGAACAACGCCGAGCACGCCATCAAGAAGCTGTACCACGAGCTTGCCGATGCTTTGGACATTCCCCTCTTGAACGAGGTGTCCACTCACGTGTGGCGAGCCACGCTCAATACCGAGTGGCTGAACAAGGGAGTTCCGGAAATCCAGCGCGCGGCGTACTTCGGCCACAGCCCGGAGGTCAACAGGAGCTACTATACCGACCTCACCGACATCTCGCCTCTGGTGGAGATGCTTCGGCGTCCTGAAGGCGCAAAGTAATGAGTATGGTAATGAGTATCAGCGTGATTTACGGTGATTTATATGACCACAGAGCGTATCCGAATACCGCAAAATACGCATCATGAGCTGGGAGGATATAAAGGTTGACCTCGTGATACGAGAAGCGTCCCTCGCTTGCCCGGAGGTCGTAGGTTCAAATCCTGCCCCCGCGACCAAGAACTTTTAGCAGCTCAGGAACGGTAAAAGTCCTGAGCTGCTTTTTTCCAACCGGCTCGGACGCCGTTGTCATCAGGGCCCTCTCGGCCATAGGGGGAAGCGGGCTAGATTGCCCTCCATCGCGCGGCCTTCCCGATGACCCCATCGTTGTCGACCGTCTTGTCGACGTTCTTCATCTTGGCGAGCAGGTTAGAAACCCGCTTTGACTTCTGCCGGTCGCTAAGGCCGGCCGGAAGCAAATCGTCCAGGAGCGCCACGATCTTCGCTCGCGACGCGGGCCCGGTCTCAGAGAGCATCTGGAGGATGAGCGACTTGCACGCTTCCTCGTTAAGCCCCTTGCTCCTCGTGTATGTGACCTCCTGACCAGTCTCAGCGGCGATGGAGTTTGTGATTGAGAGCTGGGGGTATCTTCCCTCCACGAGTTTGAGCTCGTGGAGCCTCGCCGCCTGCTCCCGGGTGACTTCCTCGTGCTTCTGGACCTTGTCGAGGAGATGGACGATATCCATGGGAAGATCGGGACGGGCATAGAGCAAGCGGCTGTAGCTCTCATTGATCGACTTGCCGAAGATGGTGACCTCGACGCGGTTCGGATCGCTGAGGTCGTACGTTGGTAGCGGAAAGCATCTGCCCCTCTGCATCTGGAAAACTTTGGGGATCCCCATAGCGATGGTGCCAATCATATCCATCTGGACCATTGCCTCGCAGAGGAAGGGGTTTCGGTAATAGCTCGGCTTGAAGCCAGGCCTCATCGCCTTCTCGATGGTCTCGGGGATGAAGGCCCCTCGTTGAGGAATACGAGGTGATCCTCGAACTCCTCGACGTTTACGCGCCCCTACATGGAGTAATCCTGATGCGCGATACAGTTGTTGAGGAGCTCTCTGATTATCTCGGGCTCGTACTGGCTGACCTCGATGGGAAAGAGGCTCGCGCCGTTCGCGTTGAACCGGTATCTCTCGTTCCTAATCTTGCCGAGAACTCGGTCCACGGCGAGCAGGAATGGCGGCTTGAAGTGCTCGTAGGCGGTCACGGAGTTATGACTAAAATGGGCTGCCAAGCAATGATTTAGTCCTATTTTACGACTAGGAAGAACTTGATTGAACTTCCCATTGCGCTAAAAACATCTAGAGGAGTAACGACAAGTCCAATCTACGCCGTTCGTTTTTCGGAACTATGTGCCCTTAGCCATGACAGCGGGCTTGCTTCCGTTGATGAGGATGGGGCATATTTTTTAAGCCACGCGCAGCAGCGTCTCGGCTATGAACAAAAACCAACTTCTGCCTACTCGGTCAACGGGGTGCCTTCGTACAGCACAACCGCATATCCTGGTCTCGCATCCATTCACCAGCATTCACACTCACACCCCATCCCCATTCGCCCGCCGGCATACGGCTGAAGCCTGTAAACGGTAGTTCGCCTTTTGAACCATAGGCCACCATTGGAACTGGATACAGTAGTTTCAAAAGACAACACCAAGGACTGGGGGCACACCATGCGCGAAGCGCCCACTTCGTTCGCCAACCGACCGTTTATCTGGGGATCCGCCAACTCGGCCTATCAATGCGAGGGCGCGTGGAACGAAGATGGCAAAGGTCTGGGAGAGTGGGATTACTTCAATGCCATCCCCCACATGAACGTCAATGGAATCGACGGCAGGCAAGCCAGCGACTTCTACCACCGGTTCCGCGAGGACATCACCCTCATGGCACAAGGCGGTCAAAACTCCATTCGCCTCTCCATCTCATGGAGTCGTATCCTCCCGGAAGGCCGCGGAACGGTTAACGAAGAAGGCGTCGCGTTTTACAACGAGCTCATTGACTGCTGCATCGAATGCGGTGTGGAGCCCAACATCACGCTCTTCCAGTACGACCTACCGTACGTCATCGCCTGTGAAGGCGGTTGGTCCAACGTTGCCACTGCAGACGCCTTCAGCGAATACGCCCGCGTATGTTTCGAGCATTTCGGGGACCGGGTCCTCCTTTGGTCCACCGTGGACGAGCCCCAGTACTATAGTTACTGCGCCAACTTCCTTGGCATATATCCGCCCTGCCATAAGCTGGACATGCAATCGTTCCTGCAGTGGCAATACGTGCAGATGCTCGGCAGCGCAAAGGCCATCAAGATGTATCACGATATGGGGCTTCCCGGAGCTATCGGCGTCATCCACCACGATTGCAACGTCGAGGTAGCCCCCGGAACAGAAGATCCCGAGCGCGTTTACCGGGCGGCGGACTTCTTCTACAACCGCCTCATCCTGTGCCCAGCAGTTTTCGGATCCCTTCCGCCTGAAACCGACGAAATGCTCGAGGCGCTCGGCACCTACCTCTACCGCGTTCCAGGCGATGAGGAAATCTTCGCCGAAGGCGTAGTTGATTTTCTGAGTCTCAACGTGTTCTGTCGTAAATATGTAACCAGCTGGCATGGAGCGCCCTCGAGCGCGTCCGGCAACGTCAAGGGAGCGGGCAGCAAGAGCGTCGAGGGACAGATCGTTGCACCACTGTTCCAAACCGCCTACGACAGCACGGTCGAACACAATCAATGGGGCCGCGAGCTGCTGCCGCGCATCATGTACTCGTCTCTCATGCGCATCAAAAACGAATATGGAAACCCACCCGTAGTGGCAGAAAACGGCCACGGCGCCTATGAGGTGCCCGATGAAAACGGATACGTGGCAGACGACGACCGGATCCGCGTAATCGGCTCGTTCATCGACTATCTCGAACAGGCCAAGCGCGAGGGCGCGAATGTGTGCGGTTATTACTATTGGTGTACGATGGATCTATACAGCTGGATCAACGGGTACGAGAAGCGCTATGGCCTTGTGCGTGTAGACTTCGATGATGATTTCCGCCGCATTCCAAAAAAGAGCTGGTCGTGGTTCCGCGAACTCGGCAAACGGTTCAAGAGCTAGCGGACGCATGATAAGCTGACCCTCGATGTACCAAAACGCACACGTTGCGCCACCCCAACCCGCAGGCTGTCCGTTGCCACGCCGTGCGGTACAGAGAGAGGTATCAAGTGAGCGCAAATAGTTTCGGCTTGCTCAACTCCCTTGCAGCAATCCTGAATTCACAGCGACGCGACTCGGACTACGCAATCGCCCGCTACCTCATCGAACGGCTCAGCGACATCAACGCGCTATCGATTACCGACATCATGGAGAACGCATTCGTAACGCGCTCGGCGGTGCGGAGGTTCTGCAACAGAGTCGGCTTCGACAGCTTCAGCGACTTCAAAGCCCGCATGACCACCGCAGCGTATCCAAGCGACCTCAACCATCGGGACCTCGAATTAAGCATCGACGGATATCGGGCGACACTCGATAGCGGCATCTCAAACACATTTGAAAAGCTGCACCAAGCCGTACGCACCGAAGATATTGTCGAGCTCGCTCAAGATATGCACGCCCGCACGCATGTGGTGCTCGTGTGCGCGGGCAACACAACGGGCGTGCTCGAGCGCTTCCAGCAAGAGCTTTTCTACGTCAACAAGTTCGTCCAACTGACCACAGACACGTACCGGGAGCGGCTCCAACATGCCGCATGGAATCCCGACAGTCTCCTTGTTGTCGTCTCGGCATCCGGCGTCTTCGCTCGAGAATCGGCAGAATGGCTTCGCGAGATCGATGCAGAAAAACGGCTGGTCACCGCCTGCCCCTCGTTCGACGGCCAAGATATTTACGACCGCATCTACCAGCTGCGACCAGAAGGCGACGAGTCGGATTTCGACCGCCTCGGCTTATTTGGAAAGTACGGTACGACGTACTTCTTCGACCTCCTGAGCGCCTGCTATCTTAGCCGCTTTGCATAGCTGTGCCATAAGGCCCGGACGCGGATAGAGTACGTTGACCAGACCGGCAAGCAGTCCCACTCCATGAGCGAGGCAAATCTGACCCCAAACGGTAGTTCAAGTAATGAACCACGAGGTTTCCGTCATCTTTTGTAACGTTTTGGCTAGCGAGGGGATGGTACCAACGCAAGCGCTCTCCCTCGCGTACGCAAGACACGCGGCGGCGGCCCGCCGTATGAGCGATCAGATGGGAGCGCCGGTATGACCGACTATGGCACATTTGCCGACCAGATAATCGAAGGTGTGGGCGGTATCCAAAACATCTCAAACGTGACGCACTGCTTTTCGCGTCTCCGCTTCACGCTTAAGGACCAGTCCCTCGTCGACGAGGCTGCCCTGAAATCCCTCGATGGCGTGGCGGGGACCGTAATCGCCGCGGGACAATACCAAGTCGTCGTTGGCAACGAAGTGGCGAGCATCTTCAAAGAGGTCTCGGCGCGCGTAACCGGCGCAAACAGCTCCACAGAACCAGGTAGTGCGGGCACGAAGAAGGGTATCGGCTATTGGATCGGTATCCCGCTGAACACGATGTCTGCCACCATCACGCCGATTCTTCCCGGCCTGGTAGTCACCGGTCTTTTCAAGGCAATCGTGTCCATCCTCACGCTCGCCGGCGTCGTCGACACGGCGAGCCAAACGGGCCAGCTGCTCAACGCCATCGGGGATGCGTTCTTCTACTTCATGCCGTTCATCGTTGCATGGAGCGCCTCGATTCATTTTCAGTGCAACAGCGTCATTTCGATGATGCTTATGGGCATTCTCATGCACCCCACGTTCTCTGGGCTTGTAGAAGAGGGCGGCGCCATCGCGCTGTTCGGCCTACCGGTGCACGCAATCTCCTATAGTGCATCGCTGCTGCCTGCGCTGATTACCGTATGGGTTCAGTCCAAGATTGAGCATGCCATCATGAGCACGCCCGTCGCCAAGCTCGGCCAGTTGCTGAGTCAGCTCCCGGTGTTCATCATCATGGCCCCGCTGACCCTCCTTGTCACCGGCCCGGTGGGCTCCATTATCGGTGAGGTCATCGCAAGCGCCATGCTCACGCTCTACAACGACTTCTATGTCATCGGCGTGTTCGCGGTCTGTGCCCTGATGCCCATCTTCATCCTGACCGGCAGCCACTGGATTTTCATGCCGACCGCCCTTTCCAACCTTGAGACCATGGGATTTGACCCCTTCCTATGGGTTGGTTTTGCCGTCATCAACTTCTCTCAGCTTGCCGTCGCGCTTGCCATCTTTTTCAAGGCCAAGAACCGCGATATCAAGTCTTTTGCCGGCTCCGCCGCCCTGCCCATCGCGACCGCCGGAATCACCGAACCGTGCATGTACGGTTTGACGCTCAAGCTGAAGCGCCCCTTGGTCGCCACCTTCATCGGCTGCGCCGCGGGCGGCATCTTCTGCGCCTTCGCCCATGTAAAGGTCTACGAGCTGGTCACGGTCTCGCTGCTTTCGCTCCCCCAGTTCATCGATCCTACGGGTAGCAACAACTTTGTCATGGCGATCATCGGTATGGCCATCACGTTCGCCGTAACGTTTGCCGCTACGTGGATACTTGGCTTTGACGAGAAGGATTTCGAAGAGGAATAGGCTCGAATCGACCCTTCTAACTGAAGGCCCCGCCTGCCGCGATTGAATTGCGGACAGACGGGGTCTTCATTATGTGCCGACTTGGCCGTGCACTTCGTCGCGCCTACCCCGGCTGCGCGCTCCGGCCGCGCGGGCAAGGCCCATGCACCCAGCCCAGCTATCTCAGCAGGTATTGTGCCAAATCCCTGCGAGCATTGATCCCGAGTTTATGAAACGCACTGGTTAGATGGGCCTTTACGGTATTTGACGAGATGCCCAAGTGGGCACCAATCTCTTTATTCGACCAATCACGGGCAACAAGCATCGAGACGACGAACAGACGAGAAGTCGAACGAGGATAGATCCAGGCTCGTCAGTCTCTTACAGTCGGCGAACATGAGGAAGAAGTCGCGCACGGCGGAGGTATCGAAGCCCGACAGGTCAACCCATTCAAGCTCCGCGCAGCCCCAGAACATCCCGCTCATGCGACGCACGCCGACCGTCTCGAACCGCGACAGGTCGAGCGACCTGAGCCTGCGGCACCGGCTGAACATGTTCGCCATGGTGGCGGCAGACGAGGCATCGAATCCCGAAACATCGAGCCACGTGAGCTTCGAGCAGCTCGCGAACATCGACGTGAAATCGCGAACTCGTGCGGTGTCGAACCCCGACACATCGATTGCGATGAGCTCGTCGCACCCGTTGAACATGTTGCTCATGTCGGTCACCTGTGATGTGTCGAAATGGGAGACGTCCAACGCCTGCAGCGACGAACACGCGCTGAACAGGTTCGCCATGTTCGTGACGCGCGACGTATCGACCAGCGAGAGACCCTCGATGCTCTGCAGCTCCCGGCAACCCGCAAACCAGCCCCGCATGCTGACCGGGGCAATGGGCGCCGTGACGAAGGCGCGCGCGACGCCGCTCCACGGCTGAGCCCAGCGCACGGTGTTGGCATCGGGCATCTCGGGATCGTCTGCGGGCTCAACGATGGACGGATACCCCGTTTCCGGAACCTTGAAAGGACCGGAGAGAAGCTTGAGCCGATACAGCACGTTTCCCTCTGCATAGCCGGAACGCGCGCAGTCCCACGGCGTGGCGCCGAACACGGGTGCAATCCTCGGCAAGCGCCTCGCCGGTGGCCGGCTGCGTCTCGTAGATCGACGCGTATACCAAAGAGGACTTCGTCATCGGATACCCTTTCTCGAAAAGCAGGCTCGGCGGGAACGCCGCCTGAACGAATGCCCTGCCCAGGCGGCGCAAAGGGCTTTATGCCGCATCAAGGCAGACCGTGCGGCTTTCGGAGGATAGTAAGAAGGTGACCTGCTGGCGCGCGCCGGCGAACAGCAAGCCGTCGCCGTCGCGCACCACCACGGAGTCACCCCGCTCGAGCGTAGCCACGATCCGCCCGTCGCGCACCACCGTGGTGCCGTTGGAACCCAGCTGCTCGAAGCGCCATATCTCCTGCGCCGTGTCGTAAGCAAGGCGCCCATGCCTGCGGGACACCAGGTAGAAGTCCTCGGAATACGGCAGCATGATATCCGCCTGGTCGGAACCGTCGCCGCGCTTGACGCCAACCGTCATGCCATCGCGGAGCGGATAGCGCTTGTGACCGAACGCCAGGATGCCAAGGGGGGCTTCCGTCATGAGGCAGGGCGTGAGAGCCGGCGCCTCCAGAGCGTCTCGCTCGGCCACGGGTGCGGCGTCGGCTTCAGGCGCGGTGCCGATCACGGGCGTGGCGCCGGCTTCTGCCACGTCCTCGACGACCGCCTTGCCGCTGAAGACGCCCTCGGGGTTGGCACCCGCGGCCGCGTTCCCGGCAGCCACGGCCGCATCGCCAGCGGCTTCGTCGTGCAAATCCGCCTGCTCGTCCAGCGTATCGAAGTAAAAGGACTGCACAATGAGTTCGTCGTCGAGCAGCGCCATGGTCGGGCAGATGGTCACGCGCGGCGACAGGTCGCACCCGAGCTTGCGGTGAAGCTTGGCCTGGACCGCGCCCTCGATGCGCGTGCAAATCTCCGCGGTGCCGTGCCCGTAGTACATCCGCCACGCGGACACGGGAACCTGGATCTCGAAGCGGTCGGGGCACTGGATGTCCGTCACACCACCGCCCCAGTCGACCAGCCCTCCCATCGCCTTGGACACGACCGCCTCGATGACCTCGCTCGGCGCGGGCGCGACCACCGAATCGCCGCTCAAGCCGGCAATCCACAGGCGGAGCTTGATGATGGGATGAGCATACGAGATGGCGTCGAACAAGCGGGCGAATCTGCGCTCGACGGCGTCGAGCTTGGCGGCGGAGGAGGCATAGGCGCGGTTGGTGCGGCGGCTGTTGCTGTACTTCATGGCGACGTCCTTTCTGGTTGGCTGCCGGTCGTCGAGGCTAGTGTGCCATCGCCCAATCGTCCCGTTGCGCAACCTTGTCCCGCAACAACTCCTGACAGCCCCGCACCAGCGCTGTCACCACGTCGAGATCCACGGTGTCTGCTGCCTGCTCGGCATCTCGCTGCGGCGCACGTCGATCACGACTGCCGTCGCGTTGTCGCTCCGTTCGCCGCCCGCCTCTGCCGCCTCGAGGACGATGCTGCGCGATGCCGTGCACGGCTCACCGTCGAGGGAGAGCAGCTCTGCTATGCGCGCCGTGGGCAGCTGATCCCACACGCCATCGCTGCACAGAAGAATCTTCATACCCTCCCGCATCGGCATGCTCGCTGTCTGCAAGGGGGCGTTGCCGCCGTTTCGCAGCACATGGTATCCCATCGCGGCGCGAAGCGCATTGCCCCCCGCACGGATGCGGCCCCGATCGTTGCCGAATACGTGCTCAAGCCCACCGTCATCGCACAGGACGTAGGCGGTCGAATCGCCCATCCTACCGAACACGAGCTCCCCCTCGCACGCAGCCACGGCGACCAGGGTTGCCCCGGACCCCTCGCCCAAACATGAGGACACCTTGCTCACGAATGAATCTACCGAGACGAACGCCTGATACATGCACCACTCGCCGAGCGCCCAGCGACCCGCCGCATCTCCGACAGCATCGAGGGCCGATTTCCATGCCTTGTCGAACGCCCCGCAGCACAACCTGGACATGACGTCGCCGAACGGCGCGCCGCCAATCCCGTCGCTCAAGCAAGCGCAGTCGTCCCCGTACCAAGCGCAGTCCTCGTTGCCCAAACGGGCGCCGCGCTCGCTTGAGGACGCCGCGACGAACATGAAATCCCGCACATCTGAGATGTCCTCGACGGAATGGCGTTCGACCGGAGCTTCCTGGGAAGCCGCACCATGAGATAGCTCGTCAACGGGCAGGGCAAGGGACTCGGCGCTCATCTCGGAGCCCGAGCCGGCACCCAGGTCGAACCCGACACCACCCAGTTGCTTGTCTTCGTGGTTATGCATGGTCGTATCCTTTCGATTCGACGGATCGTACGACCCGATTCTCCCTGTGCGAATCGCTCACGTTGTGCAACCGTGCATCTGCGTCTACCCGAGCACCTCGAACCGATAGTTCTCGTCGCGCATGCGGGATGCCCATGAAAAGTTGGCGGCACAGTAGTCGCCAGACAGCACACGGCGCGGAAAGATGCAGATAAGATCGCCATGGTGCAATTCGCAGCTATCACCCTGCAGCAGCACCGGCAACGCCTCAAGATCGGCCGGCGTCACCAGCGTGCCGTACCTGCTGCCCTGCCCGTCGGTGCCCACGTCGGCAATTGTCCAGCGCCCACAATCGAACGTGATCTCGCAGTGATGCCGCGAGGCGTACGCCGCACGGGTGACGACTGGGCAGCGCCCGCGGTCAGCGCACCATGCGCGATCCTCGCGACCGATACGCGCGCCCTGCGTCTCCGAAAAGCGGTAGACCGTCACTGCTCGGGCGCCGTCGTCGAGCTGTGTTGAGTAGTCGAGCGGATCAGGGCCAGCCATCACGACGGGCACCAGCTGGGCCTCCCGCAGCGCAGAATCTGTAACGACGGGGGCGATCCCCCCGACACTCACCGGCGTCTCGCGCAAGGCAAAGCCCATCTCCTGACGGTTGTCGCGCGCACCAACCAAGCTCGCGTACACGCACGCCGCGATCACTCCGCGCTGCACGTCCTTGATGGTCTCAACGTTATCGGCGAGCACCATGTCCAGCCGTCCAGTCTCGTCATCAATGGCCTGCCAAAAGCCTGGCAAATCGTAGGCGAGGCCATCGGCCTGGAGCGCCGCGCTGAACGCCGTGCGGAACGCATCGGTCCGGATGAAGTTCGCCTTGAGCTCTTTCCACAAGTCGATATCCAAAAAGATTCGACCCGTCGCTTCGAGGTCGTGCGCGACGTCGCGCGCATTCTCGTCCAACAGCTTAGCTACCCGCGAGCCGCGAGCCGTGCGGTCACGAACCAGATGCGCAAACGACGCGTACCTCGACGTCGCTGAAAAGCTCCGCTGTGCTCGAGCGAGCTCGTCTTGGGGCGACAAGCGGTAGACGCGGCTCGCGTCGTACTTCGATTTAACAGCGTTGTCATATGAGGCGAGCACCTGGCACTCGGGCACGCCCGAGAACTCCCTGCAAAACGCCTTGACGAACGTCTTGAGTGCTTCGGCCATAGCGCGATCCTTCCCTGAGACGACCTGCGACCGCAAGCGACGACCGCAACCTCAATGAATGTATCTGACTCAGCCGTTAACGGTTCCTTCCGTGGCAGGTCTTGAATTTCTTGCCGCTACCGCAGGGGCAGGGGTCGTTGCGCCCCACATTAGCGTAAGAATCGGCATCGACCGCGGTATCGGCATACGAACGATCGACCACCTCGAAAAAGGGGCAGTCTTCGAACATGAGAGCGAGATCGGTGCCCTCAGGAATGGAAAACGGCCATCCCTTGAGGTTGTCAAGCGAGGTGCAATCTGCGAACATCCAGCTCATGTCGGAGGCAGACGAGGTGTCGAAGCCCGAGACGTCGAGGGATCTCAGGGAAGAGCAGCCTGCGAACATGCACGTGAAATCCTCAACACGACGCGTATCAAAACGCGAGACATCGAGCTGCCTCAGATTTCCGTCGTTGAAGAACATGTGACGCATGTTCGTGACGCGGGACGTGTCGAAGCCCGAGACGTCGAGCTTCCGCAGCGACGAGCAGCCGTTGAACATCGACTTGAACGACTCTACATGCGGCGTCCTGAAGCCGGAGACGTCGAGCGCCTCGAGCCCGCCGCAGCCGTAGAACATCCAGCCCATGTCCGTGGCAGACGAGGTGTCGAACCCCGAGACGTCGAGCTCGCGCAACGACGAGCAGCGGCAAAACATCGACTTGAACGACTCTACATGCGGCGTCCTGAAGCCGGAGACATCGAGCCGTCGCAGCGAGGAGCAGTCGTTGAACATGAAGTCAAATGACTGGACCTTGTCCGTCTTGAAGCGTCCAACATCCAACACGACGAGCGCCGAGCATCCATTGAACATGCTGGTCATGGAGATGACCTTCGATGTGTCGAAGCCACCCACGTTGATCCCCTGCAGCGCCGCGCACCCGTGGAACATGGCGTTCATGCGCTCGACCTGCGAGGTGTCGAACCCGAACACGTCCACGTATTCGAGCGACGAGCAATCGTGGAACATGAACTGCATGTCAGTCACCGCAGAGGTGTCCAGGCGGTCGATGTGCAGCAACTCGGTAAGGTTTTTGCACCCCGCAAACCACGCGCGCATCCTCGCAGGGCGAACCTTGGTCAAAAAGTCGACGATTTTGATACTCTGCCAGGGAGAATCGCTTTGCCACTCCTTCACGCCCCACCCACCGCAGCTCATGTCGTAGCACGGCCCCACGTGTTCGGCAGCGTACGTCACGCCGCGGTAACGGTATTCCCGAATGTCTACGGTTTGCTTGCTGTCGCCGAAGACGAGCAGGTCGGCCTCTGCGTCCGAAAACGGCGTGCCATCGGGGCCGGTCAGCTTGTACACGCCGGCGAGTACGACGCCCGACTCGACACGGGCACCCTGCTCGGAGCCGCCCCCATCCTCGAGCGTCGGCGTGACTTCGGGCACGTACGTCATCTGCTGGAAACGCTCGTCATCCGTACCCTCCGCCACCCGCGTGAGCAGGCGACGAATATGGAGGCGATCGCGGTCGCGCGGATCCCAGGCGGTGCAGAGCGCGATCGCCTGGCCAAGCAGCAACTCGCGCTCCTCATTCATATAGTCTGGGAGGCTCAGGCTATCGCGCTTCTCCTCAATCAGTGCACGAAACGCATCGTCGTCATCGAGCTTCACCTCTCCACGCCAGAAGCCCGAAACATCGCCGCGCTTGGCGTACTGCACCGAATACCTCGGCGCCTTGCGCAGCGCGAGCTGGCACATCAGGGCGCCGAGCGACCAAAGATCGACCTCTGGGTCGTTGCGCAGGTCATACAGCTCATCGTGCTCGCGGCAGGCTTCCGAATCCCCCTCTCGCAGCGCGAACTTGGGGATTGACTCCGGGGCGCAGTACTCCACCATGCCCATACGCGGGTGCACGCCCGGCGCAAATGAAGGGGTTACGTCCTCGTCCGCATACTTAGACTGGCCGAAGTCGATCAGATAGACCCAATCGAAGACCCCGTCATCCGAAGAGCGCCGCACGTACACGTTCCAAGGCGACAGGTCGGCATGGGCGATCCCCCTCTTCTTCCCCTTCCCTTGCTCGGCAAGAAGGTCGAGTACATCCAGCATGCGCAGGCCGAACGTCGCGACCTGACCCGCTCCGAACGGCTCGTGATGTTTCTGCAAGACCTTATCGAGCCGCTCGGCGGGGCTGCCGACCTCCTCCATGAGGAAGGCGGGGCTGTACGTGACGCCGCCAGCCCCGTCGTCGATCACGAAGAACCCGCACGCGTAGGCCTGCGGCACGTGGCCGTCGAGCCCATCGAGCGCGCAGAGCATATCGTACTCATCGTATAAGGCACCCCACTTCGCCTTGCGGCGAAGACGCTCGCCTGCCCGGTACGGCTCCGGAAAGTGTTTGAACACCTTGAGGATGCCGCCAACCGGCAGGCCTGGCTGAACCGGCACGCGGTAGGTTGTGGCGTAACCGCCCTCGTCAATCCGGCTTGCGGTCAGCGGATCGATGAACGACGAGCCGTTCTTTCCGACAGCCGGCGCGTTGTACCACACGGCCTCCAACCGGATGTGCTCTCCCATGCCCTTCTCCCCTGCTCACATGCGAAGATACCTGCGCTACACCATGAACTTCATCCAGGCCGACTCGGCGAATGACAGCTCGTCGCCAGAGACGAGCTCGACCTTGGAGCCTGCAGCCAGCTTTTGGACAGACCCGTCGAGATGGCGCACCTTGGTGCCGTTCACATCGTGCTGCTCATAGCTCCAGGTGCCGCCGGCGCACGTGAACGTGCCGTGCCGCTGTGACACGTACTTGAATGTACGTATCGAGGGCAGCACGATATCGGGCGCAGGGTCACTGCTGCGACGCGCCACGCCGATCACGTCGCCGGGCCGCACCACGTACGTCCCCATCGCGGGATCCTCGGGCGCCAGGCGAGCCAAGCGCGAGGATGGGTCGTCTTGCTCATCATCGTTGCCCAGCTGCGGCGTCATAGACGGTGCGATCGTACTCGAGAAAGCCGAGTCACCGCCTGCCGGGGTAATCGAGCCCTCAGCGGCCACAGACGGGAAGGCCGACTCAATCCACCCCATGAGACCGTCGACGCGTTGGAGAGTCCGCGCGTGCTCGTACGCCATCTGCAGCGAGTAGATTGTCTCGCCCTCGTAGTAGCAATACGGCGCCCCGTCGCGCTGGACCTCGATCCTACGTGCCACCAGCACCGCGTCCACACGGTCGACATCGACCAAGCTCAGCGGCAGGCAGAAGAAGACCTCGCCGCCCTTGCTGCGCTTCGGATTCCACGACGGGATGGCGCTGGAGAACATGTAGCGCGCCCGCGTCTGCGCAAGCTCGCACGCGTCACTCAGCGCCCGCCACAGCGATCGGCGCAGGCGCTCGTCGCCGTCCACGATTCCCTTCAAGGGCTCGAGGAGCTCCTGGCGTTTCTTGGGATCGGATTCGCGCTCCGCCTCATCGATGAGGGGCGCCGCTTCAGCAGAACCCGCGAACAGCACGCGCAGGGCGGAGGGTTCGACGCGGTTCCAGCGCAGCATCAGATGCTCGAAGTCCGGCACGAGCTCGAAGGAGCCGTCGTACACGACGTCGGTCAGGGTTCGGTAGTACACAGCTCGCTGGGGCATGTCGGTGCCGAGTGCGCGGACAAGGCGCTTGCCAGCATTGCCCGAGCCCTTAGTGCAGAACGACTTGACGATCCATTCGGCTTTAGCCTTGCTGTTCGGCTCACAGAAGCAGTAGATGTCCTCGAAGTTACGGTTGACCAAACCCGTGCAGAAGACCGCGAACTTGCCCTGGGCATCCTGTCCGTAGCGAATCTTCTCCTCGTCCAGCAGATGCAGAAACGTACCGTTGAGATACCAGCTGAGAATCTCATGGCCGCCGTCACGATCGGTAAACGACCACGGCTCGGGCAGAGCGAGGTCCATGAGCTGCTTATATGCGCTTTCCGACACGTAGGCAAAATCCCACAGCCTCTGGTAGGGGCGTTGGGAACCGTCCTCGCGATCGACGCCGTAGGTGTAGTACGGCTTGGGATTCTTGCGCGCCGGCTTCTTGTTTGGGTCGTTCTGCTTGAGCCTCACCACAAGCACCTGCTCCTCGCCCGCTTGGTCGCGGACGGACACCTGGAAGCGGATGATGTCGCGCATGCACTTGTAGGACTTATCGGCAAACGCCAGTTTCCAGCCCGCCTTGAGAAGGTCTTCCGCATCGGTTCCCCCCGTCGTCCTGTTGACCGCCTCACGGGCAGCATTGGTGATAGCGCAGAATTCGAACAGGTCGCCGGTGATGGTATCCATGGCATCAGCCTCCCATGTCAGTGCTAATAAAAAATGATACCGCCATCCAGCGCTCGTCGGACGGTGCCGGCGAGGCATTCCTCAGACGTTAATTGGCGGTTGCAAGGTGCTCGCAGGCGCTCCTCCCGTCGTGGTTGGCAAGGTTACGATATCGCCGGGCGGCGCCCCTGTTGCGCAACACGAAGGGCGCGAGCGCTGCGGCGGGAAGCGAGCGCCGCGGCAGCGTGACACCGCAAGCGCTACGGCAAGGGCGCCGGGCAACCCTCGCGAGCTCGATGGGCGTCCTCCGCCTGCGTCAGGTCAACGAAGCCGTCGGGGACATGCGCCAAGCTCTTGCAGCCGAAGAACAGCCGCGCCGCGTTTCGGATGTTCTCCATGCCACGTCCCTCGTGCGCGATGCGCTCCAGTGCCGTGCAGCCGTCGAACATGCCCTGTGCACGCAGAACACCAGAGAGATCCATAGCGCCGAACACCACTTCCCGTAGCGAAGCGCAGCTGTCGAACATATAGCTCGTGTCGGTGAGCTCATGGGCGCCCCAGCCCGCCAGGCTCGCACGCTCGATCGGCGTATAGGAGAACATGCCGCGCGCCGCCTGCAGGCGAGGCATGCGCCACACGGACACATCGAGTTGCGAGAGGGACGAACAGCCGCTGAACAGGAAGTTCGCCTCGCGGACGCTCGCGGTGTCCCACAACGCGCAATCGAGCTGCGACAGGCGCGCGCAAAAGCGGAACATGCCGGAAAGGTTTTCGATACGACCGGTCTGCAGGCCATCGACGCCCGTGATGCGCTCCAAGTTGCAGCAGCCATAGAACATCCGCTCCGCCGTGACGAGCCGCCCGGTTCGCGCGCCGACGAACGAGACCTCGTCGAGCCAGGTGCACATCCGAAAGAAATCGGACGCGTCCTCGAGGTTCGGAGCACCCAGCGCCGCGAAATCGAACGAGTGCAGGCTACGGCATCCGCGAAACATGCCGCCCGCCTCGCGCAGCTCAGGAAACCCCTGCGCGGGAAGGACGACCTCGCGCAGCTCGCGGCAATCTTGGAACATGCCCCATGCGCTGCGCACGCGCGAGGTATCGAATGCCGAAAGATCGATACGGCGCAACTTGGAGCAACCCGCGAACATCTCGCTCGCGTCCTCGGCTCCCGCGCTGCCATCGGGGCACGTCAAGTTTTCCAGACCGTCTACGGCGGTCAGGTGGAGGAAACCGGCGAACAATCGATCCAAGCGCTCCACCTGCGCACCGGACTGCACGCTCACCGCGTGGACTTGGTCGGCGATCTGCTGCCAGGGAACCCCGTCCGCAAACGAAACGAAGCCGTCGACCACCAGCGTTCCGCCGTCGTCCAGATACCAACCTTCGTCGCTACGCATGCGGAACCTCGCTTCCTCGTTCGGGACATGGGAGCAGTCGACCGGGCGCTTCGCCCACCTGAAGTGTACCGCACGCCATCGCGTTGTTGCTCACCCGTAACAGCGCAGCGTATGCCCCATGTATCTCCTACCGCACGCCCCCGGAGCCGCCGCCCGCGCATCTCGGCGAAACCATAGCCTTGCCGGCGGAAAGCGCTTGTCATACGCTAAGCGGGATCCATCTCATGTGAAACGAAAGGCTCCCATGGACGCGTTCATGCGTTTTGCTCTCAACGTGCGCGAAATCGTGCGAAAAGACCCCGTGCTCGTCGTGGCCATCGTGCTGGCGATCATCTCGTGCGCCGCCGTCCCGCCCGACGCTGCCTATGCGGAATACGTCGACCTTCGCACCATCGGCATGCTCTTCAGCCTCATGACGATCATGGCCGGGCTCTCGCGTCTCGGCGTGTTCCGCATCGCCTGCCGGCATCTCCTAAGCGCCCTACGCGGACCCCGACGCCTCGCGCTCGCACTCACGCTCCTCGCCTTCTTCTCGAGCATGCTCATCACGAACGACGTCGCCCTCGTGACGTTCGTCCCCTTCGCCCTGCTGGCGCTGCGCACGCTCGATTCCCCACGCCATGCATGCTTCACCGTGGTCATGATGACCATCGCCGCGAACCTCGGCAGCATGCTCATGCCCATCGGCAACCCGCAGAACCTTTACCTCTACAGCACATCGCACATGGCTCTCACCGACTTCCTGCTGCTCATGCTGCCTTATGCCGCAGCAGCGCTCGTGCTGCTCGTGGGCGCGATCGCGTTCTTTGGCCGAATTCCAGAGCACGCGAAGGAGAAGGCGGCGCGCAGCGTGGACGCGGGCAACCCGGCCAGCAGCAGCGAAGACGGCAGTGCGGACAGCCCGGCAACTTGCGGTGAAGCCGACAACGCTGCTAGCGCCACGGACGCCAACGAAACCCCGCAGCTCGCCAGCGATGCCGACGACCCCGCACCCTCCCCGCTCCGCGCGCTCCCCTGGGCGGCACTTTTCGTACTCGCCCTGCTTTCCGTCGCGCATATCCTCCCCTACCAGGCGATCGTCGCGGCAACCATCGCCGTGGCGGTCGTCGCGGACCGCCACGCCCTCCTGCACGTGGATTATGCGCTGCTGTTCACGTTCATCGCGTTCTTCGTCTTCGTTGGCAACGTCGGCCGCATCGAGATGGTGAGCACCGCGCTCGCGCAGCTCATCGATGGCCACGAGCTCGCCGTCGCCGTCATCGCGAGCCAAGTGCTCTCGAACGTGCCCGCCGCCATCTTGCTCTCGGGCTTCACGTCGAACTTCGCTGCGCTCATCGTGGGCACGAACCTCGGCGGCCTGGGTACGCTCATCGCGTCCATGGCGAGCCTCATCTCGTATAAACAGGTAGCACTCGTGCTCCCGCGCGAGAAGGGCCGCTATTTCATGCTGTTCACCGTGTGGAACATCGCGTTCCTCGCCGTACTTGCGGTGCTTGCCGCCGTGTTGGAGGTGCTATGAGCAACAGCCGAACTACCCGCACGCAAACCGCCCCTTCACTCGAAGATTTCGCAGTTTGGAGCGTCCAGCCCAACCGAACAGACGCCATCGAGCTTATAGATGGACAATCCGCCACCCGCGTACCCGAGCTCGTGCCGCTCCGCTACGAGCGCATGGGCGCCTCACCTTTCACGTTCTTTCGCGGCACGGCCATCATCATGGCGCACGACCTCGCCACGCAGCCGGTCAGCGGCATCGAAGTGCAGTGCATCGGCGACGCGCACATCGCGAACTTCGGCGTCTTCTCGAGCCCCACGCGCCATCTCGTGTTCGATGTTAACGACTTCGATGAAACCGCGCCGGGCCCATGGGAATGGGATATCAAGCGCCTCGCCGCGAGCGTCGAGATTTGCGGGCGCGACCGGGGCTTCGCCAAGAAAGACCGCCGAGACGCCGTGCGCGCCTGCGCCAAGCAGTACCGCCGCTCGCTCTGCAGCTTCGCCAAGATGGGGGAGCTCGATGTGTGGTATGCGCACCTTGACGTAGAGCAGGCGCTCGGCGAGTTCGAGCGCGACCTCCATAGCAAGACCGGGCGCACCGTGCGCCGCGCGGTTGAGAAGGCACGCCAGAAGGATAACCAGCGCGCCGCCGATAAGCTCGCCCATCGAGTCGGCGATGCGCTGCGCTTCAACTCGCAGCCTCCCGAACTCGTGCCCCTTAGCGACCTTGAGGCGCTCCAGGGCTACGCCGACAGCAACGAACTCTTTGCAGCCTTGCAGGAACTGCTTGACTCCTACTTCGCAAGCCTCCCCTACGACCGGCGCATGTTGCTGGAGCACTACCACGTGCAGGACGCGGCACGCAAGGTCGTGGGCGTGGGCAGCGTGGGCACGCGTGCATGGATTGCGCTGCTCGCCGGCAAAAACGCCGACGACCCGCTTATCCTGCAGGCAAAGGAGGCGAGCGAGTCCGTAGTCGAGCGCTTCTGGCGGCCCGCGCCCTTTGCCAGCCACGCCGAGCGCGTGGTGCAAGGCCAGCGGCTCGTGCAGTCCACGAGCGACATCTTGCTCGGGTGGACCAAAGCCACCGCGCCCGACGGCACCGCGCGCGATTACTATGTACGCCAGCTCTGGAACGGTAAGGGGTCAATCGACCTTGAACGCATTGGTGCCGGCAGCTTGGAAAGCGTCGCCCGCTTGTGCGCCCACGCGCTTGCGCACGCACACGCCCGCACCGGCGACGAATTGGCCATATCGGCCTATCTGGACGACGGCGACGCGTTTGAGGACGCGCTCTGGAACTTCTCGCAGGCATACGCCGACCAGAATGAGGCCGACTACGAGGTCTTCATGGCTCGCCACGGCACGCGGGCGTAGCGAATGAAGCCATTTCTTGGCAACCGGGCACCTCAAATTGGCTCAACAAAAAACCAACAAGCCGCGAAGGGCACCTGCACCCTTCGCGGCTCATCTCGTCGGAAGAAATGATAAAACGAACCCGGTTCGTTTTATCATTTTGGGAGGGTATTAGGCCTGAGCCTTGGCGCCGTCGGCCGGAGCCTCGGGACGCTCACCATGGCCGTAACGAGCCTTACCCATCTGCGACCACTCGGGCTCCTCGTCGGGGATGGAGCCGGCTTCTTTGGTGAAGAGCTCCTTCAAGCAGTTGTATGCCACGAAGATGCCCAGAATCACGATGAGGATTGCGAACACGAGCTGCAGGCCGGAAGTCGCGATGACCGCCATGCCGCCGGCAGCGAGCGCGTTCGCGCAGCTGATGATGCTCTGCACAAGCGAGGTGAACGTGCAGGCGAGCAAGAACGCCACGGGAACGTAGAGCATGAAGCCCTTGCGGCCGGTGCACTTGCAGAACACCGCGAGCGTGATCATGGTCATGCCGCCAAGCAGCTGGTTGGACGCGCCGAAGAGCGGCCAGATGTTGTTGTAACCGCCAAATGCGAGCGCAAAGCCGAGCGCCAGCGTGAGCACGGTGGCAACCCAGGTGTTCGAGAAGACCTTGGCAAGGCCGGTGTTCTCGGCTGCCACATCCTCGGCGGCGTCGTCGCCCTTTGCGAAGAACTCCTGGAACGAGAGGCGGCCGATGCGCGCCACGGCGTCAACCGAGGTCAGCGCGAGTGCGGAGACGCACATGGTCATGAACACGGTGGCCAGCGTCCCGTTCACGCCGAAGGCCATCATGCCGCGCGCCACACCCTGCGAGAAGATCTGGAACGGCGTGCCCTGAAGCGCGCCGGCGGCGCCGGTATTGTTGATCTGGGAGTACATGATGGCGGCCACCACGATGGCGAGCACGCCCACGAAGGATTCGACGATCATGGCGCCGTAGCCCACGACGACGGTATCCTGCTCCTTCTCGACCTGCTTGGACGAGGTGTTGGTGGAAACGAGGCTATGGAAGCCGGAGAGCGCGCCGCATGCGACCGACACGAACAGCAGCGGGAACAGATAGCTGCCGTTTGCGGCGAGCGCCGAGATGTCGGCGACCATCGGGGCAGTCATCGTGGCCTCGCCATTGGCGCCGAGCACGAAGATGCCGAGCACCGCGCACACGATCATGACGATCATCATGATGCTCGTGAGGTAGTCACGCGGCTGCTTGAGGGTCTGGATGGGCATAGCTGCAGCGAACAGCAGGTACACTGCGATGACCGCGAACCAGCCAAACTTGCTCAGATACACCGGGAACTGCATGCCCACGGCGAACATGAGAACGAAGAGCACCACAGCGAGCAGGAGCTCTTTCCAACCGCTAAGGCCGAACTTGCGGTTGATCCAGCCGAATGCGATAGCAACGAACGTGAAGAGGATCGAGATGGTGCCCGCCGTGCCGCCGGCATAGGAGGCGGCAGCGTCCACGGCGCCATCGGCGGCGAAGGTGGCCTGGAAGGTGCCCGCGACCATGTCCACGAAGGCCGCGATCACGATGATGGTGAACAGCCAGCTAAAGAGCAGGAACAGGCGGCGTCCCGTGCGACCGATGTACTTATCGATGAGCTGGGCGAGCGACTTGCCGTTGTTCTTCACGCTGGCATAGAGCGCACCGAAGTCGTGCACGGCACCGAAGAAGATGCCGCCCACGAGCACCCACAGAAGCACCGGCAACCAGCCGAACATCATCGCCGCGATAGTACCCGTGACCGGTCCCGCACCGCAGATGGAGCTGAACTGGTGCGAAAACGCCGTGAAGCACGAGGCGGGCGAGAAATTCTTGCCGTCCTCCATGCGCTTGGCAGGGGTAAGAGCCTCGCGGTCGATCCCCCAGGTCTTTGCCAGCCATCGACCATATACGAGGTAGCCGGCGGCAAGCACCACCGCGGCCACCACAACGACGACCATTCCGTTCATGACACGTTCCTTCCCTCGGAGCCCCGAAGATGATGCGATCTACATGCGCGCCTGCCGGCTCACCGGCCTGGGCGCATCGCGCGAGCACGGGCAGATACAAAAAAGCGAGGGCCTCGATATACGACGGCCCTCGCCTTACAGCCGCCCGCGATGAGCGCGGGCTGGCGATATACCAAACCCGCGCTAGCTAATAATCTCACCCGAAATTAGTAGGTAAGCATGCATCGCAGAGCAACCTTTCGTTCTATCGAGCGCGGCCCCGTGCCGCCCTCGCTGCCCTTTCGGCGAACTAGATTGTGTCGCTTTAGTTGAGTGGAGTCAAGGAATGTTACAGAACTGTTGCAGGCTGACGTCTTGTCAAGCAAGGAGGAGGGGTTCTGGTGGCGGCGAGCCCGGCGGCAGAAGGCGAATTCGCCTGGTGGGCACACCCCGTCGCTACGCGAACAGCTTCGCTGCGGCCTCCACCTGCTCCACGGTGCCAACGAGACCAACCTTATCGCCCTTGTGCAGCTCGGTCCGCGCATCGAGGAACAGCGTCACCTCGCCTCCGCGGCGGAGCGCCACCGCGTTGACGCCCGTCTTTGCGCGCAGATCGAGGTCGGCAAGGGTGCTCCCGGCGGCCGTACTCGCCTCGCCCACCAACACCCACTCGAGCTCCACCTCGGAAAGCGACGCCACCAGGCGCTCGAACGCACGCCGCCGCGCACCCTGGGCGTTGTCGCCCAAGGCCTCGTAACCGCTTGCACGCAGCTCGTTCGCGTAATCCTGAATTTGGCGGGGCGTGTAGCCCAAATCGATGAGCGCATGGCGCATAAGCTCGATACCGCCCTCGAGCTCCGGCCTCACGACCTCGTTGGCGCCAGCGGCCGCAAGCGCCTTCAGGCCGTCTTCGTCCTCGGCACGCGTCACGATGTGCAGGCCGGGCGCGAACAGGCGCGCTTCGTAGGCAATCGCCTCGGCCGCCGCGTCTCCGCCGCCCGCGATCACGAGCACGCGCGCTGCATCCAGGTGGGCATGGGCCAAAATCTCGGAATTGGCCGCATCTCCCACCAGCACGCACAGGCCATCCGCCTCTGCCTCCTCCGCCGTTTCCAGCTCGCGCTCTACGACCAAACACGGGATGTCGAGATTCTTGAGCACCTCGGTCACGCACCTGCCCGCGTGCCCATACCCCACCACGACCACGTGATCGCGCACGTCGCTCGACGGCTCCTCAAACTGGCGCACACGGCGCTCATACAGGGCAGCGAGCCGCGCATGCTTGCGCATCCACCCCTCGATGGGGTCGATAAGCTTGAACGCGAACGAATTGAGCGCGATCGACACCACGGCGCCACCCAAAATGAGCGTGTACTGCTCGGCGGTGAGAATCCCCAGCCCCATACCGGTCTGTCCGATGATGAACGAAAACTCGCCAATCTGCGCGAGCCCCGCCGCCACCGTGAGCGTGCCATGCAATCCAGCCGAGAGCACTACGCCGAGCACCATGTTGATGAGCCATTTGCCCACCATGATGAGCGCCACGAGCGCGATAAGCTCTCCCACATGCGAAGCGAGGGTCACCGGGTTGACCATCATGCCCACCGAAGCGAAGAAGATGATGGAGAAGAGGTCTTTGAAGGGGATGGCCTCGGCAGCCACGCGATGCGAGAGCTTGGACCCGCTCACCACCACGCCGGCCAGGAAGGCCCCGAGCGCTACCGAGAGATCGAACAGCAGCGAAGCCGCCATGGCCGTGCCGAGCGCGATCACCACCACGGCCAACTGGAAGAGCTCGCTGGGACAGAAGCGCGCGATCTTACCGAGCACCCATGGCAGCACGCGCGAGCCCACCACGAGCATAAGCAGCACGAACGCCACCGTTTTAAGCAGCGCTTCGGCAAGGCCCGCCGCCAGCACGGCGCCCGAGGTCTCGCCCGGGCCGAAGACCACCGGCAGCACCACCAAAATCACGACCGTCGCCAGGTCCTCCACGATGAGCCACCCCGTCGCCACACGGCCGCCATGGCTCTGGTACAGGCCCGCGTCCGTCAGGTTCTTGATGAGGACCACCGTCGACGCGATGCTCACCGAAAGGCCGAGCATGATGCCTGCCTCGGGCGTCCATCCGAACGCCTGCGCCAACGCATAGCCCGCCACGGTACCCACGGCTATCTGCAAGATAGCCCCCGGCACCGCGATGCCTTTGACCTCGAAGAGGTCCTTGAGTGAGAAATGCAGGCCCGTGCTGAACATCATGAACATGACGCCGACCTCGGACAGCTGGTTCATGGCGTCCGAATCGCCGATGAAGCCCGGCGTAAATGGGCTCACCACGAGCCCGCCAACAAGATAGCCCACGATGGGCGGCAAGCGAAGCGCACGCGCCACGACGCCGCCGGCAAATGCCGCGACGAGCGCGAACACAAAGGTCATAAGCAGAATGGTATCCCCGTGCATATCTCTCCAAATGTTCAAGCGAAAATAGACCGCGCAGCGCGGGCCCTGCGAGCATGTACTATTGGTCTACCCAAAATCAGAGCGCGCCATCCGGTCGGGCTGCGCGCCCAGCGCTTCGCCCTTTTGAGCACGCGGCACCTCCGCAACCGGTAGGGTCGGGCTGCATGCCCAGCGCTTCGCCACCGCGCAGCACCTCGCCGCGCAATCGGACCGCAGCCGCGCCATGCTCGCCCCGTCGCCCCGTCGCCCCTCGCCCCTCGCCGCGCGATCGGACCGCAGCCGCGCCATGCTCGCCCCGTCGCCCCTCGCCCCACCCGCAACCGCGCCGCGCCTGCGCATTCGCTGTGACGTTTGGCGCTTCGCCCTCCTTGTTGCCCCCGCATACTTGCCCGCTAAGGTATCATCCAAGTGACATCCTGCTCGATTTGAGTCACATTCTTGGTGCAGCGCCCCGCGCGCAGCCGCGTGAACCGCCTCAAGCCGAGCGCTTCGGCATTGTACGGTACGCGCAATTCGGGGGAGTTCATGGAAGCAACTGCCATCATTCTTGCTGCGGGCGAGGGCACCCGCATGAAATCCAACCATGCTAAGGTCGCCCACAAGATTCTGGGCAAACCGATGATCGAATGGGTGACCGACGCGGCGATTGCCGCTGGCTGCCAGCGCATCATCGTGGTCGTGGGCAGCCACGCGCAGGAAGTGCGCGACATCATTGACACCTCCTATGCGAGCGCCGCGGCATCCATCGAATGCGTGGAACAGGCCGAACGGCTGGGAACGGGCCATGCCGTCAAGGTCGCCCTCTCGGCATGCGGCATCTCGGAAGGGCCGGTCGTGGTGCTCAACGGCGACCTGCCGCTCATCCAGCCCGAAACCATCCAGCGATTCGCTGAGACCGTCGCCACCGGAAAAGCCGCGGGCGCCGTGCTCTCGATGCTGCCGCCCGATCCCTTCGGCTACGGCCGCATCGTGCTCGACGACGCAGGCTCCCTCATCGAGATCGTCGAACAGAAAGACTGCACGCCCAGCCAGGCCGCCATCCAGGAATGCAACGCCGGCTGCTACGCCTTCGACGGCGCCCTGCTCGCCGCCCACATCGACGAGATCAACAACGACAACGCCCAGGGCGAGTACTATCTGCCCGACATGCTCGCCATCCTGCGCGAGGCCGGACAGCGCGTGACCTCCTTCTGCTGCGACGACTATCGCGACGGCCTCGGCGTCAACAGCCGCGCGCAACTCGCCGAACTCACCGCCATCGCGCGCGATCGTATCAATGAGGCCCTCATGGCGGAGGGCGTCACCTTTATCGATCCCGCCCTCGCTTGGATCGGGCCGGATTGCACCATCGGCCGTGACACGGTAGTGTGGCCGCTCACCTTCATGGACGGCACCTGCCGCATCGGCGAGGGCTGCGAGGTTGGCCCCAACACGCGCCTCACCAATGTGACCTGCGGCAACGGCTGCTCGCTCAACGAAACCGTTGGCATCGATGTCGTCATCGAGAACGAAGTCACCGTGGGGCCGCGCGCCTATCTGCGGCCCGGCACGCACCTGCTCGACCGCGCCCATGTGGGCACGCATGTCGAAATCAAGAAATCCACCATCGGCGAGGGATCCAAGGTCCCCCACCTCTCGTATATTGGCGACACCACCATGGGAGCGGGCGTAAACATCGGCGCCGGCTCCATCACCTGCAACTACGACGGCGTCCACAAGAACCCGACCACCATCGGCGACAACACGTTCATCGGATCGGACACCATGATGGTCGCGCCCGTGAACATCGGGTCGAACGTGGTGACGGGCGCCGGCGGCACTATTACCAAGGATGTTCCTGACGGTGCGCTTGCTATCGAGCGCACCGAGCAGCGCATCATAACCGGCTACTCCGAGCGCAAGATCGCGCGGCAGTAATGGTATCTATTGGCCTCGAACGTTACATCAGTCGAGCAGAAGGAGAAGGGGAACATGCCCATCAACGACCCATCGAAGACGTGTGCCATGCAGAAAACGCTGCGCCTGTACTCGGGCACATCGAACAGGCCGCTAGCAGAAAAGGTCGCGGACCTATTGGGGGTCGAGCTCTCGGGCCTGGCACTCGAGAAGTTCGCCAACGGCGAGATCTACGCGCGCTTCGATGAAACGGTGCGCGGCGCCGACGTGTTCTTCATCCAGTCCATCTCGGGCGACGTCAACGATGCGCTCATGGAGCTGCTCATTGCCACCGACGCCGCGAAGCGCGCCTCGGCCCGCACCATCACCGCGTGCATCACCCACTACGGCTACGCGCGCCAGGACCGCAAGGCCGCGCCGCGCGAGCCCATCACCGCGCGCCTCGTTGCCAACTTGCTCGAGCGCGCAGGCGTTGACCGTGTCATCACGCTCGACCTGCACCAAGGGCAGATCCAGGGCTTCTTCGACATCCCCGTGAACCATCTCTCCGCGCTGCCGCTCTTCGGCGAGTACTACAACAACATGCACTTCGACACCGACAACCTTGTTGTCGTGTCTCCGGACGTGGGACGCGCCAAGGCTGCGAAGAAGCTCTCCGACATGCTCGATTGCTCGCTCGCCATCGCGCACAAGGGCCGTCCGCGCCACAACGCCGCTGAGGTCATGGGCATCATCGGCGATATCGAGGGCAAGACCTGCATCATCAACGACGACATGATCGACACCGCGGGCACGCTGTGCGCAAGCGTGCGTGAGCTCAAGAAGATGGGCGCTGGCGATATCTACGTGTGCGCCACCCATGGCATCTTCTCCGGCCCCGCTATCGAGCGCCTGAACGATGCGCCGATCGTCGAGTGCGTGGTCACGGACTCCATCCCCGTCGAGGCTGCCGGCAAGATCAAGACCATTACGGTGGCAGACGAGTTCGCCAACGCGATCGCGGCCGTGTACGACGAGGAGAGCGTCTCCAAACTCGTCGGCGGCGACTTCGCGATGTAGGACATCCGCAATCGCAACGCCTGCAAAATAGGGGCCGCGGCATATGCCGCGGCCCCTATTTTGTGTTCAGAGCAACTTTTTTCAATAAATCCAATTATTTCTGGCAGTTATTTCAACTATGAACGATTTGGCAGCCGCCGCGACGTCCGCCATGGCTTTTTGACACCAACGCACCTAGCAAAATGCCTGGTTTTTGTCGCTTATTTGACGGTTCCGCCATCCAGCTGCGAACGATGCTCGCCGCATCGCCTCTGCAATCGTTCATAGTTGAAATAACTGCCAGAAAAAGCGGCATTTGAAAGAAAAACTACGCGGGAGGAAGTCCGCTCCCCGCCCGCAAGCCATTGAGCCATGCTGTCTGACGCTGGCGGACGCCAGAGTATCGATACCGAAGCAGGCCACCAGCCGCCTTATGAATCGAACGGGCAATTGCTTCCAAAGCAACAATGTCACGCATCTGGTCCCGGTTGATAACGAGCACCGTAACACCCATACCCTTGAGACCGTTGTTGCGCTGCCCGTCATGAATCCGACGATTCTCCTCCTCGTGCCCGATTCCGTTGTACTCCGTATCAATATGGGCAGCAGGAATGTACGCATCGCACACAGCGTACGGCACCCCTGACGCCATATGAAGCGAAGTGGTATCGAAGTCAATCCGATGATTGAGCAGCATGCCTCCCTTCAGGGACGAAATCCCGAAAGCCCCGAATCGCAAGGGCGGGGCAAACATCCCATACATGATCGACTCGGCTGGCGACCTCGAGCCCGTCGCTGCAAGACGTACGGCAGTTCTAAAGTTGGCGTACTCGCTGCTCTTTGCATAACGCGCCATTGCCTGAAGCTCTTTTATTGTCGCCACCGGCTCACTTGGATAGTGAATCTGCTCAACAGACTTTCTTTCAACCTCATCGGGCCAGACCCCGCCCCACGCGATAGGAAATGTGGCCTCTGGCGGCAGCGAATAGGAGCCCAACAGTTCAAGCAGCAGAATGAGGATCTCAGGAACGGATCTGCCACGCGAGCACCTCAGCGCCGTGTACGCCGGAGAGGAACAATACACCCCAGGGGCAACGCGCATAATCGCACCAAGCGGCAGCGGGCCGGGGCACACATGGCAAAGCATCGGCGCTCGGGCGCGCCGCGCGCCCGCGCTCGCTACGAGCACGTGGAGCTCCTCGCTTTCATTTGGTGCCCACATGCCCAAGCGTGCCAAATCATCAAGATTAACCATATCCGCGTTGGGCACGCAACCCTCGATCGCATGGCGTTGCTCAACGCGGCCCACAGCGCCCCATGGCAAAGAGCCGTACGCGCGACGGGCGGAACGCACGCCTCGCAAGGCGGAAAAGTCTATGATCACAAGTGCTTCCATGTACGAACGGTAACACATGGGCACCCGCGCTCATTCACCATATCGCATCCCTACAAAAGATATACCCCGAGTACATTTTGATGGAGCCAGGACGAACGCGAACCAGATCCATACGCGAAACGCACGGGCGCTCCCAATGCGTAGCTGCGCGCTCGAGCTACGCCCCGTCATCCGGGCGATTTAGGACATTCGGCGGACATGTCCTAAATCGAGGTGATTCGTGTCCAAAACAGCGATAATTTGTCCGCAATGAACGAGAATGGTGCGGGGATCTTACGCGATGGACCTCCATCACAGAAAAGGAGCTTGCATGGCGGCAGCACAACCAATGCCCATCCGCATGGTCGCGGGCCTGGGCAATCCGGGCGAAGAATACGCTAACACCCGGCACAACGCCGGCTTCAAGACCGTGGACGAGCTAGCTCGCCGCGCCGGTGTGTCGTACTGGAAAAACCAACTGGGCGCCGAGGTCGCCACGACCAAGGTGCGCGATACGGAAGCCGAAGGCGGCGTACGCGAGGTCGTGCTCGTTAAGCCGCAAAGCTTCATGAATACGAGCGGCGGCCCTATCTCCAAACTCTGCCGTGAGTACGGCATCAAGCCGGAGGAGGTCCTCGTCGTCCACGACGAGCTCGACATCCCCGAGGGCGACGTGCGCGTGAAGGTCGGCGGCGGGCACGCCGGACACAACGGCCTGCGCTCGATCATCGACAAGCTGGGCAGCCGCGACTTCAGCCGCATCCGCACGGGCATCGGCGAGCCTCCGGGCCGCATGCCCACGGCCGATTTTGTGCTCAAGCAACTGCGCGGCAAAGACGCTGAGGCCTTCGATGACACCATCATGCGCGCAGCAGACGCCTGCGAGCTCGCGCTCGCACAAGGCGTCATCTATGCCCGGGACCACGTGAACGGCGCCGCCGCGAACAACGGCAAGCACTAACTACCGGCGCTGCGCCCAGCGCGCCAACCCCTCAAACCGCATGCGTCATGCACGCACCGCTCATCCGATACCTGCTGTCCACTTGCATTGAAAATGCAGGCAGCGGGGTATAATCGGTTTTGTGTGTGCAGGCAGGAGCCCGGTATGCGCGCAGCCCGTCCTTCTAGGCCGAGCAGCATGCACCGCAGCCTCCCTGCCTCGTATGAGAGAGGGGTTCTATGTTCAAGATCCTGAAGAAGACGCAGTTCTCGGAGAAGGTCTTCGAGTTCCGCGTCCACGCACCCAGGATGGCCAAGCATGCCCATGCCGGTCAGTTCCTCATGGTGCGCATCAACGAGACGGGCGAGCGCGTCCCGTTCACCTTTGCCAACTGGAACCCGGAGGAGGGTTGGATCGAGTTCATCTTCATGGTCGTGGGCAAGACGACCCAGTGCCTCTCTGAGCTCAACGAAGGTGACGAGATCCAGGACATCACCGGACCGCTCGGTTGCCCGACCGAGATCGAGGGCGACCGCATAGCCGTCGTTGGCGGCGGCGTGGGCCTCGCCATCGCCTATCCGGTCGCGCGCACCCTCTGCGAACAGGGCAAGAAGGTCTCGGTCATCATGGGCGCCCGCAACAAGGACCTGCTCATCCTCTTCGAGCAGTTCGCGTCGCTGCCGCTCGAGAACCTCTTCATCACCACGGACGACGGCTCCATGGGCGAGAAGGGCGTCGTAACCTTGCCGCTCCGTCGCCTCTGCGAGACTGACTCCATCGATTCGTGCTTCTGCGTGGGCCCCGTCCCCATGATGAAGTTCTCGACCCTCACCTGCCGCGAGTTCAAGATCCCCATCGTCGCGAGCTTGAACCCGATCATGGTCGACGGCACCGGCATGTGCGGATGCTGCCGCGTCGAGGTGGGCGGCGAAACCAAGTTCGCCTGCGTCGACGGCCCGGATTTCGATGCGAACCTCGTCGACTGGGACGACCTCGCTCATCGCCAGGCGAGCTACAAGGCCGAGGAAGCCGCTTCCATCAAGCATCATGAGGAGGACTGCGCATGCCAGAAGTAAAGTACCGCACCAATATCGGAGCTCCCCGCACCCCCGCGAACGAGGAGCCCGCGGAGGAGCGCGCTCATGATTTCCGCCCGGTCGACACGGGCTACACCAAGGCCGATGCCATCGCCGAGGCAAACCGTTGCCTCGACTGCAAGAAGCCGCTCTGCATGGACGGCTGCCCGGTAGGCGTCCATATCCCGCAGTTCATCGAGAAGATTCGCGAAGAGGACTGGGCGGGGGCGCTCGCGACCATCAAGGCCGATAACCTGCTCCCCTCCGTCTGCGGCCGCGTGTGCCCGCAAGAGAACCAGTGCGAGGGCAAGTGCATCCTTGGCCGCAAGGGCGAACCCGTGGCAATCGGCCAGCTCGAGCGCATGCTCGGCGACATGGCCGACGAGGTGGGCGAGGCGCCCGAGTGCAAGCCGTCCAACGGCAAAAAGGTTGCCATCGTGGGCTCTGGCCCCTCTGGCATCGCCTGCGCCGGCGAGCTCGCGCGCGAGGGCTTCGACGTTACCGTGTTCGAAGCGTTCTTCACCGGTGGCGGCGTGCTCACCTATGGCATCCCGGAGTTCCGCCTACCCAAGGACATCGTCAAGCGCGAGATCAAGGGTCTGGAGGAACTGGGCGTCCACTTTGAGTACAACTCGGTCGCCGGCCGCCTCTTCGATGCCGACGAGCTCTTCAACGAGGACGGCTTCGATGCCCTCTACCTGGCCGTGGGCGCGGGCCTTCCGCGCTTCCTGCACGTCGACGGCGAGAACCTGCCCGGCGTGTACTGCGCAAACGAGTACCTCACGCGCACGAACCTCATGAAGGCGTACGAGTTCCCCGAGTACGACACGCCTATCCGCCATGGCAAGAACGTCGTCGTGTTCGGCGGCGGCAACGTGGCCATGGACGCCGCGCGCACCGCACTTCGCCTGGGCGCCGAGAAGGTCACCCTCGCCTACCGCCGTACCGAGGCCGAGATGCCCGCGCGCCGCGCCGAGATCCATCACGCCAAGGAAGAGGGCGTTGAGATTCTCGAGCTCTGCAACCCGTTGCGCTTCCTGCCCGGCCCGGACGGCTTCGTCTCGACTATCGAGCTTCAGCGCATGGAGCTTGGCGAGCCCGATGCGAGTGGCCGCCGTCGCCCCATCCCCATCCAGGACTCCGAGTTCGCCATCCCCTGCGACGTCGCGGTCACGGCCATCGGCACGCGCGCGAACCCGTTCGCAAAGCTTTGCGCCGACGTCGAGCTCAACCGCTGGGGCCTCATCGATACCGATGAGAACGGACGCACCTCCAATCCGCGCGTCTGGGCTGGCGGCGACATCGTAACCGGTGCCGCGACCGTCATCCTGGCCATGGGCGCCGGCAAGAAGGCCGCTGCCGATATCAAGGAGAAGCTGCTCGGCGAGGAAGCGTAATCGCCACCCCGCGAACCTCGCAGCTTGATTGCGCATGACGCACGAGGGCCGCTGCTGGAACATCCGGCAGCGGCCCTCGGTTTAATGCAGCGGTATGCAAGTTTCGCCCTAAGAGCTGCGAAGGTCGTCCGCATCGATCACCTGCATCCATGCGATATATACTCCAGGATAATGTCCGTACAGCACCCGAACAGGGTCAAGGCCCACAGCGAGATCCTGTATAAGCGAAGCTATGCCACCTGCAGAAACAAGGTCGTCCTGCGAAGGAATCTGCTCACCCAGCTTCTCGATGAATGCATCTACCTGCGCACGGTCCTCGGGAACATACGGGCACTCCGCACCCACGTTTTCCTCGAATGCAGCCTGCATATCGGCATAACGATCGTTAAAGGTCGCATCGCCGTACCCTGGAAGCCACAGATCGCGCCCGTAGCGTGCATAGCCCCATGAGGCAAGCGGCAGGCGCGGCACCAGGTCGCTCGGGTTCATGATATTGAAAATGTTGTTGTAGAGCGCCTCTCCCGTATTGTCGAACTGGGTTACCTCGGGCGTTGCGAACGTGTAGCAGTAGATGTTCTCGAGCGTCGTGAGCGGGCGCAGGCCGGAGGTCATGTCGTCTGCGTAGGATGCAGCCAGATTCGCCGTCGCCGCGCCTCGCGAGTGGCCCGTGAAAAGCAGCGCCACCTGCACATCGGGGTTTTCGCTGTACTCCTCGGTCAAGCGAGTGGAAAGGTCCTCGATAATCTCGTCGGCTGCGCGCATAAACCCCTCATGGTCGATGGCATCCATGTCGTAATCGGCCGCATTGCCCATATTGAAATCGCTCAGCCACTCTGCGCCGTAGCTTCCGCGAATGGAAACGAGGTAGAGCACCTTCTCCTCGCCCGTGCTGCTCGTTACGTGCTTGGTTGCCACGGAATACGCCACCACATCGTCTGTGCCAGCGAAGAAATCGATTACCTCGTCAAAGACCTCGCTGCGGTACTGGTACGATGCGGTCGAGATTTCCTCAAAGCCAAGCGCGCCAAGCGCGTTCTCCATATAGGCGGGAGCATCCGACCCCTCTTGGTAATAGGAGGATTCCGCGTTTGCCACGGCCGAGAGCACTGAGCATGTGGTTGCCAGCTCATGGTTGTAGGCCGTTGGATCCTGGAAGAACCAGTCGTCGTCCCAGGAGACCTCGGTCGCCACACGCTGGCCTTCGGTTGCAGCCATACTCGTGAACTCGATCTCCGCGGTAAACGCTCCCGAGCGCTTTGACGACCCCTCGATAGGCGTGGCCGCAGCGGGCGCTTCGATGGTTGCCAGGCCGAGCCGCTCTTGCTCGAGGCGGTTGCGCACCGCCACGGCAATGTACGCGCTAAAACCAAGCGCGAGCACGAGCATCGCCGCCGCGATACGCACGAACCATGGATGCCGCTTGCGGAACGGCGGCTTATCGGATGCAGACATAGATTCCCCCATTATTCAGCATGAACAGTTCGAGTATATGCGATATGGTGCCCGCCTCTCCGCAGGGCTTCAACCGGTAGTTGCAGCAGGCATGAAGCCTCAGCGCCCTGCCCCGACGCGCCCCGCCTAAAGACGCGACGCCGAACTACGAACAGCGCCTGCGATGAGGCGCAAAAAACGCCGGCGGCCCGGAAACCCCGAACCACCGGCGCTCATACGCCACAGTAGGTGTGTGTCAAAGCATGCTCGTGTACCAAACCCTGCTCATGCGTCAAACCCGGCGCGTATCAGAGCCGGCGCACGTCATGCGCGGCGCGTCACAACAGCAGCCGCCTGCTATCCCACTTCCGCTGCCACATGCAGCGTATCGTCGTCAATCACGGTACGCGGCGCTTGGCCCGTCTCGGTAAGGCCCAGCTCGCGCAGCTTGGAGCGGTACGCGGCAGCGATTACGTCAACGCACCCCTGCCGCCCCAGCTTCGCGCGGTTGACCACCAGGTCCTTGCCCATATCCATGCGCCACTTGCCGGCGGAATAGCGCTTGTAGAACTGCTCGCGCGCACGCTGCTGCTTCTTGACCAGCTGCGCCCCCTTGTAGTGGTTGAGCCCGCGCTTCTTGCTCACAATCTGAATGCGGTCCTCAAGCGGCGCCGTCACGAGCACCGCGATGTGGTTGGGGTTGGCGCGCAGCAGGTAGTCGGACAGGCGCCCCTCGATAATGCAGCTCTCGGTCGAACCGAGGTCGATGATCACCTGCGCCATCTTCTCGAACAGCTTGTCGGCGAGGTTGCGCGCGTCCACGCGATCCGGCAAGAACGCCATGTTCTCCGCAGCAAGCTGCTCGTCGTAGGCGGCAATGCGGTCCATAGACTCGCCGGCGCGAATGCTCGAACGAACGAGAATCTCGTTGTCGTAGAGCGGTATCCCAAGCTCCGCCGAGAGCATCTTGCCGATCTCGTGGCCCTCCGCGCCAAAATCGCGGGCGATGGTGATAACGACCGGCTGCCCCGCGCGCTCCGCCTCGGACGCGGCCACGCGCAACTCGAGCTCGGCGCGCCTCTTCTTCAACTGTGGAATGATGCCCATGATGCCTTCCCTCGATACGCTGGCCTGAACGTGCTGTTTCCTAGCTTACGCCTACGCAGCAACCACGCGGCGCTGGTATGCGCGAACGATGAGCGAGATGCCAAAGTTCAACACGAAGTATAGGGCAAAGACCAGCCCGTACATGAGAAGCTTCTGATCGAGGCTGGGAATCTGCGCCATGACCACGCGCGCGTTGAACATGAGCTCCATGACGCTGATGCTCGCAAGGTACGAGGAGTCCTTGATGACCGTCGTGCACTGGCTGAAGAGTGCCGGGATGATGGTCTTGAACGTCTGCGGCAAGATGATGAGACGCATGGTGGCGAAGAAGCCAAAACCCTGGCTCTGCGCCGCCTCGAACTGGCTCTTGGGGATGGAGTTGAAGCCGCCGCGCACGATCTCGGCCACGACTGCCGAGGTAAACACCGTGAACGCCACCACCGAAACCACGAAGTTGGAAGCACGCATCGTGAAGTAGATGAAGAGGATCCACAGCAGGTTGGGCGTGCAGCGGAACAGCTCGATATAGGCCGTCACGATCCAACGGAAGATAGACAGCTTGCCGCGGCAGTACTGCTTGATCATGGCGAGCACCGTACCGAAGATGATCGAGAATACGATCGCCAGCGCCGAAATGCGAATGGTCAACCAGAAACCGTTAAGGATAAAGGTGAGGTTCGCTGCATTGAAAGCATCCATCGGTTACGCCTCCTTGGTGAGCTCGGGCGCGATATCGCGCAGCTTCTTTGCCTTGGGAACGCGCTTTGAGCGCTTCTCGAGATACTGCACGAGCATCGAGAGCGGGAAGCAGATGATGAAGTACATCACGCACGCGAGGATGTAGCCTTGCAGGTAGCCATAGGTGCCCACGAAGCTGTTGGAGCGATACATAAGGTCGCCGCCCGCCACGAGCGCGAGCACCGAGCTGTTCTTCACCAGGTTGAGCGCCTGGTTGCACAGCGGCGGGAGAATCACCTTAAACGTCTGGGGCAGGATGATGTAGATATACGCCTGCACGCGCGTAAAGCCCTGAGAGAGCGCGGCCTCCATCTGCCCGCGCGGAACCGCCTCGATACCGGTGCGGATAACCTCGGCCACATACGCGGCGTGGTACAGGCCAACGCCCACGAAACCGAGCACTACAGACGGAATGGGCACCGGCGCGGCCGAGCCCGTGGCAATCTGCAGGAGCTGCGGCCCCATGAGGTACATGAAGATGACCTGCACCGGCAGCGGCGTGTTCTGGTAGAACTCGACATACACGCGGCTGATGGCGCGCAGCACGCGCGAGCGCGTGGTCGAGAACACGCCCAGGATCGTGCCGAGCGCGAGGGCCAAGATCAAACCCCAGACGACCACCTGCAGCGTGACAAAGAACCCGTCCCAAAACGCATCGATCGAATCAAAGGTGATCTGCCAGCGCCGGGGATCAAGTAGGCTTTCTAGCATGACGTTCCTTTCCCGCATGTTCCAAAAGGGGACCGGCGCGTAGCGGCATATCCTGTGCGGCGCGGCGGGCGCAATCGTATGGGCCCGCGCGCCGGCCTCCTTTTGGGACACGGAGCGGGCCCGCGGCCAAAAGCCGAGAGCCCGCCGTCCATTACCTTGTTATCGTTAGACGAGGCCCCAGGTCTCGATTTCCTCGTCAATCCAGCCGCTCTCGAGCAGCTCGTTCACGGTGTCGTCCACGACCTCGGAAAGGTCGCAGCCCTTCTGGGTGGCAACGCCGTAGTCCTGCGTACCGAACTCAATCTCGGGCTGGAGCAGCTCGACGGTGTCGTCCATATAGGTGTTGAGGGTGGAGCGGTCCATGGCGAAGGCCTGTACCATGCCGGCGTCGAGCGCGTCCTTGATCTCGGGGTACGACTGGTACTCGGTGAAGCTGGGCGTGCAGTTGAAGCCGTTGTCCTCGATCATCTGCTCAACGAGCTGCTGCGTGGTGGAGCCGGTGGACACGCCGATGGTCTGGCCGTCCAGGTCTTCCATCGAAGTCCAGCCGTTGGCCGACTTGACCATGATGCCCACGGAGTCGGTGCGGTACGGCGTGGAGAAGTCCCAGTCCTCCTCGCGCTCGGGCGTGATGGTGTAGGTGGCAGCCACGATGTCGAGCTGGCCGGAGTCGATGAGCGTACCGCGGGTGGAAGGCGTCACCGTGGTGAACTCGCACAGCCCCTGCTCCTTGGCTTCCTCGTACGTGGTCTCGAGCACGGCGGCCGCGATCTGGTAGCACAGGTCGATCTCGAGGCCCTCGTACTCGTTGGTCTCGGTGTTCAGGTAACCATAGCCAAGAACGTCGGCCTTAACGCCGCAGTTGAGCACGCCACGGTCCTTGATGGTCTGCAGCTTGGAAGCGCCATCGCCCGAAGCGGAGCCCGAGCCGCTGTCGCCGCCGCTGCAACCAGCGAGCCCAAGGCCCGCCACCGTTGCCGCTGCGCCGAACGCCTTGATGAAGTTGCGACGAGTCATAGCCATGATTGATACCCCTTTCGTTCGGAATCGGGTGCCAAGCCGGCGATAACGTGCACCGGCTAGGCATATATCTATCGGCGCCGAGACATCACGAAGCCGAAAGATAATCGCGTTCGCTAATGCAGGATCTTATTGAGGAAGTCCTGGCAACGCGGGTTCTGCGGATTGGTGAAGAAGTGCTCCGGAGTGCCCTCCTCCAGAATCTGGCCGTCATCCATGAAGATCACGCGGTCGGCAACCTGCTTGGCGAAGTTCATCTCGTGCGTGACGCAGACCATGGTGATGTTGTCGTGGGCGAGCTCGATCATAACGTCGAGCACCTCCTGGATCATCTCCGGGTCGAGGGCCGACGTGGGCTCGTCGAACAAGATGATGGGCTGCTTGGTGCACATGGCGCGCGCGATGGCAACGCGCTGCTGCTGGCCACCGGAGAGATTCTGCGGGTATTCTCCCGCCTTCTGCGCGAGGCCAACGCGCTCGAGCGCAGCCATGGCGGTCTTCGTGGCCTCTTCCTTGCTCTTCTTCTGGAGCTTGATGGGAGCCAAGGTGAGGTTGCCGAGCACCGTCATGTTCGGGTAGAGGTTGAACTGCTGGAACACCATCGACGAATACTTGCGCGCCATCTCAAGATGGTTTTTCTTCGTCACGAGCTGCCCGTCGATGAGCACCTCGCCTGTGGTGGGCTCCTCGAGCCAATCGATACAGCGGATGAGCGTGGACTTGCCGGAGCCAGACGGTCCGATGACCACGAGCTTCTCGCCCGCCTCGACGGTCAGGTTGATATCCTTCAGCACGTGAAGATCGCCGAAGTACTTATTGAGACCGCGGATCTCGATCATATTTGCCATGGACGAGGTCCCTTCCTTTCACGATACGCGTGCCCAAGCCCGAAGCCCGAGCCTCAAAACGCACAGCTATGCGATTTGAATACGCCCTATTGTACGGGTGCGCGCCCTATCACTCACCATATACCGTTAGCTCGCAATAAACATGAAACCGAGCAGCAACACGCCGTACATCTGCAGTAATGGAATCAAGTATACCCAATTTGGTTTCATTCTGTCACTTTGATGCATTGAACGACAGGGCGGGCCCGTCCGGACCCGTCCCGCTTTGGTCTTTATAGGAGGGGTTCATAAGCGCTCGCAAGGTCTATCGACCGCCTTCGAGAGCCCGAATCCAACGCCTAAACGTCGACTCCGATACGCCGCACGCCTCGGCTGCCTCGGCGCATGTAAGGCCTCCAGAACTATAGAGCCCCCTGACTGTTTCGAATGCATCGGGGCGCTCGATGCGCGGCCGCCCGAAGCGCACGCCCCGCGCCCGAGCCGCCGCGATGCCCTCTGCCTGGCGCTGCCGGATATTGTCGCGCTCGATATGCGCCACGTAGCTCAGCAGCTGCAGCACCATGTCTGCAATGAACTCGCCGGTCACGCCATTCGCCTCGCGGCGAGTGTCGAGCAGCGGCATGTCGAGCACCACGAGGTGCGCGCAGCTGTTCTTGGTAAGGCGACGCCACTCCTCAAGGATTTCGTCGTAGTTGCGGCCAAGTCGGTCGATGCTTTTGATGACCACCGTATCGCCCGTATGCAGCCGCCGCACCAGGCGCTGGTAGGCGGGCCGTTGGAAGTCCTTGCCGCTCGCCTTATCCGCGAAAATGCACGCCCGTTCTACCCCGAATGCCTCCAACGCGTCGATTTGCCGCTCGAGGTTCTGATCGCGTGTCGAAACGCGCGCGTACCCATACGTTACCTGCTTCGTTCGAACTTCCCGTTGCGTCGTGGAACGCTGTGCCATATGCCCTCCTTGCTGGCGTGAAACCTACAAGGAGCAGCATGCCCGTTGCCCCAGGGGCGCACGTACAGGCGGGGGCAGAGCGAAGCAACGTTAACGGTGCGGATCGCCTTATCCAGGACCGGCATTCTCTCTGGCAATGCGAAACAGGAGCTCGCCAGAACGGGACGAGTAGATATACGCGCCTGTTCGACCCTTTTCCCGCATTGCAAACCAAGCGCCGTGGGGTCTTCGCATTGTTCGTTCCAGTTTCCACAAAATACGGGCCCGATGAAGCGGATGAACCGCCCCAACGGACCCGTTTCAACAGCGCGGAGACATGACGCCCGCGCTGAAACCCACGTGCGAGCCGATTCCTTACGCGAGGCGGGCGCCGACCTCCTTGGCAGCAGCCGCCTTGTCGAAGTTTCCGCCCGTCGCCTTGTTGAGCGCACCCATCACGCGCCCCATATCCTTGCGCGTCGCAGCCCCAACCTCGGCGATGGTCTTCTCGATAAGCTCAATCAGCGCATCGCCAGAGAGCTGCTCGGGCAGCAGGCTCTCCAAAATCTCAACCTGCTGGGTCAGGGTGTCGGTGCGCTCCTGGTTGTTCCCAGCCTTGCGCGACATCTCGAGCGTCTCGGTCGTCTGCTTGATAAGGCGCTTGATCATGGTGTTAACGTCTTCTTCGGTTGCATCGCGGCGCTCGTTCACCTCGAGGTTCTTCACCTCGCCCATCACCTGGCGCACGATGGAAAGACGCACCTTGTCCTTCGCTTTCATCGCGGCAACCATCTCGTTATGCAGCTCTTCGTTGGTCATCGATATCTCCTCACTCGCCTGCGGGCCGTACCCGGGCGCTGCCTGCCTGTCGTGCCTGAACGATGTTCGCCCGTCTGCCGTGTCTGGACGGTATTCACCTACCGGCCCAGGCCTATTCGCTTGACGAACCCTGCGCGTCCTCGCCGGTAGAAGCCTCGTCAGTGCTCGCATCACTCGAGCTCGCCGAACTCATGTCAACGTTATACGGCACGTTTTCCGGCATATCGTTGATCTGGATGTCAGCCTCTTCGCGCGCGGCCGTAAGCCAATCGTTGTACGCGGTGCGCTGGTTGGTCGACTTAACGCTGCTCGAGAACGTGTCGCGCAGGTCCTCGGGAATCTGATCGATCGACGTCACCTCGCCGTCTACGCTAAAGACATCGGTGCACTGAATGATGTGGTACCCGTAGTCGGATTCCACCACGCCGCTGATCTGCCCCTTCTCAAGCCCGTCGAGCGCCGTCTGGTACGCCTCGACAAACGAGGAGAGCTTATCCCAGCCCACGTCGCCGCCGTTGCTAGCAGAGCTGTCCTCGGAGTATTCCTTCGCGGCGTCTTCGAACGAGATCTCGCCCGCGTTAATCTGGTCGAGGATGTCCTGCGCCTTCTGCTTGGCTTCCTCCTTGGTGGCGTCGTCGGCCTCGGAATCGACCTTGATCAGAATGTGGGACGAGCGCTTGGCGCCGTTATAGGTGTCGAGGTTCTCGTTCGCGTAAGCGATGATCTCGTCGTCCGTGGGGTCATCGACCGGCGCGACCGCATCGTAGAGCTTCTGGGTCATGAGGTTCTGGCTCAGGCTCTCCCGGTACGTCTCCTCGGTATACCCAATCTGCGACAGGAGCTCGATAAAGGCGTCCTCGGAGTCGTAGTTGGCAACGGCCTCCTGCCACGCCTCGTCGACCTCCTCGTCGCTTACCGTAATGTTGTTGTCGCGCTCGGCCTGGCTCACGAGCAGCTGGTCGGCGATGCTATCGATAACGCTCTCGCGGTAGCTTTCGGGCGTCATGCCGCTGCTCGCAAGATAGTTGGCCCAGTCCTCATCGCTGTCGTAGCCCAACGAAGAGCGCGTGCTCATGATCTGCTCGGTTACAGTGTCTTCCGTAATCTTGACGCCGTTCACCGTTGCCGCCACGCCACCGGTAAGCTCGTAGCCATTGCTGTTGGACACCTGGTTAAGGATGCCCGAGCACGCAACGCTTGTGACCGACAACACCATGGCGAGCACTCCGATCGCTACGAGCACGTACTTGACGCCCGCGCCCATCTTCTTGCGATTCTCACGCTTGAAATCTGCCTTCGTGGGCTGTTTGACCTGCTGGGACGCGGTGCGCGGATGAGCGTTCTTGTCCGAGCGCCTGCGACTCGTGGCCTTCTGCGCGCCCGGCGTGTTGGCTTTGTTCATAGACATGAGGACATTCCTTGCCGTTCAAGCGGAAATTGCTAGGGCCTATGATACTACGCTGCTCGCACCCGCATGCAAGGTGAAAGAAAGACTCAGCCGAAGCACCATGCTAAAGGTACGGGCCCTCCCCGATTCTGAACTGCCCCCTTAGGCAAAAGCCCGTGAGCGGGAGACAGCTCATTCCGGAAAGGGCCCGCCGATTCAAACCGCGAGCGAGGGTTATATGAGAGCGATCGGCTACGACCGATCGACGGAAACGGTAAGGTCCTCGCGCACCTGAACGCGTCCCTCGGCGAGAAGCTCGACAACCTGCGGATACAGGCGATGCTCGACCGCATGGATAGCCGCTTCGAGTTCATCGACCGACCAGCCCTCCTCGACGCGCACAGGCTCCTGCGCGATGATGGGCCCCTGGTCGTAGACGGCGTTAGCGAAATGCACCGTCACGCCGGTGACCTTGACGCCGCGATCGTAGGCATCTTGGATGCCGTGTGCGCCCTGGAAACTCGGAAGCAGCGCGGGATGCAGATTCACCACGCGGTTGGGCCAAAGCATAAGCAGCGGCTCGTGCACCTTGCGCATATAGCCCGCCATGACGATGTACTCGGCTCCGGCGCGCTTGAGCTCGGTGGCGATGACCTCATCGGCGTCCCAGGGATCGGCGTATATCTCTTTGGAGAGTGCAAGGGTTTGGATCCCTGCCGCCGCAGCACGCTTGAGCCCCGCCGCACTCGGCCGGCTCGAGACCACGAGCACGATCTCGGCATTGAGGTTGCCGGAGGCAATCTCGTCGATAAGCGCCTGCAAGTTGGTGCCCGACCCCGAGATGAGCACGCCGATCTTAAGCGGCGGAAGGTCCTCGCCCGCCGCGCGCGCGGCAGCACGACGAGTCTGCAGCGCGTTTCCGGCCTCCACGTCGAAAGCCGCCTCGAGCTGCTCGATGCGTCGGCGCGCCTCGGCAAACGCGGCCTGGTAGACAGGGCTTGCCGCAAGCGTTTCCGATGGCTCGGAGGAACCCATAGCGGCAGAGCGGGCAGCGGCGACCGCCTCGGCGCGGGCGCGATCGACCTCGCGCTCAACGGAGGGCGCGAAGAACGAATCGCTCGGAAGCGCCTCGGGCGGGAGACCGGCCTCCTCGACAGCCGCGCGATATGCCTCGTCCACACCTGCGGGAGCCGTAGCCACCTGGCAGGTGGAGCGCTTCTCGCTATCGCTCATCGCTGTACACCACCTTGCCGGAGCCGGCAACGCACGTGCCCACGCGGAACGGGCGCTCGCCCTGAGCCTCAAGCTCGGCTACGATTGCGTCCCCGGCATCGGCCGGGCAGATGACCATAAGGCCGGCGCCCATGTTGAACGTCTTGCACGCCTCGTTGGGCGTGAGGCCCGCGGCGCGGGAGATATAGGAGATGACGGGCGGCACATCCCAGCCCATCGAGAAGCCCGTCGGCGACACGGTGCGCTCTACCACGGCGTCCACATCCGGCGCGAGCGCGCGATTGAGGTTTTCGGTGATGCCACCGCCCGTGATGTGCGCAATTGCGTGGACGCGGGCACCCACCTCGGAGCGCAGAAGCCCGAGAACGGGCTTAACGTAGATGCGCGTGGGAGCGAGCAGGGCGTCGGCCAGGCTCTCTCCACCAAGCTCGGGCACAGACTGCTCGAGTTCGGCACGCTTGGCCTCGGCCTCGGGCGTTCCCGGCACAAGGCCATCAACGCCAATCACGCGGCGCACGAGCGAATAGCCGTTGGAATGAATGCCAGAGCTGGGCAACCCGATGATCACATCGCCGGGGCGCACGTTGGCGGGATCGAGCATCTTGGGCCGATCGACCACACCCACCGTGAAGCCCGCCATATCGTAATCGTCCGGACGCATAACGCCTGGGTGCTCGGCCATCTCGCCGCCCACGAGCGCACAGCCCGCAAGCTTGCAGCCATCGGCCACGCCCTTTACGATCTTGGCCATGTGCTCGGCCTCGATATGACCGATGGCGACATAGTCCAAGAAGAAGAGGGGCTCGGCGCCGCTCGCAAGGATGTCGTTCACGCACATGGCAACAAGATCCTGGCCCACGGTCTCGTGGCGATCGAGCACCTGCGCCAACACGAGCTTGGTGCCCACGCCGTCGGTGCCGCTGATGAGGATGGGATCCTCCATGTCTTTGAGGGCCGCAGCGGAGAACAAGCCACCGAACCCGCCGATACCGCCGATAACCTCAGGGCGAGACGTCTCGGCAACCATCTGCTTGATGGCGTCGACGGCACGGCCCCCTTCGGCAGTATCTACGCCGGCATCTTCATACGTGATGTGCCTAGCTGTCTCGCTCATACGCGAATCCTTTCCGTGGAGGAACGTTTCCTCCTGCCATCATACCAGCTCGATGCAGGAGCTCGCAGGAGTCGTGAGGATGCACGCAAGCCACGTGGCTGCCTTCTTTCAAGTTTTGGGCACTTCATCTGAGAGAGCCCGAGCAGACCGCGCACCAGACGCAAGAAAACCGCAGGTTACAGAGGTGACCGAACGGAATCTACTTCGTGGTCCCGCATTCAAGTGCCCAAAACTTGCAACGACATTGCCCCGGGAGCAGTTGACGGGCCTTTCGAGCGGGCTCGCGCACAAGAAAACCGCCTATTCTGCAGTTGACGAGGCGCCAGCAGCCGGCGTTTCCCCGGCAATGGTGCACACCATGACCGCACGGTGATCTGCGGGAGCCATGCCGCTGCAGGTAACGAGCGACAGCACCTGCTCGGCCTGGGAAAGGCGCTCGTCAACGTCGGACGCCTCCGCCTGGGCATAGGAGCGGAGGTCCGTCAGGTACTGCTGCAGAGCGGCTGTGTCTCCGAAATTGGCCTGCCGCGCCTCCACATAGCTTTCCTCCACGCGCGCGGTGAACAGCGGCGTGAGCTCGTAGGTAGCGTCGGGCGTGAGGTAATACACGGTGTCCATGGCATCGAAGCTTGCCTGGTCGAGCGTCTGCTCGATGGGCTGGAACATGGAGCCGTCGTTCATATGGTGGCCGTAAACCGTGGTCTGCTGGTCTACCATGCCGGGCGCCGTCTGGTCGCAATCGAGCATGATGCTGCCGTTGTTGTTCCACGTGCCATCGGGCAGCGTGCGCAGGTATTCATCGTTGGTCTCGCCCTGCACCACGGGGTAGCTGATATCGGTACCGGGCACGTAGATCCACGCGACGATGTCTTCGTTCTGCGCCTTGAGCGCGTCCCAGTCCACAACGGGAATGCCGTCGCCCTCGGAATCTACCGTGACGTACTGGGTGAGGTTCGAGTAAGTCTCGGCAGCCTGACGATAGCCCAGCTGCGCCCAAATGAAGATGCCGGCGGCAACGAGCAGCAACACAACGCCGATGCCGATGAGAACGTACGAGACGATGTTGCGCTTGCTGCGCCCGCCGCCCGTTCTCCCGCGATCGTCACGCCCCGATCCGTGCCCGCCGCCCGGCCCGCGGCGGCCGCCCGAGGAACCACCCCGAGCATGGGCGGATGCCGCACCGCGGGAAGCAGCTCGCCCACGCGGAACGGCAGAAGAGGCATAGCTCTGCGCCGCGCCCTCCGGCTGGTACGAAGCATGAGCGCGATTTGTTCGCTGGGAGCGCGAAGTCTGAATGCGCGCAGGGGGCTGAACAGTGGGGCGCGAAGTCCCGGACTGGCCCGCAGCGCGGGGAGCTGAGCCGGGCTGCGCGGCATGGCGGGCGGACGCACCCGCGGAGGCCGCACCGTCGCCCCTCGAAGATGCGCTCGAGAAATGGCTTCCCGGCCGGGTGCCGCCGGCAGCCCCTCCCATGGACGACGGCCTCTCGCCGTCACCGCGAAAACGCTTTCCCTCGTATGACGCCATGGGATCTCCCTCGTAAAGCCGAGGCCCGCGCCCCGGCGTTCGCATACAGCCCAGCCATCAGCATCGAGGCGCCGCACGCACCCCAATACCTTGCGGCTCGCTTGGATTCTACCATCAGCGGCTATCGAACGCCGTGCTTCTCTTCCCAGCTGCGGTCGCGGTCCTTGGAGGCCACCGCTGCCTCGCCGATTGCCTCGGCCTGCGTGAGGTTGCAGGGGTCGTAGCCCGCCATGAACTTATCCCGGCCAAAGCTCGACGGTATCGCCACCGGGTAGACTCCCGTAAAGCACGCCGTGCAGTAGCCGCGCTTGGGCAGGCTCGCAAGCAAGCCCTGAACGGAAAGGAAGGCGAGCGAATCGGCCCCGATGTATTCGCAAATCTCGTCAACCGACTTATTCGCGCTGATGAGCTGCTTCTGCACACCGGTATCGATGCCATAGAAGCACGGCCACTCGACCTCGGGGCTGTTGATGCGCACATGCACCTCGGCCGCGCCGGCCTGGCGCAGCATCTTCACCAGCTGCACCATGGTGGTGCCGCGCACGATGGAATCGTCGATCACCACGAGCCTTTTGCCTGCGATGTTGTCGCGCAACGGGTTGAGCTTCATACGCACGCCCATTGCCCGCAGCTCCTGCGTCGGCTGGATGAAGGTGCGCGCGACATAGCGGTTTTTGATGAGCCCCTCGCCGAAGGGGATTCCGCTCTCGCGTGCATAGCCCTCCGCCGGCGGCAAGCCGCTGTCCGGAACACCGATGACCATATCGGCATCGACGGGTGCCTCGTGCGCAAGCTGGCGGCCCATGTCGTAGCGGCACGCATAGACAGACTTGCCGGCCATAATGGAATCGGGGCGGGCAAAGTACACCTGCTCGAAGATACACTCGGCCGATTCGCGCGCAGCGAGAACACCCTGCTCGGAGACGAGCCCCTCCTCGCTGATGCGAAGTATTTCGCCGGGGCGGATGTCTCGCACGTATTCCGCGCCAACGATATCGAGCGCGCAGGTCTCGGATGCAACGACCCAGCCTTCGGCCCCAACGGAGGTTTCAGCGTCACATTGGGAGCTGTCCCCCTTTTGGCATTCCAGCGGCAGGCGGCCAAGCACAAGCGGGCGAATGCCGAACGGGTCGCGGAACGCGTAGAGCGCATGCTCGTTGATGAGCGTCATGGCATATCCGCCGCGCACGAGCTCCATCGTCTTGCGAATGCCTTCGCGCAGATGGCTCGTCCGCTGGGTGAAATACCCAATGAGACGCGTCGCGACCTCGGAATCGGAGCTCGACATGAACGAGACGCCCAGGTCGATGAGCTGGCGGCGCAGCTCGTCGGTATTCACGAGCGTGCCGTTATGCGCCAGCGCAATGATCACATCGTTGATCGTCGAGAGATGCGGCTGCGCGGACTCCCAGCTTTTGGCGCCCGCCGTGCCGTAGCGCACGTGCCCGATGGCGAGGTCGCCCGTGAGCGAGCTGAGGTCTGCGTTCGAAAACACCTGGTCGAGGAGGCCCAAGTCCTTACGGACCATCACCGTGCCGCCGTCGCCCACTGCGATGCCCGCCGATTCCTGGCCGCGATGCTGCAGCGCCTTGAGGCCGAAGTATGTGAGGCGCGCGACGTCGAGGCCGGGCGCCCAAACGCCGAAGACACCGCACTCCTCATGAAGCGCATCATCTTGGCTGGAGCTCGGCAGCGCCGCGTCGCAAGGGACTGAAGCAGGGGCAATCGATGCATCTACGTGGGACATAGCGTCCTCTCTGTTGTTCGGCTGATACCCGCCTATTATGGCACAGGCCCACCGAGGCAGAAGCGCGACGGGAGCGCTCAGCAAAACCGTAACGTCCGCGCAAGGAACGCGTTCCCAGGCCCGGCACGCCGCGCGGTGTGCCCCTCCCCGGCCCCGGCCCAGCACGCCGCGTCGCACGCGCAGCACACCCCTCCCCGGCCCCAGCCCAGCGCCCTGGCTACTCGTCCACCCTCATCGCATCGATCTCGGCGTCCTCCTCGTCGGAGTACACCGCATCGAACGAGGAGTCGAAAGCGTCTTCGAGCGAGCTCGCGCCCAGATCGTTCTGCGCGAGCTCCTCCTCCAAGCTCTGCGCGTGGCGCTCAGCACGCAGACGCTCAACCTGCGCCTCGGACATCACGCGCGTGTTGGAGATAACGCCGTTGAGCATCACGAACGGATGCTTGAAGGCCGAAAGCGCCGCCCGGAGCGCGATAGTTACCAGCCAGAACAGGTAGACGCTTGCCAGCACGGTCTCTATCGCGGTCGCCCCGATAGAGACCTCGTCCGCCCCGGCATGGAGCGTAACTCCCCCGGTTGGGAACAGAGCGCTCACCCAGTTGGGCAGCAAGAGGAACACCCAGAACAGAAGGCCGTAGCGAGCGATGTACTGCCAGCTGCGCGCGCTCGAGCCATCGGGGCGCACAACGCGCAGCCGCAACACCATATGGCCGATCGTCTGACCGCGCGTGATGACAGGGATGGCCATGAAGGTGACGAACGTGGCGACCAGCGAACCAGCGAGCACGGCGAATCGCTCGCTTGCAGCCGACGGTCCAGCCGGCACCACGATGCCATACAGCCAGAGCACGACGGCGGTGGCAGCCATATCGATTCCAAACGCGAGCAGGCGGCGCGAAAACGAGGTGTGCGCCGCGCCACGCGCAATGGACCGCTCGTCCACGTCGCGCAGGTCGGGCAGGAAGTGGCAGAGCGGAATGGAGGCCCAGAACCCAAGCATGGCGCCGAGCGTGTTGGTGATGAGGTCGTCGACGTCGAACAGCCGATACGGATGCTCGTAGATGCCGAAAAGCCCCGTGATCTGCGATATCTCGAAGAACAAGGTGAGCGCAAACCCCAGCACGAGCGCCTGCCACCAGCGGCGATGAAACAGATAGCGCAGGTAGACACCGAACGGTACGGTAAGCAGCACGTTGAAATACACCGTGTAGATGTCGGGGCGGCGCAGGAACGCGATCCACGACGCCGGAGATGTTGGGTCGAGCGGCGCCCCGGATTCGAGGGCGCGCATGAAGCGGAACGGAACGAGCTGCGGGTGCTGCGCCCCGGGCACCACGATGCTGCGGTCCGCCGGGAGCGGCAGGATGACCATGAAGTACGCGCACATGAGGTAGAAGATGAACGAGAAGACGAGGAAGGTCTTCCATAGAGAGATGCTGCCGTAGCTGCGGTACTGGTAGATGGCATAAGGAACCGAAAGCAACGCCGAGAGCAGGGGGAACAGCAGCACCGCTGTTTGCACGTTGCTTATATAGGTTCCCATGCGCGCTCCCGTCTTGCCGTGTTTGTCGCCGCTTCGGTGCCACCCGCTGCCGCGCGGTTCACGCCGCTGCGTAGCTCACGCTGCCGTGCGGGACGCGCGACGGGGGGCACGAGGGCACCAAGCATAGCGCATTGCACGAACGCCCGCAGGCTACATACCGCGGAGGCAGCGGCGCCTCAAGCGCACGTAGACGAGTCGAGAAGCCGGGGCAGGTCGCGCACGAGGGAACGGGCGCCCCCATCGGGGCTACTCGGTGCGCAGCGCGGTTACCGGGTCTTTCTTGGCAGCCATGCGGCTCGGCGCGAGCCCGGCCAGGAACGAGAGCCCCACCGAGATCAGCACAAGCACCGCTCCGGCGGCCACCGGCACAGAAGCCAGGTTCTCCACACCGGTGATCTGGTAAATGATCATGTTGACCGGAATATCCAGCAGCACTGTCACCACGATGCCCAGCACGCCCGAAACGAGGCCGATGATGAACGTCTCCGCCGTGAAGATACGGCTCACGTCCTTCTTGCTCGCCCCGATTGCGCGCAAGATGCCGATCTCCTTCGTGCGCTCCAGCACGCTGATATAGGTGATGATGCCGATCATGATCGAGCTCACCACAAGCGAAATCGCCACGAACGCAATGAGGATGTACGTCAGCGCGTTCACGATATCCGTCACGCTCGACATGAGCATGCCCACCATGTCGGTGTACTGAATCTCCGTGCCCTCGCCCGACGCGCGAATCTGCTCGTTATAGTCGTCAATCAGCGAGTCGATCTGCTCCTTCGCTTCGAAGTCTATGGGATAGATGCTAATGGAGCTCGGCTCGTCCAGGCTGCACACGCCCAGCGTCTCGAGGTTCCCGTCGTATGTGGCGTTGTCGGTCTGTTCGCTCATCTGCCGGCTGAAGGCCGAGGCGATCTCCTCGTCCGAGAGGCCGTCCTCGCGCAGGCCGTCCACATAGGAGCGAAGCTGAGCCCCCTGCTCGCTCGGCATCTGGTCGATCATTGCCTCGATGGCGTCCATGGTGAGGTTCACCGTGGTGTCCTCGAACGGGAGGCCGGTGAAGATATCGGTGTTGGGGTTCGCCTCTTGCGCAGCCACCACATCGCTCGCGTTCACAACCTCCACCAGGTGCTCCGTCAACTCTGGCGTATAGAGCACGGCGCCCCAGTTACTGCCCGTGTCGTTCTCCTCGCTCGGGCGCACGATTCCCACCACCCGCAGCTCCTCGGCATCGTCCACCACGCCGCGCATATAATCCGCATCGTCGCTCATGTCGGCCCATGTTCCGTCTTGCTGCTGGGCGTATTTGCTGCTCTCGGGCACCAGCTTGAACGTGAGACCCATGAGCTCGTCATAGGTGTAACTCGTCTGTTCGCTATCTTCCACCGTCCGGCCGGCAATCACGTCGCTCATCATGCCGCGCAGCTCGCTTTGGTCGAGAAGCCCGAGCGCGTAGAGGGTGTAGTCGCTGATCCGATCGTTCTCATCCACGTAGATAACGACCTCGTTCCAGGCCTCGGGCATACGCCCGGCCACCACGTCGTAGTCGCGCTCCCACGTCTCCCTGTTTGCGAGCATCTCCGTCCACACGTCGTACGCCGACCCGCTGCCGCCGTTCATCGTGCTCATCATCTCGGTTTGGGTCTCGCCCATCGCGATGCCGAGCGAGTCGAGCACGGTCGCCGGGTTAACCTGCACGGCGCCCGAGGTCGTGTCGGATCGGTAAACGTTGAGCGGCGTCGCGTAGGTAAACTGGATGTCGGTCACCAGATCGCTCAAGTGGCTGTCCCCGATGGCGGGGTCGGTGTCGATCCATGCCTTGATGGCGCCCATGTCGTTTTCGGTGGAGCCCTCGGCCATGCTCGAGACCATGTCGCCCACGATGTTTTTCGACTGAACGCCGCCACTGTCGTTTTGGCCGGTACGCTCGTCGCTCGTGCCCATGAGCGCGCCCATGACGCTCGTAAGGTCCGTCGAGGTCTGGTTGATGGCCAGCGGGTAGCTGCCCATCGTGGATTCCTCCGTCTCCTTGATGTAATCCTGGGTGCCGCTGGAAAGCGACAAGATGAGCGCGATGCCGATGATGCCGATCGAGCCGGCGAACGCCGTCAGGAACGTGCGGCCCTTCTTGGTCATGAGGTTGTTGAACGAGAGCGCAAGTGCCTGGCGGAAGCTCATCGAGCGCTTGCCCTTGCGAGCATCGGCCACCGCGTGGGCCTGAACCTGCTCGGGCGTGAGGCGCTCGCGCGCAGGGTCGACCGGAGCGGAATCGCTCGTGATCAGGCCGTCTTGGATGCGCACGATGCGATCGGAGTATTCCTCGGCAAGCTGCGGGTTGTGCGTGACCATGATAACGAGGCGGTCGCGACTGAGCTCCTTCAGGATATCCATGACCTCGACCGAGGTCTCGGTATCGAGGGCGCCGGTGGGCTCGTCGGCGAGGATGATCTCGGGGTCGTTAACGATGGCGCGGGCGATGGCCACGCGCTGCATCTGCCCGCCCGAGAGCTGGTTTGGCCGCTTGCGCAGGTGCTCGCCGAGGCCCACGCGCCTAAGCGCCTCCTCCGCCCGGCGCCGCCGCTCCGCCTTGGGCGTGCCGGATAGCACGAGCGCCATCTCGACGTTGGCCAGCACGCTCTGATGCGGAATAAGGTTGTAGCTCTGGAACACGAAGCCCACGCTGTGGTTGCGGTACGTGTCCCAATCTCGGTCGAGATAGCTCTTGGTTGAACGGCCATTGATCACGAGGTCGCCGCGCGTGTATTGGTCGAGGCCGCCGATGATGTTGAGTAGCGTTGTCTTTCCGCATCCCGATTGTCCGAGAATACTCACGAACTCCTGGTTGCGGAAGGTAACAGAGATGCCCTTGAGCGCATGGACAACCGAGTCGCCAGATGGATAATCCTTGGTGATACCTTTGAGCTCAAGCACAGCGAGCCTTTCCAATACGAGAGTGCACCATGGGTAGTCGGGCGACCCCAGCCGCCCGCGCGACCAAGCCGCAACCCGCCCCAGCGCGAACGCCAGACTCCATATGGGCTCATGGTACCCATTGCCCCGCCCGCAGCAGACATCAAGCGCAGAAAACGAACGATTTCACCGCCTGCGTACGGAAGCAAGGCGCAGCTCGCCGCCGCGCATCTTATACATCCCGAGAAGTATGCGTCTCCGCTAGTCTAGGACGGCCCAGCGCCGATTTAGGCCGGTTTATTCGGCGCCTCGCAAGTAGGCATCGCCTCTTCGAATACGAACGCGCAGGTAAACGCATCACCACATCCATGTCTACTTTGGGTATCTCCGATAAACCGGCCCAAAATCGTTTTTTTATATCGCCCAGGGTCCATAAGCGACTGGAGCTAAAAAAGCGTTGTGCATCAAGCAGTCCGATGCATCTGCAATCTTTTTCACGTGTTCAGAAATCAGTCAGATTTTGGTCAGAAAAGCGTCATCTACCGGCCAGATATTGGTCAGCTCGGCGTGAGACCCTTTTCTCAACGGTTGGACCACGTGAAAGGGCATGCCATGGTTATCGTTAGCGGTTGGTCGGCTATTGCCTACTGGAGAACCCCTCCCATTATCTGCGATGCCAGTGTATTAGACGGCTTCACCCAGCCCGATGAGCATCCAAGCGGCCCGAAGCCTCAACAAACCAGACTCCGAAGCAACGCCTCAGAGGCGACACGCCTCGTTTACCACCACGCATACACCGACCTAATTGGCGTTCCGCTACCCATACGCGTCCTTTCCGACTCGAGCGGCGGAATGCATCAAAATCCCCTTGTACACCCTTCTCGATTAGGAAAGTCCATCCCCAGGGAGTTCCTTCACGCACTTGGCGGAGGGCTCTACGTTGCCTCGCCAACCCTCGCCCTCCAACAGGTTGCCCGCACCGTTCCCCAGCCAAAGCTCATATCCTTGATCGATGAATTCTGCGGGCTCTACGCCGTCCATCATCCAACACGGCGCGAACGACGCGTCCTCGATGAGCTGGTTGCCGCCTACCGCACCTCGCGCCACCGGGGCGCTCCCGGTGCATATGCCTGCTATAACGAGCATGGCCGGTTCGAGACAACGCACACCGACAACAGCGCTGAAGCCTGGCTTCCCGCGTTCGATCGATCGGGCAATCCCACTAACTTATGGAAACGTCCCCCTCTTATCCGAACAGAGCAATTTGTCTCCAACCTTGAAGCGCTCCGAGGACGCAAGGGGTCATCCTTGTCGCGGCGCGCGGGGCCGCTCGCACTCGATGGCTCCGGCTCTCCTTTGGAAACATGCCTTGCTCTCCTGCTGTTTCTTCCAGAACAATATGGCGGAGAAGGTTGGCCCGCACCGCAGCTTAACAGACGGATCGCGTTTGACCCCGATGCACGAAAACTTGCAGGCATGGGCTCGTGCGTCGGAGATATGGTTTGGGAACGCCCGAGGGCGATTATCGAGGTAAATGGGTTCGAGTATCATGCCGACCGAAACGGTTTCTTCATCCAATCGGGCAGAACGGCCGCGTTGCAGTCGATGGGATACGTCGTACTCGATGTCAACTACCGTCAAATAGCCGACCTCGATCAGTTTGAAACCATGCTTTCAGTTTTCTCGGACATGCTCGGCTTTCCCCTGCACGCGCGCACGAAGACCTTCCTCGCCCGCCGCGAAGAGCTCCACCGTCTCCTGATGTCCGGTTTCCGCTCGCGAACAGGCGCGTAACACCTTCCAAAAGGCAACAATAAGGACCCGAAGGAGGCGGGCGCGCGGAGTTGTGCCGATTTAGGCCGGTTCTATCGAGGTACCCAAAGCAGACATCGATGAAGTCCGACCATAGCCGCTGGTAGAGAGCCCGTTAACGTGCTGGCTGCTTGACAAGCGCCCGAAAAACCGGCCTAAAGACAAAAAGCAGGCCGACATAGAGCCGGCCTGTTCGTCACATCAACCCGAAGCGCTACAGCAGCGTCACGGTAAACGAACGCTCGTCGACCTCGCCGGGGGCAAGAATGGTGATGTTGCGCTTATGCTCGAACACGTTGTCCTCGGTATCGAGGGTCGCATGCCCCGTCCAGGGCTCGAGCGCGACAAACGGAGCATCGCCCTCGGCGCTCCAGATGCCGATGTACTTGAAGCCGGGGAAATCAATCTTCACGCCGTGGCCGGAAACGCGACTGCGCAGAGTGAGCGTGTCGTCGGGCACTTCGCTCAGCATCACGGCATCCGCCGCGAAGAGCTCGTGCGTGATGGGCAGCACATCGGAGCGGTCGATGACCATCTCCGCCGTACGGTAGGTAAGCAGCCCGCCGTCGCAAATCTTCGGCGCCACGCAGCTCCACGGCTTGGTGAAGGCAAGCTCGTAGTCGTCGAACGCCTCCCCCTCGCCGCCTGGTGCGGGTACGTTGAACGCCGGATGGCCGCCCACGGAGAAGGGCAGGTCGACATCGCCGGTGTTCTCCACCCGGAACGTCTGGGTAAGGCTCGCGGGACCCGTGAGCTCATAGGTCATATTGAGCTTGAAGGCATACGGATACGCCGAGCGGGTTTCCTCGGAATCCGTGAGCTCGAAGGTTACGGAACCCTCGCTCTGCGCCACAACCGCGTGCTCGTAATCGCGTGCGAGGCCGTGGCGCCCGAGCGTCACCTCGCCCTGGGCAGACTCCGCCTTGCCATCGCGGATGGAGCCCACGATGGGGAAAAGGATCGGCGCGTGCTTGCCCCACACGGCAGGATCAGCTTGCCAAAGGTATTCCTTGCCTCCGAGCGCAAGACTCGTAAGCTGGGCACCCATGGCATCGATGGCAGCGGTAAGCTCACCGTTCTTCAAGGTAACAACAGACATATGCCCTCCTCGCAGCACATAACGTACAACACGGTTACCACCTAACATGGCCAACGGCTAGCATGGCCACCGTCCAGCACCGCTAACGGCAGTACGGCCAACGACCACCATGGCCGACGTCCGGCGCGGCCGGACTCCTTCTCTATCATACGCGCAAAGACGCGCAAAGCGCCGCGGGCGAGTCGCTTCCCGCAGCGCTTTGCACGAATAAGGCCCATGCCCAGCTGCTAGTGGCCCTGGGCGCGGCTCTCCTCATAGAACTCAACGAGGTGCTTCTGCACGTCGTATGGCACCTGCTCGTAGCCGGCGGGCTCCATGGTGAAATCGCCCGTGCCGCGCGTGATGGAGCGCAGACGCGTGGCGTAATCCACCAGCTCCGCGTAGGGCACCGTCGCCGTGACCACCGTGTTGCCATGCTCGTCGGTGTCCATGCCGGTCACGCGGCCGCGCGAGCCGGACACGTCGCCCATCACGGCGCCGGCGTAACTCTCGGGGATGGTCACGGTGATGTTCTCCATGGGCTCAAGCACCACGGGGTCGGCGTCGGCGCACGCCTTCTTGAGCGCGATGCGCGCCGCCGCACGGAAGGCCATCTCGTTGGAGTCGACCGGGTGATACGAACCGTCGTAGCACGCCACGCGCACGTCCGTGAGCGGGTAACCTGCGATGACGCCTTCCTTCATGGTCTCCTGCACGCCCTTGTCCACGGCGGGGATGAGCGCGCGCGGGATGCGGCCGCCCACGACCTCGTCCACGAACTCATAGTCGGTGCCGTCAAGCAGCGGCTCGACGCGCAGATAGCAGTCGCCGAACTGGCCGGCGCCGCCGGTCTGCTTCTTGTGACGGCCCTGGGCGCTCGCCACGCGACGGATGGTCTCGCGATACGGAATCTTGATGGGCACGATGTGCGCCGAGACCTTCGTGCGCTCCTCCAGGCGGTTGAGCAGCACGCTGACCTGCGCCTCGCCCACGGCGGAGATGATGGTCTGGCCGGTCTCCTCGTCGCGCTCGATCTTCATGGTGGGATCGGCCTCGCAGGCGCGGTCGATGAAGGTGAAGAGCTTGTCCTCGTCCGAGCGGTTCTCGGCCTCGATGGCGATGCGGTACTGGCTGTTGGGGAACTGGAAGGCAGCCGCCTCGATCTTGCCGGAGACGGAGAGCGTATCGCCCGTGTCCGCGGCAATCTTGGTGGTCACGATGATGTCGCCGGCCTCGGCCTTGCCCACCTCGGTCTGCTCGCGGCCGCACATCACATACAGGTGCGCCAGGCGCTCGCCCTTGCGGGTGCGCGCGTTGGTGAGCTCGATGCCGGGCGTGAGCGTGCCGGTGAGCACCTTGAGGAAGCTGATGCGCCCCTGCTGAGGATCGTTCAAGGTCTTGAAGACGAAGGCCACGGGGCGGTCGTCCTCTGCCGAGATCTTGAGCGTGTCGCCGTCAACGAGCGGCATCTCGCCGTAATCCGTGGGGCTCGGGAAGTACGTGGCAACATCGTCCATGACGGAATGCACGCCGAGCTCCTTGGTGCAGGAACCCACAAACACGGGAACGAACAGGCGCTTGGCGATGGCCTCGGAGAGCAGGCCCTCGACCTCTTCCTGGGTGAGCGGTTCGCCGTCGAGGTACTTCATCATAAGGTCGTCATCGGCCTCGGCCACGGCTTCGCAGAGCTGCTCGCGGGCGGCCTCGGCGGCCTCGCGGTACTCCTCGGGGATGTCGAACTCCTCCTGCGTGGCGCCTTCGCAGTGGCGGGCCTTCATGCGCACGATGTCGATGACGCCCTCGAAGCTATCGCCCGTACCCCACGGCAGCGTCACAGCGCCCAGGCGCATGCCGAAGCGCTCACGCAGGGCCTTCATGCAGGCGTCGTAGTCCGCGTTTTCCTTGTCGATGCGATTGATGAACACCGCGCGCGCCAGACGCAGGTCCTCGGCGGCGTACCAGAGCTTGACCGTGGTGGGCTGCGGCCCCTCGGCGGCGTCGACCACGAAGAGCGCGGTCTCGCACACGCTCATGGCGGCGTAGGCATCGCCGATGAAGTCGGGGTAGCACGGCGCGTCCAACACATTGATGCGGACGTCTTTCCAGTCAATCGGCGCAATGGAGGTCGAAATTGAGAACTCGCGCTTGACCTCCTCGGCGTCATAGTCGAGCGTGGGCTTTGTGCCCGCATGGCCGCCTAAGCGAGCGGTCTTGCCAGAAAGGTGGAGCATGGCCTCCGCGAGCGAGGTCTTGCCCACCCCGCCTTGGCCTACGAGCACCACGTTCCTCACATTGCCGGTTTTGGGCGCACCCATGGGAGCCTCCTTCGTCGCCGGGCGCGCGGGGCGAAGCGGCCGAGTCATCCGGTTGGCAGCGCGCGCCGTTTTCATACGCTGTAATCGAGCCTACCCCTCGCACGGGTTCGGCTTACATTCATTTCGCCCAGCGCGACCGAAGCTGCGGTGAAGGGCGAGCGGCGCCGAGCCATCCTGGGTCATTCTGGGACGGGTCCGTTTTGACTCATTCAGGCGAACTGAGGGGCGCTATTTCAAAATGAGTCAAAACGGACCCGTCCCAGGATGACCCAGGATGACCCAGACTAATTTGGTACCTTGACATCTTCTTGCACAGTAGTAGTCTATGTTGGTTCAAAATCCACCAACCAGTTGAAAGGAGATCCCAATCCACATGGATGCCATTCCGGACACAGCTGGCGCGACCCGCGCGGAAGCGACCGGCCAGGACTCCGCCTGCCCCGGCATGCCCGACTCCACGCGAGCAGACCTCATCATCCGCAACCTGGGGTTCTGCGGCCACTACCTGCATTTCCACGGTGGAGGACGCTCGGGACGAGAGCCCATTCTCTGCCTGCTCCACTGCATGGGCGGCCAAATGTCCCAACAGGCCCTCGGCGCGCGCTTTGAGCTCAAGCCCGGGTCGCTCTCCGAGATCCTCGCCAAAATCGAGGCATCGGGCCTCATTGAGCGCACGCGCGATCCGCATGACCGCCGCCAGCTCTTTGTCCACCTCACGAAGGAAGGCGAGCGCGAGGCCCTGCAGGCTCTTAAGGCTCGGGAGGCTTTTCGCAGCAAGGCGTTTTCGAACCTCACAGACGAGGAGCAGGAAACGCTGCTCATGCTCTTAGGAAAAGTACGGAATCGATGGGAGGAACTCAATGCTTAAAACACTCATGGCGAGCATCCGTGAGTATAAGCGCGCGGCCATCGCGACGCCCATCATCGTGACGGGCGAGGTGGTCATGGAGGTGGCCATTCCGTTCGTCACGGCGCAGCTCATCAACGCCATCCAGCTAGGTGCCGGCCTTGCTCAGCTGCTGCCCTACGCGGGCGTGCTCGTGTGCATGGCGCTGGCATCGCTCGCCTTCGGCATCGGCGCGGGCCTCACGTGCAGCCAGGCAAGCTGCGGCTTTGCCAAGAACCTGCGCCACGACGTGTTCGCCGCCGTGCAGACGTTCAGCTTCGCCAATATCGACCAGTTCTCGTCGAGCTCACTTGTCACGCGCCTCACGACCGACATCACCAACGTGCAGCTAGCCTACATGATGGTCATCCGCACCGCCGTTCGCTGCCCGCTCTTGCTCATCAGCAGCATCGTCATGGCCTTCATCATGGCGGGCCCCATGGCCGCGGTGTTCGTGATCGTCGTGCCCCTGCTTGGCTTCGGTCTGTATAAAGTCGTGCGCACGGTGCACCCCATTTTCCGCTCTGTATTTCATAAGTACGATGCCCTGAACGAGTCCATCGAGGAAAACGTCACCGGCATGCGCGATGTGAAGAGCTACGTGCGCCAGGACTTTGAAAAGCAGAAGTTCAGCCGCGCCGCGCAGGATGTCTGCCGCGACTTCACCCGCGCCGAGAAGATACTCGCGCTCAACACCCCCATGATGAACTTCGCTGTCTACACGGTGTTCGTCGTGGTCATCCAGTTCGGCAGCTACCTCATCATCTCGAGCCGCGGCACCCTCCTCAACGTGGGCCAGTTCAGCGCGCTCACCACCTATGGCTTCATGATCCTCATGGCCCTCATGATGGTATCGATGGTCTTCGCCATGATCGTGATGGCGCAGGAGAGCGCCGAGCGTATCGTCGAGGTCATCGAGACCGAGCCCACCATCAAGGACCCGGCCAACCCCGTCACCGAGATGAAGGACGGCTCGATCGACTTCGACCACGTCACGTTCAACTACTCCGAGAAGGCCGAACACCGCGCCCTCGCCGAGATCGACCTGCACATCAAGAGCGGTGAGACCCTGGGCATCATGGGCGGCACCGGCTCGGCCAAAACCTCGCTCGTGAACCTCATCAGCCGCCTGTACGACGTGACCGAGGGCTCCGTGAAGGTGGGCGGCGTTGACGTGCGCGACTATGACCTGGAGTTCCTGCGCAACAACGTGGCCGTGGTGCTGCAGAAGAACGTGCTGTTCAGCGGCACCATCAAGGAGAACCTGCGCTGGGGCGACCCGAACGCCACGTACGACGAGCTCGTCGAGGTGTGCAAGCTCGCCCAAGCCGATGAGTTCATCCAGACCTTCCCGCAGAAGTACGACACCTATATCGAGCAGGGCGGCACGAACGTGTCGGGCGGCCAGAAGCAGCGCCTGTGCATCGCCCGTGCGCTGCTCAAGCACCCCAAGGTGCTGATCCTCGACGACTCCACGAGCGCCGTGGACACCAAGACCGATGCGCTCATCCGCGAAGGCTTGGCGAGCTACCTGCCCGAGACCACCAAGATCATCATCGCCCAGCGTACGAGCTCCGTGGAGCACGCCGACCGCATCCTTGTACTGGACAACGGCCATATCGCGGGCCTGGGAACGCACGCCGAGCTCATGCAAACGTGCGACATCTACCGCGATACCTATGAGAGCCAGAACCGCACCGGCGAGGAGGACGAGGTCGCGGCTGCAGCCGCCGACGCGACCACCGCGCCCGCTGCCGCAGCCGCCGACGCGACCACCGCGCCCGCTGCCGACGATATGTCCGCCAACGACGCGTCCACCGAAACCGTGACCGCCGCCGAAGCATCCGCCACCATGGAGGGAGGTGCCGCACATGAGTAGCAACAACTCGGCAGAGACCGCTTTCAAGAACACCCTGGGCGTAAACACCCCCGAGGCCCCCAAGCCCGAAGACACGCGCCAGAACGTCGCGGGCCGCAAGAAGCCGCCCGTCAAGAAGTCCGGCGTGCGCACCAAGACGCTCAGCCGTCTCATCAAGACGCTGTTCCAGTTCTATCCCAAGGCGCTTCCGCTCGTAATCTGCTGCATCGTGATCTCGGCTATCCTGTCGTCGCTGCCGGCCACCTTCATGCAGCGCGCGCTCGAGATCGTGACCGCCACATGGGAATCGGGCGACTGGGAGTCCGTTGCCGGGCGCATCGGCTCGCTCGTAATCACGCTTATCGGCATCTACTGCGTATCGCTCATCCTTAACTTCACCTGGACGCGCACCATGGCCGTTATCACCCAGGGTTCGCTTGAGAAGTTCCGCGAGAAGCTCTTCGATCACATGCAGGATCTGCCGATCAGCTATTTCGACACGCACCAGCGCGGCGACATCATGAGCCACTACACCAACGACATCGACGCTCTGCGCCAGATGATCGGCCAGTCGCTGCCCAACATCACGCTCACGATGGTGACGCTCATCTCGGTGTTCTGCGTGATGATCTACTACAGCGTGTGGATGGCCATCATCGTGGTGGCCGGCATGGGCTTCATGGCCTACATGACCAAGGTGCTGGGCAGCCGCTCCGCGCGCAACTTCATCGCGCAGCAGAAGGAAATCGGCATCGTCGAGGGCCATGTCGAGGAGATTATGAACGGCCAGCGCGTGGTGAAGGTCTTCTGCCACGAAGAAGCTGCTCAGGAGGACTTCGACGTGCGCAACGAGGAGCTCTTCCGCGCCGCGCGCGCCGCGAACATGTACACCAACACCCTGGGCCCCATCCTCATGAACCTGGGCAACCTCATGTACGTCATCGTGGCGCTCATGGGCGGCGTGTTCATCGAGCTGGGCGTGCCCAACCTGTCCATCTCGGGCCTTGGGTTCTCCATCGCGGTGACGGTGCCGTTCCTCAACATGACGCGCCAGTTCTCCGGCCAGATCGGCCAGATCTCGCAGCAGATCAACTCGGTAGTCATGGGCCTCGCCGGAGCCGAGCGCCTCTTCGAGCTTATGGACGAAGAGCCCGAGCACGACGAGGGCTACGTGACGCTCGTGAACACCAAGATGGAGAACGGCGAGCTCGTTGAGACTAACGACACCAAGAGCGGCCGCTGGGCGTGGAAGCACCCGCATCACGACGGCACCACGACGCTCGTTCCCCTGCGCGGCGACGTGCGCCTCAACCACGTGGACTTCGGCTACAAGCCCGGACACACGGTCCTGCACGACGTGAGCGTGTGGGCGGAGCCGGGGCAGAAAATCGCCTTCGTGGGCGCAACCGGTGCCGGCAAGACGACGATCACCAACCTCATCAACCGGTTCTACGATATCGAGGATGGCAAGATCCGCTACGACGGCATCAACATCAACAAGATCAAGAAGAGCGACCTGCGCCGTTCGCTCGGCATGGTGCTTCAGGACGTGAACCTGTTCACGGGTACCGTTATGGACAACATCCGCTACGGCAGGCTCGACGCCTCCGACGAGGAATGCATCGCCGCGGCCAAGCTTGCCGGCGCGCATAGCTTCATCCAGCGACTGCCCGAGGGCTACAACACCATGCTCACCGACAACGGCTCGAACCTGAGCCAGGGCCAGCGCCAGCTGCTCTCGATCTCGCGCGCGGCGGTGGCCGACCCGCCGGTCATGATCTTGGACGAGGCAACGAGCTCGATCGACACGCGCACCGAGGCCATCGTGCAGAAGGGCATGGACGCGCTCATGAGCGGGCGCACCACGTTCGTCATCGCGCACCGCTTGTCGACCGTGCGGAACTCCGATGCGATCATCGTGCTCGACCACGGCCGCATCATCGAGCGCGGCAGCCACGACGAGCTCATCGCGAAGCGCGGCGTGTACTATCAGCTCTATACCGGCGCATTTGAATTGGAGTAATCCAGTCGTCCGCCATAGCGTCTGCGCGAAGGCCCCGGGCATCCGCTCGGGGCCTTTTTGTTTACTGTGAACGAAATCTGGCGAGGGTCTGTAGCGGGCACACGAACGCCGCCATATGCTGCATTCTAGTTGCCGCAAAATCACAAATTCCGGGCTGCGCATCGGTTGTCCGCACGGCAGCAAGCCTCGTACCTGCGGTTTCTCTTAGCAAGTCCACATATTTCTAGTTGCCTTCTAGTTATCACTTAGTTATCATCTAGTTATCAATTCCGCTGAGCTATCTTCAAAGGAGAGCCGCATGGGCGAAGCTGATGATATGGAACTCATGTATTCGCTCATCGGGTACCCCAACGAAACTGAGTGGATAGAGTTCAAAACAGGAAACAATGAACCGAATCACATCGGGCGCGATATATCCGCATTAGCGAACAGCGCAGCGTACCTTGGAAGGACCCGCGCCTACAAGCTTTGGGGCGTTTCCGATGACACCCATACCCTGACGGGCACATCATTTAACCCCTATCAAGCAAAAGGCAAGGGGAACCAAGACCTGCTTATATGGCTGCGTACATTTCTCTCCAACCATGCGAGCTATGAATTCCGTCTCATCCAGCACAACGGTCTTTCATTCGTCGTGCTGGAGATCGAACCCGCTGTGGGCAAGCCGGTCTACTTTGATAATGTCGCCTACATCCGCGAGGGAAGTTCGACCACCCGGCTTATCGCTGGCTCGGCTAAAGAATCAAAGCTGTGGATGCGCCTGCAGTCAAGCGACTTTGAATCAAAAGTAGCCGAGCGCGATGTCACCGCCGAAGAGGTCGTAGAAAAACTTGACATTGATACGTATTTCTCGCTGCTTGACATGCGAGTTCCCGGAAATATCGAGAGCATCTTGCACTCCCTCACCGAGCAGGAGCTCATTGCGCAGCAAGACAATGGGCGTTTTTCCATTCTGAATCTTGGCGCACTGCTCATAGCACGCCGCCTCAGCTCCTTCTCGAACCTTCGCAAACGCGTCTTACGGGTTGTGTCATATAACGGCAAAAACCTCCTTGACATCGCGAGCGACGTCTCATTTGACCAAGGCTACGCTCTGGCCATACCGGCAGCCGAACGGCATATCGTATCTTTGCTTCCCTCTTCGGAATACATGGATGGAGCCTTTAGAAGGATTCGCATCGCCTACCCGAAGCGCGCCATACGCGAGCTGCTGTCAAACATGCTTATTCACCAAGATCTCTCGGATGGAACATCCTCACCCGTTGTAAGCCTCTTTCAAAACAGAATCGAATTCTCCAATCCTGGAGCAACGCTTATTCCCGTGGCGCGCATGCTCAACGCGCAACCAAAAAGCCGAAACGCCTCACTTGCCAGGCAGCTCAGGCAGATGCATCTATGTGAAGAACAGGGCAGTGGTTGGGATATCGTGGTTGCAGCATGCGAGCAGGCTCACATGGCGGCACCGCGCGTGGAAAGTGACGAGCAACTTGGGACGCGTGTGACGCTGTTCGCCGAAAACGCCTACGAGCGCATGCGCAAAGCTGAGCGTAAGGATGCAGTGTACTGGCATGCCTGCCTCATGTTTGCGCAGGGCGAGTCGATGGGCAACCAGTCGCTGCGAGAGCGCTTTGGACTGGACGGCTCCCGAAAGAACCTTGTCGCTATCTCACGTCTTATTAAGGAATGCTGTGATGAGGGCCTTATCAAGGAAGAGGACGAGGACGCTGGCGACAGGTACCGGCGCTATATCCCTGCCTGGGCGTAGCCTTCAAGTTGTCCCCGGCCAACAATTCTAGTTGCCGCAGAATCACAAAATCCGGGTTACGCGTCGGTTGCCGGAATGGCAGTAAGCCTCATACCTGCGGTTTCTTTTAACGAGCCCACGTGTTTCTAGTTGCCTTCTAGTTATCACTTAATCATCAATTCCTCCGTGCCGCGCACTACGAGACGCGAGGTTCATGGCGACCAGCCCGAATATGCTTCACTGGGAATCATCGAAACGTGGATAAAGCGCAACTATGCCGAAGGTATAGACGAGCTTGTTGCCTATCAGTGTTATGACTCTGCGCAGCGAATGGCGGCGAACATCGAAGTTGCCTGGACTGGCGATGGCGGCGCCCGTGCGCATAGCAGGGGGACAGGCCCCAGCCTTCGCCTATAAGGTAGCCTCACCTCACCAGTCCAACCAACCATTCAAGTCACAGATACGATATGCCCGCTTTGCTATGCTTCAGTCGTGCTTTGTTTACCCCATTGAAAGGCCAGCCATGAGCACCGCTCTGGCTCCCGTCATCCCCCGCTTTCATCAGAGGCCGCGAGCGTTTCGCAGCCCGGTCCAACTGGTCGAGGGCACCAGCCGCAGCGAGGCATGCATGCGCATTCGCAAAGCATAAGCGCGCAAAACATGGTTCGTAGACACCGGGTGCCTGCGATTCAACATGGTTCGTAGACACCGGGTGCCTGCGATTCACGCTCGGTTAGATTAAGCCGAAGTGCCGGAGGGCGGTGACCACGCCATCGTGCTCGACGGGGTCGGTAACGTAATCGGCTACCTCCTTGACCTCCGGCATCGCGTTGCCCATTGCGACGAAGGTTCCTACGGCATCTGCCATGGAAAGATCGTTCTCAGAATCGCCGAACGCAATCGCACGCTCGGGCCCAATCCCCAACATCTCGAGGACACGGCGCACGCCCGCGCCCTTGTTCACGCCTCTGAGCGTCATCTCGTAGACAGGCAGGCCGAGCGCGAACTCTTCGAAATGCTCATCGAAAAACGCGCGGCTCTCCGGAGTCATGAGCCGAGCACGGTCGCTTTCCTGCAGCACGAACTTGCTAAAGCACAGCTCGCCCATTCCGGTGAACTCCTCCACGCTATGCACCACGCCCACGCCCATCGCGTTCTTGTAGTCCATGCCCTTGGGCACCAGGGTCACGCATGCGCGCGAGCCCTCGAACATAATGAGGGAGTCGGCCTCGTACGCGCGGCGGGCAACATCGATGAGGAGCTCCGCCGGAACGACCTCGTCGCTCACGACCTCGCCGCCCACGCTTACGCACGCGCCATCGGCCGTAACCAGGCCGTCGACGTCAAGCGAAAGCAGCTTGTCCGAAACCAAGGTGAGCGAGCGCCCCGTGCAGATGAACGGGTGGTGCCCGCGCTGGCGCAGGGCGTGGAACGCCTCGGCCACAGCGGGGCTCGGAACCGCCGTGGCCACCGTAGCGTCAACATCGGCTCCTGGCTTATACCAGATAATCGTGCCGTCCACATCAAAGAAAAGAGCCATCGGCTGCTCAGACACGCCCAACCGCCCCCTATATCCGTTCTAGCTTATGCCGTTTGACATTATGCCATGCCGCGCGCGGGGAATCGCATCAGTTGCAGGCCTTCTCGTATAATGGGCGCACCCACGCTGGAGAGGACGCACCATGGAATTCTACGCAAGCTGCCCGGCTGCCTTCGAGCAAGCGCTCGCACGCGAGCTGCGCGCCTTGGGCATACGGCGCCCGCGCCCCCTTAAGGGACGCGTCTCGTTCGAGGGCTCGGTGCGCGACGCCTATCGCGTCTGCCTGTGGTCGCACCTTGCCAGCCGCGTGCTGCTCGTACTCGGGCGCTTCGCATGCGCCACACCCAGCGACCTGTACCAAGGAACGTACGACCTCCCCTGGCACGAAATCATCCGTCCGGGCGCGAGCATTGCCGTTTCTGCCCATGGCACCAATCCCGAGCTTCGAAACTCGCGGTTCAGCATGCAGAAAGCCAAGGATGGCATCGTCGACCGCATGGTTAACGAGACGGGCGCGCGCCCGGCGGTCGATACGCACGCCCCCGATGCCCGCATCGTGCTCACGATTCGCGGCGACCGAGCGAGCATGAGCCTCGATTTGAGTGGAGAGCCGCTCTTCAAGCGTTTGTCACGCACCGTGCTGGCTCGCGCACCCCAAGGTGTCGACATCCTGCGCCCCGACTACGCTGCGCTCGTGCTGGCCGAAACGGGCTTCCCCGAGCTTTGCCAAAGCGCCCGCGATGCGGGCACCGAGCCTCCCGTGCTCGTGGACCTTGCCTGCGCCGATGGCGGCATTCTTCTGGAAGCAGCAGCCTGGCTGGCCGACCGTGCACCCGGCGCCGCCCGCACGCGCTGGGGTTTCCAGGGGTGGGCCGGCCATGACCGCGCCATATGGCGCGAGCTTCTCGCCGAGGCCCGCGAGCGCGAGCAGGCAGCGGACCGGCGGCCCGGACGCATCGTCGCTACCGACCCCGACGAGCGCGCGGTCGAAGCATCCAAGCGCGTCGTCGCGGCAGGCCGCATTGCATGCGCGGTGGACATCATCGATCCCAAGGCAGACGCGCTGCGCAGGGCGCTCGGACGAAATGTGCCGGCAGGCGTCATCGTGGCGGATACCTCGGTCATGGCACCGGACGTGGTCCCATCCGCGCTTCGCCTTGCCACAGATGTAGCCGCTCTCGCCCCATGCGCATCCATGCCCATCGCCTGGCTCTCGCGCCCTCATGGCGGGCTCCGTATCCCTGGGCGCGCACCAAGCTCTACCAGCACGCTCTTGCTCGGAAGCGATGAGCTGCAGCTCGTTTGCTTTGCATCCGCTTCGGCCGAGGCGGCGGACACGCCATACCCCGGTGCGGGGGCGGGCGAGCTCCATTCCGGCAAAGGCTCCGGCAGCAATCGCACCGCTGACCAGAAGCCCTCTCGCACCGCTCGCGCCACGGTCGACGTTGGCGACGGCAAGCCCATCCCCCTCCTCGTTCCCGAGTCCGAACAGTTCGCACGGCGCCTCATCAAGGTCGCGCGCCAGCGTCGCAAGTGGGCAAGGCGCGAAGGCATCACCTGCTACCGCGTTTACGACGCCGATCTTCCCGACTATTCCGCTGCCATTGACCTTTATGAGGGGACGCCCGTGGAGGCGGACCGCGGTCAAAGAGATCGAGGCCTGGCCGGCGGCGGTAACAGGCTCGGCGAGGAGCATGGGCACGGCGGCTGCAACAAGCTCGATGCCGCACAAGGCCACGCCGCCGAGCCCGCAACGGAGCGCTGGATCGTCGTCGCGGAGTACGCGGCACCTAAGACGGTCGACCCCGAGCTGGCCCGCGACCGCATGCTCGACATCCTCGCCATCGCTCCGCGCGTGCTCGGCGTTCCGCCCGAGCACGTTCACGCCAAGACGCGGCAGCGCTCGCGCGGAGGCTCGCAGTACGGCAAGCAGGGCGCAAGCGTGCGCCACGGAGGAGACCCGCAGGCAGATGCCACCTCGCCGCAGGGCGATGTCCTCATCCGCGAGGGCGGCCTCTCCTTTACGGTCAACTTCAACGACTACCTCGATACCGGTATCTTCCTGGACCACCGCATCACGCGCGGCCTCGTGCGCGAGCATGCACGGCAAGCTCGCACGTTCCTCAACCTCTTTGCCTATACGGGCACGGCGACCTGCTACGCCGCAGATGCGGGTGTTGAGGAAACCGTAACCGTAGACCTCTCCAACACCTATCTCGACTGGGCCGAGCGCAATATGGCGCTCAACGGCTTCACCGGCAGCGCGCACCACTTCGTTCGAGACGACGTGCTCGCGTGGGTTGAACAGCAGGTTCGCGGACACAACCGCTGGGACCTCATCTTCTGCGACCCGCCCACCTTCTCGAACTCCTCACGCATGGGCGAGCGCACGTGGGACGTGCAGCGCGACCACGTTGAGCTGCTGAAAGGAGTTGTAGGCCTGCTTGAACAGGGCGGCGTGGCCATCTTCTCGTGCAACCTGCGCAGCTTTAAACCGGACGTTGAGGCGCTCAGGGCTGCGGGTATAGGCCTCGAAGACATTACCGAGCGCACCATTCCCGAAGATTTCCAGCGCAACAAGCGCATACACCATTGCTACCTCGTCCGGAGGCTCTAGCCCGCCGGCCTCGGCGCGCGGGAGCTGCGGCATGCCGGCAATCGTCACGGCCGACGAGCCGCCGGCTTCAGCGCGCGGGAGCGGCCCTGCGGAACGGCTCCAAGCGCGCCGAGCGGCCCGCCCCCGCGGCATAACGCGACCTATAGCACATTGCAGGCGCTATCGCTATAATGATGTGCCACGGCGCAGATTCGCGCCGACGTGCCATGCTTCTCAAGGAGTTATGCAATGTCTTCTGAAGACAAGAACCGAGAGCTTGACGAGGCCTCGGAAGAAACCGACGGGGTGGCCGCGCCACCCGATTCGACTTCGTCCCTATCGATCAAACCGAATCTTTCATCCGGCAAGGGGAACAAGCGCGGGCGCAAGCGCGCGGCGGCATCGAGCAGCAAGCGCAAGTCCGTTCGCCCGCCCAAGACCATCAAGGGCGCTTCTCACCCGCAGACTCACGTCATTCCGGTGAGCCTCGCCGCGATGCTCGTGACCATCGGCGTCGTGTACGGCGACATCGGAACATCGCCGATGTACGTCACCAAGGCGCTGCTCGCCGGCAACGGCGGCATCATGAGCGTCACCGAGGAATTCGTGCTCGGCGCGCTCTCGCTCGTGATCTGGACGGTAACGCTGCTCACCACGGTGAAATACGTCCTCATCTCACTCAAGGCCGATAACTACGGCGAAGGCGGCATCTTCGCGCTCTACAGCATCGTGAGGCGCTACGGCAAGTGGCTCATCATCCCCGCCATGCTCGGCGGCTCCGCACTGCTGGCCGACGGCGTGCTCACGCCCGCCGTGACGATCACCACCGGCGTGGAGGGCCTGCGCACCATCCCCGAGACCCATGCGATCATCGGCGACAACCAGATGAACGTGGTGGTAATCACCCTCATCATCGTGTGCATCCTCTTCGTGGTGCAGCGCGCCGGAACGAGCAAGATCGGCCGCGCGTTCGGCCCGGTCATGCTCGGCTGGTTCCTCTTCCTGGGAATCACCGGCCTGCTCTTCACCTTCACGAACCCCAAGATCCTGCTTGCCATCAACCCGGTGTACGGCCTGCAGTTCCTGTTCAGCCCCAACAACCACGCGGGCATCATGATCTTGGGCAGCTGCTTCCTCGCCACCACCGGCGCCGAGGCGCTCTACTCGGACATGGGCCACGTGGGCAAGGGCAACATTTATGCAACCTGGCCCTTCGTGAAGGCGTGCCTCATCCTGAGCTACCTCGGCCAGGGCGCGTGGCTGCTCGCTAACGCCGGCAACCCGGAACTCGCCGCCATCGAGGACCTCAACCCCTTCTTCCAGATGCTCCCCGGCGTGGTGCGTCCGTTCGGCGTGGTCTTCTCCGTGCTCGCGGCCATCATCGCCTCCCAGGCGCTCATCACCGGCGCGTTCTCGCTCGTTTCCGAGGCGAGCCGCTTGGACCTCATGCCGCACCTGCAGGTGTTCTATCCGTCCGAGACCAAGGGCCAGCTCTACATCCCGCTCGTCAACAAGGTCATGTGGGCGGGCTGCATCATCGTGGTGCTGCTGTTCCAGAGCTCTGCGCACATGGAGGCGGCGTACGGCCTGGCCATCACCATCACGATGCTTTGCACGACGGTGCTGCTTTTCATCTACCTGCACCGCGTACGCAAGGTGAAGTTCTTCCCGTTCATCTTCCTTGCGTTCTTCGTGATGCTCGAGGGCTTCTTCTTCGGCTCTTCGCTCACCAAGTTCTTCCACGGCGGCTACTTCACCATCTTGCTTGCAGCGCTCATCATGGGCGTCATGCTTTGCTGGTATGCGGGCACGGCTGTAGAGCGCCGGCAGGCCACGCTGCTCCCGGTGCGCAAGTACCTCGACCAGCTGGCTCGCTTGCGTGACGACACCACCTACGACCGCCTGTGCGATAACCTGGTCTATCTCACCAATGGCACCAACACGGACTATCTCGACCGCGACATCCTCTACTCCATCCTCGACAAGCACCCCAAGCGCGCGCGTGCCTGGTGGTTCATCAACGTCGAGGTCATGGACGACCCACACACCTGCGCGTACTCAATCGAGGACTTTGGCACCGATTACGTGTTCCGCGTGCATCTGTTCTTGGGATACAAGGTCAACCAGCGCATCAACGCGTACCTGCGCCAAATCGTGCAGGACCTCTCGGCCACCGGCGAGCTGCCGCCCCAGACGCGCGACTACTCGGTTTACAAGCGCCCGAGCCCCATCGGCTCCTTCCAGTTCTGCATGATTCGGAAGACTTTGGCACCCGAGAGCGACGTCGTGAGCCGCGAGCGCACGGCCATTGGCCTCAAGTACGCCATCCGCAGCTTTGCTGGATCGCCCGCGCAGTGGTATGGCCTCGAGAACTCGAGTGTGTTCGTTGAGTACGTGCCGCTCTTCACCAAGTTCAAGAGCGCCGAGAAGCTCGTACGCATCGCCCCGGACGACAGGCCGTAGGGAGCATCAGCGGCGGCTGTTTAGAAACGCGCCTATGCCACGGGGCCCGCAGGGAGGACTTCTTCCTGCGGGCCCCGTTTTGTATGAATACCGCACAGCTTTTCGCTTGCTCAGAAGGGCCTCTGCACGCAATTCGCCTCCGTTTAGCCCCCTCTCGAAGGCCTGCTCCGTGCATAATTCAACTTTTGGGCAGTTGAACCTCTGCCCGGAAAGTAGAGACGCATGTTCTCCTACCAAAAGCGCAGGTAGAAGAAGTGCGATTTTTTGCTCTACTTTGCCTTCCCGGCTTGGAGTGCCCAAAAGTTGAAACAAAGTTGGCCATGGCGCGCGATGAGGCCACCAAGCGGCTAGATGCGAAGCGTTTGCACGGGTTCCGAGGCCACCAAGCGGCTAGGCGTGAACCGTTTGCACGGGTTCCGAGGCCACCACCCCGCAGCTCTAGCTTGCGGTGACCCCCACCGACTCGCCCAGCGTCCCTAGCCTTGCAGCGGCTCTTCGCCGATCCAGTTCTTAAACCACCGGCCCATGCTGCGCCCCATTTCCGCCATGAAGGGACTCGTGTGCTTTCGCGTGTAGATGTCGCGGACGCGCTCCCCCGCCTCCCGCGCATGGGGGCGAAACATCGCATCCATCTCGGCGACCTGCTTATCCATGGTCGCGGCATCGGCTCGGCGGTAGCGCTCGGCCATGACGATGTTCTCAACGGGGTGCGGTGTCGCGGGGCGCTCCTTTGCCGGAACGCCCAATACGAGCATCGACAGGGGAAGGGTATAGGGAGGCAGGTCCAGCAAACGGCCCACCGCCTCGGCGTTTTCCACCACATCTCCTATGTAGCAGCTCCCCAGCCCCACCGCCTCGGCAGCGATGACCGCTGTTTGGGCTGCGATGACCGCATCCTGCGCAGCAATGGCGAACTCCCCCACGCCGGGAGCACGCCGCGGGTTCTTTCCCGTTTGCTCGACAAACGATGGCTCAAAACACCCCGCGTGCTCAAACAGGTCGATCCATTTTGCATAGTCGACCACAAAGACGAGCGCCCAAGGCGCCGTTGCTATGAACGGCTGGTCGTCGCAGAGCACCGCCAGCTGATCCAGCGTTTCCTGGTTGCGGATATCGATGATCGAATACATCATCATCGCGCCCGCAGACGGCGCGCGCGTAGCCGCATGCAAGACCGCGGAGCGCTGCTCGTCTGCCAACGGGTCCTGTGCGAACTTTCTCGTGGAGGAGCGCGCCTCGATGAGCTCGAGCACATCGCGCTTCCACGCGCGCGCCTCCGCTGGCTGCGCGCCTCCTTCGCTCGGCTCTCCCCCGCGCTCGAAAGCACCCTGGTTTTCTGCTCGCTTCTCCATAACGCTCCATCCCCTCGCTTGTCGTGTGATGCCGTCGGCGTGGCCGCACCCGCGCACTGCCGTGGCGGCATGGCTGCATCCGATCGCCCGCAACCGCGCGCTGCCGTGGCGACGTGGCTGCAACCGTGCACCGCCGTGGCGCCGCGGCCGCACCCGCTCGCTGCCGCAACCGCGCGCTCGCAGCCCTGCCCGGTTGAGCGCCTCCGTCCAACGCGAGGCGGCCAGCACGGCACATGCATCGCGCTGCTGCGGCGACGCACCGCTTAAGAAACAGCTTAATTATTGCAAAGCCCCTGTTTGTCGATAGAATCTCGACAATCGCGGGGTACTATGGACACTTGTTGTCGCAAAGATTCGATGAAGGGCGCGTTAGCTTTTTATAAGGTCTCGCCCGCCATCAAAAGGAGCCATTCATGCTCGTTGCCATCATAACGTGCATCGCTGCCATCGCGAGCATCGTGCTTGGAGTACGCGAGTTCAAGCAAGCAAAAGCCGCCTCGAGTGAGCGCATGCCCCTCCAGCGCAGCAGCATCGCTTGGGCGATCGCGTTTTTCGCCATCCAGGTCTTCATCGCCATTTGGGGCGCCCTGGGGCTCGTGCAAAACGAGCCGATCGCCCCGATCATCATGAACATCGTGCTCACCGGGTGCGTGTACCTCTCGGTGGCTCGGCCGCGCCTGGGTAGGCAGGTCGTCGCGTTCCTCTCCCCCGAGGGGCGCTGGGCGCACCCGCAAATCGCCACGGTGCTCGCCATGGTCGTTGCGAGCATCTTCTCCACCCTCGCGCTCGAGATCCCCAGCAACCATGACATCTTCTGGATGTACCCCCTCTGCCTGCTGCTCGAGGTCGCGCTCGTCACGGCTATCGTCGTAGGCGTGTTCTACCTGTTCCAGCGGCGTGGTGCCGCACCTGCCATCGCCTCCTTCGTGTTCTTCGCGATCGGCATCGCTGAGTACTTCGTCATCCTCTTCAAGTCGCAGCCCATCCAGCCCGGCGACCTCACCGCCATCGCGACTGCCGCGGCCGTTGGCGCCGGCTACGTGTTCGAGCTCTCGTCGTACTGCCTATACGGCATCGTCTTCCTTGCGCTCGCCATGATCGTCTCGAGCTACGCCGCGGTACTTCGCCCGGACCGCGAGCATCGGTCGCACAAGAAGTTCCTGCTCAACCTGCTCATCGGCGTGTTGTGCCTCGGTGGCGTAATCGGGCACGTAACCCTTATCGACTATTACAATGTCCTGCGCATTCAGGTGTATACCTGGCGCCCGCTCGAGAGCTACTACCGCCAGGGCTTCATTCCATCGTTCGTTTCGAGCGCGCAGACCATCCAGCCCCGTAAGCCCGACGGCTACACCGCCGAGCTTGCCCAAGACCTCATCGACGAGTACGCCGCGGAGTACGACGCCGGCGAGGGATCGGGCGCCGAGCGCACGGCCGCCTCGCAGCAGTTCAGCGAGGAGAAGCCCGCGGTCGTCGTAATCATGAACGAGACGTTCTCCGACCTCTCCGTATACCAGAACCTCCACGCAGGCTACGAGGGACCCACGTACTTCAAGAGCATCGATGATGCCGTGCAGCACGGCGACCTGTACGTCTCGGCGTACGGCGGCGGCACCTGCAACACCGAGTTCGATTTCCTCACGGGCAACTCCATGGCATACCTTGGGCAGGGCGTCTATCCGTACACGATCTACAACCTCACGCACGCCGAGAACCTGGCGCAGCAGTTCAGCGACCTTGGCTACAAGACCACGGCCATGCACCCCAACCACGCCACCAACTGGAACCGCGAGAACGTCTACAACGACTTCGGGTTCGACCAGTTCCTTGCTATCGAGGATTTCCAGGATGCCGACACCCTGCGCGGCATGGTGACCGACGCCGCCACCTACGACAAGATCATCGAGATGCTGCAGACCGACGATAGCCCGCAGTTCATCTTCGACGTGACGATGCAGAACCACTCCGGCTACGACACCGGGCTTCTCCCGAGCAACATCCAGACGAACTACCTCATCGACGGCACCTATGATCCCGAGGTCAACGAGTATCTCGCGCTCATCGAGCAGTCCGACCAGGCGCTCGAGGAATTCATCGGCAAGCTGCAGAATCTCGACCGTCCGGTTGTCGTGGTGTTCTTCGGCGACCACCAGCCGTTCTTCCCCTCGGACTTCAACGATGCGTGGTACCAGAACGAAGATGAGGCAACTCACAGCGAGCGCCTGTATCACACGAGCTATGTAATCTGGGCGAACTACGACGTCGCGGGCCGCGAGCAGACGAGCAGCACCGAGGATATCTCGACCAACTTCCTCGGAGCCGAGGTCATGAACCTCATCGGCGCCCCGCTGAGCGATTACCAGAAGGCTCAGCTCTCGCTGCGCGAGAGCATGCCTGCGATCAATATCATCGGCTATCAGGACAGCAACGGCTCATGGTATCTCACGGGCACCGACACGAGCGGCGACGGAGGCTCCCTTTCCGATGCGCTTGCTGCCGCCAGCAAGGCGCGCGAAGACCTTGCGAAGATGCAGTACTTGAAGCTCTTCGACCACGGGGACAGCGTCTTCACCAAGACGCTCCAGGGCGCGGCGAACGAAACCAACCCCAACCTCGCACCGGGAACGACGAAAATCCAATAACTTTCAAGTTTTGGGCACTCCAGCCCTGCGCCGTCAGATATAAACGGATGGCGCAGGGCAAAAGCGCAGGTAGAAGGCTTGCCGATTATTGGCCTACTCAGCACTCGCCTGCTGAAGTGCCCAAAACTTGCAATCATAAAACGTAGCGTGCGGCAGGCCCGCCACCGGCGCCGCCGATTGCCGTTTCGCCGCTATCGCCCGGCCACCTGTCCGCCATTGTCCGCCGCTCGCCTGCTACCGCGCTGCAGCCGAACCCTCATGGTTGCCCCGCAGGCGGGCGGCCAGGCGATCGAGAAGCGCCGGCTTGCACCCGGCGTAGTCCTGCAGGTAGGCGCGCGCCGTACCGTAGCGCTTGTGAAGATGGCTGAGCGTGCGCTCCATCTCTGCCGGCTGCGCCACGAAGAGGCTGCGCGGCACGCGGCGCCTCAGCACCACCGCAACGAACACGCGCTGCGCATGCATGGAAAACGACATGTACTCCCCTGTCGCAGCGTAATCCGCGACGATCTGGGCATCGTCTACCCCAGCAAGACCAAGCAGCAGCATCGCAATCACGCCTGTCCGGTCCTTGCCCGCACGGCAATGGAAGAGCGCGCAGCCCGGACCATCCAGCGCCTCCATCACAAGACGGAAACTCTCCGCATCGTTATCGAGCAGCTGGAGATACACGTCCGACATGCGTCGCGGAACCTGGCCGCGCAGCCCGCTCGAATTGAGCTGATCGAGCATGGGGATGTGGATGTATGCGGCGCCCGGGCGCGCCGCGCGGCCACCCGGCGCATAGGGGTCCGGCCAGTGACGCAGCTCGAAGTTGCTGCGCACGTCGATAACGCGCCGCAGGCCATACCGGTCAAGCGACTCGATGTCGCGCGCCCGCAAGCCGCCCAACGCATCGCCGCGCAGAAACACGCCGGACCGCGTCACGCCCGTACGACCGTCCTCCGCCGTAAAGGGGATGCCGCCGAGGTCGCGCACGTTGCGCGCGCCTGCAAGATGCAAGGGCTTTGCAGGTCGCGGCTGCGTTGCCAGGTCTGTTGCCGGTGTGTCTGCCATGACATCCTTCCAATCGCGCATTCGGGGCATACGCGAAACCCTTAGTATAATGAGTTGGTTTGATTACCCTGTTTTGCCCGCGTAAAGCTGCGGTAAGCCGTCGCCAAAGGAGACACCATGACCGCGCCACATATCTGCAGTCACCCTGACTATCCCGCACTAGCCTCCGTCTCGTTCGAGAAGCTTGTTGCTGCTATCCACGCGGGCGGTACGGACGCTCGGCTTGTCGAGGGCGCGGGCACTGCGGTGCCGGCACGCGTATGCGGCATGACCGTCGACTCACGCGAGGTCAAACCCGGAAACCTGTTCGTTTGCAAGGGAGCCGCCTTTAAGCCCGCGTTCCTCGCCAGCGCGCGCGACCACGGTGCCGCCGCGTATCTCTGCTCCGATACGCCCGAGCTGCTCGCCCAGCTCGAAGCCGTCGCCCCCGGCATGCCACACATCGCCACCCCCGACGTTCGCCGCGCCATGGCGCTCGTCGCGCCCGCCGTCTATCACCACCCGGAGCGCGCGCTCGACATCGTGGGCATCACGGGGACCAAGGGCAAGTCGACTGTCGCCTACATGCTGCGCTCCATCCTCACCGCCGCCGGCGACACGCCCTCCATCCTCGGTTCCATCGATACCGACGACGGTGTTGAGCAGTACGAGAGCCACAACACCACGCCCGAGGCACCCGAGCTCTGGCGTCATCTGCGCAACACGGTAGATGCGGGCCGCCGCCACATGATCATGGAGGTCTCGAGCCAGGGCCTCAAATACGACCGCGTTCTCGGCGTACCGCTCAGCATCGGCGTGTTTTTGAACATCGGCCGCGACCACATCTCGAGTGTCGAGCATCCCACCTTTGAGGATTATTTTGCCAGCAAGCTGCGCATTTTTGAGCAGTGTGAAACTGCTGTCGTAAACCTCGAGACCGAACACGCGGACGAAGTGCTCACGGCCGCTGCGCATGCCAGCCGCTTGGTCACCTTGAGCACCAAGGACAACCCCACTGCGACGTTTGTCGCACAGAACGCACGCTCGACCGGTCTTTCGCTCACCTTTGACGTTATCGATCGGATTGACGCTCACGCACCCGTCACGCACCAGATAACGCTCGGCATGGCGGGCCTCTTCAACGTGAGCAATGCGCTCGCCGCCATCGCGTGCGCGCGCCTGCTCGGCATGGGCTACGACGCCATCGCACAGGGCCTCGCCCACGTGCGCGTGCCCGGCCGCATGGAAATCGTCGCCACGCCCGACCAGCATGTCATTGCTATCGTGGACTACGCGCACAACGAGCTCTCGTTCGAGACGCTCTTCTCGTCGGTGAAGCACGAGTATCCGGGCAGGCGCATCATCGCGCTGTTCGGCGCACCGGGCGGCAAGGCCCAGGAGCGACGCGAGGCCCTGCCCCGCGTGGCGGGCAAGTACGCTGACCTCATCATTTATACCGAGGAGGACCCGGCTCACGAGCGCGTCGAGGATATCTGTGCCAAGCTTGCCGCCCACACCCCCGCGGGCGTGTCGCACGAGGAGATTTGCGACCGTGAGGAAGCTGTGGCCCACGCGCTCGAGGTCGCGCGCGCCGGTGCCGAGGATGCCGTGGTGCTGCTCCTCGCCAAAGGAGACGAAACGCGCCAGCACCGCGGCGACGACTACCCCGAGGTCGAAAGCGACCTCTCCATCGCCCGCCGCCTCCTCCAGTGACTCCCACAAACCCCGGTTTCTACGAGTCAACCGGGTGCCCGTGAGTCCAGATGACTCTTTCGTCCATCAACTTCGGGCGCGATTTACGCATTTATCGAGGCCCAGCAGCCCTGAAATGCGTAAATACCGCCCAAAGCTTATCGGCGTGAAAAATGACATCTGGAAACCCGGTTACTGCGTGTCATCCACGTATGCGCTGATTCGTCCGCCATGTCTTATGACACGTGCGAGCAAAGCCAATCATCAAGATAATCGGCAATCGCATCGCTGTTGCGTTCAAGCATCATGAGGTGACCGTTGCCATTGATTCCAATATGCTCCAGCGGCAGAAACTCCGTATCGACTCCCGCCTGGCGCAGAAACGCTGCTGTCCACCCGTCGAACGGTGCATGATACGATGCCTCTGCGGTAAGCACAGGCACGGGAATCCCTGCTAAACGAGGCAGCGCGTGTGAGCGTACTCCCCCGGTACCGTTCCAATCGTGTTCGCGAGCACGCCGAGCGACAGCGGCCAATTCGAATCGGTCCCATAGGGGGTCTCATCGATGCCGCCGTCAAACCACGAGCGAATAACCTCGATGTTGCCATCCGTAAAGCTCCGAAGCGCCGAACGATCAAGCTCAGGCGATGCTCCGGGCCGCACGCCGACCGTGGAGACATGCAGTTGAACGCCGCGTGAGCGAGCATCGTTTACTACCTGACGCATCTGACTCGCCGTGTCATCACCGATGCCCGGCGCAAATAGTCTCGAGCCCTCGCGTCGCATGGGCAGCGGCTCTGTATCATCGAACACTACATCCATGTGCGCGGCGAACACCACATAGCTATCGCAAGACGTGGGGCCGAACCGACACGCCACGTTCTTCGCTTCGTCAATCCACACGTCGTCAACGCCCTCGAGCACAAACCAATCTCGGCAGAAGGCCGCTCACTGCTCCTCATGATGGCTCGGAGCAGGAATCTTGCCCAAGGTTTCTAGGAGCGCGATCGCATCGGCGCGATTGCACTCAACAAACTCCTCTATAACCGCTCTGTCGAACACGTTCCTCAAGCTCCTTTCGCCATCATGTACCCCATGCCTCAATCGCAGTGCACGGGCCGCCCAGCGAACGGCCCGTGCGCCATCATCGTCTCTTATTCTCCGCAGCCGCTGTCGACAAGCTCGATGAGCGCTTCGACGGCATCGCGTTCGTCCTGCCCAGAAGCGATGACCTCGATTTCGTTACCCTGCTTTAGACCAAGCCCCATGAGCGAAAGGATTGACTTTGCGTTTTTAGGTTCGCTATCCGTCGTGACGTTGCGCACCTCGATATCGCTCGCAAACTCCATGGCGCGTTTTACGAAAATGGATGCCGGACGCGCGTGAAGTCCGCTGGGATTTCGAACCATCGTTTTCTTAGTAACCATGCAAATCCTCTACTCCATCACGATGTCATCGGTCGAGAGGTCTGCGCCGTTCGACGCGATGAGCTTCTTGTAGTAGTAATAGCTCTTCTTGCGGCCCAGCTTAAGCGTGCCGTTGCCGTAGTCATCGATGTCTACCGATACGAAGCCGTAGCGCTTGGAAATCTCGGAGGTGCCCGAGCTCACCAAGTCGATGGGACCCCACCAGGCGTAACCGAAGACGTCCACACCGTCCTTGATGGCCTCTGCAAGCTGCTCCACATGGGCGCGAAGGTACTCGATGCGGTAATCGTCCTCGACATAGCCGTTTTCATCCAGCTGATCGTTTGCGCCAAGACCGTTTTCGGAAATAAAGATGGGCAGATGGTAACGATCATAGATGTGGTTGAGCGTGATGCGGAAACCGATGGGATCGATTGGCCAGCCCCACTGGGACACTTTGAGGTACGGATTCTTGATTGCAGTAACCAGCGACCCCGAAGGCTTCGGCACGGTCTCGCCCTTGTAGCGCATGATATAGGTCATGTAATAGCTGATGGTCACAAAGTCAACCGTACCCACGCGAAGCGTCTCAAGATCGCCCGGCTCCATCTCGATATGAATATCGTTCTCGTCAAAGAAGCGCTTCATGTAGTAGGGGTATTCGCCCTTGGCCTGGACGTCGCTGTAGAACCAATTGAAATGGTCCTCGAACAACACCTGGAGCTGGTCCTCGGGCTTCGGCGTCTCGGCGTAGTTCTCCAAACGGCACAGCATGTTGCCAATCTTGGCGTTCGGATCGATTTCATGGCACTTGATGACCGCCTTGGCGCTTGCCACAAACTGGTTGTGACTCACCTGGTACTTCATCTGCCAATTGCCCTTGTAAGGGTTGTGTGTACCGTCGTGAGGGTCGGGAAGCACCACGCCGCTGCAGGTGAAGGGGTTGGTAAGCACGTTGTTAATCTCGTTGAACGTCAACCAGTACTTAACCTTACCCTTATAGCGGCGGAACACGGTCTCGGCATAGCGCTCGAATGCATCCACGGTATGACGGCTCTGAAAACCACCATACTCCAACGCTAGATGCAACGGGGTATCAAAATGGCAAAGCGTTACCAACGGCTCCATACCCAGGCGATGGCACTCGTCGAACACCTGATCATAGAAAGCCAGGCCAGCCTCATTGGGCTCTGCGTCATCACCATTTGGAAAGATGCGGCTCCAAGAGATGGACATGCGAAACACCTTGAAGCCCATGCCGGCGAGCGCCTCGAGCTGCTCGCGGAAACGATGGTAGAAATCGATGCCGCGGCGCTTAGGCAGGTTGTAGTTCTCAGGATGCTCAAGAGCGTCCTGGAGCATCTCAAGCGTCATAGAGTTATGCGGCAACGGATTACCTTCGTAGCCGCGATTAGCCTCACGCGAAATGAACGGAGCGAAATCGGATGTCGCAAGGCCGCGTCCGTCTTCGTCAAACGCGCCTTCAATCTGATTGGCGGCGGTGGCACCGCCCCAAAGAAAATCCTTGGGGAATACAGAAGTGCTTGCGTCTGCCATCTTAGTTCTCCTTTCGAGCTGCGGCGAGCGCGCGCACAATGGGCATCATCTTCTGCGTCATGTGCAGCTCGGTGCTGATGGTCATAAGGGTGTCTTGGGCATGGGTGAAGAGCAGCGAGTACGCGATGTCTTCACCGGCAGCCTGCCGCTGGATGGTTTCGGTCTGCGCCTGATGGGCTTTGAGAATCTTCTCTTCCGCCTCGACAAGCTGCTGATCTGCACCAGCAAAATCAAGCGATGCAAGGCATTCAAGCGCTTGGTCAATGCACTGCCTGCCATCGCCGGCATTCAAAATGACCTCCATCGCGATGCGGCTCAGCTCATCGTCTTCCATAATGCAGTCCAATCTTTCCTCTGTGATATCTGATACGTTACTCGTCGGCCTAGGCTTGGCCTGCAGCGAGCTTGATCTCTTCCTTGGCCTTCTCGGTCTCGGCTTCAACCTTTGCCTGATGGTTGTCGTACGCCCTGAAGAACGGGTACCAGATGATGGCTGCCAGCACCAGGTTCACGACGCACAGGAGCGCATTGCGGATATCGCCGTTCGAGAGGAAGAAAGCGGAAACAGCGTTGGGCAGGTTGTTCATGGCGAACATGACGGTGTGGGGGCTCGCCCAACCCATCGCAATCCAGATGAACGCATTGGCGGGCAGGATGATGGCCTGAAGAACCATCGGTACAAAGAAGTACGGATTGTTGACGACCGTCGAGAAAATGAGAGGCTCGTTGATATTGAGCAGCGACGGCACGATTGTTGCGCGACCGAGCAGCTTGTTCTTACGCGACTTAGAAAAGAGCATATAGACTGCAAGAGGCAAGGTGTTGCCCTCTCCGCCGATCATGTAGTAGCGGGACAGACCGTAAGCATTGATATACGGGATTGCTTGCCCGGCAGCAGCGGCAGCCATGTTGGCAGCCATAGCGCCCTGAGTGATGGGCAGCGTAACCGTCGTGAAGACCCAACCCGAGATGCCGAAGAAGTAGAAGACGTCCATCACCAAAGCAATCACCACGACGCCCGGCAGGGACTGCGCGAACCCAGTAATCGGCGAGAAGAGAACGCTGATGAATCCAAAGATGTCGAACTGGCCGATGCAAGAAACAAGCCATGCAAGGAACAGCACGATAAGGATCGCGACGATGTTATCAAACCAATTCTTGACGAAATCAGGAACCACCGAGTCCTCGGAGAAGAAGGACTTCGTGGCGAACGCCTTGAAGACGGCGGCGGTAACGAGGCCGACGACCATAGCGGTAAACATGCCACCCGCGCCGAACATGTTCATGTTGAACAGCTGGCCGTCATCGGTTGCGACCGAGCGCATGCACATCATATAAGCGCCGATTGCAGTAAAGCCCGCCATCAGGCCGCGATCGCGCCGCTCTGCCTTGACCATGCAGTTATAGGGAACTGCGAAGACCACAAACATACCCACGAGACCGAAGGAGAACGTGGTGATGGGCGAAAGATCGGGGAGCGCCGGGAAGAAATTTCGGAAGAAGTTCCAGAGGTTGGGGATGGCCGAGACCATCGAGAAGGGAACGATATAAAGAATGGAATCCGCTACCAAGCTAAACCAGAAGTTCGCAGTAATCTTGTTGAGCGGCGGAACTATCTTGGTCTCGATGACGTTTTGGACCTTGGCCATAACACCATGGCCTACAGCCTGTTCTGCCATATTCGTTTCACTCCTAACTGTTTGCATCAAGCGTTGACAACCATCTCAACGCCGTAAAGAATTACGCAGCGTGGTACAGCGCGATCGCATCCTTAAGAATGCTTTCTCCGTCGAGCGCCGCATAGTAATCGGGATTAATCGAGTCCACTTTCACGCCATGTTGTGCAAGCTTCTCACGATACTCGGGAACTTCGCCGGCAAAGTGGGGACCCAGCAGCAATACATCGATTTTATCTGCATACTCCATGGCCTCGGACTTGCTCACGGCTTTCACCGAGACGTTCAACCCCTGCTTCTTCGCGCACTTGCGCATGCCCGCCGCCATGAATCCGCTTGACGCGCCAATTCCACATGCGAGCAAAATACGAATGGTTCCGTTTTCGTCTGCCATTGCTGACTCCCATCTACGAATGCGAGGGCAGCTTGTCTCCCTCGCTGCCACGGTGCGCGTGTCGACCCGTGTGCCATGACCTTGGCTGCACTATACGAGCGAAACCCCACACAAGGCGAACACAGTTCTTTCCTCATCGCGGCAAAAGTGTCACATTACCGAAATCCGGAATTACCGGATGCTTTCCGTCCACGCGGAAAGTTATTCATTTTGATTGCCAGCGCAAGACCGGTATTATGCTTCAAAAACGTGAAACAAGGAGGTGGACCAAATGAGCGCGAAGTCAGACCGCATGCAGCGCTTGGTCTACCTTCTTGAACACGCCAGCTCTTGGGTCTCTTCGCAAGCGATTGCCAAGATGCTCGGCACCAGCGAGCGAACGGTTCGAAACTACATCACTGAGCTCAATCAAAGCGGCACGGTCCGCATCGCCTCGTCCAAAGAGGGGTACCGCATCGTCACCGCACGCGATCACAAGCAGGAAGAGGAATTGTACGGACAGCGAGCGGTGACAAAGCCCGCGATGCGCACGCTGCGCTCCGTTGAGCCCTCGCAGCAAAACGTCGCGGGAACGCGCCGCGGCCACGTGCTGTCGCGTCTTATCAACGCATCTGAACCCATCTCGATATATGACCTAGCCAATGAGCTGCACATCAGCGAGAGCACGCTCGCCAACAGCGTACTCCCCCAGGTGCGCACGCTCATCGCCCCCTTCAGCCTTCATGTAGAGAATCACGACTTCATGGTTCGTCTCACGGGGAGCGAAAAGGATAAGCGTCGGATGCTGGGCCATATTGCCATCCAGAACGCAAACGGATACTTCACCTCCACCGCAACTCTGCAGGAGATGTTTCCCAATTTCGATGTAAGCGAAATCATGAATCAGCTTGTCGCGATCTGCCAAAGCTCCGAGCTGCTCATCAATACCTTCGCCCTCAATAACCTGCTGGTTCACATTCTCGTTATCGTGATTCGTCTAAAGTCGAACAACGAGCTCGGCGACAACGACGGGCTCATCGACACGGGGGAGCTTGTGCGCACCTTTAAACAGGGGGATGCCATTCTCAAGTGCGCGAACGATATTTCCGAGTATTTCGAGCGAACCTTTGGGTGCTCGGTCCCCGAAAGCGATTTTCAGCAAATCGTTCTACTTATCGCTCTGTCAGTTGAACGTTACACCTATAACGAGCTCACATTTGATAAGCTTGCCACGTTAATGGACCAACAGTTTGTCGATACCGTAACAAGTATCGCCTCCGATATGAGCGAGCGCTATGACATCGAGCTGTCAGACGAGACCTTTCTGCTGCAACTCGTCGTACATATGTACAACGTCTATCAACGTGCCGTGTACCACGTAAGCTACCCAAACCCCCTCGCGGGTCAAATCAAAAGCGAATATGCGCCTGTCTACGATATGGCTGTGTATTTTGCGCATCGGTTCGCCAGGTCGTACAGCATTAAAATCTCAGAGAACGAAATCGCCTTCATCGCATTTCACATCGGAGCCTTTTTGGAACGCAGCGCGGCACCGGATGACAAGGCAACGGCGATCGTTATCGTCGAGCAATACCACGACTTCGCACGCCAGCTCGTCGGCGACCTTGAGAAGGCTCTCTCCGAAGAGCTAACCATCATAGCGGTCATGAGTTGCGACGGTTACCTTGCGGGTCACCCCGAGAGCGACGTGGTCATCACCACCACCGACGTACCTGTTGAGCGAGCACTCAAGATTCTCATTGGGCCTATTCTTAGCAAGCAAAATCTCCGCAAGATTCGCGATAAGCTATCGGACGTGCTGGAAGCTAAACGGCGCGGAAAAGCCCATCGCTTCTTGCGCAGCGTCCTCACGCCCGAGCTTTATCTTCGAAACGTCCAGCTCCAAGGTGGGCCCGATGCCTATATAGATTATCTGGGATCGCTCGCCGTGGCGAGCGGAGTTGTCAACAGGGGATTTGTGCGCGATGTTCATCTTCGCGAGCAGGTATCTTCGACTGCGTTCACCGACTGCGTGGCTATTCCGCACTCAATCGATACCTACGCTGCGCGCTCGTTCATCGCGGTGCTGCACAACGATGTCGCCATTCCCTGGGGTCGCCATAACGTGAACTTCGTGCTGCTCATCGGCATCGCGAAGGCGGATATGCCCTTCTTTCGCGATGCACTCGATATCATCATCGAACTTTTTAGCTCGGTTGACGCGACCATGCGCCTCATGCAAACTGACACCTTTGACGAGTTTGTGGACGCGTTCACGCAAGCTTCGGGCACTTCTCATCTCTAAGGTGTGCAGATTATTGCTCTTGGGTCGGCGCGATTGCGCCCTCCCCCTAGATAAAACCCGATTCTCCCGCCACGCATCAGATGGCGGGAGATCTGCCAGTCTCCTCACCTGCGGTTTCATAAGCTTCTCGGCTGCGGCAGCCCAGGGAAGGGATGCGGAATCGGGCCGAATCTGAGAAATCCCTTGCGCCCCTCTCGATGGTTTCACACGCCATCTTGTCGTCTTCCCACGCCATGTTGGTCCGCGAAGCGACACCGCGCCAAACGCGCTGAGGTATTAATCAGGCTTGCTATCAATATAGCGAGGCAGATATTTCATATCTTCTCCCTTGCATCTACCTGCCATAATAGCGACTCGTTATTTTGCAGAGGTTTGACTCGTTATTCTGCAGAACTTTGACTCGACATTTTGGACTCTTCGGGGGTTTGTGTGGGCTAACGCCCCAATGAAAATAGGGGCCTAGCAGCGACGGCGACCTCCGCGTATCGTTTGCTTTTCGACCAGGAGAAGACAACGAGCGAGAGGAACGCCGCCGCATGCTGAAGAGTGTACTGAAGACCGCCCTCGGGCTGGAGGGCGCCGTCGTCGAGGGCGTCCGAATCGAGGGGGAATCCATAATCGTATCGGCCAGGCCGAGGAGGGCGGCGCCCCGCTGCCCGGTGTGCGGGAGGCGGTGCGAGGTGAATCTGAATCTGCCCCGAATCCGTTGACACATCGAGTCCCGCTTCGGCACCATTGCCGTTGCGGAGGAACGGAGGCAGAGAATGGGAAAACCGTGCCCCAAGTACACGGCCGAGTTCAAGCAGCAGGCCGTGCGGCTCTACAACGAGAGGGGGACCACCTATGCGGAGGTCGCCCGCGAGATAGGCGTCGACCCGTCGAGCCTGGACGACTGGGTCAGGCGGGCCGACGCCTCGACGACGCCCCCCGAGGGCAACCCCTTCAAGGTCGCCGAGGAGAACCGCAGGCTGAGGAGGGAGAACGAGATACTTTTAAAAGCGAGCGCCTTCTTCGCCGGCAGGCAGCTGTAGGGTCCGGGGCGAAGAAGGCGAGGTTCGCTTTCATCCTGCCCAGCGAGGGCGCGTGGACGATCTCGGAGATGTGCTCCGCCCTCGGGGTCACGAGGCAGGGCTACCACGCATGGAAGAAGCGGCCGCGCAGCGCGCACGACCTGCGCGACGAGGAGCTCGCCGCCATGATCTCCGAGGTGCGCGAGGCCAGCCGGGGCGTCTACGGCGCCCCGAAGGCGTTCCAGGGGCTCAAGAGGGCGGGCGTGCGCACCTCCCGCAAGCGCGTGGCGCGCATCATGCGCGACAACGGCTGGGCCGGCACGACGCGCGGCTGCGCTAAGTGCCCCAAAGGCGAGGCAAAGCAGGCGGCGCCGCAGCCGTGCGCCGCGTCCGACCTGGTGCGCCGCGACTTCGCCGCGGGCGGGCCGAACGAGGTGTGGTTCGCGGACATCACCTACGTGAGGACCCATCAGGGCTGGCTCTACCTGGCCGTCTTGATGGACGTGTGGTCGAGGAGGGTCGTCGGCTGGTCGATGTCGGCGCGCATGACGGCGGAACTGGCCGACGACGCGCCCAGGATGGCGATCGCGAGGCGGCGCCCGCCGAGGGCCGCATCCGCCATTCGGGCCACGGCTCCCAGCGCGCGTCGCTCCCGCTCGGGAAGACGATACGCGCCGCGGGCATCAGGCCCTCCATGGGCTCCATATCGTCGCCGTGGGACGACGCCGCGATGGAGTCGCCCATGGGGCTCATCAAGGCAGAGTGCGTGCACGCCCGCACGTTCGAGACGCGCGATCAGGCGGCGCTGGAGATCTTCGAGTGCATCGAGTGCTCCTGCAACAGGGTCTGGACGCACTCGGCGCTGGGATACCTCAGCCCCGAGGAGTTCGAGCGGGCCAACTGGCCCGAGGAGGACCGCCACCCGATGGCGGCGTAGGGGTGTAAACGGAATCGGGGTAGATTCACCCGGCAGCGCGGCCTTCCGCTCGATGACGTCCCTGAACTCGTCGAACGCGCTCGCCCTGTCGCCCCTGCGGTCCTCGATCTCCTCTCCCTGCCTCCAGTACTTGGCCACGGTCTGCCTGTGGAGCCCGCACCCCCTGCCGATCTCGGTGAAGTTGGGCTTAATCCCGAGCTGCCTGTACATGTTCAGCTCACGCATCGCGTTCTTCTCCAATCCCGCTCCTTCCAACGCCCTTGCGTTGCGAGGAGCATAGTTCCGTCGGTGACCGGATTGTCGAAAGAACGGTAGCGACGTCGTCGAATCGTCGGTGACGCGACCGGTGCGGCCCGGTAGCCGGATTGTCGATTATTACGTTAGCGGTATCAGGCGATACGCCAGGGCTACGGGTTCAGGAACATCGACAACCTGATAGCCCTCGTGATGCTCAGGTGCTCGGACCTCAGGCCGTCGCTGCCGGGGAGGGCGGCGGCGTGACCCCTACCCACAAGAACTCACGAAGCCTCACATTTTGTGGAGTTCGGGAGCCATGGGGACACCGTGCGTACGAGCTGATGGCGAACAAATCCGGCCTCGTCAGAACAAGCCAACATTCCGCATGACCTTCAAAGGCGTAGCAAAGAAAAGCCCCCGCGCGTGGCAGGGGCTTCTACATCAAGAAATACGTAACCTTGCGTCTCTCTACTAGCTACTTAGCCTGGCGAGCGGCGAGAGCAGCACGGACCTTGGCGGCCTTCTCGGGGTCCATTGCGGCGAGCTTGGCCTCCATCTTGGCGGCGCGGTCGTCTACGGGAGCATCCGTCGCAGCAGGCGCAGCGCCAGCAGCGTTCGCAGCAGCCCCTGCCGCATCAGCCTTCGCGGGCGCGTCGGCCGGAGCTGCAGCGGGCTTAGCCTCTCCCGCCTCAGCAGCCTTCGCCGCCTTCTTGGCAGCCGCCGCCTTGCGCGCAGCCTCCACACGGGCCTGCTGCTCGGGCGTGAGCTCGCGCTTCGGTTTTGCAGCGCCCGCGCCAGCCGCCTTGGCACCAGCGCCGGCAGCCTTACCAGCGGCGCCCTTCGCCCCGGCTTTCGCAGCCGGCTTGGCGGGCATATCCTTATGCATCGTCACCGTTGTGAGCTCCGTCGTAGGCTCCGTTGGCAAGATGCCCATTGAGAGGCAATCCTTGGGGCATTCGCGCACGCAGCTCGCGCACTGCACGCAGCGATACGGATCGATGGTCCAGTCGCCGCCCTTGCGGTCCACGACAATCGCGTCGACCGGGCAGGCGCGCTGGCACATGCCGCACAGGATGCAGGTGTCGATATCGTTCACCACATGGCCGCGCATATGCGGGAAGAGCGTCTCAAGATCGCGCTTCTCGTACGGATAGCGCACCGTCGCCGGCTTATGGAACAGCGAGCGCAGCGTCATCTTGCCCAGCTTGAAGGTTCCCATTGCGCTACCTCTCTGTGCAGCTGATGCACGGGTCGATGGTCAGGATAATCATAGGCACGTCGGCCAGGTCCACGCCCTGCAGCGCGCGCACAAGACCGCCCAGGTTCTGGGAAGTTGGGGTGCGCATGCGGAAGCGGTCGAGGTTCTTGGTGCCGTTGCCGCGCACGTAGTAGAACGCCTCGCCGCGCGGCTGCTCGATCATGACGAGCGACTGGCCCTCGGGGACCACCTTCGCCTTCGGCTTGCCGCCAATGCCGTCGTGCGGGATCTTCTTCACGAGCTCCTCGATGATGTCGATGGACTGGAAGACCTCCTCGCAGCGAACCTTGCAGCGAGCATAGCAGTCGCATTCGGTCGAGATGATGGGCTCGAAGTGCTCCAGGTCGCCGTATGCGCCGTACCCGGTGGTACGCATGTCGTGCTCGATGCCCGAGCCCTTGGCAAACGGGCCGACCATCGAGAGCTCGAGCGCGTCCTCGAAGCTGATGTAGCCCACGCCGCACAGGCGCTCGCGCACGGTCACATCGTTGAACATGGTGTCCACGATCTCGCGATACTCGCGCTTAAGGCCCTCAAACTGCTCGCAGACCCATTTGAGGTCTTCGTCGCTGATGTCGTGCACCATGCCGCCCACGATCGTGATGGAAAGGATGATGCGCGCGCCGCACGTGCGCTGGAAGATGTCGAGCACGGTCTCGCGCAGGCGCCAGCAGTGGTTGAAGAGCGCTTCGAACCCGAACGCGTCGGCCAGAAGGCCCAGCCACAGCAGGTGCGAGTGGCAGCGGGAGAGCTCCTCCAGAATCACGCGGAGGTACTCGGCACGGCGCGGGATCTCGATGCCCATGAGCTTCTCGGTTGCCGACGCATAGCCGTAACCATGGCCGAAGCTGCAAATGCCGCAAACGCGCTCAGCTACGTACACGAACTGGTTGAAGTCGCGCTTCTGCACGAGCTTCTCCAAGCCGCGGTGCACGAAGCCAATCTGCGGGATGGCCTCCACCACGCGCTCGTCCTCAACGACAAGGTCTAGGTGCACCGGCTCCGGCAGCACCGGATGCTGCGGACCGAAGGGGATGACCGAACGGGTTGCCACGCTACTTCGCCTCCTTTGCAGCGCGGGCCGCAAGGGCGGCACGCACCTTGGCTGCCTTCTCGGGATCCATGGCCGCAAGCTTTGCCTCCATCTTGGCGGCGCGGTCGTCGGCCGCAGGGGCGTTGGCGGCGGGGGCATCGGCACCCGCATCGCCCGCATCCGCGGCAGCGGCGCCCGCGGGGGCAGCAGCTGCGGCCGGGTCGGCAACGTCGCCAACGCTGGCAGCGCTCTTGCCGGCCTCCACAGCGGCGATCTTGGCCGCGGCGGCGGCATCGGCTTCGGCCGCAGACTTCTCCTCTGCTGCCTTGCGCGCCTTGGCTGCCTTAGCGGCAGCGATCTTGGCCGCCTTCTCGCGCTCGGCCTTCTGCTCGGGCGTGATGACGGTCATGGGCGAATCCACCGCCACATTGAAGAAGTGCCCGCCAAAGTCGAGCTTCATGTTCACGAACTTCACGCCGAACAGGTCGTGCGTCTCGTTCTCGTAGCTGAACGCCGTGAAGTACATGTTCTGGATAGACGGCACCTCGCTCGTCTCGTCGATATCGTAGATATCGAGCGTGATGGCCTTATCGTTCACCTCGTCATAGAAGGTGTAGAAGAGGTCCATGCCCTGTGCGGTGGTCTCGGCCGCCATCTGCACGAAGCGAAGCCCCTCGTATTTGAAGGTCTGCACGCGCGTGAGCAGCTCGCCCAGCGGGATGGTTACATACTCGGTGGTGTACATCCGCGCCTCCTACTCGTTCGTCTGCTTGGTCGCAGCCGCGGGCTGCTCGGTCTTAGCTTCTCCGGCCTTCGGGCCGCCGGTAGCCTTCGGGCCCTCGGCCGCCTTAGCGCCGGCATCCGCCTTGCTGCCGGCCGGCGCGGCCTTCGCCGTAGCCTCGGCCGCAGCATGACGCTCGTCAACCGGGGCGTTCGGCGTTTCGGGCATCGGCTTGCCGATGGTCGCCGGGTCCTCGCCCGCCGCCAAGCGCTTCGCTTTCTCGTCCAAAATCTCAACGGCCTTGAGCACGGCGTCGATGATGGTCTCGGGGCGCACCGCGCAGCCGGGCGCGTACACGTCCACCGGAATGGCCTTGTCCACGCCGCCGATGATGTTGTAGCAATCGCGGAACACGCCGCCCGTGCACGCGCAGATGCCGCACGCCACGACAACCTTCGGCTCCATCATCTGCTCGTAGATGTGCTTCACCACGTTGATGTTCTGGTGGTTCACCGAACCCGTCACGAGGAAGATGTCCGCATGCTTGGGGTTGCCCGTGTTGATGATGCCAAAGCGTTCGAGGTCATAGAGCGGCATGAGCGAGTCGAGCACCTCGATGTCGCAGCCGTTACAGCTCGATCCGTCGTAATGGATGAGCCACGGCGATTTGGATGCGTAACCCATATGCTCTCCTTAGATGAACGGGGTGATAAGCATGTAGAACAGGTTGATGACGCCCGCAACGAGCGCCACGAGCCACGCGTACTTAAGGCCGAACTGCCACTTGGTGCGCGCGCTGTTGTTGTCGATGAACACCTCGAAGAACCAGGTGAGGGCCACGACCACCAACGCAACCACAAAAGAGATGGGGTTATCCCAGATGAAGAACATGCCCACCCACATGAGGAAGAGCACCGTCTCGCACCAGTGCATGATCTCGACCTTGGCGAGGGTGCGGCCCTCCATCTCGGTCGTGATGCCCTTGACGAGCTCCTGGTGCGCATGGTGGCTATAGGAGTAGTCGAACGGGCTCTTGCGCAGCTTGATGGTGAGGATGAAGAGCAAGCCCAGGAAGATCGGGATGAGCGAGATGATCATCGGCTGCTCGAGCGTAAGAAGCGACGCGGTATCGAACGACTGCGTCGCGCCGAAGAAGCCAACGGTCATGATGAGAAGCATGGGCTCGTAGCTCATCACCTGCAGGCACTCGCGGTCCGCGCCGGTATCGGCGAAGGGGCTCCGCGCGGAGTACGACGCGATGATCACGAAGAGCGTGGCCAGGGTAACCAGGAACACGCACATGAGCAGGTTGGAACCAGAGATGAACATGCCGCCCGCGAGCAGGCAGAAGATGATGGCGCAGGTGATGTACGCCTCATCCACCGCGTTGACGCTCGCCTGCTCCTTGGCAAGGAGCTTGCGCACGTCGTAGTAAGGCTGCAGCAGCTTGGGGCCCACGCGCCCCTGCATGTGCGCGCTCACCTTGCGGTCGAGCCCGTCGAGCAGGCAGCCGATAACGGGTGCGCAGACGGCGAAGACCACAACGCCGAGCAGCAGGCCGGGAAGCCCGGGGCCCACGAGGCGCGGCAGGCGCTCAACATAGAACGTACCGCCGGTGAGCACGTCGGTGTTGAAGATGAAGCAGGCGGCAAAGGCCATGAGGATGATGCCCAGGCACACGATCACGCCCACGTTGGTGAGGGCATGCTCGGGGAAGATGTCCTGCATGTACCAGTTGCGCTTGGTGGACGTCATGGTGCGGCCCATGGATCCGTGGAAGCGGCGGCTGTCCGGATCGGTGCAGGTGCCGCCCAGGTAAACCTCAACACGGCGCTTCTTGCTCGCGCGGCCCCACGGAGTGAGGAAGACGATGGCGATGAACGCCACGATGACCGCCATGATGAGCATGTTGTCCACGCCGAGGAACTGCGGGTTGCTACCGAACGTAGCCTCGAGGTATGGGGAGACCACGCCGAGGGAGATAGCCGGCAGGCCAAGGCAGCACGCGAGCATGAGCACAGCGATGGAGCCAATGGCGAACCACTCCGAGCGATGCACGCCCGCCTCAACGTTCTCGGCCTTCTGTGCCACGCCCGCAAGCTTGCCGAGCCACTTGGCCCAGAAGAAGAAGGTCGCAGCGGAACCGAAGGCAAGCAGGATGAGGAAGACCACGTTGCCGGTCTCGGCGAACGAGACGAGCGTGGCCCACTTGGAGATGAGCATGCCGAACGGCGCCACGAACATACCCAGGATGCCGAGCATCATGAAGCGGGTGAGGCGCGGCAGGCGGCTGAAGAGGCCGTCCATGTCCTCGATGTTGCGGCTGCCGATGCGGTGCTCAACCGTGCCCACGCACAGGAACAGGATCGACTTGGACACCGTATGGAAGATGATGAGGAAGACCGCGGCCCAAGCGGCCTCGGCGATGCCCACGCCAGCGCAGGCGGCGATGAGGCCGAGATTCGCAATCGTGGAGTACGCGAGCACGCGTTTGGCGTTGCTCTGGCTGATGGCCATGAAGCTGCAGAGCACGAAGGTCACGCCGCCCACGGTAACGACCATGATGGAGGCCGCAGGGAAGACCATGTAAACGGGCGCGAGCTTAACCAGCAGAAAGACGCCAGCCTTGACCATCGTGGAGGAGTGGAGCAGGGCGCTCGTGGGCGTCGGGGCCACCATGGCGCCGAGGAGCCAGCTGTGGAACGGCATCTGCGCGGCCTTCGTGAGGCCCGCAACCGAAAGCAGCAGGATCGGGAAGATGAGCACGGCGGCCTGGGTGGTGCTCGCCGTCTCGATGAACGCGGCGAGCGAGAGCTCGATACCGCCGAAGTGGAGTATGATGAGGGCCGCGAGGAAGGCCAGGCCGCCGATCATGTTGAGGTTGATCTGGCGGAAGGAGTTCTTGATGGCCTCGTCCGTGCGGGTGTACCCGATCATGAGGAACGAGCAGACCGTCGTGATCTCCCAGCCGGTGAAGAGCCACTCGAGGTTGTCGGAGAGCACGATGACGAACATCGCGGAGAGGAAGATGAACATGAGCGCGCTGAAGAAGTGGCGGCGGTCGGGCGCGCCGACGGGCTCATGATGCTGGAAGTCGTGCATGTAGCCGAGCGCGTAGACGCAGATGGCGCTGCCCACAAGGCCCACGATGAGCACCATGATCACCGAGAGCTGATCGCTGTAGAGCGGCTCGGGGAGCATGTGGCCGGCGCCCTCGGAGAGCGTCATGTTTGCGAACGCGATCACGCCAACGGTCTGAACGAGGCCGAGAACGAGGGCGAGCCGGTTCTTGTAGCGCACGGCATGCCACAAGATGACCGCGCAGAGCACGATATCGATCGCCGTGAATACCCAGGTAGCAATGTAGCTCGTCTCCTGGGGCAACGCGAAGGATACGTGGCCGACGAACAGGTACTGCACCGCGAACGCCACAGCGGTAACACCCGTTATCGCTGCCGCCGCAATCGTAATGACGTTGCGCTGGGATTCGCTCCGGAACAGCATGAGCAGTACCGCCGCGATGAGCGGTACGGCGACAAGCGCCGCGATGAGACTCATGTGTCTCCTCCTCAATCCATGGATCCGATAAGACGGGTTTTATTCGTGTGCCTCCTCAACACACCAAACGTTTACATATTGTAGCTAACTTGACCCCCGTGCGGTAGGAATTCGGCGGTGAACGGCAATGTTGGACGTGTTCACGCCTCTTTCGCCGCTTCCACAGCTAGGCCGTACCGCCTCAGCGTCCCTTTCAAAATAGTTCGAGGCTCGAGTCGGAAGATTTTTGGCGACCTACCGAGTAGACACCCCTTGCGGGCAAGCAAAACTGCAGGTCGAAGATTCCCAAAAGGGCGGTCTACTCGGCGAAACCTCAAAAACCTTCCGACTCGAGCCTCGAACTTAGAATTGCCCATGCGCGAGGGCAAAATGAGCCCGGGCACAGAAAAGGCCCCGAGCGCACGCGCGCCCGGGGCCTGACCATATCGCTTGTTTGACCTGCGGCTATGCTTAATCTCTTACGCGCGGGTGTCCTCGATAATCTTCTTCACCGTATCCTGGATCTCGGTGAGCTTCTCCTCGCCAGGAATCCACTGCTGGGTGATCACGGGCACGGGCATCTCGAACTTAGCGTCCTGCATGGCCTGCTCAACCTGCTTGGGACCCAGCGGCGCCCAGCCATAGCTGCCGAAAGCGATACCGATGCGCTGGCTGTTGTTGGGCGAAAGGCCGCGCATGTAGGTGAAGAAGCTCGCCACCGTGGGCATCATGTTGGAGTTGAGGGTGGGCGAACCAACCGCCACGTAGCGCGCGTCGCACATATAGAGCATGATGTCCGAGATGTGCGTGTGCTTGAGGTCGATGAGCTGGGCCGTCACGCCCTCCTTGATGAAGGCGTCGCAGATCTCACGCGCCATAAGCTCGGTGGAATGCCACATGGAGTCGAACACCACCACGGCCTTGTCTTCGGTCTGGTAGGTGCTCCAAGCCTGGTACTTCTCCAGGATGGCAGGGATGTTGCTGCGCCAAATCACGCCGTGCGAGGGGGCGATCATCTTGATGTCGAGGCCCGCGAGCGCGCCCATGGCCTTCTGCACCTGGGCACCGTACGGCCACACGATGTTGGCGTAGTACTTCTTGGCCTGCTTCATGACCTCGGCAAGGTCGTTCTCGTCGTCGAAGCGCTTGCTCGTGGCGAAGTGCTGGCCGAAGGCGTCGTTCGAGAAGAGGATGCCGTCCTCGGGGCACCAGGTGACCATGTTGTCGGGCCAGTGGACCATGGGCGTCTGCACGAAGTGGAGCGTGCGTTCGCCGATGCTCAGCGAGTCGCCGGTCTTCACGCCCTCGACCTCGATGCCGTAGTGCGCACGGATCTCGTTCACGCCGGCCGGAGCGCTGGCGTAGATGGTCGCGTTCGGCGCGAGCTCGTGAATCTTGGGCAGGCTGCCGGAGTGGTCCATCTCCACGTGGTTGGTGATCACGACGTCGATCTTCGACGGATCGACCACCTGGCTGATGCGCTGAACGAACTCGTCTGTGAAGGTCGCCTTAGCAGTGTCGATGAGCGTCACCTTCTCGTCCATGATGAGATAGGCGTTGTAGGTAATGCCGCGTTCGGTGGTGTAGCCGTGGAACTGGCGCTCGTTCCAGTCGAGCCCGCCGACCCACCAAACCTTCGGCGCGATCTCAATAGCGTTGAGCATGCTGCTCCCTTCTGCTGCCCGCGGGCAGCCTTGAATGCTTGACCGCGGACCATGATAGCACGCGCGCTGCGCCGCGGGAAATGCTCCTACGACGAGGATTCTGCCGAAGACCTGGGCTCGCGACCTCGACGTTTGTTGACGAGCGCATGCGCGCCGTCGCGTCGGTACGCTCGGCACCACGCCTTGAGCGAAGATTCGCTGGGAATCTGATACTTGACCATCACATCGCGGACCGACTTGCCGCGCTCCACGTGCTCCTTCACGGCGGCGAGCTTGGTCTCGTAGTCGTACACCTTGCGGTGGCTCCCAGCGTTGAGCACGGCCTCCGCACCGCCCACGGCAAACGCGCGGGCCCATTGCCGGGCCGTCGCATCGCTCACCCCAAGCTCGCGCGCGAGGTGGCGGCGGCCCACATCGGCTTCGAGCAGTTCGACCGCCCGCTGGCGCACGTCGTCATGTATCGTCCTGCTGTTCTCGTCCATTGGGAATCGCCACCATCGCATTCGTGTCGCCGGCATTGCAGTCGCGGCACCGGCATCGTCCTTGCGTCGCCCGTGCCGTGTTCGCGTCGTAGGCTTCGTCTTCATGCCACCGGTGCCGCGTTCGCGCCGCCGGCATCGCATCCGCAAATTGAGGAACGAAACGGGATTGCACCTGCCCCGTCTCCTCGATCCACTCGCTTACTTAGATTATGCGTAAATTGTTACTAGCTTAGGTCAATTAACATCGTATCGCCATGAACGGGGCATTCTCGCCAGGGGAACAGGGTGCCCCCGGCGGCAGCGGAGCGGGGCTGCCGAGGAGCGCCGGCCGGCGGCAGCGGGGCGAAATCGCCAGGGTGCCCCCGGCGGCAGCGGGGTGGGGTACCCCGGCCGCCGCCGGCATCGTAATCTTCCAGAATCCGCAGGCCCGGACGCATCGAGGCAGAAGCGCCCTACACCTCGTACTGGGGGAGGTCCTGCAGAGCGATGACCCCCATGTCCTCGCCGCGGTCGAGGCGAGCATCCTCAACGGCTTCGACCGCCGCCACGAAGGCGTTCGCCGCGCTCAAGGCCGTGATGCACGTGACCCCGCGACGCACAGCCTCGGTGCGCAACTGGTACCCGTCGCCACGAGACTCCTGCCCGAACGGCGTGTTAATCATGAGGGCGATCTCGCCATTCGCCACCATGTCCCCAATGTTGGGGTGCGCCTCGCTGAACTTGCGCACCACCTCGCACTTCACGTTGCCGCCAGCCAGCACGCGGGCCGTGCCCTCGGTGGAGCAAATCTCGAACCCCAGGTACCGTAGGATGCGCGCGAGCGAGAGGATGTTTCGCTTGTCGCGATCATTCACCGAAATGAACACCTTGCCGCTCTCCGGCGTGGGAAGCTCGTAGCTAATCGCAAGCTGTGTCTTGGCATATGCTTCGGGGTAGCTCTTCGCGATGCCCATCACCTCGCCCGTCGACTTCATCTCCGGGCCGAGCACCACGTCAGCGCCTGGGAAGCGGCCCCACGGCATCACCGCTTCCTTCATGCAGAACCAGTCGAGCCGCCGGTCGTCGGCAGGCAGGTGCAGGTCAGCGATCTTCTCCCCCGCCATGATGCAGGCCGCGCACTTGGCGAGCGGAACACCCGTGGCCTTCGAGATGAACGGCACCGTTCGGCTCGCGCGCGGGTTTGCCTCGATCACATAGACCTGCTCACCCTGGATGGCATATTGCACGTTCACCAGGCCGCGCACGCCAAGCGCCATGGCAATGCGCGCCGTGGTGTCGCGCAGCTTCGCCACGAGCGCGTCGGAGAAGCTGAAGGGCGGAATGCACGTGGCGGAATCGCCCGAATGGATACCAGCCTCCTCGATATGCTCCAAGATGCCGCCGATATAGACCTCGTCCCCGTCGCAGAGCGCGTCCACGTCGCACTCCATAGCGCCCTCGAGGAACCGGTCGAGGTAGACGGGGTAGTCAGGCGAGACGCGCGCGGCCTCGGCCATGTACTCCCGAAGGTGCTCCGCGTCGTAGGCGATCATCATGCCGCGGCCGCCCAGCACGTAGCTCGGGCGCACGAGCAGCGGGAACCCAATCCGCGCCGCAACTTGCTCCGCCTCCTCGAAGCTCCGCGCCTCGCCCGCCGGCGGATACATGATGCGCATGCGGTCCAACAGGGCGCTAAATCGCTCGCGGTCCTCGGCAAGGTCGATGGCATCGGGTTGCGTGCCCATGATTTTCACGCCGGCATCGGCGAGCGCGCGGGCCAGCTTGAGCGGGGTCTGGCCGCCGAGCGTCACCACCACGCCGTCGGGGCGCTCCACATCGACGATGTCCATGACGTCCTCGTAGGTAAGGGGCTCGAAGTACAACCGGTCGGACGTGTCGTAGTCGGTGGAGACGGTTTCGGGATTGCAGTTCACCATGATAGTCTCGAAGCCGCGGCTCGCCAGCGCGTAGCTCGCGTGCACGCAGCAGTAGTCGAACTCGATGCCCTGGCCAATACGGTTGGGCCCCGCGCCCAGAATCATCACCTTGGGCTTGCGCGCGCGGGTTACCTCGTCTGCCGCAACGCCACGGCTCGCGTCGGGCGATACCCGCATGAGGCCCTCGTAGGTCTTGTAGTGATACTCCGTTGCGCTCGCAAACTCCGCGGCGCACGTATCGACGGTCTTCATGCAGGGAACAACGCCGAGCCCCTTGCGATAGGCCCGAACGAAGCGCTCGTCGCTCCCGGTGAGCTGCGCGATCTCGGCATCGCTCGCACCGTATTGCTTGAGCAGACGCATGGCGTCGGCATCGATGTCCTCCACGCGCAGGCCCCGGACGCTCTCCTGCACGGCGATCATGTCGGCGATGCGCGAGATGAACCACGGATCGATGCCGGTGAGCTCGTGCACGCGCTCATGGCTCCATCCGCGACGGAGCGCCTCGGCGAGCGCGAAGATGCGGTCCTCGGTGGGCGATGCCACGCGGCCCCCAAGCTCGTCATCCGGCACGGAGGCAAGGTTGTCGCCGCCCGCGCTCAGCCCGGCGTGCCCGTCTTCGAGCGAGCGCATGGCCTTGCCGAACGCCTCCTCGAACGTGCGGCCGATGGCCATAATCTCTCCCACGGCCTTCATGCGCGTTGTGAGGGTGGTGTCGGTGCCTTTGAACTTCTCGAATGCGAAGCGCGGCACCTTGACCACACAGTAATCGATGCTGGGCTCGAAGCACGCCGGCGTGGCCTTGGTGATGTCGTTTACGATCTCGTCGAGGGTGTAGCCCACCGCAAGGCGAGCCGCCGCCTTGGCGATGGGGAATCCGGTGGCCTTGGACGCAAGCGCCGAGCTTCGGCTCACGCGCGGGTTCATTTCAATCACGATGAGGCGGCCGTTCTTGGGATTTACGGCAAACTGCACATTGGATCCGCCCGTCTCCACGCCCACCTTCTCCAGAATGGCCAGCGAGGCCACGCGCATACGCTGGTACTCCAGGTCGGAAAGGGTCTGCGCCGGCGCCACGGTGATGGAGTCGCCCGTGTGCACGCCCATGGGGTCGAGGTTCTCGATAGAGCACACGATGATGCCGTTGCCGGCGCGGTCGCGCATGACCTCCATCTCGTACTCTTTCCAGCCCTCGATGGATTCCTCCACGAGCACCTCGCCGGCAGGAGAGAGCTCAAGGCCCTGGCGCACGATCTCGCGCAGCTCCTGCTCATCGTGCGCGATACCGCCACCCGCGCCGCCCAGGGTAAAGCTCGGGCGCAGCACGCAGGGGTAGCCCACGCGCGCCACGATAGCGAGCGCGTCGTCGATGGAATAAGCGTAACCGCTGCGGGCAACCTCCAGACCGATCTCGGCCATGGCCTCATTGAAGAGCTTGCGGTCCTCGCCCCGCTCGATGGCGGCAAGGTCGCACCCGATCATCTCGACGCCATATGCATCGAGCGTGCCGTTCTTGGCCAGCTCCACAGCGGCATTGAGACCCGTCTGCCCACCGAGCGTGGGAAGCAGGGCGTCGGGACGCTCTCGGGCGATCACCTTCTCGATGAACTCTGGGGTCACGGGCTCAACATAGGTGCGGTCCGCAAGCCCCGGGTCCGTCATGATCGTGGCCGGATTTGAGTTGACCAGAACGACCTCGTAGCCGTCCTCCTTGAGCACTTTGCAGGCCTGAGCGCCAGAATAATCAAACTCGCAGGCCTGGCCGATGACGATCGGGCCGGACCCGATGACGAGAATCCGCTTGATGTCGGTACGTTTGGGCATGAGCCCTCCCTTTTTTCTAAAAATCGCTCAAATCCTGTCAGTTATTTCAGATATGAACGATTGAACCTTCGATACGGTGCCGATTTCCTGTTTGCTGGGCGCCCACAGGATAAAAATCGCCCAAATTTGCAATTAACACACCCTCTTTTCGCCCTACAGCGCCGTTTCGCGCATTCCGAATCGTTCATATCTGAAATAACTGCCAGGAAATGACGCGATTCGACGAAAAACTTCCGCTGCGCGGCGAAAAGCAGGCCCGAGTTCGCCTCGCTAGGCAACCGGCTCCTCGGCGAAGGTCCACCCTGCGAGGCGGTCCTTGGCGATATCGATATCCAGGTAATCGCGGTCGCCGTCCATGAGGCGCATGAACGCGGTGAACAGGTAATGCGCATCGGTAGGACCAGGCGCGGCCTCGGGGTGGTATTGCACGCTGAACGCAGGGGCATCGAGCAGCTGAATGCCCTCGGCGGTGCCGTCGTTCAAGTTCACGTGCGTGAGGCGGACGCGTCCGAAGCGCTCATTGCTCACCACGGGCGCCACACCCCGCTCGACCCAGAATCGCAGGTCGCCGGTGGCAGGGGTGCCATCGGATCCGCAAGGGTGCTCGGACACGCCGCCCGAAAGCTCCGGCACGAGCTCGCCCAGGCTCGAGAACACGAGACCGAACCCGTGGTTCTGCGCGGTAATCTCCACGCGGTGCGTAAGCAGATTCATAACCGGCTGATTGCCTCCGCGGTGCCCGTAGGCGAGCTTCTCCATGGTGGCTCCGGCAGCAAGGCTGATCATCTGGTGCCCCAAGCAGATGCCGAAGATGGGCACCTTGCCAATAAGCCGCTGAACCTGGGTGTACGTTTCTTCCACGGCGTCTGGGTCGCCTGGCCCGTTGGAAAGAAAGACGCCGTCGGGGCGGTGCTTGAGCACCTCGGAGGCCGGCGTGTCCCATGGCACGACAAGAAGCTCGCACCCCACACGCGCGAGCCCTTCGATGATGCCCCTCTTCACGCCGCAGTCGTACACCACGACCTTCTTGCGCGCATTGGCCGGGGCGGCCGCAGCGAAGGCGCGGCTCTGGGAAAGGCTCGACGCATCGTATCCGTAGGCCTCCTTGCAGCTTACGGTCTGCACGAGGTTCGTTCCCACGAGGTCGGGGGCGCTATCGAGCATGTGAGCGAGCTCGGCAAGATCAAATACCTCGGTTGAGACGATGCCCTTTTGTGCTCCGTTGTCGCGCAGGTACCGCACGAGCGCGCGCGTATCGATGCCCTCGATGGCGACGACGCCGCGCTCCTCGAGGTATTCCGGTAGGCTCATGGTCGAGCGCCAGTTCGACGGCACATGGCACATATCGTGCACCACGAGACCGCGCAGTGCCGGCTTCACGTTCCCCACGTACCTGCCCGGCATACCCGGCGCCGTCTGGGTATCGGCAAGGTCGATGCCGTAGTTCCCTATCTGGGGGTAGGTCATGGTCACGATCTGTCCGGCATAGCTCGGGTCCGTCACGACCTCGAAGTACCCCTCGAGCGAGGTGTTAAAGCACACCTCCCCCACCGCCGTGCCTGCGGCGCCGCACGAACGCCCGTAGAACGCCGTGCCGTCGGCCAGCAGCAAGATGGCCGGATCGCTCGTTTGTTTGCTGGTTTTTGATAGCATGCGCGCCGCGAGGTCGCTTACGCGCGCCCGACGAGCCGATGGGCTCGCATCGCAAGTGCTGGCAAGCTCGGCTGCCATGTCTTGTGGTGCCATGTTCGCTCCTTCCCGGGCTCTCTGGACCGGATTAAAGGTTAATAGGCCGCAAGTATTGTACTGGTTTTATCCAGTTGTATAAAACTTTTGGTAATAATATTCGTGGATTACTTAATGGATGCCAATTATATGCAGAATATGCTTCTCGATATACATGTTTTTCCACATGACGCACATCGGCAGCCCCCGCATGCGGCCGGCGGACACGCGGAGGCCGCGACGGCAAGAAGCGTCCGACGCGAAAGCGGGAACCTGTCGCGAACAGAAAGCCGCCGCAGGAGGAAAGCTGCCATCCACGCGGCAAACGTCTGCCGCAGCCGCTGCCCGCATCTATGCGAAGCGGGCCCGCCGCGCCTTCCGGCAAGCGGGCCCGCCCGTCTTATCCAGATTATGACCGTCGGCGCGTCGAGGACTTCGCGGCGCGCACGCGGTGGATACCCTCGGCGGTAGCTTGATACTCGTTTGCCAGCTGCCCGCCGTTATCGCCGAACACCGGCGTGCACACGACGCACAATGCGCGACACATATTTGAAGCAATTGTATGGAGGTATGTTCGCTCCGCTCGATTTTTTATGGTGCCCCCCTCCCTGTAAACGCCCGTTTTCGAGCCTAAAACGCCGTCTTCTACCTTGGGTTATCCGTTCGCCGATTTCACCCCGCTTTGAGCAGGCGGAATGTGTCAAGTCTATTTAAAGATGCTCCGGGGCAGCGCTTTCGAGTCCGCGCCGCGCCCCCATTGCGCATGAACGCTCCGGATAATTGAGCCATCCCCTGTATACAGCGAGGCGCCGCAACCCCAAGGGCTACGGCGCCTCGATTCCTATGTGCGCGGGCCCGCGTTACTTCTTCGAACCTCGCCGAACAAGCCGTTGTGCCCGCTCGATGCCTTCGGGCGTTGCCGTATAGCGGTTGCCCAGCTGGCCCCCCACCTTATTGAAAACGGGGGTCGAGACCACCAGGCCTTCTCGCCTCAACCGCGTTAGGGCGCGATCGAGCGACCGTACGCAGCAGCCCATGCGCTCCGCAAGCTCGGCCTTGCTGAAGTCGACCGAGCCCGACGCTTTGGTCTCGCGCGCGATGAGCTCCAGCACGCGTTCATGCACGAACGCATGGCGGCCGTTGATCCGCGTGCTGATGCCCCTGAGCGAGGTCCCGGCTCCGGTGGTGCTCATCGCTTACTCACCATGCCTCTTGCGAGCCGCCAGGCCCACCGCAACACTCAGCGCACCCAGGCCCGCGATCACGCCAACGAAGGTGGAGGTGGAGTCGCCGGTCTGCATGAGGCCAGAGTCGTCCTTCGGCGGCTCCACGGGCTTCACGTAGGTGTTCGTGAACACCGGAAGCTCGGTCTTGCCGTCGTAGGTGAGCTCCGTCACCTCGAGCGCGCCCTTGCCGTTGTCGGTCACGACGACCTTCACGGCGATGGTCGCGTCGTCGTAGGTCACGCCCTCGGCGTCGCCCTTCACCTCAGAGATCGTGTACTCGTAGGTGCCGGCCGCATCGTAGGTGATCTGGTCGAAGCAGAACCCGCCTTGCGCGTCGTTCGTCACCGTCTGCAGCTCGTTGCCGTCCGCGTCGTTAAGCACGAAGGTGAACTCGCCCTCGGCAAGCGCACGACCGTCGAGCACCTTAGTACCGCCGAGGAGAACGCTCGTGGGCGTGGCCGTATAGGTGTTGTTGAACTCGATGGCGCTCGCCGGATCGCCCGCAGCCGTGTCGAAGCTCCACGTGACCGCAAGCGTGCCGTCGCCGTTATCCTTCACCTCTGCCGTAGCTTTGTACTCCGCGGCGTCGTAGCCTACGCCGCCCAGGCTGCCCTTCGCCTCGCGGATGGTGTAGGTGAACCTGCCGGGTTCGGTGAACTTCACCGTACCGAGCTCAACGTTGCCGTTGGCGTCGTTCGTACCCGTGGCCACCGTCGAACCGCTCTGGTCGACCAGTTCGAAGGTGAACTCACCCTCATTCAGGTTGCGGCCAGCAAGGTTCTTGGTGATGGTGATGCCACCCTTGCCGGTGGGCGAAGACTCCTCCGGCTCCACCGAATAGGTGTTGGTGAAGGCGAAGAGCGCGCCCTGGGCAGGGTCGGTCGCCACGGAGAGCTTGCCGTCGCCGTTGTCGGTCACCGTGACCGTGAAGGTCTTGGAGGCCTCGGCGTCGTTGTCAACGCCGGCGACGCTGCCAGACTCCGTCACCGTGTAGGTGAACTCCTTGGTGCGGATTGCAGACTGCGCGCTCACCGCTTCCTCGGTGCCATCGCCCTCGGCATTGGTTGCCGCATCCTGGCTGCCGGTGTCGCCGAAGACGTTCTCCATGGTGAAGGTGATGTCGCCGAAGGCCACGTTGCCGGCGGCGTCGTTATGCGCCTCGGTCGTGGCGGGCATCGGGGCGCCCTCGGAGCCGGTCAGGGTGAAGGTGTATTTGCCCTCGATGTTGGGCGCGTTGTCGCCAGATGCGACCTTGAGCGTCTTGGTGCCGTTGATATTCAGCGTTGCCTGGCCCGTCTGGCCCTCGCCGTAGGTGTTACGGAAGGTGAGGCCGTCGCTGCCGTCCGGGTACGCTACGGCAATGCCCAGCGTGCCGTCGCCATTATCGGTCACCATCACGGTAATCTGGAAGCCAGCGGCGTCGATTGCGCTCACGCCATCGTCCAGGCTGGCAGTATCCTCCGTCACCTTATAGGTGTAGGTGAAGGTGTCCTTGCCGTCCGCAACGCCTGGAGTTGCCAGGCCGTCGTCCACGTCCTTGAGCATCTGGTCGACGCTGTAGTTGATGGCGCTGAAGGTGATGGTGCCGTTGGCATCGTTGGTGCCGGTGGCAACCACCGTATCGTTCGGATCGCTGGCATTAATCACGTTGAACCTGAACTCACGATTGACCATCGGGCGGTTAGTGAGCGTCTTGATGGCCTTGATGCTCACGGCGCCATCGCCGCCGAGTTGCCCCTCAGCCTTGTAGGTGTTGGTGAACGGGACCACGGCCGTCTGGTTCTCGGTGGCATCGTCGTTGTCGTAGACGTAGGTCTCGGTGTAGTCTGCACCATCTTTCACCGTGGTGGTCACCTTGATGCCGCCCTGGCCGTCGTCCTCGGTAGTGATGGTCACCGTGTACTCGGTGTCGTCGTAGGTCACACCCGCGTCCGAGCCAGCGGTCTCCTTCACCGTGTAGGTGTAGGTGTCGTCGGCATCTGCCTGGGTGAACTTGGCCTCGGCTGCCGCGTCGAGCACGGCGACCTCAGCGTGCGACGCGTTGTCGTCGCCAATCGTTTCACCCGGCTTGGTGGCGAAGGTCTCACCAGCCTTATCGATGTTGAGCTTCTCGGCAGAGGCATCGTCCTTCGGCGTCACCGTGAAGCTGAACTCGCGCATGGTGGCATTCTCGAACGTCTTGGCGATCTTAAGACCGCCGCCCGCAGCGTAGTCAAGCTCGCTGGCGTAGGTGTTGGTGAACACGTTGTTGGCGATGCTCACGGTGGCAACGAGAGCGCCCTGGTGGTTGTCCGTCACCGTGATGGTGATGGTCGCCACGTTCTTGGAGTAGGTAATGCCGGCGTTATCGCCCTCAACCTCGGTCACCTTATAGACGTAGGTGCCCGGAGTATCGAAGGTGATTTTGCCGAAGGAGAAGATGGCGGTCTTGCCGTCCGTTTCCGTCGGAGCGCTCAGGGTCACCGTGTTGTTGCTGCCGTCACCATCCGCATCGGCATTCGGCATAGGCATATTAGCCGTCTCGATGCCAGCGGTGTTGCTCTCAGGCTTAATCTCAAACGTGAAGCTATCGCCGTCCCACGCCTTGCCCTCGAGCACCTTGGTCAGCTTCGCCTCGGCAGAGCCGGTGTCCGCATCCGTGCTGCTCGCGCTGTAGGCGTTGGTGAACGCAGCGGCGTTGGTAACGCCCCTGTCCGCATCCGTGGTGGCACCGTCGTTGTTATAGCTCACCGTCGCCTCGAGCTTGCCCTCGCCGTCGTCGGTGACATGGACCGTCACGAAAGCCTCGTGACCGTCATACTTCCAGCCGCTCGGATCGGCCTGGTCGTCGGTGCCCTCGATCTCGGTCACCTTGAAGGTATAGTCGCCCGCAGCCTTGAACCTGATGCCGCCAAACGTAGCGGTCTTGGGAGCGTCGGTGGTCACGCCACCGGAAATGGTGGTCTTCGGCTCGAAGCCGTCCTCCGCGGGCTTAACGTTGGCCCGCCACATTTCCTCGGTGTTAGTGTCATCCACCACTGGCTCAAGCTGGAAGTTGAACGCAGCGTCCGCGGCGGTGTTATCGCCCGTCGCGCTCTTCTGAACGGTGATCTGCTGCTCGGCATCTTCGCCGCCCACGACCACCGGGTCAGTCTTATAGCTGTTGGTAATCTGAACCGGCTGGTCCAAACCAGCATCGCTCGTCACGCTCTCGACGTAGAGCTTGCCGTCGTACTTACCATCGGCGTTCTTGTCAGTGATGACAATCTCCACGCAGTGCGTGTCGGTAGCGCCATCGCCGTCCGCATCGTCAAACGTCCAGCCGGCATCCTCAGCAGGTTGGTTCTCCTTCACGGTGAAGCCATACGAGCCGGCCTTGGTGAACTTGAGCTCACCAAACTCGACCGTCTGGGAATCGCCCTCGGTAATGCGCCCGTTGGTAGAAACCTCAAGCTTACCGTCGGTCAGGCCCTCAATGTACTGAGCCTGGTCCGGATCATCGAGCGCAAGCGTGAAGGTGTAGTCCGTTGCGGAATCCGCACCCTCGACGGTCTTGGTCACCTGGATCTTCGCATCGGCGCTGCCGCCAACCACAGCCGGATCGGGGTTGTAATCGTTCACGAAGCCGAACTTCGGGGCCTCATAGTCGTCAGTTGCGGAATCCGAGGGGCTGTACACGACCTCGTTCACGGCCGAGCCGTCCCTGTCCATGGTCTTCGTCACCGTGGTGACGGTATGCATGGTGCCGTTGCCGTTGTCCAGCACCTGAATGTCAATGCGGTACTGGGACTGGTCGAAGTCGACGCCCTCGAGATCCGTGAGGGGCTTGTTACCTGCAAGCCTGCCCTCAAGTTCGTCGACGAAGAACGTGTAGGTCTTGCCAGCGTCCGTCTCATCGAAGGTCAGCTGCTGCAGCTTCTTCATCTCATCAGGAACACCCGACGTCAGGATCCCATGGGTGAACTCGAGGTCCCGGCTATGAAGCTTGGCGGTGTCTTCCTCGGTTTTACCCGTGATGGTGAAGAGGAAGGTGTTGTTGGCCTCGGAGCGGTCGTTGAGCGTCTTGGTCACCACGATGCCGCCAGCACCCTCGGCGCCGTAGTTCATGGACGCCTCATAGGTGTTGTTGAACTGAGCCTTGTCAGCCACCGAGCTGTGTGCGCTGTTACTGTAGGTCACATCGGCCTTGAGCGTGCCGTCATGGTTGTCCGTCACGTCGACCGTCACGGTGCAGATGTTGCTGTCGTAGGTCATGCCGGAGCCGTTGGTGGTCTCGGTGCCGTTCTCATCGGCAACCTCATTTACCGTGAACGTATACTTGCCCACCTTGGAGAAGGACATATCTCCGAAGTTGAAGTCGGCAGAACCATCGGTAAGGCTCGCTACCTCAACCGTCTTGGCAGTAGGCAACACGCTCCGAGCGTTGTCATTCGTTGCCGTCAGCTGGAAGTAGAAGGTCTCGCCAGCTTTCATGCTGCGGCCGGTGAGCGTCTTCGTGCCGTGGATGGCGTCAGTGCCCGTCAAGGTAGCATCGGCAGGATCGTAGGTGTTAGTAAACTTGAGGTTTGCGGGAGCGATGTCCGGCGTCGCAACGATGTGCGTGCCGTCATCATCGGTGACCTCTTTCACCGTCACCTTGACGGTGTACTCAGTCTTGTCATACGTCATACCCGCTTCGGCCTGACCATCCTTGTTCTGGGCAAGCTCGGTCACCTTGTACTCGTAGGTGCGACCAAGGTCACCGCCATCAAAAGCAATGGTGCCGAAGGTGAAATTGTATCCCGTGTTGTACACGGTCTTGGAGTGGCTCGCCTCATCGGACCCTGCAGGCAGCGGGACCTTGTCTACGCTGTAGGTATACGGGTTGGTCTGCGGATTGTCAGTGTCATAGCCGCCAAGTGCCTCAATCTTGAAGGTGAATTTGTCGGCGTTGATGGGGTTGCCGCCCACGTTATCGGTATAACTCTTGGTGCCGTCAATGTTGGTGGTGCCACCGTCAGCGTCGTACTTGTTGACGAAGGTCACCGTGTCGCCCTGAACCGTAACGGCAGGGTCATTCTCAACGCCGTCATCGTTAGTGCGCTGTTCGATGGCAACGTTGGAAACCTCCAGGTTGCCCGTACCGTTGTCCGTCACCGTAACAACCACGCGGTAGAAAGCGCCCGAATAGTCGATGCCCGCAATGGGATTGGTGTCGTTGTCCTCAACGATGCTGTAGCGGTACTCGCCCGGCATCGTGAAGGTAATGTCGCCGATGGAGGCAGTGTGGTCCGGAGTCTGGCTGTTCACTGTGATGGTGGTGTCAGCGGGCTCAGGCGTGGTAACGTCAGTTCCAACCGTATTGCCCAGGCCATCGATCTCAAACGTGAACTCATCGGTGTCGCGCCAATCGCGGCCCTCGAGGTTCTTCTGAACCTTGAGCGTGGTGTTGGTGTTGAGGCCCACCTCGTTCGCATGATATACGTTGCTGAACGTGAGCGATGCCTGCGAGCCGGCAGGAATCGTGCCGGTCACAATACCGTCCGCAGTGTTGGTGTTCTCGACACCCTCCTGGCTCGTTGCGTCCGTCACCGTCCAGCCGTTCTGGCCAACGCCCTGCTCGGTCACGGTAAACGTCGTGCCAGCGGGGAGCCCGTCGATGCGGACCGTGGTGCCGCCGGTAACGTCCAGCGTTGCCGAGCCGTTGGTGAACGTCACCTGGCCGGCGGCGGTTTCAGAAGCGCCTACGTAGTAGTTGTAGGTACCGGAAAGGGACTCGGTTGCCTCGCCCTCACCTGTTGGGACGTTGGCCGTAATGTCGAACTTGAAGGTGTTCTTGTCCTGCTTGGTCTGATCGGAAGCGTTGCCCCAATCGACATTCTTCTTGATCTCAAGAGAACCGGGCTTCTCGAACGACAGCTTGCCGTTGTTGCCGAGCGCCTGGGTCACATCGCCGGCCTCAGTCCATGACGGGTTCAGGACGTTGGCTGCCGTGCGGGTAGTGTTGGTGTCCTTGCCATCCGTCAGCGTGTGCGGACGCTCCGTGCGCTGGGTGTTCGCAGGAATGTAATACGTCCCCTGGTACGGCATCACGATAGCGTTCCACTCGGCGGTACCGCTCGTCACGGTGCCGTAGCCGTCGGTCACCTCGCGCGCCGCGGTGCCGTTTCCGGTCTGGACCCAGTACACGTCCTTGTAGTACAGCGTGGTTGCGTTTCTGGCGTTATTCCAGTTTGCCTCAGTCGTGCAGTCCGGATCCGTGTAGAGCGTTGTGTCCTGCGTGTAGTAGTAGAACTTGTTGCCCGCGTTGGGCGAGAAGGACGCCGTGGTGGAGCCATCGGCAGCGTCCTTGGTGAAGCTGTTGGAATAGAAGTCGATGGAAGTACCGTCGTCGGACGCCTGGGACGCAACGATAGCTGCGTATACCTCGCTCGTCGGGTCGCCAAGTGCGGTCTTCGCGTCTGCCTTGAGGCTCACACCGTAGAACAGGCGGACGGGGTATGCCTGCGACACGGTCATGGTGTTGTTATCGGTGTCCACGTCATAGTGACGCATGGGCAAAAGCGATGCCGGGAGCGTTACGGTCACCTTGTCACCCGTAGCGAGATCAGTGCCGTGCTCGACGGTCACCACCAGATCGGAAAGATTGGCCGGGCCATAGATCTCGTTGCCTTCAACCTGACCCTCGAAGTGATAGGTATCGGTGTTGCCCTGGGTGGTCTTACTCGTGCTGGTGTAAATCTTGTCACCATACGCGAGCTGAATCTTGTCCTTGCCGGCGTCCGTGCCCGTCACCTGCATGTAGTTGCCGAGCTGGTCCTCGAAGGTGAGGATGCCGGGCACGGTGTTGCCCTGCTGTGTGTTCTCCTCAATGGGGGAGCCGGAGCCAACACCCTGCTGGACCTCATCGGATATCTCGTCAAAGATCTCTTCGATTGAATCCGGGTCGGAGGCAGCCTTGTAGTAGTCACCCTCGGCGCGCTCGCCGAAGGTAGTGTTGTAATAGCCATCCCAATCAAAAAAGCTACCGTTCGAACCATTGGCGGTTGCGTTGGGATAGTTGCTGGAAACACCGTTCATGTACTCGTTGAAGCCGTCGTCGTCGGTCACTGATGCGTCGGCCCCGTTCATAACGCCAATCGCATAGATGATGGTCCCGCTCTGCTTCATCTCATGGGCAGTGTTGACCGCCTCGGCAGCAACTTCGTTATCAAACCCATTTCTATGGTTCGGCTCACCATCGGTGAAGAAGATAACGATCTGCTGCACGTCAGCACGCCCGCCGCTGTCGAGCACGCTCTGCGCCCGTTGCAGGCCCTCTTCAGCATATGTGGCGCCATTCGCGCGGAAACCATTGATGGTGTTCCTATACTGCTGAGCGTTCTGGTCGGTTACATAGTTCAGTTGCTGCTCTGTGTTCGCTCCGCTCGCAAACTGAACGATTGCAAGGCGAGTCTGCTGATTCTGCTCAAGCCCACGGTTGTTCTCGGCCGTCGCATCGATAAAGTTGTTGGCGGCGTTCTTGAGATTGGTCATCTTGCTGCCGCTCATGGAACCAGAGGTATCGAGCACCAGCACGATATCGAGCGGTTGGCTGGTTTTGACCATCTCTTTAAGGTTCGAGGTCGACGAAAGTGCGGACAGGCTCACGAGGAAGTCGGAGTCGCCCTTTCCAATCGTCTGGCCACTCAGGCCCTCGCCGTTATCGTTAGTGAACGTGTACGTATTGTCGAACACGCTCTTGTCGGTCCATATGCGACCGACGTTCTGCGTAGACGGCTGGCCGTCCGGACGCGTGTAGTTCGTCCAAACATTCGTCGTATCCGGGTCAACTACCGTTGTGCCCGCAACGCCTGCGGCGCGGGCAACGTTAGCAAAGGAGACGACCGTTACCGCAATCAGCGCTACTGCCACAGCAATCGCGGCAATAAGCGATTTGGGACGCCCCCCCCCCGCTCCTGAAATGGCTTCCGTTAACCGACATACCTTCCCCATCCTTTACAACCCGATGCGCGTACTGCCTTCTAGCTAGGTTTGCGCATATCTATCCCTACGTTACATACAGATAGACAGGCCAACTATACATCAGGCTTTAAGCCTTGTACCTTCACAAATGCCATTAAGTTTGCCGAATATTACATGCCCCCTAACACATTTTCTTAATAAAATCTTGCGATTACGTGCTGATATGGAGCAGATAGGTCGAACCTCGGAAAGCAAAGATTTTACGTCGATTTTCGCCCAGAAAGTAGCCATGGGGGCACCATCTCTTCGTGCAGGCCCCTACCCATTTCCATGCCCCCACAGCGGAGGAACATGTACGGGCCGCGGCATGGCGATAACGCGGGTGAAGATTCGAGGCTTGGGCGCACTCGAAGCCTGGGCACGCGCCCGCCAAGAGCCCCCTACCCTCATTCGGTTTCTCAAAGAACCTAGCCTCTCGGGCGGGCTTCATGCGACTCAATATCAGAAAGGGTCTCGTGTGTCGTCATACACGAGACCCTCGGAAGGAAAATCTGTCGCTCAAATCGTTTCAAGCGGTGTCGATACGCGCCGTGAACGAGGCGATTTTATCGGTAAGGCCTACTTCGTCCCTTTACGCCCAAAGAACTCCTTGATCTGCGGCCCTGCCACCTGGATCATGATCACGATGATCAGGATAACGCCTTTGATCGTGTCCTGGATCAGCGCATCCATCTTGAGCGCGATGATGATCTTATCGATTACGTCGTACGAAAGCGCACCGAACAGCACGCCGATCATGCGCCCGCGGCCGCCGCTCATGCTAATGCCTCCAAGCACCACGGCGGCGATGGCGTACATCTCGTAGCTCGAGCCGGTGGTAGCCGGGTCGGCAGAGGCGTTCATGGCAATCCACAGGAACGCGGAAAGCCCCACAAGGGCGCCGGCGATCGTGAAGACGAGCATCTTCATGAGCGGAACGCTAATACCCGTAAGGTGCGCTGCCTTGGCGTTCGAGCCCACCGCGTAGATCTTCTTGCCGAACTTCGTCGACGCGCAGATATACACGAACAGCACCACCACGAGCACCATCGTTAGGCCAACGATGGGCACGCCGGCCACGCGCGCGTTGCCAAACGAGTACAGGGCGTCGTAGGCGCCCAGCTCGCTGGACATGCGATACACCGAGCTTCCATTGCCAATGAGCTCGCCGGGCAAGTGCTGGCACGCGTACTGCGCAAGCGAACGGTAGATCAGCATCGTTGCCAACGTCACGATGAACGCGGGCATCTTGACCACGCCCACCAGAAAGCCGTTGATAAGGCCACAGGCCGCGCCGAGCGCCAACGCAAACAGGAGCGTTACCGGAATGGAACCCGTCATGTTGAACACCACGACCGAGAAGCCCGCCACGAGCGCGAGCATCGATCCCACGGAAAGGTCGATCTCGCCCGTGAGGCACACGATACCCATGCCGATGGCGATGGTACCGATCACCGCGCTGTGGCGAAGCACATTCATGGTCGCGTTGAGCGTGAGGCCGCCGTTCGCGATGGCATACACCACGAAAATGGCCAGGAACACCAGCACGAAGCTGTATTTCTTAACGAGCCCGAGCACGTTCGAAAGGCCCGCCGACCTCGAAGCCGTGTTGTTACTCACCTTGCATGCACCTCATTCGTTCGTCTCGACCGTGCGGTCAATATCCTGGGAGTTTGTTGAGTAGAGCATCACCGTTTGCTCATCGATCTCGTCGTGCTCGAGCCGCTTGACGATGCGCCCCTCGTAGAGCACGTAACAAACGTCGGCAACCTCGCGGAGCTCGGGAATCTCGAGCGTGTTGATGACCACCGTTTTGCCCTGCTTGGCCAGGTCCAGTATCAGGTGGTAGATCTCTGCCTTGGCGCCCACATCGATACCCTGCGTTGGGTTGTCGAGCAGGAGCAGCTCGGCGTCGGTGTTGAGCCAGCGCGCCATGAACACCTTCTGCTGGTTTCCGCCGGAAAGCGAGAGCACGCTATCGGAGCTGGAATTCGCCTTAATGCTCAAGAGCTTCCGATAGTGCTCGAACCGCTCCTGCTCGCGCCGCTTGTTGATCACGAAGCCCTTGGCCGAGAGCACCTGCTCGGACAGGTACATGTTTTCCAAGAGCGACATATCCGGCACTACCGAGTTCTCTTTGCGGTCTGAGGGAAGCATGGCAATGCCGGCCTTCATGGCCTCGTGGATCGAACCGCCGTGCAGGCGTTTCCCCCGTATGGTTGCAGACCCTCCCTGGGGCCGCTCGATGCCGAAGAGGCATTGCATGAGCTCCGTGCTGCCACACCCCATAAGACCCGTTAGGCCCACGACCTGCCCGCGCGCCACCTCGAACGAGATATCTTCGAACCCCGGCCCGGAGTAATGGTCGAGCGCAAGCACTACGTCTCCGGTCTCGCGCGGCTCGTACGCCCCGCGCTCAGAGATGGCAGCGCCCACCATCATGCTCGTCACCTCGCGCGGTGTGGTATCCGCAATGCGCCCCTCGCTCACGAAGGTGCCGTTCCTCAGCACGGTATAGGTATCGCAGAGCGCGAAGATCTCGGGCATCTTATGCGAGATGAATATGAACGACGTTCCCTGGTCGCGAAGGTTCCGCACGATCTTGAACAGGTGCTCGACCTCGGCGGTGTTGAGCGCCGTCGTGGGCTCGTCCAAGATGAGCAGCTTGGCGTCAAAGAAGAGCGCTCGGCTGATCTCGAGCAGCTGCTTTTGGCTCTGCTTAAGATCCGATACGAGCATCGTGGGGTCGATATCCACGCCCAAGCGCTCAAACAACTCCCGAGCCTTGGCGATCATGCTCTTCTTCTTGAGCGAGAACAGCGGACCCACTTCCTCTTGGCCCAAGAAGATATTCTCGTAAGCCATGAGGTCGTTGAACAGGTTGAGCTCTTGGTGTACGAATGCGATGCCCGCCTTTTCCACCGCCTTAATCGAGGCGCCGGTGATGTCTTGCCCAGCAAACGTGGTCGTGCCCGCGTCGGCGGTATAGGAACCGGTGAGGATGTTCATGAGCGTCGACTTGCCAGCGCCGTTCTCGCCCAAAAGAGCGTGAATCTCGCCGCGCCCCACGTGCAGGTCAACGCCATTCAACACGGGAACACCGCTGAACGACTTGCGGATACCGCTCATGGTCAGAAGGTCCATGGAGCTCCTTTCGTCTGGCGGCTTATTCCAAAGCGCGAACGGGGCCATGCCCCGTCCGTAACCCATCAATATGCGCTCGCCGAATGCAGCACTAATTCAGCGAACGCATACCCCGGCACGCAGCGCAGGGAATCCAAGCCCTGCACCGCGCCACATGAGAGCGGGCACCCGCTCGCATGCTGCCGCAAGCGGGTGCCCGGGTACCCCTTACTCGAAGCCCACGTAGTCGTCGACGTTCTCGGAGGTCACGTTCTCGCACGCGATTACGTGGTCCTGCTCAACCTCTTTACCGTCCAGGTGATCGACCATGTCCTGGATAGCGGTCTGGATCATGGAAGGCGAGTAGGTCACGGACATAACGCCGCCGAGGTTGGAAACGATATCCTGATAGGAGTCGCCGCCAATGACGTCGTAGTATTCCTGCAGGCCACCGCAGCCGGTAATGAACGGCTTGGTCGCGTAGAAGGCTTCCTTGGTGGAATCGGAGATGCCGCCGCCGTTGAGCGCCTCGAGGATGCCCATGGCAAGCTCGTCGTCCTCGGCATACCACCACTTGATGGAGGCGTTCGCCTCGTCACCCAGGAGCGCCTCGAAGGCAGCCTTGGTGTCGGAGCGGCTCCAGTTCATGGCGCCGGACTTCGTGATGGCGGAGTCGATCTGCTCCTGGGTCCACTTCTGGTCCTCGGGAACGGTCTCGCCGTCAAACTCGAGGTTGCCCAGCAGGTACTCGGAGAAGCCGTTGTCGCGCAGGGTGGTCACCGAGGAGGTGTCGCCCTGGTAGATGTAGACGGGGTCGCCCGGCTGCATGCCGTTCTGCACGAAGTACGCCGCAGAGCCGGCACCGATGCCCTCGTTGTCGCCCTTAACGTTTGCAACGGCGCTGTCCTGCACGGCCTCGATGATGCGATCGAACGCCACATAGGGCACGCCGGCGTCAACGATCTGCTGAATGGCGGACTGGACGGTGTCGTCCAGCGGCTGGATCACGATGCCCGCGACGCCCGAGAGATCGCCAGCGAGGATATCCTCAACCTGGGCAATCTGATCGGCAGCCGCACCGGCGGTCTGGAGCTCGGCGGTATAGGCACCAGCCTCGTTGACCTCGTCGACCTTCTCCTGGGCGAACACGCCGACCTGGCCGGTCCAGCCATGGTCGGGCGAAGCGGTGAGCACATAGATGTGCCCACCAGAGGTGGCAGCAGCAGAGCCAGCGGAGCCTGCGCCGCCGGAAGTCTCACCACCGGAGCAACCGGCGAGCGCCGCGACCAGTGCGGTCGCGCCCGAACCTACCACGAACGAACGACGAGTGATGTTTGCCATAATGCGTTCCTTTCTTTCCGTTCTGGTCGCATTACCTACGTGACCCGCCTGCCCGGCACCGCAGACGAGGCGATGTCCTCTTCCAGCGCGGCGAGTGCCGCGCGAGAATCCTAGATGATGAACTGGTCCATATAGCGCTTTGCAAGCTCGATGCTCTGCACAAGGTGCTCGCGGCTGTCCTCGAAGAACCGATCCTCGATCTCCAGACAGCAATCGCCGTTATAGCCCACCATGGTGAGCTGCGAGATGAAGTCGGACCAGTTAACGTCGCCGTACCCCGGAATCTTGGGGTCCATGATGTCGAGCGGGTACGCCATCACGCCGCGGCGCGCGAGCTCCTCGGGCTTGAACTTGATGTCTTTGAGGTGAACGTGGTAGATGCGGTCTTTGAACGCGCGGATTGCCTCGCCGCAATCGATCATCTGCCACACGAAATGGCTCGGGTCGAGCGCAAGGCCCAGGTTCTTGCTCGGCAGGACCTCGAACACGCGCTCCCAGTTGGCGGGGCTCGTCATGATGTTCTGCCCACCCGGCCAGTTGGTTGCGTCGAAGAGCATGGGGCAGTTCTCGATGCATACGAGAATGCCTTCCTGCTCTGCCACCTCAAGAATGGGATTCCAAACCTCTGGGAGCATCTCGAGATTCTCCTCGAAGGTCTTGTTGGTCACGCGGCCGATAAACGTGGTGACCTTGGGCACCCCAAGCTTTGCCGCAGCGTGGATGGTGTTGACGAGATGCTCGTTGAACACCTTGCGCCGCTCGGGGTCGGGGTCGAGATTGTTGGGATAGTACGCGAGCGCGCAGATATCCACGCCCTTCTCCTTGGCATAATCCAAGATATGGCGGGCGTATTCATCGTCCTCAAGCACGCGGTCTATCTCGATATGCGTGACGCCGCCGTACTTGCGCTCTGCCTTGCCTTTAGGCCAGCACGCGACCTCCACGCACTGGATGCCAATGCGCGCTACCTCATCCATCATCTCCTCATAGGACCATCCATCGAGGAGTGAAGTGATAAATCCCATCTTCATGGCGTTAATCCTTCCCGCGTAACTAATTACTTCCGCATGTCGTCAGGACAGAGGAATGCTCACCTTGGCGCCGGTCTTGCTAGACTCGATGCTCGCAAACACCGCACGCATAGCAGGGAGCACGCTTGCGGGCGTGATGGCAGGCTCGGTGCCCTGCTCGATGCAGTTCACGAATGCGTCGATGATGCCCGAGGCGGTCTGGTTGTCATTCGTCTGGATGGCCTCGACGTCATAGAGCTCGCGCTCGCCATTCTTGCGATTGATAACGATGGAGTGCGCCGGATCGTCGTAGATGCGCATGATGCCCTCGGTGCCATAGAGCACCGTCGAGTTGTCCTCGGGACCGTAATACGTCCAGCTCGCGGTCATGGTGCCAACCACACCGCCGCTCATCTGGTAGATGCAGGACGCGTTGTCGTCAACCCCTACGAGATTGCCCTCCGGGTCGCGCTTGTCGAGCGTCGACACCATCGCCGTCGTAGCCACAACAGTCTGGCCCAATAGCCACTGCACAAGATCGGTCTTGTGCACGCCAAGGTCCGCCATGGCGCCCATGCTTGCTCGCTTGGGATCGAAAAACCAGCTTCCCGTTCCGGGGTCCACACTCCAGGTCTCGGGTCCTCCGTGACCGAACGTCGTACGGAACGTGAGCACACGGCCAATGCGGCCTACATCGAGTAACTCCTTAGCGCGAATATGAGCCTTGGCGAAGCGCTGGTTCTGATCGATCATGAGCTTTGCGCCGGACACCTTGGCGGCAACCTCGGCCGCCGTGACCATCTGCTCGCACTCTTCGAGCGTAACCGCCATGGGCTTCTCGCACAGCACGTGCTTGCCCGCGCGCAGCGCCTTGATAGTCGCCTCGGCATGAGTCACATTGGACGTGCAGACACTCACCGCATCGATGTCGGGATCATCGAGCAAATCGTCAAGCGAGTTGTATGCGGTCGCCCCGTGGTGCTCGGCGAGCTCGCACGCGCGATCGTGGTCGACATCGTAGAGGGCGACAACCTCCGCATTGGGATTCGCCTCGTACTCCGGTATGTGCCTCACCTGGGCGATCTTTCCACATCCGATGATACCGACGCGAACCATGCTCTCCTCCTATCACGAGGCCTCATGCAGCCGCTGACCAGCAAAACCGAAGCGAGCTCCCCCGCCTGTACTGAAAATATTTTTCAGCAGATTTGCTTCACTTCTTTCATTTCTGATAATACCGAGGAAGCTTTTCGCACTATCGACTCATTCCGTGAACGGTAATTCATCAAAGGTAAACGGATATATTCACAACTGCGTCATAGATGCGATATAAGGCGGTTGAACTGAAAAATATTTTCATTACAAGCAATTTGACATATTGTCAGCTTGATGTAGCAGATACAATAGTGGGTGTGACTAGAGTTGAACTCGCGGGAACGGAGTGGAGTCATGGGCAGCAAAGTTACAATCGAGCAGGTCGCCCAGCATTCTGGCGTGTCGCTCGCCACCGTATCGCGCGTGCTCAACCATCCCGAGCTCGTGAGCTCAAAGACCGCGGCGCGCGTGAATGCAAGCATACGCGAGCTCAATTATTCTTCCGTTGTTGGGCAGTACAACTCCGCCGAATTCGAGGGTGGCGCCGGCCTCATCATGGTCAACATCCCCTGGCTCGACAACCCCTTTTACAGCGAGATCGTGCGCGGCATCCGCGTGGCCGCGCGAAGTGCCGGCTTCGACGTGCTCGTGTCATGGGATGTTCCCACAGCAAGCGCGGTGAACGACTACTGCGCTATGCTGCGCCGGTGCAACGCCAGCGGCATCATCACCCTAAGCCCCCTTGAGGCCGAAACCATCGAACGCATCGATTCGACCATTCCCCTCGTGCAATGCTGCGAGGTCAACCCCGAGGTTGACGTGCCGTTCGTGACTATCGACGACTTTGCTGCCGCGCGAATCGCCGTGGAGCATCTGGTGTCGTGCGGATGTTCCAGGCTCGCCATCGTAAGCGGCCCCGATACCTATAAATATGCGCGCGGGCGCATGGACGGGTTTTTGTCGGTGGCAAAGGCCCACGGCATCGACATCGAAGATGGATGGATCGTGCGCGTGCCCGACAACAGCTACGGCCTTGCCCACTCCGCGGTGTGCCACATGTTGGAATCTGCCAACGCCCCCGACGGCGTATTCGCATGCTCCGACACCTATGGAGCTGCGGTTATCAGTGCTGCGCGGCGAGCTGGGCTTACGGTTCCCGGCGACCTCATGGTCGTAGGTTTCGACAACACCGACAACGCTATCATGACGACGCCCACACTCACCACCGTGAACCAGCCGCGCTATCGTATGGGCTATACCGCTTGTAACATCCTCCTCGAACGCATGAAGGGGGCTGCCGCGCCGCAGTCAATGACCATGGAAACCGAGCTTGTGGTGCGCGAATCCACCACGCGGTCGAGGGCATAGCCAAGAGCGCCTCGGGATAGCACGCAAACAGAAAGGCGCGCGGCCCATGTGAACCGCGCGCCATCGTCTACGACGATTGCTGTTTTATCTCTTCCGCTCGGACGATCCCGGCTTCTGTGGCCCGATACTCGTTCCCCAATTGGGCCCCGCGCTCATCGAACACAGGCTTCGAAACGATCAGGCCTTCTCGTCGCAGCCTTGCAATGGCACGATCGAGTGAGTGCTCGCAGCAACCCAAACGTTTGGCAAAGTCGAGCTTGCGAAAGCTCACCCGCCCATGCCGCTCCGTCTCGCGCGCCACCACGATAAGAACCCGTTCGTGCACAAACGTGTGACGTCCGTTTGTCCTCGTAGCAACTCCACGCAAAGAGCTAGTTGGGTTCCCCTGTTCCATGCGCTACGCTCCGCGCTTCCTATGAAGGGTCACACCTGCCGCAACGAGAGCCACGCCGGTAACAAGCACCGCACCAACGATGGCTGGAACCATATCGCCGGTCTGCAATATGCCGCCGCCATCCGCAGGCGGGTTGGTGGGCGGCACCACCGGAGGCTCCGAGGGCGGCTCGTAGGTATTGGTGATCACCAACGGTTCAGCAACGCCGTCATAGGTGAGTCCGCTCAGAACCAAGTTGCCCTGGCCGTTATCGGTTATTGTCACCTCAACCTCGTACGCGGTTTCGTCGTAGGTCACGTTGTCACTCTGGACACCATCGATCTGCGCGTCGTCATCCTGGGGAAGCACCTCGGAAATGGTGTAGCGATAGGTTCCCGGCGCGCTATACACAATCGGATCGAACGCGAACCCGCCGTTCGCCCCGTTGCTAACGGTCTGAATCTCCTTGCCGTCCTCATCGCGCAGCACGAAGCTGAACTCATCCGCCTCAAGCTCGCGGCCGTCGAGCACCTTGGTGCCACCGAGCGTTATCTCCAGGGGCTTAACAGTGTAGGAATTATCAAAGGTCATAGCCTCTGCAGACGCACCATCCAACAGGTAGCTCACCGTGGCAACCAGTTCCTTCGCATCCGCATGCTCGGTTACATCAACGCGCACGGTATATATGGCGTCATCATAGGCAACACCGCCAAGACCGTTGTTGAGCTCGCGCACCGTGTAGGTGTAGGTGCCTTGTTCGCTGTAGGTGATATCCCCGAACACGAAGCTACCGTCCGCGCCATTCTTGGCAGTGGCAACCTGCGCCCCGTCCGCACCGAACAGGCCGAACTCGAACTCATTCCCTGCGAGCGCGCGGCCCGTCAGCGTCTTCGTGCCCTCGATACGCGCATTGCCGCTCGGGCCAACCGTCACCTCGCCCGGATGATACACGTTCGTAAAGACGATGCTTTCCACCTCGTGATCGGCCAACTCAATAGCGGCGTCCGCCGAAAGCACGCCGGTCTGGTCATCCTTGGTAACGCTGACCGTCACCGTGTAGACCTCGGCCGAATAGGTGATGTGATTGTTGCTCACGCCACCCGTACCCGGGTGCCCGTCGGTACCAATCTCCATGACCTTGTAGGTAAAGGTGCCCGTCTCCTTGAAGGGAATCGGCTCGAAGGCGAAGCTTCCCTGGTTGTTGGCCGACCCCGTGTTTTCAACGCGCTGAATCACGTTGCCATCGGAATCAACCAGCACGAATTCAAAGTCTCCATCAGCGAGCGTCGCGCCCGTGTAACCGTTGGTCACGAGTGATTTAGTGCCAGCAATCTGGTAGGACACTTCGCCGTCGTTGTAGGTATTCGTGAAGTTGAGCTCGCCCGCATCCACGGTTCCACCCGCCGAGCTCGTGATGCTCTGGCTGGTCACCTTAAGCGTGCCGCCCTGATCTTCGACGGTAAAGGCCAGCGTGTAGACGGTGCCGTCGTAGCTCATGCCCGGCAGGCTGCCCTGGGTCTCGCGCACCTCATAGGTATAGGTGCCCGGCTGCTCGAACGTAAGGGCACCAAAGCTGAAGGCGCCTTCTGCGTCGTTGGTCACCTCGCTGCCCGCCGACGGGACCGGTGCCGTGAGGCCCGCAGGGTCGGTTGCCGTGTTCACCATGGTGAAGGTGAAATCCCCTGCTTCGAGGCTATAGGAATTGCTGCTGTCGTCCACCTCGTTAACGGTCTTGGTACCACCAAAGCTCGCTGTAGCCGACGCAGGCGCAGGCTTGTAGACGTTATTGAATGCAATCTCCTTCACCTTGGCACCGGACGCATCCTCGCCTTGGTAGACGTTCGTCGTTACCTCGAGCTGGCCAGCGTTGTTGTCGGCGACCACATACTCAACCATATAGATGGTTGAATCGTAGGTGTAGCCCGCAGCGCCGATGTTGCGCTCGCTCACCTGGTACTGGTACGTGCCGGCCTGCTCGAACACGATCTGGCCGAAGTTCACCACGCCATCGGCATCGTTTGACACGGTGTAGATGCCGTTATCGCCAGCAACCGTGTTGCTGGGCATGGACGGAGTCACGCCATCGGGTGCAGCCACGCTCTTCACCTCGAACGTGAAGGCGCCGGCCTCGATGCCCTTGCTCGCGCCGTTGACCGTCTTGCTCGCAACGAGCGACGCCGTGCCGTTCGCCGCGTCATAGGCGTTCTCGAACTTCGCACCGCTCGCGCTCGTCACGTTTGCGGTGTATCCGCCATCCAGGTTGTCCACCACACTCACCACGAAGGTCGCTTCATGACCGTCGTAGCTGATGCCACCAGCGATTGTGCCACCATTCTTCTCGGCTACCGTATAGGTGTAGGTGCCCGGCTGGGCATAGGTGATCGTACCGAATCCGAAGCTCGCCGTGCCGTTCTGGAAGTCGCTCTCATGCAGAGTGACCTCGGTCACATCGTTACCTTCGGCATCCTTGGGCATGGGAGCGGGATTGCCGCTTGCATCCTTACCGGAAAGCATGAAGGTGAAGGCCGTTCCCTCAGCCCATGGGCCAGCGTACTCCTTGGCTAGTCCGAACTCTGCCGTGGTGTCGAGAGACGTGTCACCGCCCGGCTTGTACGTATTCACGAAGTCGCCGCGATTCGGAGTGCTCGTAAGCGCAGCCTCGAGCTTGTTGCTGTCGGAGTCGATCTTCACCTCAAAGGTGAAGGACACCGATTCTGTCGTAGCCGTAACGCCGTTCGACGTAGCCCCCTCGGTCACGGTAAAGGTGTAGGTGCCCGGCTTCGTGAAGGTGATGGGGTCAAAGCCGAAAGGAACCTGCTTGCCGTCGGAGTCCTCAGCCTGGCCAAGAGCGGTAACAGCATCATCGTACGTCACGGTCCGCTCGGTCGTTCCGGGCAGCTGGTATCCATCGCTGGGCGACCCATTCGCCGCCACACCGGTAAGGGTGAAGGTGAAAGTATCGCCTTCCTTCCAATCGCGGCCATTAAGGATCTTAGTGAGCGGAACAGTCGCGTCCGTGCCACCCAGCTTCACAGTGGTCGACGTTTGCTGGTTGATTACCGTGGCAATGGCGCCCTCGTTATTCAGCTTACCGACACCGCTCGTGCTTCCGTCGGCAATCACATACCCCTCGTCGGAGTAATCGGCTTCATCAACCCTGTAGTTCGTGCCGCGCGGCAGCCCAGCGATGGCCGCCTGCTGGCCGCCCTTGAGTGTAAAGGCGGCAGTGCCCGCAACCTTGCCGCTCGCATCGTCTGCTGCGAGACTCAGCTCGCTGCTGCTAGCATTGCCGCCATCGATATCGGCAATCGTGAGCGTATAGGTTCCTGTGAGAGGCTGATCGCCCTTATCCTTTAGCGTTACGGTGAACTCGAATTCGTCCTCGGGCTTAATCTCGGTGCCCTCGGCATTCAGCACCGTCTTTCGTATAGTGAGGTAGCTCTTCTCGATTTCCGTATCGGTTTCGTTTGTCGTCACCTTCGGATCATTGCCCACCTGCACCTGCGCGGTATTCACCACCGCGCCGGGATCGCTCGGGTCGGTTGCTCCAGGCAGGGCATGTTCGTTGACCTGAGCAGTATAGGTGATAGCGATCGATCCAGCTGGCGCGTTCTCGATTGTCCAGGTGAGATTCTGGGGGTTCTGCTCGTCTTGAGCAAACGTTGCGTTGATCGCACCATCGGTCGTGTTCTCAACAAACGTCAGGCCCTCATCGAGTGTGTCGGTCACTACGACCGTTGCACCCTGCTTCACATTCTCAAATGAGATGGTGTAGGTCAAAAGATCGCCCACTTGCGCGGTCGAACCATCGTTGCCCTCGGCACCACCGTTGTTCGCCACGCTCTTGCCCGGCACCGGGTTGTGCGTGGTGTTAGTCGTGATGTCCGGGTTGTTTTCGCCCACGCTGATGGTTGCTTGGTTCTCAACCGTCGTGGCCGCAGCGGAGTCGAGCACGCGCACCTTGAAGGAGACCGTGCCCGTAGCACCAGGTTCTTGCTCGCCGAGCTCCCATGTAAGTATGCCATTATCGTCAGGCTCAACGGAGTTGCCATTAACGGCGTCCGCGCTCACGAACTCGGTGTTTTCTGGTACCGTATCCGTCACGGTCACCTCGGCGTTTGTCGCCTCATAGTTGACCCACTTCACCTCGTAGGTGAGCACGTCTCCCACCTGCACCGCCTGGTCGTCGATGCTACCGTCGATCTTGGCGTTGCCCTGGTCCTCGTCCGTCGCGAAAACGTCCTTTGCCTCATCCTCGTTGAACGCGGTGTTCGTAAATGCCACCGTGCTCGAGCCATCCGCCGGAATGGACCCCTCCGCGGTGAAGCCCGCTTCCTCGGAAACATCCTCGGTCTTCTGGCCGTCGACCATGGCGACCGTGATGTAACCGTCAGCAGCGGCTTCGGTCACGGTGTAGTTCGCGCTCTCGCCAACCTCGATGACGATGCTTTGACCGCTCTTAAGGGTGACCTTGCCGCCGCTCTTGAGCGTTGTCGGTTGCCCTTCAGGCGTATTGCCGGTGTACTTCTGAGTAGGGTAGTCGCCCGTAAGCGTGCCGCCGTTAGCATCCGTCAGGTTCACGGTGAACGTGAACTCATCATTGGCGTCGGCACTCTCGCCCTGTACGTTCTTGCTGATTACGAGATTCCCCGTGCTCTCATTGTCCAGATGCACGATCGTGGTACCCGTAAAGAGTCCCGTGAGGTCAGTAGTTCCCAGGTTTTCGCGGTGCGTAGCAGTTGTGACATGGCTATCGTCATTGCACTGCGTAATAGTCATCCCCGGAATGCCCGACTCGGTTCGGAAGCCCAACTTCGTAGCGCCCGTGCCGCTCGTGATCTCGTAGTCGAGTACGTCGTCGCCATCGGGGCTATAGGTCAGGTGGATCGGATCGCCTGCGGGTTCGCTACCGAAGCTCACTGTCGGCGTAGCGCCAGACTCATCCACCGCACCCAGCTTCGGCGTTGCAATAATGTTCTCCAAGGTGGCATCGATGCCGTTGTCTGCTGCGAACTGAGACATGGAGTCCATCAAGCGCCCCACGCCGCGCGTTACCGCGATGCCGTCGGTTGCGGTACCAGCATCGGCATATACGCCATCCGCCGTGACAATAATCTTGGCAGCCTCGTTGGTCTTGGCGTAGCCCTCCGGCGCCGAGACCTCGCCAACGTAATACACGCCCGGCTCGAGGCCCGCGAACACCACCGCGCCTTCGAGTGAGATCTTATCCGTTTCCTTGGAGAGCGTCTTGGTCTCTCCCTGCCAGCGCGGGCTCGAGCTACCGCCGATGGGCGTCGCGCCTTCGTTGAGCGTGTACGTCCCGTCGTCGTTGGCAGTCACCTGGTCCTGATTGAAGAGCGCAAGCGTGGCACCGTCGATTGCCTCACCAGTCGTGGCGTCGGTCTTCTGCACAACCACGCGGTTGATGATGTCCGAAACGTACACCCGCGCCGAGAACTGACGATCAAAATCGCCAGGATTCGTCACTTCATGGGTATTGGTCTCAGTTACCTGTGCCCAATCAGATGCCTCCGTATAGTAATAAGCACCACGGAACGTACCGTCGGAGGAGAAGAAGACGTAATTCTCGATTCCACCTGGCAAGTTTTCGATTTCGGTCTCAAAGTTGCCCGACGTGCCCACCTCGAATACGGCACCTGTCGATTGCCCCGCCGTGATAGCGCTCGCTTTGCCAGACTGGTTTGTGTCAACCGCCCAACCGTCAAGGGCATTACCTGTGACGGAATGCCACACCACGGTACCGTCATCAAGGATTTCCTTCTGCTGAATCACGGCAAAGAGCATGCCGCCATCATTTCTCAGGTTCTCCGCGGTGAGGCTGCTCCCGTTGTCGAGTTCGATATTCGCCGCCGCTGTCACCTTGACCTTGGGCTGAGCATATGCGCCGGCAGACCACTGAGTCTCAGCGGTCGAAAGGAGCACATTAACGTTCTTCGTACCATCCGCCGTTGGAAGCTTGGTTACGCTGAGCACGATGTCTTTCGTTGTGCGGTACCCATCAGGCGTCCCGCTTTCCGTAAGCGTAATGGTTTCATACCCCTGATCTGCCAGCCAATCCGGCGTGATGAGGATGTGCGTATCCGGCTGCATGAGCACGAGCTCACCGTTCTCGTCGGTAGTACCCGTACAGATCTGCGACGTCGTTCCATCGGATTTAGCGCCGATCACGATAAAACTTGCGCCCGCGATCTTACCGCCGTCTTGATCGACTTTCTCGATGTAGGTTTGAGGCAGGTCCTGCATGTTGAATTTAAGGCTCATGTTGGAATCGGTGTTGCCGCGCTCCATATAGAAAAAGTCAAGCGTGTGAACCGACCCGTCTTTGAACACGGAGGTACTTCCCTCGAACAGCGGGGCAACGGCTCCATCGTCACCCGCCGCCTGCGCCATCAGCTCACGGATAGTGGTCTGGTTGTAATAACTCTGCTCTCCGTTATCGCGCCGGCCGTTGCCGTTTGCGTCAACGTAATCCTCAGAATCCCAGTCGTTGTTCGCGTTGGTGTCTTTGAAAACGGTAACGGTGCCCGTGCTGAAATCGATGTCCAGCGCGACGGCAGAATGGATGCCGCCAAGATCGCCAACCAGATATCCGTCGATGTAGACCCACACATCATCGTCACCGGAGAAGTTATAAGTCACCGGAACATTCTGATCATCCGTCGTATAACCACCATGAAGCTGAGCGAACTGGGTGCTCATTGAGAGGCCGAAGAAGTGGTTAAGAGTCGGGCTGTTCGAGCGCACGCCATTGTCTCTCAGGGCGCCACCCTGATCCGTCAGTATTTGTTTTGCATCGTTAAACAGGAAGAACTGCCCATTACGGCTAGAGTCGCTCGCGTTGCTCACGCCCCATGCGTTATAAACCCTAAAGGAATTTGTACTCTCATCGAACTCGGCAAAGTTTTTCTTGGCATCATAGACGTAGTAGCCTTCGCCATCCACCTTGAGCAGACCCTGCACGTTGGAATGGGATGTACGGTACTCGTTGTCATATTCAGAACTGGGGTCGAATAAGTAGGCAAGGGACTCAGTCCCGCTATTCCCATTCCGGTTGGTAACAACACTCCCGCCGCTCAAAACTGGGTAACCGTCCGCACCAAGCTCTCCGTCAACAATGCCGGAAACTGGATTATCGCCGCCTAGGTTCGCAGCAACCCAGTTGTTACGCACCCAGGTTCGCAAGCTCTGGCTTAGATCATTGTTCGGAGTCTCGATACTACCGTTTTCGGTCAGCTCACCTTTCATGTTGCCGCCGAACTTGAGCGTATGATTCGCATTGATGCCCGCTTCAGACCAATCGCGAACTTCGTTGCCCGGATTCTCGGTATCGCCATTGCGATCGTAAACCCCGCGGTTGTAATCGAACACGTTGATCGTCGTCCCACTGGGGCTCACGGTATCGACCAGATTCTCGGAATCATCGACCGCCCGCGCCTGCGGGGCCGCATATGCAAAGGTCACTCCAATGAGTGCGAGGATGATGCCGCAGAACGCAGCAGCTAACGCGTTTCTACGAGCGCCCCCCCCCGATTCTTTCTTGTACGCTCACTCACGAACAACATACGCCCTTCCTCCATACATCATGCGCAGACGCAATGCGCATAGGTAGTACCCTCGACAGATACACACGCAAGACTATACATCGTTTTGAACAATAAAACCCCAGCTCAGATATGTTTTCTTGGCAAAAAAAGTGGATTCCCACCTATGTTTTTTCTCAAATCAATTAGTCTGAGCTGCCCACTTATCACAAAGGGTTGTTTACCTGCTAATTTGTAAAAAATGTTTCAAAGAGATATTCGTTTATATACCTCCGGCTATATTTTTATCGATAACGCGCACCATGCCATCTTTTGAAACAAACGGGATTCTCAACACTGGTTACACATGCAAGTACTATGCTGGTGCCTCGTACGCTGGTCCATAAGTCCGCGGAAGAAAGAAGGCAATCCATGTCTAACCAAATCACCAGCTCCCTGCCGCCCCTCTATCAACGCGAGGGGGACTACATCCCGCGCGTCGCTGCCGTGCACGACCTGTGCGGCTACGGCAAGTGCTCGCTCGGCGTCGCCATTCCCGTACTCTCCACCGCCGGTTGCGATGTCTGCCCTGTGCCAACCGGGCTTTTTTCGAGCCACACGGCGTTTCCTGGCTGGTACATGCACGATACGACCGCGATTCTGCCCGATTATCTCGAAGCCTGGAAGGGCATTGGGGTCGATATCGACGCCGTATACTCCGGTTTCCTGGGCGCTCCCGAGCAGGTAGACATCATCAAGGGCATCTACGAAACCTACCCGAAGGCCCTGCGCATCGTTGACCCCGTCATGGCCGACCACGGCAAGGTGTACGCCACCTACACCCCCGAGCTTTGCTCCGCCATGGCCGAGCTCGCCGAGGGCGCAGACATTCTCACCCCCAACCTCACCGAGGCCGCCATCATCCTCGATGAGCCGATCGGCGATGCCTGGGCAGGCGAGAGCATTTCGGACGACGAAGCGCGGCGAATGGTGGAAGCGCTCCTTGCCAAGGGGACCAAGACCGTGGTACTCAAGGGCGTGCAGCGCGGCGATGGGCTCATCCGCAACTTCGTTGGGTCGCAGTCGGGCGCGTTCTTCGAGGTAAACAACGAGCTGCTCCCCTACATGCTGCACGGAACAGGAGACCTGTACTGCTCGTGCCTGTTGGCTGCCGTCATGGCCGGAAAGGCGCTCGACGAGGCCGTCCGCTTCGCCGGCGACTTCGTGCACGACGCGATGATCGTCTCCTCGAAGCAGCCGCAGTTCCGTGAGCGCGGCGTTAGCTACGAGCCGCTGCTCGGGAAGGTCACGGCGCTGCTAGCATAGCCCACACAGAGCAGCCCAGGATTCTCAGGGGGCGCTTAGCATAGCCCCTCCCATTTTGGCTGTTGTTTTCGAGCGGGGGTGTTTGTCCCACCAGGACAAACACCCCCGCTTTTTCGCTTCCGGCTTCACTCACACCCCGTTTTCGCCTGAATCTACCCCCTTGCATCACCAGCGCTTCAAAACTCCCGCCAAAGGATCGGATTTTTGGCCTCACCCCGAGTATCAAGAATTTCAGGCACCCGGTGACCTGCCCTTCTTTTCCGTATTCAATGGGCTGTACTCCGGTTATCGCCCAAAATTCGATCCTTTGGCGGGAGTTTTGCGCAGCAAGGCGCCTCCATGCGCTGACTTGGCAAAACCATGGGGCACCGCGACACGGCGCGCGCATCCTTTGCCCCTCTTGTGCATAAGTAAGTCCGCTCTGATGGAGTTGCCGCCATCAAGGCCTCGGCTCGCCATGTCATTGTGTAGCGAGACGCTTACTTCATACCAAAAAGCTCCCCGTGCAGTTCGTCGCGTCGCCGCAGGAAGGCCGGAGTCCTTTTTCGCAACGGCATATCAAGCGCCCGAGAGAAGCCTTCGAGCATAGCATCCCAAATCTCAAGGTTTCGCACCTGCGCATCGGTGATTTCTCGAACCTCGAACCCAAGGGCCTCAAGCCCCGCCCTTCGTCCGTTCCGCACCTCAAACCCCTGCTCGTCGGCATGGAATGCCTTGCCCTGGCACTCAAAGATAATGCCTCGATCGAGCCACATCTGGTCAGGTATCGCATAGCTCTGGCCCGATAACGCCCGGATGTTCAACGGAAAGTCCAAACGGCGATTAACCCACGGCTCCTCCCAACCCTCGCCGCCAATCCACTTTGAGCCGCATAGCATGAGCAGGACCTCGGTCTCAAGGGGTGAAGCCGACCCGTCAATTACATTCCCCAACACGTTGCGCAACGGTGCAACCCCACGGGTATGGCCCACGCCATCTATATATCGCGCAATCCTTCCCTTCGATGAGAGAGGCGGGCGACGCCATAGCCGCGTTGGCCGCCCGCACGTATCGAAGCACAGCTCCCAGGGAAGCGAATCGGCTTGCGCCTCGTACGGCAGTGCACGCCTGCCCTTTGCATCATAAAACTCGAAGATGCGCGCACGCTCGCCCGATGGATGTTCAGGCGTTATCTCACCGGAGGCAAGCAGCATGTTCACGGCACAACGCACTCGCGGATCAGCCGGCGGAACAGCATACGTTCCACAGGCTTCGAAGAGCTTGACCATAAGCTGCACAGGACTCAGGCGGCAGGCGCAATCGAGCAACGTGCGCTCAATGGTTGTTACATAAAGCCCTCCCCCAAGATTGATGAGATCCTCGCGTGGTAGATCATCACGCATCCGTGACGCATGGAACAGCGCGGTTTTCGCTGTGGCAGATACTTCATCGGTTAGCACACGGACCGGGAGGCTCAACCCCTTGAGCTCACCTAAGAGCCGGCCGCAAAGGTGTCGAGCAACATCTCGCGCATTCTTGCGTTGCCTAAGCAGCCTCTTCTCTAGACCGCAACCCATGGGCGGCGGCGTAGAAGCAAGCTCTTCTGGAATGACAGCAAGCCTCAAGATGGGAGCGGTTGCATGATATTCGAGTGCGGATAGACCATATATGACAATCATGGTGCCCCCTAACGCCACCTCTCTGTTGCGGCATTGCTACTGCGGTGGCAAGCACCCTAGAACTACCAGCCTCGCTTGGCATGCGAAAGCACACAAGAAGCACCAAATCTCTTCAGTTTGATACATATATTAAGTAGTTTTATGCACTAATTGCGCAAAATTGACGTTAAGAATTCGTTCAATGTTCAAAACTCATTCAAAACAGCCGGGGCATCGATTATGGCCGCATCGCTCGGTGCTAAGAGAAACGCGGCCCACATCCGGCTCGCTCGCTCACCGCTAGAGCCCACGCCCGAGCCACCAGAACTCGTCAACGCACCCCAACAACAAAACTCCCGCCAAAGGATCGGATTTTTAACGAGTGGCCCAGATATACCCCATGGTGAGTGAACGAAAAGTGCTGGTACACGAAGTGTGATACTGTTGACTACTCGACACGTGCTTCAAAATCCGATCCTTTGGCGAGAGTTTTGCATCGAACTACTTCCGCAGGGGGTCTTTAGCGCCAAAATCGGGCCGGTTAGCGCAACACAACGCCCTACAGGCGCACATCCGAGTATATGAGAGGCCGAATGCCTCTTGCACCGCGGAGCCCTATCGCCCCGCAGAACGCTATTGCCCTGAAGAATCCCCGGAGGCTGCATCCTGCTGCGCAGCAGCCGCATCCGAGTTATGCGCGGCGGAGAGAGCATCCCTCAGGGTCTGGCCGTCGTCGGTCCCCAAGAACACATCCCTGCCCTTAAGGCTTTGCTCCAAAGCCAGCTCGTCTTCCTGAGCCTCGATATCGCTCTGGTCGACGCTCGGCGTGTCTATCAGCGACGACACCGAGTTCACCTGCTTCTGAATACGGCTGGCGACCTCCTCGTCCATACCGACAATCCGCAGCTCCCAGTCGATGTTGCTCGACGCCTCAGACATATTCTTCGTCCAGATGAACGTGAAAATCTGCCGCTCGGTGCCATCAACAGGGAAGAACGAGAACAGCCCGTCGCTCACGATGTTCCCATCCTCGTCCATAACGGCCGAGACGTTGTACACCACGCGATTGATGTTATCGTTAAGCAGTGCGTTCGTAGCGAGCGCCGCCGCCTCGATCTGGCTGTTAGAAAACAGCTCGAGCTCGTTGGACGCGTCGGTCGAAACCACGCTCACCTCAACCACGCCCGTGCGCTCATCTGCCTCGTCCACCGTAAAGGTGCTCGGGAACTGGGTGAATCCGTTGCCCCACTCCAGGCCGCCTTCGATGGCGCGACTCACGGTCTCCGTATTCACCGTGTCCGAAAGGTTTGCCGTGTTCAGGCGGCGCATGACGCCGTATCCCACCTGCATGCCCACCACGAGCACGATGATGCCCACGATGAACGCCACGCCAAAGCGCGAGATGGTGTTGCCCACCTTCGAACCCGAAGGGTCCTCGTCAGAAAGCGGGTCGACCGTGCTGCCCGTGCGCGAGCGGCGGTCTTCCGCGGTCAGGCGCTCCTCGGCCTCCTCGTCACCAGCGCTACGCGCGGCGCGCCATGACATCAAGCGCTTCTTGCGCGTTTTCACGCGCGCAGGGTCGATGACGCCCGATGCGTCGACCTCCGAGAAGAGCTCGGTCACTTCTTCTGGTGTGAGCTGCCGTTTCTTTCCCATCGTCTTCCTGTCGAGCCAAATCCGAACGCGAGCGAATGCCTCCACGCAAGAGCTGCGGCCCCGCGCAGGCCACAAGCCTTAGGCGCTGGTGGCACGCATTCCCTCGAACTGCATTCGATAGTAGCGGGCGTACGTGCCGTTTTGTGCGAGAAGCTCCTCGTGGGTGCCGCGCTCCACAACTCGGCCACGCTCCACGGTCGCGATCTCGTCGGCGTTCTTAATGGTCGAGAGGCGATGGGCGATGATGATCGTCGTGCGGTCGCGCGCCAAGCGCTCGAGCGATTCCTGCACCGCCTCCTCGCTCTCGTTGTCGAGCGCCGAAGTCGCCTCGTCGAGAATGAGAATCGCAGGGTCCTTGAGGAACACGCGCGCGATGGCCACGCGCTGCTTCTGACCGCCCGAAAGACGGCTTCCGCGCTCCCCCACCACCGTATCGTATCCCTCGGGAAGGCTCTCGATGAATTCGTTGATGTTCGCGCGGCGGGCCGCCTCGACAATCTCTTCGAACGATGCGTCGGGCCTGCCGTACGCGATGTTCTCGGCGATGGTCCCGTCGAAGAGATATACATCCTGCTGAACCAGGCCTATCGCCTGGCGCAGGCTCCGCTGCGTGACGCTTCGCACATCCTGCCCGTCAATGCAGATGGAACCGTCCTGCACATCGTAGAAGCGGGGCAGCAGCGAACACGTTGTAGACTTGCCACCGCCCGACGGGCCCACGAGCGCGATGGTCTCGCCCGGACGGATCGAGAGGTTGAGATGGTCGATGACCGGACGCTCGTCGCCCGCGCGATGCTCATCCTCGAGCTCGCGGTCCTCGTAGCTGAAGCACACATTGCGGTACTCGATAGCACCTGCGCTCACCTTGAGCGGGCGGGCATCGGGCACATCCTCGATATCGGGCGCGCTCTGAAGCACTTCGTCCATGCGGCGGAAGCCGGCGATGGCCTTCTGGAACGTTTCGGTCGAGTTGACGAGGGTCTCGATGGGCGTGGTGAAAAGGCTGATGTAGAGCGCAAACGTTGCCATATCGACCGCACTCATGCGGCCCGCGGCAACAAGGCACCCGCCTGCCACCACCACGAGCGTGAACAGGGCTCCGGTCATGAGCGCGCTCGTAGCCTGATAGGTTCCCATCACGCGATACATGGCCTCTTTCGAGCCGAGGTAGCGGTCGTTGGAACGGCGGAACTTGATGCGCTCGGTCTCTTCGTTCGCGAACGACTTCACCACGCGCATGCCGGCGAGAGAGTCCTGAAGCTGAGAGTTGACCTCGGAAATCTTGACGCGATTGTCGGTGTAGACGGAGCGCATGCGGAGGTTCTGCACCACCATGAGCGCAACGAACCCCGCAGTAACCAGCGCCATGATCCCGGTGAGCGCGGGTGAGATGGTAAAGAGGATCACGAACGCGCCGATGATCTCGACGCCGCAGATGATGATCCATTCCGGCACGTGGTGGGCCGCCTCGCAGATATCGAAGAGGTCATTGACCACGCGGCTCATCATGTCACCCGAGTTCACGCGATCGAAGTAGCTGAAGCTAAAGCGCTCATACTGGTCGAAAAGGTCTTGGCGCATCTGCGATTCCATACGGGCGCCCATGATATGGCCCTGGGCAGACACGAAGTAGCGGCATGCACAACGAATGAGGTACATGATTACGAGCCCAACGGCGACCATGCCGATCGATGCCATAATCGCGTGCTGTCCCTCAGTGAAAAGACCGTTGGTGAGCGCGCGCAGAATCACCGGAAACGCAAGGTCAATACCTGCGATAACGAGCGCGCAAACGGTATCGGCAATGAAAAGGTGCTTCTGCGGGCCATAGTAGGCAAGAAAACGACGAAGCATGGTTGACGGACGGGCCGCCCGCGAGGTGCTGGCACTCATGTGCTGGCTCTTTTCTATCGTATAGAGGCTGAAAACCCGAGCGACGCTCAGGGGTTACCAGTATATACAGGCTCGGCGAAGCATGCTTCGAGATTGGCGGAGCACGCCGAAATGTCGGCACGCTCCCATCGGCTCACCTTGTGCGCAGAGCTACGAGCAGAGCTCGCGCATTGTTTCGACCATGCCTTCGGGGGTGGTCTGCGCCATGATTCTGGACACGGCATCGGTATCTAGGAAAACGCCCATAAGCGCCTGGAGTACGGCAACTTGCCCTTCTTCGTGCGCCGTCAGGCCGAGATTCACGATGATCTGCGCGGGTACGTCGCCATCGATTCCAGCCATACCCCTAAATGCAATAGGCTCCTTTGGCTTGATGACGGCAATATAGGGCTTGTTCAGGTGCTCCGGATCGACATGCGGCAGAGCAACGGAAACCGTCTCGAAGGCAAGGCCCGTGGGGTAAGTTTCCTCGCGCTTCTTGATGCCAGCGAGCCACGAATCCTTGATGTAGCCGTATGGAGCAAGCTCGTTGGCGAGTTTCTCGAAGAGCTCATCGCTATTGGCAGCCTCGAAATCGAAGAACACCAGCTCGGGCTTGAAGAGTTCCAGATCAACAGCGCGCATGAAGACCTCCTAGGTGCTCAGAGGTTTCATCATAACAGATGGAATGATGCTAGCCGGGTGGGTACCAACGCCTTTTAGGGCGGGTTTTGCGATATGGGGGACCTTACTAAAGACCCCGTGCTCCCTCCTTGGATATGAAAAAGCCCCGCCGTAGCGAGGCTTTCAAAAATGTTGGTGGAGGTAAGGGGGTTCGAACCCCTGGCCTCAGGCTTGCAAAGCCCGCGCTCTCCCAGCTGAGCTATACCCCCTTTAGGAATAAACACCCCAGCGGCGACTCGGCTCTCGCTGGGGTGTTTATTGCGAAAGAAGATGGTGGACCTGACAAGATTCGAACTTGTGACCTCCCGGTTATCAGCCGGACGCTCTAACCAACTGAGCTACAGGTCCATCGCACTAGGAGATAATACCCCGGTCCACTGGCCGAAGTCAACGACTTTTTTCCGACTTTTTGAATCCCCCTGAATTGCCGCGAGCCACGTTGGGAATTGCGCGGGAGCTCCTTTTGGATTCATGCGGATCGGGTGCGGAATAGCCTAAGAGACCATTGTTGGATTCATGAGAGGCGAGTCGAAGACTCGGAACCTCATTTGGGATCCATGCCGGCCAGGCTGGGGCCGACTGCCAGGTTGGAGCTGCTGGCTGGGTTGCGACCGCCCACCAGGTTGGGGCGGCCGGCCAGGCCGAGGCCACTCGATTGTGATGGGCCCTGTTCCTTTGGTGGAGCAATAGAGTCCTGTTCGCCACACCTCGAATTTGATTGTTCATGCGACAGCCCGAGACGCTGCGGCTTTCTTTGGTCTTTCAGTTTTTGTTCAGCTCTAAGACGGTATCTTGTCAGCTACCCCCGAATTATCGACCACCTCCCCTTCATATGCTTGGATCACGGCGTGAAGAGGGAGGTAGCGATGGGCAGACGATGCGGCTTTGGCGACAAGACTCGCACTCAAAACACAGGCCAGGGGCGCGCGCCGAGCGTATTGCCCAGGTGGCATCCGAAAGCAATCAACGCAAGGGTCACGAGGCTGCTCATGCGCACGATTGCTGCGGCGACTATCGTCCTTGCTATCGCTGCATCCCTTTTCCTGCCCAAACAGGCATGGGCGGCAGATGGCGTGGCCTTGCTCGCCATGAGAACGCTGGCGAACCGCAGATCGGACATCCTTGCACAGACGCCTCTATCGGTTACGGGCCCACTCGTAAGAACGGGCACGGCATCGATGGTGCCCATATTAGCGGTAACGGTCTGCATCGCCCTTATCGCATGCATCTTGATGGCGATCTGGAGACGCGGGAAGCACTAGACACGATGAGCGCACGTTATTCCGTCAAAAGCATCCTGCACTCCATAGCTGCCCCGTGCCTTGCCGTTGTCTGCCTCATCGGCGCATGTTCCGCCGGGATCATCTCAGCGCAGGTCGACGTGTATGACCTGTGCATGCGGGGCCTTATGGGCGCGCTCGCCTCCAACACCAACGATATCCAGGTTACGGATCAGGAGACCCATCACAACCCCGCCGCTGTGGCCTGGATAGAAGTCGATGGCACACAGATCAGCTATCCCGTTGCGCAACCAACTTCAACCATGGCAGACGACTATTATCTCCATCATGCCATCGATGGGACTCCCCACAGCCTCGGATGCCCGTATATCGACCGGAGGAGCTCCAAAGATGGGCAACACGTCGTGGTGTATGCCCACCATCTTGCAAGCTCACCGGTTCTGTTTGGCGAACTGGCGAACCGATACCAACAAGACGCGTTCGATAAGCTCGGCAATGCCACATGGCGCTCCGTTGAGGATGGCAAGGTCGATCGAACCACAATCTTCCAACCGCTCTGTACGCTCCACGTTCCCGCATCGTATGAAGCGATACAGCGGTTTTCCTTTACATCCATTGAAGATATGAAGGCATGGCTCACCGAGCTCGCACGTGAAGCATCCGCCTGCACCGAGAACTGGCAGACTGCGATTAATGGCGCGCGCCGCGTCCTCAGCCTCATCACCTGCACCGAAGGAAACGGTCACAGCATGTGGCGCACCATCGTGATATTCGTATCAGGGGACCAATCAGAAGCTGTTAGAAGAGATAGAGCCCGGATGACGACTTAGACTGCTCCGAAGCCACCTCTTCAGCATGGAGCTGTTCCGGGGTGGAACCAACACGAAGAATAAAGAGGGATACCCCGAGACCGAGCGCGATGGCAAGAATCGCACCGATGAGATACGCGATCCAATGGCGCTTTATAAACTCGATGATCTCACTCACCTGGACCTCCGGATACGAACCAGCTCCCTGTTATGCTACCAGCTTTTGATGGTTCTGTGGCCGCTTGAGCAACTTTACCCTGAACAAACGTCAATGGTCGGTTTATCCAAGAGTTGGGTATAGCAGCAATACCCAACAAACGAAAGGAGCTCCGAATGTCGCAAGCACTTGAACTCTATATCATGCCCGGTTGCCCGTTCTGCCGGAAGGTACTCTCCTATATGGAGCGCCAGGGCATCGAGATACCCCTCCGCGATATCACGGCTAACCCTAGCGACCGCTCGACCCTCCAAAACGTGGGCGGAAAGGTCCAGGTTCCCTGCTTGTTTATCGATGGAAAGCCTCTTTACGAATCTGACGACATCATCGCCTACCTCGAGGCTCACGCATAGCAATGCCAACGTATGGTCGGGCATCAGAACCATCCGCCTAGCAGGTGGCTTTCAGTGGTGCGCGGGACGTGCCACAGGGTTGGGGACCCTTGAATGAAACGGGACGCCAACACCCAAAATGGTTCATTTTGAACCCGTCCCAAAATGAACCGACAGCCCTTTAATGAAACAGGGCGCCGACACCCCTAGGGTATCGGCGCCCCGTCATTGCCATTCGAAACATACGAGCAAAGTGCTCTTCTTAGGACCTCCTGATGACCTCCGTGACAACATCGGCAACGAGCCTGACATTCTTCTCGTTGACGCGATACGGCAGATCGTCCTCGGAATGCGAGCAGGCGAGATGGTTGCCCTCAACGCCGGCGATCGTGAGCGAGCGCAGGCTCATGCTCATGGCACGGTAGGCATCGGTCGTGAGGTAGGGCATCTCGACGCTTGCGAACTCTCGATGGAAGGCGCCAGACACGCGACGGACAAGGTTCATGATGCGCTTGTCGCCCTTGAGCACGCGCTTGCCGCCTTCTCCACCCTCGGTTGCGAGCATAACCGGCTCACCCGCGCCGATGCTCTCGAGATTGATGAGGAACACGCCGCGCAGCTTATCGCGATGCGTATCGAGGAACGCCTGAATACCGGCATTATCGAGCTCGGAAGCACCCGTTGCCACGAACCAAATGTCATGGCCGAGAAGCTCGTCGTCGCCCATCGAGGTCACAGCGTCGCGCAGATCTTCCTGCGAAGCGCCGTTCGAGCTGGTGGCGCCACCCTTCCAGTCATCGCCTTCGAAATTATCCCAAGACCCGATATCGCGGCCAGAGCGCTTCGCATCGAAATCATCGTCGACGCCAAGCCAGTCGCTCATGCTCGACTCGTCCTGCTTCTTGCGATGGAAGATCTTTCCGAGACCGCGCTTCCCGCTCTTCGCACGACCGGTTGCCGCCAGAGGCTCCGGGGCGTCGGCGGTGATGGTCTCAAACACGCTGTCATCGCGTTCGTAGGTATCGGCACCATACCCGTCGTTGTAACCAAAACCGCCATCCTGGCCGTAGTCAGCGACATAGTCCTGATCGGATGAAATTACGCTGAATGCACTCTGGGAAGTCGCCGGGGTTGCATCCTGGTTGGCAGGTGCGACCGGCGCAGCAGGCTCGGTCGCAAATGGATCAACCGGAGTCGTAGACGGATCCGGCAAATCGAAGAGCGAGGACCGGTTGACCGTCGACATCTGGTTGACCGAGGGAGCCGCGGGATCGGGAACCATGCTGAACGCCCGGTTCTGAGGCGCGGGCTGAGGAGTGGTGCGACGCGGGGCGGTAATCTGCGCCATCAGGGAGTCGACGGTCTCCACCTGCTCGGCACCCGCGTCAGACGCCTGCGACGGCGCCGCAGCGACATCTTGGATGGGGAAGGACCTCGTCTGGGCAATCGTTGCATCGGGGTCGAACCCGGAAGACCCTTGGGCATTCGGCGCTTCGGGCTGATCGAGCGAAGCGGCATCGGCTACCGAGAAACGCTGGGTCGCGCCGCCCGCGACAGACGATCCCTCATCCGAATCGGCCACATCGGCAACCTGCTCGGCTTCCGCAGCCGCGCTCTCGGAAGCACCGCTTTCCGCGGCGTCGGCAGTAACGGGAGCATCCTCGGACACAGAAGTGGAGCCGTCAGCCGCAGCGTCTACCGTTGGCGCGCTCGCCTCAGCAGTGGTCTCGTCTTGCTCGAGCTCTTCGTTGGAAGCATCGCCCTGTCCATGAGACGTCACGGAATCAAGCATGCTCCGGCCCTTGCGCAGCGCACCATCGAAGAACCGCGATGCACGAGCGCCAACAGCAGAGAGCGTCTCAGCGAGACCCGCGGCAGCGCCGGCGGGGTGCGCTCCGGCCCCGTGGTTCACCGGAACCGGCGCGAAGGCATCATCGTCATAGTCGCCGTAGTCTTCAAACCCGTAATCGTCGGCATCGGCATAGGCGTCCTCATCGGAAGCGTAGCCTTCGAACTCGTCCTCGAGCGGCGGGAGCTCTTCATCAGTCTGATCGGAGAACTCATCGTCCTGCTCATGATCGAGAGGCTCGCTCTCATCGACCGCAACGTCCGCCTCGGCCTCGGGCGCCGGCTCGGGTTCAGTGAGGTCGTACTCGATGGCGCAGCTCTCGGGAACCATGCCGATGGCGCGAATCACATCGATACCGTAGCGGTAATTACCATAGGCGTTGATAACGCTCGGCGCGGAAGCTTCATCCTCTGCTTCCTCCGAATAGCCTTCGTCTTCAAACTTGGCAGGCTCATCCGCAAGATCGTCGGCCGGAGCCTCATCGGCACCATGTTCTGCAGCTGCGCCCTCGGCCACGCGCTCATCGTCCGCGCCATCATCGACCACGGGCATGACGACCGTAGCGCCAGCAGAATCGGATTCGCTCGCCTGGGCGGCAACGGCATCGTCGGCACCCTGAACCGCACCGGCAGCGGCCGCGCCAGCATCCACGACGGCGGCTGCGGCATCCACGGCCGCACCTGCGACGGCATCAACCGGAGCCATGGCCGCGGTGGCGCCCATCGCATCGACGGCCTCCGGGACAGCATTGCCCGAGAGCTCGGCCTGGCCGGCATCGAGATCATCGAGCGAAAGCGCCGCAGTTCCGGCAAGCGTGGCACCGAGCCCCTGATCATCCTGCGCCCCAGCCTGGCCTTCCGTAGCCTCCACCTGGTCGCCGGCGGCTACGCCCGCAAGCTCATCGAGCGCCTCCTCGGGAAGGTCTCCCGAGGCCACCGCTGCCTCGACCTCGGCTGCCTGAGCCATGCGAACCTGCTCGGAGAAATAATCCTCGAAGGGAACGTCGTTCGGGAACTCCTCGCCGTGCTCGAACGGGGCAACGGCATCCATCACGCCGAGCATGGCGGCAACAGACGATTTGTTGCAAATCGAACCCGAGGTATACGGGAGGATGAACCGGTTCGCGATGATACCCACCGCATGAGCAAGCGGAATAAGGGCCGCTACGATCGCGAGCAGCCAGAACACGACCTTCGCGCCACCCGGGAACGGCAGCAAGCGTATGATGGCGAGCACCGCGGGGACCACCATCATATACGGCATAAGCTTGACGATGATGGGCTTGTACGTCGCATAGGGGAGCTGCGAGAACAGGTCGGCGCGCGGCGAATCGTAATGAGCGACAACGACCACCGGACGGTTGCGCGGCGACGCGAGCGGGCCGGACGCCTTGTGATAGGCGATGACGTTCTGGGAGAGGCCGGACGCGCCGAAGCCCGCAAACGACAGCTTGCCCATGCGCTCCAGCACGTACACCACGCCCACGGCGACCGTGAGCAAGAGGCCGATGATCCCCACCACGCCGCCAATACCCATGAGCACCGCGCCCACGAAGAGCGCGATACCCAAGGCGGCGAGCACAACCTTCGGGGTGCCCGAGGCGTTGAACTCCTGAACCTCCGGCTCAAAGCCATGGTTGGAGAAGATGCGGGCGATATCTTCCGCAGCAGCTCGCTCTTCCTCGCTGCACGCGGGAGTGATCCCTGTGTTCTGGAGTAGATGGTTCAAATATTTACGGGTGGTGGCCATCAGCTTTCCCTGTCCCTGTTCGATAGTCGCGGTCACAACGCATAAGAACATGCAGATAATGCGTCCGTATTCTGGAAAGTATACCGCTACTCTGAAAACGCCGCTGCGTTACCGCAGGTTATATGCGCTCACAGACCCATTTGCACCTTCTATCTCCATAACACGTCGCCCGGGGGCCTCATGTAGAATGGATGCGAGAAAGGGAGGGATTCGTGCCATCGTATGACGAAGCGCAGGCCATAGCCGGGGACACCTCGGCGCAACGCCTCCTCAACCTGTTTTTTATCTTCAATGCCTCTACGCGAGCGCTCTCTACGGAAGAGATCGTCTCGGACTCCGATCTGGGCTATGGGTCTCCTCAGCGCGACTCGGACCTTCGCAAGTTTCGCCGTGATCGTTCGAAGCTCGCCGAGCAGGGCATTCAAATCGTTGAAGCGAAGCCGTTGGGCGCCGCCGAAAGCGAGGAGAGCTACTGGAAGCTCGACCGCGAGAATACCTTCGCAACAGGCGGTATCGTCACAAGGGACGACGCACAAACGCTTGCCGCGGCGATAGATGAATATCTCGAGGGGCAGGCGACGCCGCTTGGCCGCCCGCTCCAGTCGGTGCGCGACAAGGCCCTCGAGCTTGCTGAGGGCAGCACGCCGCAGGGACGGGACGAACAGGCCTCCAACGCCTTCGATCCTATTCTCGATGCACTTTGGAGCGCCTTCGCCACGCGCAAGAAGATCACGTTCTCGTACCGCAACGCGCGCGGCGAAGCATCAAAGCGCAGCCTTGCCATATATGGAATCTTCAGCCATGAGGGCTGCGCCTACGTTACCGGCCTCGACGACGCAAGCCAAAGCATCCGCACCTTTCGCACCGACCGCATCGAAAAGGTCTGGCGTCCAAAGGGCACCTACAACATCCCCAACACGTTTTCCATTAAGGACTACGTCTTTCTTCCCTTCGATTTCGGCGAGGGGGAATCGGTGCAGGCGCAGTTCTCGCTGCCATCTTCCATGCCTCAAGCAGCAGTGCTCGCATGCACCCATCGACGCGGGGAAATAGCCCTCACAGAAGCCGGCTCCTGGCGATGGACCATCGAGGTGAGAGATATTGATGCTGCCGCTTCGTTTGCCCTCAGCCATGCACGGGAGGGGCTGCGCCCTGTGGCTCCGCAGGCATTCGTAGACGCATGGCAGCGCATGATCGATAAGGTGGTTGAGGCACATGGCGCATAGCGATCGGGTGACCTACGCCCTCTGGATGCTCGAAGCGCTCACAGCTGCTCCGGGCCACCGCCTTAGCGCAGCCGAGACGCGCCGGACGCTCGCATGCACCGACGAAGAGCTCAACGGGTATCTTGACCTGCTCTCCACCCTTGCCGACCGGCAAGGGGGAGCCCGTGCTATCGCTTACCGACAAAGCGATTCGATCGTCCTTGAAGGGGATGCGGCGCGCATGCGGCCGCTGCGCCTTACGGCGGGAGAGAGCGTGGCCCTCGCCCACGTGATCCATGCCTTGGAACTCGACCCCAATCTCTCCGAACGTCTTGAACGTGCCCTCATCGCCCCAGGAATCGAGGCAGGCAACCAACAGCCACTCCTTGCGACCGCGCGCACATACGGCCCGTTCTACCAAGAGCTCTCCGAGGCCATCGAAGACGGGGTTCGGTGCCGCATCCTGTACCGAGCGCAGACAGACACTCAGCCCGCGCCTCGTCTTATCGACCCGCTCGCCTTCGAAGCGTTTGACGACTATGCCTACCTCGTCGCGTGGAACGTCGAGAAAGATGCGGAGCGGCGATATCGCTTGGACCGCATCAGCAATGTTGAACTCACCGATGAGTCCGTCGGCCGTCGCGAACCGAGCGACCTCACCGTCGAAGACCATCTCGCACAGACGGGCACCATCGTGACCGTCGAATGCTCCGCATCGGGCGATGAGTTTTCGTCGTGGTCGGGCGTGGTCGACGTGTCGCCGTCCCCGCAAGACCCATGCCGCCTACGCGTCGCGGTGCGCGTAAGCACTGCTTCCTGGCTGTTCGACCAAGTACTTGCAGCCGCGGGAGACATGAAGATCGTCGGGCCCGCAGCATGGCGAGAGCAGTTGCTCCGTTATGCACAAGAGCTCTCCCAGGGAAACATCGCCCCGTAGTCGCCCCATCTCGCAGGACAGGGTCGACGAGGGAACGCCTCCGCGGCGTGCCAAAAGCAGTAATCAGCGTTTCCCTAGGAGCGCCCGTGCTCGTGCGCGCGGCGCCACAGCGAGAGGTACGCCCCCACACGCTTCGCCTCGATACGCTGGTACGAGGACGTGGGAAGCGAATTGAGAAACTTGTTGCCATACCCCTTGCTCACGAGCCGAGAATCCGCCAGCACAAGCACGCCCGTGTCGCTTGACGAGCGAATAAGGCGTCCAGCAGCCTGCTTGACCTCGAGCACCGCATCCGGCAGGGAGTATCTCGCCCACGCGCGCTCCTCGCGCAGCGCCCGCTCACACGAAAGGGGATCGGTGGGACTCGCAAAGGGCAGCTTCGGAATGACCACGCAGCGCAGCGTATCGCCCGAAGCATCGAAACCCTCCCAGAACGCCTTGAGCGCGAACAGCGACGAGGATTTCTCCGAAACGAAATGATCGCGCAGCCGGCGCGGCGAGCTCATGCGCTTCTGGCATGCCAGTTCCAAGCCCTCCGCGGCAAGGCGGGGCGCCACCAAATCAAAGAGCTCCTCCATATCGCGCCGATTGGTGAAGAGGGTGAGCACGGAGCCGGACATGGCAACGTGAACGTCGAAGAGCAGGTCCTCGAGCGCCGAGATGTAAGCATCCCGGTTGCGCGGGTCGGGCAGGTCGCCCGCCACGACGACCGCCATATTCGACTCAAAGTCGTAGCTCGAATCGAGGTGAAGTGACTTGTACGAGCCCGATGGCAGGCGGTCCAGCCCCACAGCATGCTCGAAGTGCTTAAACCCACCCGAGACCGACATCGTCGCCGAAGTGAATATCGCCGTATGGACCTCGGGGAGCCATTGCTCGGCAAGCGTCTCCCCGATATCGAGGCGCTCAGCAGTGAACGCCTCGCCGCCCGCGCGCAACCTGCGATTAACCTGCAGGGAGTAGACGTAGCGATCGTCTGCACCCTCAGCGATAAGCTTGAGTCCATCGAACAGCACGCGAACGCGCCGCTCAAGATCCGCCGGATCCGCGGCGAGCTCAGGTGAATCCTGCGCGAGATTCTCCGCAAGCGCATGCAGGGCCTTTACGGTCTCCTCGAGCGCATCGATTGCAGTGAGAAGCGAACTTGCCAGGAACGACCAGTCGTCGCTCTCTCGAATCTCGGGGCCGATCCAAATATTCACCTGGTCATAGCCGCCGCTTCTCACGGTCTTGGCGAACTCGCGCGCGCCGCTGAATGCCTCGGCCATCGTAAGCGAGGCACGGTTCGCCGTTGAGATGCAACGCGACACCAGGCCCATGTACAGTGTCGAGCCGTCGCGCCCCGCCAGTTCATGGGAGAGGCGGCCGAGCACGCCCGCATCCTTGCCTCCCATGCGTTCGAACACCTGCCTGCTATCGTCGGCAGAGACGCAGACGGCCCACTGGCGCCTAGCCTCCTTCTCGACAGCATGGGCCTCATCGACCACCCAATGCCTGATGGGAGGCAGTATTTTGCCATCTGCCGCAACATTTCTGAACAGCAGCGAGTGGTTCGTCACCACGACATCGGCGCGGGCAGCGCGAATGCGTGCGCCGTGCACCAGACATTTATGCGGGAAGAACGGGCAAAGTCTGCGCGCGCACTCACGCGAGCCCGTGGTGAGGTCCTGCCTGTTCACGCTTTTCCAACGAATGCCCAGCGCATCGAGATCGCCCGAGGGGCTCTGGCATACATATGCGTAGATGACGGCCATAGCGGTGAGCGTATCCGCCGGGTCGCGCGTGGTCACGATGTCCGAACGGCTTCTCACCAAGCGTTCGAGCTTGCGCAGGCAGGGGTAGTGGTCAAACCCCTTGAGCGCGCAGTACGAGAGCCCTCCCTCAAGTGCCTCGCTGAGTTTGGGCAGCTCGTGGTACATGAGCTGATCAGCCAGGTTGTTTGATTTCGTTGCGATGCCCACGGTGATGCCGTTGCGCTTCGCCGCCTCTGCAAACGGGATGAGATAGGCCATGGACTTTCCCACGCCGGTACCCGCCTCGATGACGCGATGGGTGGAGGTTGCCAAGGCGTCGCGCACCTCGCAGGCCATCTCGACCTGCTCGGCGCGGGGCTCGTACGTTGGATACATCGAGCTCACCAGGCCACCCGGGGCGTAGCTCGCTTCCACCTGGTCACGGCGCGGCACCTCGAGCGACGACAGATCGTCGGCGTCCATGTGCTCAACGGACGACTCGTCACTGATCACGCGGGTACGAGCCGCCTCGAGCGAGAACACGGCGTCCGGCTTCTCCTGTGCGAGATAGGAGAAGATGGGGCGGTACGTCCATGGAACATCGGGGTGCGAGTTCGCAAGCAGGCCGAGCAATCCCTCCGGAAGGTCCGCCAAAGCCGTAAGCAGAACACGCCACACCCCTGCAAGCGCATCGACGTCATCCGTTGCCCGGTGCGAAACCGCGCTGCATCCGAAGACCTCGGCAATATACGAGAGCTTGTGCGATGCAAGCCGGGGAAGCGCGATGCGCGAGAGGGCGAGCGAGTCGATCCAGATGGAGCTCACGTCTACGCCGCCTTTGACCGACTCGATGAAAGTGCGGTCAAACGTTGCGTTATGCGCGACCACCGGGCGCCCGCCCACGAACTCGGCGAGCTGGGCCACGGCGGTGCGAGCATCGGGGGCATGGGCAACATCCGCGTTCGTAATCCCCGTGAGCTCGGTAATCTCGGCAGGAATCAGCGTCGTGGGATGCACGAAGGTATCGAAGCGGTCGGTTATCTCACGCCCCGAGAGCACTGCTGCCGAAATCTCGATGAGCTCGTTCTCCTGCGGAGACAACCCCGTGGTCTCGGTATCGAGAATGACCACGTCCTCTTCGATGAGGCCGAACTCGCGCTCCTTCGCGCGTTCAGCAAGGGTCCGGTACGCCTCGATAACGAACCGCGGCGTACCGGGCATGACCGCATCCTCGATAGCCGGGATGCTTTCGTGTTGTTCGGGCATTATTCCTCCGCGCCCTCAAGGGCGATATGAATGAGCTCGTCGCATACCGCGCTGAACGGCATGCCTGCATGACGCGCCTCGTCGGGGAAGAGCGAGGTATCGGTCATTCCCGGAATCGTGTTGGTCTCGAGAATCGTCGCTCCGTGCTCTCCCACGATGAAATCCGAACGCGAGAATCCCTTGCAACCAAGGGCTTCGTGCGCGGCCACCGCATATTCCTCGGCGCGATGGTAGTCTTTCGGAGAAATCGCAGCTGGGATACGGTGAACGAGCGTTGGGTCAATGTACTTCACATCAAGATCGTAGAACTCCGAACCCTCCTGGGGGAGGATTTCGACGATGGGCAGGGCGCGCGGGGGATCGCCCAGCACACCGACCGTAATCTCGGTGCCCACAAGCCTCTCTTCCACCAAGGCCTTCTCGTCGCAGTCGAACGCGGTTTCCAGGGCGTCGAGCAATTCCGACTCATCCTTCACATAGGTGACGCCGTAACTCGACCCGTTCACCGCGGGTTTCACGAAGCACTCGCTGCCAACCTCGTCGACGATGTCCGCAATGCATACGTCATCGTCGCACTTGATGGTTACGCCGCGGGCCGTTGGAATACCCGCGCGCTGGTAGACCGCCTTGGCAACATCCTTGTCTGCCGCGCACGCGCTCGCGATCACGCCAGATCCCGTGTACGGGATACCGAGGTATTCCAGAATGCTCTGAATCATGCCATCCTCGCCACCGCGGCCATGCAGGGCGATAAAGGCAACGTCGTAAGATCCCTCCGAAAGCTTCACCAGGAAGTCATCGTCTGCCGGATCGAGCATCTCAACATGCGTGTATCCGGCTTCTGCCAGAGCCGCCATGACATTCTTGCCCGACGAGAACGAGATTTCCCGCTCATCGGATATACCGCCTGCGAGCACTGCTACGCGCAGCTCATCCGGCTTATACTCAGACATTGCCGGCTCCCCTTCCTGGTGTTTTTTCACCCACCCCATCAGCGGGCATAACTTCCCTTATTGTATAGGTATGTACGCAACTTGCACCCGTGTGCTATCAAACGTTTCGCAGAAAGGCCTCGTATGGAGCGCACCCACCATCTTCCCGACATCAGAACCCTTTCCTCTAAGGAACTTTCGCAGGTAGTGAGCGAGCTTGGCCAACCTGCGTTTCGCGCCAAGCAGCTCAACGAATGGCTCTTCGATAAGAACGTATGTTCGTTTGAAGAGATGACCAACCTTCCTAAAGCGTTCCGTGAGCAGCTTGCCGAGCACTTTGTCTTCGCTGTGCCAACAGAGGTGGTCAAGCAGGTTTCTAAGGATGGCTCGCGAAAGTACCTTCTCCAATTCCCCGACGGCGTTGCCGTCGAAACGGTTGGAATGCCCTCGCGCAATCGTCTTGCGGTCTGCATCTCCACGCAAGCCGGTTGCAACATGGGTTGCGCGTTCTGCGCCACTGGCCTTGCCGGCCTTACGCGCTCGCTTACCGCGCAGGAAATGATCGACCAAGTTGTTCACGTGAGCCGAGACCTTGGCGAGCGTGTTACGAGCGTTGTCTTTATGGGACAGGGAGAGCCCTTCGCCAACTTCAACGAAACGGTGCGCGCCCTCCGCATGCTCAACAGCGAGCACAGCCTCAATATTGGCGCGCGTCACCTTACGGTGTCTACCTGCGGAATCATTCCCAACATCCGCGCTTTTGCCGACTTACCCGAACAGTTCACCCTTGCTGTTTCGCTCCACTCTGCCGTCCAAAGCACCCGAAACCAGCTCATGCCGGGCGTTAAGAAGTACACGCTCGTTCGCCTCCATGAGGCGCTGCAGCTGTACACCGAGAAGACTGGCAGAAGGCCAACTTACGAATTTGCCATGATTGAAGGCATCAACGACACCAACCCCGAGATGAACGCACTCTGCGACTTCTGCGAGGGCACGCTGTGCCACGTCAACCTCATCCAGCTGAACGATATTCCCGACAGCCCCTTTAAGCCCTCTCCCATGAAGAAGGTTGAAGAACTGCAACGCAGGCTTCAGATGCGTGGCGTGGAAACCACGATCCGCAATTCCCGGGGGAGTGACATCGATGCCGCCTGCGGACAGCTGAAGCAGCGGAAGATCAACGCTCATCTTTCATGAGGGCTTTAACATTTAGTTGTTCTTCTTCCTATAGAGCACAGTAAAACGGATTCCGCTACAACGGAACGGGGGTGCCAGGCACATGCTTGGCACCCCCGTTTCACGTGAAACCATATTCTCTTGCAGCAGGGAAGGCTGGCCCACGGATTACATCTATGTTATGCTAAACACTTTGTTAGTTAGGTACCTAACAAACAATCCTAATACCCAACGCTTTCCCACTGGTGAGCAACCCAATCCTGATTAATCTTTGGGTTCTTGGTCATTTGCGCCGTCCTCAAAGCAACGTCTTCGGACATTGTTACGATCTTCTTCTTGGACGTTTCGTATGCATCGCGAGCCCCACGGCCGAGCCTTGCCCTCAGCTCTGGATTTGTTGCAACCATATAGCCAACTACTGAGCCCACAACTACTGCAGCCCCAGCAGCAACCAGACCACCGATCAATCCTGACTTCATCTTACTCACCTTGCTTTCCAATAATCTGAGAGAGAATTCGCGTTAGGTCTTCCTCATCCTTGAACTCAATCTCAATCTTGTTTTTACCTCGTGAGTTCTTTACCCGAACGTTCGTGTTGAATGTCTGACGAAGCACCTTTGCTGCACGCTTATACGATTGCGGAGTAACTGGACGAGGAGCTTTCGGTGTTTCTGCGACAGAAAACAGTGGTGCAAGATGTTCTGTCGCTCGTACCGACAAACCTTCCGCAACAACCTTTTCAGCCAGCTTGATCCGAGCATCTTCATAAGGAACAGCAAGAATCGCCCTTGCATGACCAGCGGTAAGCTTACCGTCAAAGATGAGCTCCTGGACTGGCTCTGGAAGATCTAGGAGGCGCAGGGAGTTACTGATTGCGAAGCGAGACTTCGAAACCGCCTTCGAAAGAGCAGTCTGAGTCATTCCGCTTGATTCAATGAGCTGCTTGTAGCCTTTTGCCTCTTCAATGGGATTCAAGTCAGAGCGCTGAAGATTCTCAATCAGCGCAATCGTTAGCATCTCAGCATCATCAACATCTTTAATGATGACCGGCAGCTCGGTTAGCCCTGCAAGCGTTGCTGCTTGGTATCTACGCTCTCCTGCAATGATCTCGTAACCCTTCGCATCCTTACGGACAAGAAGGGGTTGAAGCACTCCGTGCTCCTGAATCGACTCGCTAAGTTCACCCAGTTCCTTTTCATTGAAATGAGTACGAGGTTGATTAGGGTTCGGATGAATCTCCTGAATCGGAATCATTGTATTGTCTGTTGTATGCCCTGTTTCATACTGGGCTTCACTTACAAGAGCAGACAACCCTTTACCAAGTCCTGACTTCTTCTTTGCGCTAGGCACGACCGATCACCTCATCTGCAAGAGAAAGATACGCAATTGCGCCCTTGTTGCTCGGAGCGTATTCGATTACTGGCATTCCAAATGACGGTGCTTCAGAAATCTTGACCGTTCTAGGAACCAGCGTGTCAAACACCTTGTCACCAAAGTATGCTCGCACCTCATCAACAACCTGGTTTGCAAGCGAAGTACGGGAGTCATACATCGTCATGAGCACGCCAAACACTTCAAGCGAGCGATTGATGCGCTCTTTGACCATTCTCATCGACTCAAGTAGCTTCGTAACACCCTCAAGTGCATAGTATTCACACTGAATCGGTATCAGTACGCTATCCGCTGCCGCCAAAGCGTTGATAGTCAACAATCCGAGAGACGGCGGACAATCGATAAAGATGTAATCGAATTCATTTTGAACCGGAGCGAGCAACTCTTTCAATCGTGTTTCACGTGCCATTGCTGAAACAAGCTCAATTTCGGCGCCTGCAAGCTGAATCGTTGCAGGAATTACAAAGACACGCTCGCAATCCGTATCATGAATGAGGTCTTCTGCAGATACGTTATGGATAAGTGCATCATACACACATTGCTCGAGCTCTTCTTTTTCTATACCGAAGCCGCTCGTGCTGTTTCCCTGTGGATCAAAATCAACCAATAGGACCTTTTTGCCCTTTGAGCTAAGCGCAGCTGACAGATTGACTGCCGTGGTACTTTTCCCAACGCCACCTTTTTGATTGATGATTGAAATGATCCTTGTCTTCGAGTTCGAATCCCGCGGGACGTCTTTGAACCCCATTTGACCTCCTACTGCAGTTAAAGAATGATATTGGTCGGTCGAAGCGTTTTCACGTGAAAACATTTAACTTGTTCATTCATTATGTTTCAGCTTGATTGGACATGCAAGACGCTAACCTGATGAATTTGGCCTCTCTTGAGAATTCCCTACCAAACATTTCAAGATTATATCCGGTGAGCTATCCTGCTCACTAGTTCTTCTGATTAGGCAAACGTTCAATTTCTTGTGACAAGACTTCTGAATATGGTCGATCTCAAGTAACAGACCCACATCAGCTGTTTTCACGTGAAAACATCTGAGCTGTACGCTCTGAAATCAATATGATAGATACGTAAATGCACATGCTGCCATAGTTATTAATATGATGATTGCCAACTGAAATCCCGCAGTCATCCAACAACATATAGGCAATTACGCATTAATAGAACTAATTACAAGCCTGCCGATCAATTGATTGACATACATGTATTATCACGAGATTCAATTCTTTTCGACACGATTCGATCTTTTGACAGACGGCCCGAATTGACCGAACTAATCAGTAAATAGAATATGCGTCGATTAGATGCAGCACTGTGAAATGAAAAATCATTTATCTATCAACCTTGAAGACAAATAGCAATTCAAATTACATGAAAGCATCCTGAATCATTTAACCGCATTTGCAATGTCAGCTGTGAAACAAATCTACAACCGAAATCTTTCAAAACGAGGAAGATCATACACGCAGCCCCTAAATTAGGAACTGCATATTACAAACCATGTTTTCACGTGAAAACAGACCAATGATGATCAACCACCAAGGACCTAGCGCCACTTCATAAGTAAGAAAGTCAACTAGAGACCGCATAAGGTCAAGAAGCGCTTGAAATTAAAAAGAGGCCAATCAGAACGATTGACCTCTGTGAGGGCTACTTTGAAATAGGATGCTTCTTAGCCATCCCGACAGCACGAGGGAGCTTCATTGATGGCTTACGAGCTTTCTTAAATATAAAGATTGCTCGCGCGCCACGCTTCCCGGGAAGAGAAAGATCATAAAGGAGGGGAGTATCAAAACCACAGACCTGAGCTGCATAGGACCCATCAGATACTTCATCAGCAGCGGGGACACCCTTTGAAACAATAAGCAGACCGTCTTTCTTCAGAAGCGGTGAAGCATACTCAACGAGGGTAGAAAGATGCGCAACGGCTCGTGCCACAACAACGGAAAACTCACCACGATGAGAAAGAGCGTAGGACTCAACGCGCTCATGAACTGTTTTGACTCGCTCTACACCCAACTGGGACGCACAGGCTTCTACAACCTTAACCTTCTTACCAACCGAATCCATGAGGACAGAAGGACGGTGAGAAGTAATAGCGAGCGGAAGCCCGGGGAAGCCAGCCCCGGTGCCAATATCAAGCAACTTACCCTTAGGGGCATCATCAACATATGGCAGAAGAACAAGTGAATCGTAGATATGTAGGATGGCTGCCTCGTGTGGATCAGTGATGCGAGTCAGGTTAATGTTCTCATTAGCCTTAAGAACATATTCAAGATGCTCCACGCACAACTCAAGTTCATCAGAAGAAACCTTGGAGGTCAGTTGCCCATCCTGAAGTGAACCTGCATAACGATCCCAATAATGTCCAAGCTCTGCAACAAGCATTGAGTGAGAAACGGAAGACTCGCTCATAGTTATACTCCTGCCAATAGTTCTTGAAGCACAAACTTTTGTCATAGAAAAGGGGTGCGGCTCAGCCACACCCCTTAATACTACCAATATAAAAGAAACTCCTATAGAGCAGTCACAACAACTCGACGCTCGGGATCAACGCCCTCGGAATGGGTTTCAACAGCAGCGTTATCGCGAAGCGCGATATGCACCAGACGACGCTCGTAGGCACTCATAGGAGGAAGAGCAACAGACCCATGCTGACGCACGGCACGGGCGGCAGCAGAGTGGGCCATAGAAGTAACCTTGTCATTGCGACGGCTCTTATAACCCTCGATATCAACCACCACAGGATAACGGAACCCCAGGCGGCGGCTCACAATCAAAGAGAACATCGTCTGCAGAGACTCAAGCGTACGACCGTGACGCCCGATGAGCACAGCCAGATTGGGAGCAGTAACATCGAGGATCAGCTCGCCGTCATCGCCCTCATACTCATCGATAGGGGAATCTTCGGCATCAAAATGCTTCAGAATATTGCGAATCACAGACAGCGCAACATCAGCGACGGTATCGAGCTCCTCATCGGAAAGTTCCTCGCCCGCCTTATATTTGCGCGCAATCTCGGGATACTCGCCGACGACCTCATCGAGGGAGGTCGGCGCGACCTCATTCTCCTCGATTTCAAGCAGTTCCTCAGACATGACGTCTCCCAAAATTATTTAGGTACCTAATTAAGTACCGGCTTACGTAACTCTTCTATCAGCTAGTTCTTCTTGCGCGGACGAGCCTTGTGCTCACGGCGCACCACATCGACCTCGATGGGGGCATGCGCCAGGCGCTCCTCCTCCTCGGCCTTAGCCTTCTCCATAACACGACGGGTCACGAAGATCTGCTGAGCAACCTGCCACAGAGACGAAACGTCGTAGTAGAGCAAAACGCCCGCAGGCAGGTTCCAACCAAGCCAGAGCATCATGATGCCCATGACGAGCGCCATGGTGCGCATGGAAGAAGCCTGCTGACCAGTCTGGTTATGGGACTGATACAGCGAAGGAATAACCGTCAGGATGCCGAACAGGATCAGCGAAATAAGGTACGGCAGCGCGGTGGCGATACCGTTCGCCCACTGGGCGCCGGGCGTAGTCGTAAGGTCGGGCATGATGTTGTAGAACGAGAACACCACACCGGACTCGCCAATGTACCCAGGAAGGTTGCGCAGCAGGGTGAACAGCGCAAGCAGGATGGGCATCTGAATAAGAAGAGGCAGACAACCACCCAGCGGGTTGAACTTGTTCTCCGAGTAGAACTTCTGCATCTCCTCGGCCTGACGCTGCGGATCATCGGCGTACTTCTGCTGGATCTCCATCAGCTTAGGCTGAAGCACCTGCATGCGCGCCGTCGATTTCGTCGACTTCAACAGAAGCGGCGTGAGAATCAGGCGCACGATGACGGTAAGGATGATGATCGAGAGACCCCAGTCAGAGGCGAACCCCTGAATGAACCTCAGGATCTGAAGAAGAATTTGAACGATCCAATCCCACATCTATGGTTTCCTCCGTTTAACCTAGCCCTAGGGCACCGGGTCGTAGCCGCCGCCGTGAAACGGATTGCATCGGATGATGCGACGAATCGCGAGCCAGCTACCTTTACCTACTCCGTATCGCTCGATTGCCTCGACCGCGTACTGCGAGCACGTGGGCGTATAGATGCAAGCGGCGGGCAACAAAGGGGAAATGACGCGCTGATAGACCTTGATGGGAGCAATGAGAAGCCGCCGGAACATGAATGCCCCTACCGGCCAACGCCGGCGCGTGCAGACAGCCGCATAAGCGCCGCGCAAAGATCCTGCGGGGCCGCGTCGCGGGTCGCTGCGGTGGCGAACAAGATCACATCATGCCCAGGTACGGGAAAGTCGCACGCGCGCGCCGTTTCGCGCAACACGCGCTTGGACCTATTTCTCAAGACAGCGTTTCCAAGACGCTTAGGTGCAGCGAAGGCGACCCGACCAGGATCGCCTTCGCTCACAGCATCACATATAACCATTCGCAACAAGGGATGGTTATAGCGCCGTCCCCGTGTATAGACACGCTCGAAATCCGACCGGGCTTTAATGGTCTTCATGCGCAAGCGCGTTGCAAGCTAGACGGTGAGGCGCTTGCGGCCCTTGGCACGACGGCGAGCGAGCACAGCGCGGCCGCCCTTGGTGGCCATACGGGCGCGGAAACCGTGGGTCTTGGCACGCTTGCGCTTATTAGGCTGGTACGTACGCTTCATGATTTCTATCCTCCTGCTTGTTTGAACAAACAAATAAGTCGCGTGAGCTTCAAGATTGTAGGGAAAACGGCACAAGAATGTCAACAAGCAGGTAGAACTTGTTTGCAAGTTACCACATGCCGTTCAAACCGCCTTGCGCCACCAAGAAGTGAGAATTATTCGTTTCAGAATATTTCAATGAGTTTTCGACAGGTTATCAAGCTGTGTGGATAACTTTTCACTTCGTTTCTTCAGTTTTCAACACGTTTTGAAAAGTTGTTGAAAGGTTCAGAAGCTTTCAATGAGGTACTATCTAAGGCCTAGACTTCAGATTCATCTCGAGCGGGCGTTTACTAGGATGGTTGCTCATGGCCGACGATTTCTACCCCTTTGTCGATTCAGGTGACCCCGCACCCGACAACAGGCACATCACGGGAATATCCGACGGCGAGCATACTGACATGGCGAACGCTGAACTTGGCGCCCACGCCGACCAAGCGAAAACACCCCAGGATGAGACCGCCGCAGCGGCCGCGCTATCCGGTGAGTCGACCGTGTTTGCCACACGCATCGCAATCTACGACGACATGCTTTCCACACCGCGCGTGATCGTAGTGCAGCCGAAAGACCCCCGCTCTTATCTTGAAGAAATCACTAACACTGTCTATCGCTGCATGAAAGAGCAGGGCGGGTCGCTCTCACTCATGGTCATCCGAGAGCTCGTGGAAAACTTCATCCACGCCCATTTCACCGAGCCGATCGTCTCCATCCTCGACGGCGGAAACACGATCAGATTCGCGGACCAGGGGCCAGGGATCAACGACAAGGAGCGCGCATTCGAATTCGGCGTGACCTCGGCAAACCGTTCGATGAAGCGCTATATACGCGGCACGGGTGCGGGCCTGCCCATGGTTCAGCAGTACCTCGAGAATGCAGGCGGCGCGGTTTCCATCGAAGACAATCTGGGCGCTGGAACCGTGGTGACGGTGAGTGTCGACCAAGCACGCGTGGCGGAAATCGAAGCGAACAGCGGGCGCGGGGCGGCCGTTCGAGGGACCCAGTTCACGTCGGCATCCCTCGGTCGGGGAATCCCCCAAGGCGGGTACGCGGGAGCTCCAAACCCCTACCAAGAGCAGTACCCCTACCAACCAGGAGCATTCGCGCAGGTGCCCGGCCAGGGCTTTGCGGCTGGAGCGGGCTCTATGCCGGCACAAGGGTATCCGCAGCAAGCGGGAGCCTGGCCGCAGCAGGCGCCGTACCCACAGCAGCCCGCTCAATATCAGCAGGCAACTCCCCAAGGAGCGCCCGCTCAACAGCAGACAGGATCATTCCAGCAGGCGGCCCCCTACACGCAGGCGGGTCTGTATCAGCAGGCGGGATTCCCGCATCAGTACGGTTATCCCGCCCAACCACCCTACGGCATGGGATGGGGCTTTTCGACAACACCCGAACCGGGTTTTCAACAATCTGGTCAAGAGTTTTCCACAATTCAACAGCATATGCCTCAAGCTGGGGAAACGCAGGCGCAGCAGGCGGCGGCCGGCACTGTTCAAAACCGCGGTGCAAACGAGCCCTTCCTCACGGAACGAGGCCTACAAGCTCTGGATTTCCTTGTTGCCAACGGACAATGCGGGCCCACCGAGCTCACGAACGCGTTCGGACACTCCGGTCCCACCTGGTCGCGCGAGCTTGCTACACTGAGCGGGTACGGTTTCGCAACTAAACATGGAAGAAAATACTTCCTCACCGAGCTGGGGGCGGCGTGGATCGCCGAACACGGGACTCAAAACTAGCCAGGGACCGCGAACCATAGGAAGCAAGGGGTAGCCCATGGATACCGAGGCGAAGATCATCCTCGATGACACCATCTCGTTCTGTGAACGCGACGAGCGCGACGGGCGCCTCATCAACATTCTTGGCCAGTGCGTTCCCGTCGAACTCACCGAAACGTCCCTCACCATCGAGGCCCCCACGCGTTTCGCCTACTCTTATCTCCTCAAGCAGCGCGCCATCATAGAGCGCTATCTTGAGGAGATAACCTTCGGCCCCCTCGCGCTGAACGTAACGGTTCCCGAGTCGATCACCTCAGGCCATCGCGGCGTCGCGGACCCAACCCCTCGCCGCGGCGAAACAGCCCCCGCCCCGGCAGTGGTTTCACGTGAAACATACGAGCAGGCGGAAGCCACCGCGCCGGCGGGCAGCGATGCCGGCGTGCGCGCCGGCGCCTCAGGCGATGCCGCCACGTTCACGGGCGCGCCCTCGCACGGCGACGAGGTCGTAACCTCGGAGGCACACGAAGCACATCGCCTTTCGCTCGGCACCCCCGCCGAAGGTGGGTCGGGGAAGGTTAAGGTCACGAACGTCCTCTCCCCCGATGCGTTCCGCCAGCTCACTTCAGCCGTCCATGCAAGCGAGCAGAAACCGGCCGAAGTTGCCAAGAAGAGGGAGGAACACACACCGGATTCCCCCGAACAAGAACAGCAGTCGGTGCACGTGCACTCGAAATTCACGTTCGAGAACTTCGTGTACGGCGATGAGAACAAGCACGCCTATCAGTCCGCCGTGCGCTTCGCCGCCATGGCCGACGAGCCCGGCACCTGCACGTCGCTCTTCATCTACGGTAAGAGCGGCCTCGGCAAGACGCACCTGCTGCTCGCGATCAAGAATTATCTCAACGAGCACAGCCCGCACCTGCGCGTGAAGTATGCGAACTCACAAACATATGTCGAGGACTACATCAGCGAGCTCGCCATCTCGAAGAACCGCGCGGGCATCATCCTGCGCGAATACCACGACGCCGACGTGCTCATCATCGACGACATCCAGAACATCATCGGCAAGACGCAGAGCATCGAGAACTTTTTCTCGCTCATGGACGAGTTCATCCGCAACAACAAGAAGATCGCCATCGCGTCGGACCGTGCGCCGAAGAACCTCGGCATGGATGAGCGCCTCACGAGCCGCTTCAACGCCGGCATGCTCTGCCTCGTATCGGAACCCGGCTTCGAGATGAAGTACATGATTCTGAAGCGGTACTACGAGAACACGGTGCTGCCAGACGCCGAGGCCGAAGCGGCGGCCGTGGCACTCGACGGCACGGGGTCGCTGCTCGACACCCTCCGTTCCGGCGGCGGGAAGCTCACCGACGAGCAACTCCGCCATATGGCAGAAGTCTCCGGCACCAACATTCGCGAACTTGAGAGCTTCTGCGAGCGCTGCGCGGGCGCATCGTACGAGTGCGAGCAGAGCGGCCGGGAACTCACCGGCGAGGAGATAGACCGGATCGCCAACGAGTACTTCGACACGGCGCACAAGAAGATCCACATCGATACCGTCCAGTCGGTGGTCGAGGAGTTCTACCATGTGAGCCACGAGGAGCTAATCGGCCCGCGGCGCATGGCGAACATCGCGTTCGCACGGCATGTGGCCATCTATCTTGCCATGGACATGTGTGAGATGACGACGCCCATGGTCGGCGCGGAATTCGGCGGAAGAAATCACTCCACCGTGCTCAGTTCCATCAAGGTGGTCGAGAAGAAGCTCAAGGAAGACCGAAGCCTCTGCGAAGATTTGCAGGCCATGAGGAACAAGATCATCCTCAAGTCGTAGCGCCGAAAGGGTTTGGAACCACACTGCGGCGAGGAGGGTCCGTCCACGGGTGCAACCACTGCCAACCGGGGAGTTGAAAACATGTTGAGAGGTGCTCGAAAGCCTGTTGAAAACACGGGGGCAGTGGTGGAGAATCAAAGAGGTGCCTCGGCGCTGTGGAAAACAAGGGTACTTGCCAACAGGTCGATGTTCAATAAAACAACGCGTCCGACCTGCCCGTATCCAAGCTTTCCACATCTTCAACGGTCTAATTGTAATAGTTGGTTTTAGATATATATCTATATATAAAAGAAAGGCGCGCCATGAAGTTCACCGTGAGTCAAGACTCCCTCGCCGATGCCCTCTCCGTCGTACTCAAGGGCGCGGGCGGCGCAACCACCCTACCCATTCTGAACGGCGTACTCATCAAAGCCTATGACGGCGTTCTGGAACTCCATACGACAAATACCGAGATCTCCATCAAGCATCGCATCACTGCGCGCGTGGATGAGCCGGGAGAGGCGGTCGTTCCCTGCAAGCTCTTCTCGAACATCACGAAGGCGCTGCCCGACGCTCCGGTGAGCTTCGAGGTCGTTGAGCGCCAGGCGGTCATCTCGTGCGCCAAGAGTTCGTTCCGCCTGAACATGCTCGACCCCCGCGACTTCCCCGAGTTCCCTGCCTATGCTATTGAGTCGTGCGTCGACCTGCCGGTGAGCGTGCTTTCCGAGATGGTGTCGCGCGTGTGGCGCGTGGCGTCGAAGGACCGCAGCCGCGGCGTTCTCACGGGCGTTCTGATGACCGTAGAGAACAACACGATCCGCCTGGTTGCGACGGACTCATACCGTCTGGCTGTATGCGATACCCAGGTGGAGACCTCGAACCTGGAGGGAAGCTTCGAGGCGATCGTGCCCTCCGAGTCTCTCAACGACGCTCTCTCCGTCATGGGCGATGCACCGACCATCATGGTGGGCGTAACGGATGCCCAGGTGGTCTTCGAGGCAGGGAATACGTGCTACGTGACGCGCCGCATGAAAGAGTCGTTCCCCAGCTATCGCATGCTCATCCCCTCGGCGTGCGCGATGACGGCGAAGCTCGATAACGCCTCCTTCGCCGCGGCGGTGAAGCGCGTCTCGGCAATCGGTTCGGGTAACCCCACGCTGCGTTTTGATATCGACACCGAGGCGGGCGTGCTCAAGCTCACGCTTATCTCGAGCGATCAGGGCTATGCGAGCGAGACGTTGGATATCGAGGCTGAAGGCAAGAGCGGCTGCACGGGCTTCTCGTGCCACTACATCGCAGACTTCTTCAATATGGCGGGCCATGACAAGGACCTCACCCTCGAGATTCAAGATTACGGGCGTCCCGCCGTATTCAAAACGTATGGCAAGGTCAATTACCTCTACCTCGCCATGCCGATTCGCTTGAGCGAATAGCGAAGACCCCGCAGCCGCTGTCATGTCCATATACGCGCGCACGCTCTCGGTTACCGAATACCGTAGCTTCCCCTCGTTCGAGCTCGATCTTGCCCGCGGCGTCACGGTGCTCGTGGGACACAACGCCGTGGGCAAGACCAACCTTGTCGAGGCGTTGCAGTTGCTTACGTCGGGGCGGTCGTTCAGGAAGCCGTCGCCCCGTGAGCTCGTCCGCGCGGGAGGCACGCGCTGCTCGATGAAGCTCACGCTCGAGGGCGAGGGCCGCGTGATCGATATGGGGTGCGTGGTTGAAGACGGCAAGCGGTCGTTCATGCGCAACGGCAAGCGGTGCCGCGCGGCTGGCGTTCGCGGCGTCGTTCCTTCGGTACTCTTCTGTCCCGACGACCTAGACCTGGTGAAGCGCGGCGCCCGATTGCGGCGCGAGGCGCTCGACGGCTTCGGTATCCAGCTCAACGAGAGCTACGCCCAGCTGGCCAGCACCTACGAGCGCACCGTCGAGCAGCGCAACTCCCTGCTCAAGGAGCCATTCTGCACGCGTGACCTTCTGGACGCCTGGAACGACTCCATCGCATCCACGGGCGCGGCGCTTACGGTGCACCGCCTCGCGCTGCTGAGCCGTATTCGCGAACGCCTCATCGATGTGTATGCCGGGCTCTCGGGTGGCGAGGCTGCGGACGTTTCATATGTTCCCTCGTGGGGCTCCTCCGACGCCATCATGCTGCCGGCCGCCGCCGATGCATCCTCGCGCGCCGACCGCATCGAGGCGGTGCGGGCGCGGATTGCGGCGGCCCTCGACGAGCGCGCCGGCGAGGAGCTGCGGCGCGGCATCACATTGGTGGGGCCCCATCGCGATGAGGTCGCGTTCACGATAGACGGTCGGGATGCCAGGACCTTCGCATCGCAGGGGCAGCAGCGAAGCCTCGTGCTCGCATGGAAGATCGCCGAGGTCGAGGTGACGCGCGAGATTCTCGGCAGGCCTCCTCTGCTTCTGCTCGACGATGTGATGAGCGAGCTCGACGAGACGCGCCGACAAGCGTTTCTGGGGCTCGTGGGCGGTGGCGTGCAGACGGTGATTACGACCACCAACCTCGGCTACTTCGATGATTCGGCGCTTGAGCGGGCGAAGGTGGTGAAGATCGGTGGGGGCAGCAAGTAGAACCGACGGCGGCTTCGAGCGCGAGCGGTCGACCGTTGCCGTCTCTTCGATCATGGGCCAGGTCCGGCAGGACATCGTCTCCCGTGCCACGCCCGAGCAGCTCGAGCGCATGCGCAAGGCAGAGGCGGCCCGCGGCGTCTACCGCGCGTGGAACGCGGTGTGCGGCGGCACGCGCGAAGGGGAGCACGTGACCGGCCTCAGGTATCTCTCCGATCAAAACAAGCTTCTCGTCTACCTCGACGATGCCGTGTGGACGCAAGAGATGACGATGCTCCGCGAGATCATCCGCGCGCGCATGGAGCGAGAGGGGGTGAGGCTCGATGGATTCGTCTTCCGCACCACGAAACCGGGGTTCAAGCGCCCCGGTGTCGAGCGCCCGCGCGGGGAGAAGAAGGCGGCGCCGAACCCGCCAAGCATCGCCCCTCTGAGCCCGGAGGAGGAGGGGGCCATCGACGCGGCGGTGGCCCCCATCGCCGACGACCGTTTGCGTAAATCGCTCAAAAAGGCCATGAAGGCGAGTATGGAGTGGAAAAAGGGTACCGACTTGAAAAACAAGGCGTAAATCCAATCTGGTGGCCTTGTAGAGGTACTCACACGCCGTAAAGACAGCGCGCGTATTCGGCTATCATAGATAGGCTAACTGAACTTTGCGATCTCACACGCAATCGATGTGGTCGAAAGGGAGAATACGTGGCAAAAAAGGAACAGTACGACGGTAGCGAGATTAAGATTCTCGAAGGTCTCGAAGCCGTTCGCAAGCGCCCCGGCATGTACATCGGTTCAACGAGTGCCAGCGGCCTGCACCATCTCGTATGGGAGATCGTCGACAACTCGGTCGACGAGGCCATGGCGGGCTTCTGCACCAAGATTGAGGTGACGGTGCATGCCGATAACTCCGTTACCGTTGTGGACAACGGCCGCGGCATCCCCGTGGACAAGCACCCCGTGAAGAAGATCCCCACGCTGGAGGTCGTCATGACGATCCTCCACGCGGGCGGTAAGTTCGACAACTCCGCCTATAAGGTTTCGGGCGGCCTCCACGGCGTGGGCGTCTCGGTGGTAAACGCCCTCTCCAAGAAGATGGTCGTGCAGGTCAAGCGCGGCGGCAAGATCTACGAGATGCAGTTCAGCCGCGGCAAGACCACGATGAAGATGAAGGAAGTGGGAACCGCTAAGAGCACCGGTACCACGACGACGTTCTGGCCGGATGACGAGATCTTCGAGACCACGGTCTTCGACTACGAGACGCTGCGCAACCGCCTCCAGGAGACGGCGTTTCTGAACAAGAACTTGAAGATCGTGCTCAAGGACGAGCGCGAGCTCATGCCGCGCGTGGATGAGTTCTGCTACGAGGGCGGTATCGTCGACTTCGTGAAGTTCCTGAACGAAGGACGCGAGATCCCCGACGGACTCAAGCGCCCCATCTACCTGACGGGCAAGAGCGAGCCGGACGCTCCGGTTGACCGCACCGGCGAGGTCGAGGTCGCCCTGCAGTGGAACACCTCGTATTCCGAGACGGTCATGAGCTTTGCGAACGACATCTACACCCCCGAGGGCGGCATGCACCTTGAGGGCTTCCGCACCGCGCTCACCCGCGTGATCAACGATTACGCGAAGAAGCAGAACATGCTGAAGAAGGATACCGACAAACTTACCGGCGATGACGTGCGCGAAGGCCTTGCCGCGGTCATTTCCGTCAAGCTTGCGGACCCGCAGTTCGAGGGCCAGACCAAGGCCAAGCTCGGCAGCTCGTTCATGCGCGCGCTCGTGCTCAAGGTGGTGACCGACGGCCTTACCGACTACCTTGAGGAGCACCCCAAGGCTGCCCGCGAGATCGTGAAGAAGGCACAGCAGGCATCGAAGGCGCGCAACGCCGCCCGTAAGGCCCGCGAGGCCACGCGCCGCAAGAGCCTGCTCGAAAGCGCCTCGCTTCCCGGTAAGCTCGCGGACTGCTCGGTGCGCGATGCCGAGATGACCGAGCTCTTCATCGTAGAGGGCGACTCCGCAGGCGGGTCCGCGAAGGACGGCCGCCGCCGTGATATCCAGGCAATCCTGCCGCTGCGCGGCAAGATCTTGAACGTTGAGCGCGTGGGCGACCACCGTGCGTTCTCGAGCGATACCATCCAGTCGCTCATCACGGCGATCGGCACCGGCGTGACCACGAGCTTGGGCGATGGCGGCGACTTCGACATCACGAAGGCGCGCTACCACAAGATCATCATCATGACCGATGCCGACGTGGACGGCGCCCATATCCGCATTCTTTTGCTTACGTTCTTCTACAAGTACATGCGCCCGCTCATCGATGCCGGATACGTCTACGTGGCGTGCCCGCCCATCTTTGGCGTGAAGGTGCGCAACAAGATCCACTACGTGTATCCCAACGGCCGTCAGCCGGAGGAAGAAATCCTGCGCGACACCATCAAGAGTCTGGGCCTCAACCCCGACGATGATGGCGACGACGCGAGCGGCAAGGTCACCAAGAAGCGCCGCGGCTACACCGTTCAGCGCTACAAGGGTTTGGGTGAGATGGATCCCAAGCAGCTCGCCTCGACGACCATGGACCCCAAGACGCGCATCTTGCAGCGGGTTACCATCGACGACGCCGTGGCTGCCGACCGCGCTGTGCGCGAGCTCATGGGCAACCAGGTTGAGTTCCGCCGGGAGTACATCGAGAAGCACGCGCACGACGCCCGCTTCCTCGACGCCTAATGCTCGCTTCCTCAGGCACCGCACCTTGGGGTTCACTCGTCGGTCGGCGCCCCTAGGCGTCCTCCCTCCTCGTTCGCCCCAATTTGCGGCACCTGAGAAACCGAGCAGACCTGAATGCTTCATTCTGGGACGGGTCCATTTTGAGTCATCGATTGATGTCAGGCAGCATGGCCTGACGGATGAGCCCGTCCCTATAGTCAGACTGGACGACCACGACGAAACCAGGAGGTAGTACGTGGCAGACGATATGAACAACACGCCGGAGACGCCGGAATCTGAGGGGTTGCCCGAGGATCTGAGGCGCCTGCTCGCCCGCGCCGAAAGCGACGACGAGGGCACCGACGTCTACGTCGAAGACGAGGGCGACGAGGAAGAAGAGGACGAGGGCGAGCTCGAGGAGAGCTTTGGCGACATCGACCGCGGTGAAGACGCTGGCGAAGACATCAACGGCGGCTCGCTGCAGATCAGCGAGTTCGGCCACGAGATGCGCCAGAGCTTCATCGAATACTCGATGTCGGTCATCACCGCCCGCGCCCTGCCCGACGTGCGCGACGGTCTGAAGCCCGTTCACCGCCGCATCCTCTACGCCATGAACGAGAGCGGCATCTACCCCAACCGTCCGCACAAGAAGTCGGCCTGGACGGTCGGCGAGGTTATTGGTAAGTACCATCCGCACGGCGATTCTGCGGTCTACGACACGATGGTCCGCCTTGCGCAATGGTTCTCCATGCGCACCCCGCTGATCGACGGCCACGGCAACTTCGGCAACATCGACGGCGACTCCGCCGCAGCCATGCGTTATACCGAGAGCCGCCTGGCTCGTCCTGCCATGGAGCTCCTCCGTGACCTCCAGAAGGACACCGTTGATTGGCAGCCCAACTACGACGAATCGCTCGCCGAGCCCCAGGTGCTCCCCGCGCGCTTCCCCAACCTGCTCGTTAACGGCTCCTCGGGCATCGCGGTCGGCATGGCAACGAACATCCCGCCGCACAACCTCGGCGAGGCGATCGAGGCGACCTGCTACTACATCGACCATCCCGACGCGACGGTCGACGAACTCATGCAGGTCATGCCCGGTCCCGACTTCCCTACGGGTGCGGTCATCATGGGGTCCGACGGAATTCGCCAGGCTTACGAGACCGGGCGCGGCTCCATCACCGTGCGCGCGAAGGCGCATGTGGAGTCCACCAAGACCGGCCGTAACCGCCTCGTGTTCACCGAGATTCCCTACCAGGTGAACAAGGGCACGCTGCAGGAGAAGATCGCTCAGCTCGTGAACGAGAAGCGCATCGAGGGCATCTCCGACATGCGCGATGAATCCACGAGCAAGGGTATTCGCCTCGTCATCGAGCTCAAGAAGGGCGTCATCCCGCAGGTCGTGCTCAACAACCTGTACAAGTTCACCTCGCTGCAGACCACCTTCGGCGTAAACAACCTCGCCCTCGTGGACGGCGTTCCCAAGTGCCTCTCGCTCCCCGAGATCCTGCGCTGCTACATCGACCATCAGGTAGACGTGGTGACCCGCCGCACGCGCTATGACCTCAAGAAGGCCCAGGCCCGCGCGCACATCCTCGAGGGTTATCTCCTCGCGCTCGATCACATCGACGAGGTCATCCAGATCATCCGCTCCTCGCAAACCGATGCCGAGGCCAGCGCGCGCCTCATCGATCGCTTTGGGTTCACGCAGGAACAGACGAACGCCATCCTGGAGATGAAGCTCCGCCGCCTGACCGGCCTCGAGCGCGATAAGATCGAGGAAGAGCTCGCGGGGCTCCGCCGCGCCATCGCCTATTACGAGGACCTTCTGGCGCATGAGGAGAAGATCCTCGGCGTCATCAAGGAAGAGATGCGCGAGATCGAGAAGAAGTACGCCGACAAGCGCCGCACCGAGATCGCCGCGGCCGAGAAGGACCTCGATGTTGAGGACCTCATCGCCGACGAGGACATGGTCGTGACCATCACGCACACCGGGTATGTGAAGCGCATCCCGGTTGCCACCTACCGCTCCCAGAAGCGCGGCGGCAAGGGCGTTTCAGGCGTGAACCTCAAAGAGGACGACGTCATCGCCGAGATGTTCATCGCGAGCACGCACGAGTACGTGCTGTTCTTCTCGAATCGAGGCAAGGTGTACCGTCTTAAGGTGCATGAGCTGCCCATCGGCACGCGCCAAGCCCGCGGAACCGCGATCGTGAACCTCCTGCCCTTCGAGGAAGGCGAGAAGATCGCGAGCGTGATCAGCTGCCGCGAGTTCCCCGAGAACGAATTCCTGCTCTTCGCCACCAAGCAGGGCATGGTCAAGAAGACTGTGATGAGCGCTTACAACCGTAGCCGCCGCGACGGCATCATCGCCATCAACCTGAAGGCTGGCGACGACCTGCTCGACGTGCGCCGTGTGCGCGAGGGCGACAAGATCATCATGGCCACGACCGCCGGCAAGGCCATCATGTTCGAGGAGGAGCAGGTGCGCGCCACCGGTCGCGACACCTCGGGCGTGCGCGGCATCACCATGAAGGATGGCGCCGAGGTGCTTGGCATGGAGATTACCAACGGCAGGGGCGATCTTTTCGTGATCACTGAGCGCGGCTTCGGCAAGCGCACGCCGGTTGCCGACTATCCGTGCCAGAACCGCGGCGGTCAGGGCGTGTATACCATCCAGATGACGGCGCGCAAGGGGAACCTCGCTGCCATGAAGACGGTGGGCCCGCAGCACGAGCTCTTCATCATCACCGAGGGCGCTACGGTCATTCGCGTCAAGACGAGCGAGATCTCGCAGACCGGCCGCGCGACCCAGGGCGTGAAGATGATGTCGGTGGCAGACGGCGACCGCGTGACCGCCGTGGCCCGCATGACGAGCGCCAAGAAGAAGCCCAAGGCGACGGGCGTGGCCGAGGGCCAGATGTCGCTCGACCTGGGGGCAATCGATGGCGGCGATGAGCGGGTCGACATCGGTGCGGCGGACGAGGCGCTCGAGGATCTGATGGACGAGTAGCCGCCTCAACGCAAGCGAGTTGCTGCCTTATCGCATCGATTATCTCGTGAAAAAAACGGCCGGGAGCGAGCGCGCCCCCGGCCGTTTGTTTATTCATGCATGAAGCCCCAACGTTCGTTCCACTTTTGGGAGCTTCTTTTTGGGAGAGGGTCCTAGACGGCCGCGCTTGGCGTTTCAAGATGAGCGTATCCTGCGGTTTTACTTCATGGGATGCGTCGTGCGCACGGCATCGCAGAATAGATGTTCCCAAAACTGGAACGAACGCGCGCAGCCGCCTCGATGCGCTGCATGCAACCTAGAAGTCATCCGGTGAGAGCGTCTGCACGAACTGGTCGAACTGCTTGAACTCATCCTCGCCGCTTTGCTGGGCCGTGCGATACGAGATGGTGCCGGCGCGGTTCATGACATCGTCCTCAACGAAGACGGGCGCGTTCGAACGCACAGCGAGAGCGAGCGCATCGCTGGGCCGCGCGTCGATGGTGAGCTCTTCAATCTGTTCGTCTGCACCTTCGCGCACGAGCACGAGCCGGGCGAAGAAGACGGGCACATCAACGCGGTTGATTTCAACCCGCTCAAGCTTCACGTTGAGCTGACGAAGCGTCTCGATGAACAGGTCGTGCGTGATGGGGCGACCGTTGTTTTGGGAGTTGTCGATTCCGCGGCTGATCGCTGCCGCCTCGACGGAACCCGTCTGTATGGAAAGCGAGCGCGACGGTGCGTTGGCGCTCTCGCCGTTTCCGCGCTCACGCAGAACGATGACCGATGGAACCGGGCCGGAGGCCATGATGATGGTCTCGATGTCTACGCGAATCATTATGGCACCTCCTTGCTGCCGATTGCAGGCGGGCGTCTCTGTGCGCCTGCGTTGTTCGGGGCATCCGGGTTGGCAGTGGTGTTAGGAATCTGCCAACGGTGCACCCGTATTCGCTTGGGATACCTACCCAAAACTGGATAGTAATAGTACCTAAAACGTCTCGTATGTACAGAACCGCATCGGGATGCGCGCCGTTATTTCATCTATCGGGCTATACTGGCTACGAAGCATTTGGCCGCTAGGCCGCGTTAACGGATATTGAGGAGAAAACATGGCAGATCAGGAGAAGGCGCCGCTTGTCGGCATCATCATGGGGTCGAAGTCGGACCTTCCTACCATGGAGGGGTGCACGAAGGAGCTCGAGGAGCTTGGCGTTCCGTACGAGCTGGTAATCGCGAGCGCGCACCGCAACCCCGATAAGGTGCATGAGTGGGCTGGAACTGCCCATGAGCGCGGGCTCAAGGTCATCATCGCTGCTGCGGGCAAAGCCGCGCACCTGGGCGGGGTGGTTGCCGCCTTCACGCCGCTGCCCGTGATTGGCGTCCCCATGAAGACAAGCGACCTCGGCGGTCTCGATTCGCTCCTCTCCATGGTGCAGATGCCTTCTGGTGTGCCGGTTGCGTGCGTTGCCATCAACGGCGCGAAGAACGCTGCCATCTACGCTACGCAGATTCTCGGTGCCACCATGCCTGAGTACCGCGATGTCATTTCCAAGATGAAGCAGGAGATGGCCGAGGCGTAGCGCTTCGACGCCGCCGCGGCGCGAACCTCGCCCGGCAACGTTTCTTCTACATAGCAAACGAGTATGGCTGTGCACCCAAAGCGCCGCCCGTGCTTCCCGCGGTGGCGCTTTGGGTGGAAATAGCTCATCTCGTCGTGGCCGCGCTCCCTGCCGCGCCCGTGTCGGACTCGGGCGTCATGGCATCTGCAAAGGCAGTGTCGTCCACACGGCTCGTATCCTCGGGATGGATGGTCATGCTCTGGAAGCGATTGGCCATGTAGGCATTATCGAAGTGCCCTGCATAAAACTCTTCCACGGGTGTGCTGGCAGATGTGCCCGAGACACGTTCGAACCAGCAGTCGAGAGCCTGAAGCGTCATGACGGCGTTGACGAGCATGAGCACCGCGCACACGGTGGTGAGTGAGTAGCGCAGCTTCCATGGAGTCATGTTGATGAGCTTCAGGAGCCATGGCAGGCAGAGCTTAATCCACGCGAAGCCAAGCGCGCCCCACATGCACATGAACGGGGTGCTGGTGCGCCCCTGAAATACGATGGCGATGGGGTCGGGGATGCCGAAGAGCGTCATTCCGGTGTAGTCCCAGGCAACGGCGCCGAAGGCCGTCTGCATAAACCAGCTTACAAACGCCTCGAACACGCCGCCGATGATGGCGGACACGATGAAGATGATGATGGGGTTTGCCTTGTAGAAGCGGTTGAGCGCAATGGTGAGCAACACGGCCCCGCAGCCATATATGGGTGAGAAGGGTCCGAAGAGGAGCCCCGCTCGGTCTTGATATACGCCGGGATCAACCACAACCATGTGATAGATGACCTCGATGATGAGTCCGAGGACGCAGCACACCATGAAGACCCAGAACAAATCGAAGAAGTTGAGCTGAATGTAGCCCTTGCCTTCTAGGTCGCGCCCGAGCATGCCCTCTTTGGCTGCTTCTTGATCTGTAAGGTCGCGCAGACGGCGCTGGAGCATGCGCTCTTCTCGAAGTGACGGGTCAATCGTGATGGAGAGTGCGAGCAGGATGAAGAACTGGATGATGCCCGAGATGAGATTGGTTCCAATGCCGGACAGCATCACGTTGAAGAGCAGCTGTACGAAGGTGGTTGCAAGCAGCAGATACGACCAGCGCCCGGCGTGACGGCGGCGATTCTTGAGGAGGGAACGGCCGAACACGATGAGGCCCACCGAGTTGACAACCTTGACCACGATGCTCAGCGCGACGATGATGACGGGAAGCGTTGGGTCCGTGCCGATTGAAATTGCCTCGGGGTTGGCGCCGAGGGCCCAGGCGATCATGCCAAGGAAGATGGCGACTACGGGAAGGGTGACGATGCCGTCGATCATGCAGAGCAGTCCGTAGACTTTGATAACGAACGGGACTTTTTTCTGCTGATCGGGCGTGGGGGTGTTGGGGTTGAGGTCGTTGCCGGGAAGGCCGTAGTCGGGCAGCTTGGATGCGCGCCCGGTCGCCTGCGATGAATTCATGGTTCTCCTCATGTGAAGTGGGGTGTAGAAAAGAGGAAATCGAAATGGCCCTAATGGGGCAATGATACCTTGAACAGGCTTGGCATGCACGGATACCTGCGATGTTTCGCTGTATCGTGATTAAACCGACGGTTGAAGGTGTTCTGCGTGGTGTGCTCAGATAGAAAAAACCTCCATTGCTGGAGGCCTGTACGTTTCTGGAGCGGGCAACGGGACTCGCGTATTCGCTTCGCGAATCCGCAGCTTCGGGCGCCTTGCACCCTCGCACGCTCGCTGGGAAATGCTCATGCATTTCCTCAGTCTCGCGACCTCTCGGTTCGAGTCCGTGTAGCATGCCCAAACAAAGAAGGGCCCCATTGCTGGGACCCCTTTCATTCATGGAGCGGGCAACGGGACTCGAACCCGCGAGTGTCAGCTTGGGAAGCTGATGCCTTACCACTTGGCGATGCCCGCGTATGTCTGCCGCGAACGGCGTACGGAGTAGTATAACCCGCGTCAATTACGCGAGCAAGAACGCTATCAGCGACTCTCCCCAATCAGCATGAAATCCGCTCGTATTCGCTTTGGAAAAATGAAAACCGTGCTCGCGATCCCAGCTCTCATTCTGGCGGGACGCCAACAAGCCGAGGCTGATAGTTTGGCCGGGTGCCGGCAGCGCGCGGTTTCCTTGTCTCTTTTCGGGGAGTGGTGTCCCTCGCCTGGGGCTAAGACAAATACTCAAAGATTGTATGAGAGAACAGGCCGAGCGCCTCCGTTCCGGGCGATGCTGATTGGTGCCAGCATGAGGTTACACGCGCCCGAGCTCGAGGTTGTCAACTTTGCGACGTATCGGGCGACGGTCGCACCGGCAGAGCCCCTAACTGCCCCGCTTGGGCTTTCGTTCGAGCACGAGCCCCAGGGCATGTGGGATATGGAGCGCTATGTGAGCCTGCTCATGGGCGAGGTCCCGCGTCTGACCGACGACGCCGCGGGCTACGGCCCGCATGGTGCCGGCTACATCGCACATGTCGACATTCCCGAGGAAGTGCAGATGGCATTCACCCTGCTCAAAGAGCAGTTTCCCCATCTCATCCGCGAGGCAAATCCTGCGTTTGCGTCGTAGCACGAATTAATATCAACTTATACTAACTGGCGCTGCCTTGCGCACATGGAGAATGGGGACGCCTGCGGGATAGCGGACATGTTGCACGGGATTTGTGGTCCGTAACCCGCTTTTCCACTCCCGGAAAAGGGCTTGCCTAACAAAACTTTCGGTTTTACACGGTTATATCACAGCATGCCGAGTAGGCGGAACTATTGCGCGCTTGCTAACTGCGGTTTTGTTGCGCGAACAATCTCGGCTACTCGGTGCATCGCGATATAACCGTGTAAAACCGAAAGTTTTGATCTCCGAGGCTCGTGAGTGCCCCGTCCTGCGCAAAATCGTGCCCGTCATTTGAACTGAGGCGCCCTGCGCGCCGTCCCACCGCGCGAACCCGTACAATAGGTGTATCTGGCTGCAGCGCATCGCTGCGGCATAACCTGCCAGCAGCCCAATCGAAGGAGCTCGCATGATCGACCGCTATACCCGCCCGGAGATGGGCCACATCTTCTCGCTCGAGAACAAGTACGCCATCTGGCAGGAGATCGAGGTGCTCGCCTGCGAGGCACACGCCGAGATGGGCAAGATCGGCATCACCAAGGAGGAGGCCGCTTATATCCGCGAGCACGCCTCCTTCAACAAGGAGGAGGTCGACGCCATCGAGGCCGTCACCAACCACGACGTCATCGCCTTCCTCACCAACATGGGCGAGTACATCGACAAGGACATCCCCGAGGGCGAGCCCAAGCCCAGCCGCTGGGTGCACTACGGCATGACCAGCTCCGACCTGGGTGACACCGCGCTCTGCTACCAGCTCGTCCAGGCGACCGACATCCTCATCGACGACTGTCGTAAGCTCGGCGAGATTTGCAAGCGCCGCGCCTTCGAGGAGCGCGACACCCTTTGCGTGGGCCGCACCCACGGCATCCACGCTGAGCCCATGACCTTCGGCATGAAGTTCGGCAGCTGGGCTTGGGAGCTGCGTCGCGACCTGGACCGCCTTATCGACGCCCGCGCGAACGTGGCCTTCGGCGCCATTTCCGGCGCGGTTGGCACCTACAGCTCCATCGACCCCTTCGTGGAGGAGTACGTCTGCGAGCACCTGGGCCTCGTGCACGACCCGCTGTCCACGCAGGTCATCAGCCGCGACCACCACGCCTACCTGGCGGGTGTCCTCGCCACCACTGCAGCTACCTGCGAGCGCATCGCCACGGAGATCCGCAACCTCCAGAAGACCGACACCCTCGAGGCCGAGGAGCCGTTCAAGAAGGGGCAGAAGGGCAGTTCTGCCATGCCGCACAAGCGTAACCCCATCACGCTTGAGAAGGTTTGCGGCCTCTCGCGCGTGGTGAAGGCTAACGCGCAGGTGGCCTTCGATAACGTGGCGCTCTGGCACGAGCGCGATATCAGCCACAGCTCCGCCGAGCGCGTGGCGCAGGCCGACAGCTTCATCGCGCTGGACCACATGTTCCAGTGCCTCATCCGCATCGTGGACGGCCTCATCCTGTACCCTGAGCAGATGAAGGCCAACCTCTACAAGACCCGCGGCCTCATCTTCTCCTCGAAGGTGCTGTTGGCGCTCGTGGACACCGGTATCACGCGCGAGGAGGCCTACGCCATCGTGCAGGAGAACGCCATGGCTACGTGGCGCGAGGTGCAGCAGTGCCAGGCCGGCACCACCTTCCGCGAGAAGCTCGAGGCCGACCCGCGCTGCACGGTGCCGTCCGAGAAGCTGGATGAGATCTTCGACCCGTGGGACTTCCTCACGCGCATTGACCGCGTCTTCGACCGGCTTGAGGAGCTTGACTTCAGCGCATAGTGCCAAATGCCCCATTCCGGGGGCTTTCGCGCTTTCGTGGGGTACTTTGTGCAATTCTTTGTGCAATTTCGACCCGGTTGTTATGGATGAGGCTGGGTAGGCGAGCGCTATACCAAGACGTTTGCGCAGGTAGTGCGGGTACGGATCTCTTAGATACCTGCGTCCCTCGTAAAATACCGGGTCGAAATTGATGATATGGTGCAACGGCATCCCCAAGATTTATCTAATGCATCGCGGGGATAATCGATGCGGGGAATTCTATGCTGCCGGCGAGTACGGCTGCTATGAGATAGAAAGAGGGTCGCATGGTCGCGATTGACTTCACGCCGCGGGGCGTGTGCTCCAAGAACATTCACGTAGAGCTCGACGATGCGGGCGAGACGATCGAGCGGATCGAGTTCACCGGAGGTTGCAACGGAAACCTCAAGGCAATCTCGAAGCTCGTGGCAGGCCAGTCGGTCGAGCACGTGACGCAGATTCTTCGCGGCAACACGTGCGGTCCGCGTAAGACCTCGTGTGCCGACCAGCTTTGCTGCGCCCTCGATGCGGCCCAGGCCGAGGCTCGTGCGTAATCGCAGCAAAACAGGACGACGAGCTGGAGAGTTGCATGTTCCGTACGTTGGACAACTTGTTTGATCGGGCGCGGGGCGCACGCGGCCGCAGTGGCGCGGGGGAAGGCCGCCCGCAGGGAGGGGTTACTCGCCGACGCTTTGTGCAGGGAACCGTTGCTGCTGCGGGAGCGGGCATGGCGGCTATCGCGCTTTCCTCTTGTTCATCGGGCGGAGATTCCCAGCAAGAAGACGGGGAACCGCAGGTCGTAACCGATAGCTCGCAGATTGTCGCGGTGCTGGATGGCGACTACGAAAACGTAAGCAACAGCTTGAGCGCATCGTCGACGTGGTCTCTCCCCTTGGGAACAATGCTTTTCCATAACGGCGGCAATACCTGGGCCGCGGCGATGCTCACGCCGGAGTCGGCGACGAGTGTCAATACGGTTGGCGTGCTCAGCCTGTCGAGCGGCAACCTGACCACATTGTTAGATGTTGCGAGCTTGGGAGCGTCTTACAGCTTCTTCGACGTGCGCTGCTCGGATCACGTGTACGCGTGGATCGAGATAAACTACACCGATGGCTCGTGGGTTCTGCTTGGTCAGGGCCTTTCCAACGGCGCGCTCTACGGCAGCCCTGTTCAGCTGGACTCAGGCGACAGCGATTGGGAGCCGCCGCGCTTTACCGTGTGGAATTCAAGCGTCATCTGGCAGAAGATGCCGCTTGCAAGCGGTAATCGAACAACGGAGTACTCGCACTGCTATATCTGGACCGTGGGGTCGAGCGAGGGTCAGGAGATTTACGAATCGCACGGCCGTTTCGCCACGACTCCCCGCGTCTCGGGGTCGGTGCTCACCATTGCGCCGCGCGTGCGCGAGGGAAGCGGCGTGTACTACGGCATGACCGCGGTAGACATCACGTCGAGTTCGTATGACCAGATCGATCAGCTCGTTTTGCCCCGGACGGTATCGCCGTTCGATGCGACCTACATGAACGACCAGTTCGTCTTCTCGATTGAGGCGAGCTACTCGGGGGTGGGGAGCTTGGGAAACATGGGGACGTTCATAGGAAAAGAGGGCGGTCCCTATCTCTACCTGCGCCGCGAACCTTCGGCTCAGGTTGCGGGCAACGGGTCTCGATATCTGGTGAAATCCCAGGCATCGCACTTCGTGATCGATACCGAGGCGCAGAGCTATGCGGTTTTGACCTCGCCTGATCGTTCGATTGATTACGGCGATTTTCCAGCGACGGAGGGAGCGAGCTCCCAGTTCCTAACCTTCGCCACGGTGCGCGACAACACCGGTGTGCCGGCGAGCGTTACCGCCCGCGTGTTTTCAATCTAGTCGAATGTGACAATCCGTTTCGGCGCGTTGCGTCGAGGCGGGCTCAGTAGCGAGGCACGCTCTGCATCGAGGTGGGCTCCGCATCTCGCTCCGGTGTTGTCGGGCGGCTTTCGGACATTCATCTCGTTTTCGGGCGACATTTGGACGCATTCAGCGCCTTGAGGGGGCTCGGACAAAAAGTTGGACACCCATAGGTGTCCGGATTGGAGTCCGAGTG
>ENA-ORUM01000050-ORUM01000050.1-human-gut-metagenome-genome-assembly--contig:-NODE-50-length-172616-cov-4.962813_pt1 | contig 172616 bp, 147 predicted proteins | sample MGYA00242083_ERZ509217 | MGnify/ENA primary metagenome ERZ509217 (study PRJEB26280, sample SAMEA2338831) | human gut metagenome | biome: human gut; feature: human-associated habitat; material: faeces...
GTACCGGACGCCGGGTTGCTGGCAGGGGTACTGCTGGAGGTGCCGCCGCAGGCGACCATTGCAAAAGTCATAACGAGCGCAAGAGTAATTGCAAGGAACTTTTTCATGGTGCTATTCTCCTTTTAAAATTATTTATTGCGGAACCGCAATAATGGCTGGTTCAAAAGGGTTTCCACCCGTTTCCTATTTTCTGCAATCGTTTGCATAATTTAAAATTAAAAAAATCCAAGCAGTATGCGCAAACACAATGGCAAAACTCACTTAAATTCTGAGCATATTTTATACTTGATTTTTCACATGTGTCAATACTCTTCTGTTTTTTTCGGGAATTCGACCAAAATCAAGTATAAAAAGGTTTGCATATCGCCAAATAATATTTCAAATGGTTACAAAATTATCAAACAACATGTGGTTATTGTATTTGCTTACGTCTATTTACATTTGTACTATTCGCTTTCAAGGAAAGAAAATATCGCCCGCACAACGAGTGATAAACAATTTAACATTTAAATATAAAACACTACAAATAAGATACATATACCGTATTAATTAAAGTTAAATACATGTTGAAATATCAGGGTTATCGGATAAGACCAAAAATTCACAATGGAACGACTCCATATTGCAATGTTTAATTCTGATAATCAGATGTATAATATATATAATCTAAAGTATTAAAACATATTGATTCTCTTTTTGATTATCGATATGTATCAATATTTCATTGGCTATTACAATTGTAAAAAGCTATTTGTGATTTTTGTCGTATATTTTTGTAATCTGCATGCGGAGGATTCGAGCAAATTTATTTAACTTTGTAAAAAACCGAAAAATGCGCGAAAGGCTGTCGAAATTCATCGAAATGGAAAGGCTGACTTCTTCCAGACTGGCGGAAATTCTGGGTGTTCAGCCGTCGAATATTTCCCATATTCTCGGAGGCAGAAACAAACCCAGTTTCGAATTCATCGAAAAGCTATTGCTGCGTTTTCCGAAACTCAACCCGGATTGGATTATTCTCGGCAAAGGACCGGTTTATCGTCCCGAGATACCTTCTGCCGTTCGGTCGACAGAAATTCCTGAACCGGAAACCGATCTGAATCTTTTCTCGGATACTACGACCGCGATCCGTTCGCAACAACATGACGCTCCAGAAAAATTCCTCCCGGCCTCCGATGTCCAAGATTCGGCAAAGGAAAATTACACGGCCTCGGAACCATCCGTTCATGCGGATATCGATGAAGTTCCGGAATCGGAAATAGATCGAATCATCCTTCTCATGAAGGATAAAAGCTGCATATGCTATCGTCCGAAATGATTCGTATGAATTTAACATAATAGCAAGAGGCGTTGTCGATTTTACGGAAGGAATCCAAGAACAGAATTGCTAAAAGTCATGTCTCCGCAAAGAAAATACCTTTTCTCTACGACCGTCGTTCAGTGCTTTCATTAAGAAAGCTTCAAGACTAAAAAAAATCACAGAAACAGGCAAATTAAAATTCATACAATAGTCTTATTTACAGTGTATTATAATTTGAATTCTGCAAGTTTACACATGAATCATAATTAGTATTATGTTAAATCAATAGTGCTTTTCGCTTCTCCTATAACAAGCAACTGCCTGCAAACATTCTCAACCAAAACAGAATTTCAGATCGAAGTCTACACTACTATCTCAAATCATGATAATAACGCTCACACTCCGACGCACTGCAACAATAGAAACCTTGAGTCGAACGATATTTCAGTTCAGACTGCTCCGAGGAGACGCAGCTCATACCCAACATCGATGCGTTCGGCTTGCGGCATTGAGCGAACTGATATAGATCGTTTCCCGTTCGATTCGCGGGCAAGAATGGACAAGGCCGACACAAACGGGTATAACGACTCGCCTCATACGCTGCGCTGCAAACGGTCGTTACAGGGATTTACGACGGAGCCGATACCTTGCCCTGTCGAAGAAACGCCGGACGAATTTCCAATAAAAGCACGTAGCTCGTCCTACGGAGCAGCGAAACCCTATTACCCTATTCGAAATGCCGATCGTTGTCGCCGAACACGATCTCATCCGCCGAACAGGGCGAACATCACGAATATTCGGCCCGTTCTCCCGGCTCCCATTTTCCGCCGCACCCGACAGCCCCCATGTGCCGCCGCAGTTCTCGAATCCGAAAACCGACACGACCCGATTTCGCAACACGAACATTCCCTCGATTCAGTGAGGGCCCGACCAGACAAGCGAGTCTTAGGAGCATTATTGGCTGTATTTACCGGTCATCATACCATGCACGGGGGAGATACGGGAGTCCCCGAAAGCCGATTTATCCTATCCCATTTTTTATCGGACGACAGCCCAAAACAAACATATGTCGCCCGCATCGCGCGGTTTCCGACGAGCACCCAGCAAACAAGAAGGACGCCCGACGGACGTCCTTCTTACTTACTCTCGCGAGACCGTTACCCGATCCCGGACTATCGAAATGCCTCGCTTATGTCAAGCTGAAGCGCTGATAACATAACTTTCATATCGAGAATAACCGGTTACCCTCGATCTACAATTCGGAAAGAATCCGCTTTTTCAAGGTATTCATATCCGCATCGGTCACATACACTTTGCCCCGGACATGGTAACGCTTTTTCGTAGGAGCATCGACAGGCTTCAAAATCAGTCCCATGCTCTCTCCCCTATGGAAAGCTCCTTCGGCATTGAGGAAAACCAAGGCCAAAGCATGCTTTCCGTCGGACGAACGGACCGCCACAGCCCTTACGGAACCGGCCAAGCTATCCTCCACTTCGGCCCATTCTCCGTCGACCAAAGCCTCCGGACGAGCACCTTCGAACGCCGTTCCGCTCAAGTCGATCGTATACTCCGGCGAAGAATGGCGGTAATCCGGCTCGTAATTCTGCCACCAATATTCCAGATCGATGTCGTCTTCGTTGGGGCTCAGGCGGCCGCCTCTCTCCCACTCTGCAAATTGCTGTTTGAACCACAGCGAGTTGCCTTCGCTGAGACTCCATTTCGGCGTGAAACGCTCGTCTCCGACAGCATACATCGTAGGTTGCGGGATCGTCAGTACGACATCTCCTGCGGGCGTCGCGATCTGCACGGCGCTTCCGACGGGAGCACCCTCATACTCGATCTGGCTCAACTCGATCTTACCCGGCATACGGAGGCTCTCCCCTACCGTCACTTTCAACTGTTGCGGCTCCTCAGAGGCCGAAACGAGGAAAACGGCTCCGAACGTTCCGTCCTCGTCGCAGAATACCTGATAGCCATCCAGAGCGTTGTTGCGCGAATGATAGAGAGGTCTCCACGCGTCTCCCTCACGAACGAATATGCGAGGCATGCGCCATTGGGTCAACCCTTTGACCACAACGGGAATCAGGTTCTTGCCACCGGCCACGGTGAACAACGCTCCGTTGTTCTCGGCCCTGACCACAATCGGCAGATCGCTCACCTTCTCGCCCTGCTCGACCGACACCACGTGCATAGCTCCCTCTGCATCGTAGCGCACGACCATTTCGGGGCTCTTCGTGTCGAACGTAGCTCCATAGGGCAACCAATAGCCCTCGATCTCGATGACGTCGCCCGCTTTCAGCTTCAGGTCGTCCGTATCGGGCACCAGACACATGCGCGTGTCTTTCGCAGCATCCTGCTCGAAGACATTCTTATAACCACCCAATTGAACCGTAGCGGCCGGCTTGAGTCCCCCTGCGCTGAATCTCTTTACGATAATCGCATTCGATCCTCTTTTGTTCAGCGAATCGCCGTACTCCGCGATAAAGAAATTTTCCTCGGGCAATGCGACTCCTTTTACGGGGAAAGGCTTTTTGCTCGGATCGAGCCTGATCTCGTCGACACCGGTCGCCGCAAAGCGGTCGAAACGCAGCCCCTGAATAATCGACGCGATAGTCAAGAAGCGGCAATTCGCGCGGGCATCGGCGATTTCCAGCGGCTGGAGCACCTCGTAGCGAACCTTGAAATAACTGCGGAGCTCGTCGTTCTGAGGCGTCTCGAAAATGTCGGCCGTCACTTTGATCTTGCCGTCGGAAGTCAAATAGCGCAGACCTATATCGTACCAGTTGGGCCCCGTACTGCGATAAACGGTTCCCGTATAGACCGGATGAATCCAGTCCTTGCCGTCGTAATAGGACAGGAAGCTGTGTCCGGCCAGATTGTCGTGCTGAGGCTGGTCTACCCAAAAGCATTCCTGACTCATGGCGCGGAAATCGGCGATCGTCACGCCTCCCAATCCGGCAAACTTGAACGGCACGTAACAGGTCGTCTCGGTCACGCCGGTCGAGCTGTGAAAATAGTCCATCCATGCTCCGAGCGACGACCAATGCTTGGTCATGTGCCGTCCCCAGTTCTGGAACAGGTGCAGGCTCGTCAGCGTATGGCTCTCGCCCGGCTCGAGATAAAGCGGAAAAATCGTTTCGCTGAAAGGCTGGTCGGTCGGATTATAGAAAGCCTCCTCTTTCTCGCCGGCAAAGTTCTTTGAAACCTGCACGACGATCGGCATCGGATGCCCTTCGCGATCGAGCAGCATACCTCCCTCGGTGATTTCTCCTCCGTCGGACGACTCGTGGCAGACATAGATTTTACGCTTCACGCTGTCGTTGTTCACACGGAAAGTAACCGTTTCGTAAAAATTCGGCTCGTCGTAAAGTTTCTTTTGGAAGCCGCCGTCCGTGTGACTGCCCAGAATATAGCAGCCGCGCTTGCGGTCATACCGCACCGGATTACGTCCCGCCAACAGGCGGAAAGCATCGGCCGGCAACGGTTCCGACTCTCCGAATATCGGGAACGAGTAGCTCTGGATCGTACCTTTAGCAAAAGGTTTGAACCCGTCGTATTTCTGCTCGACGAGACCTTTGACCTCCATCGAGGCGGGAACGAAGCGCCCCGATCCGTGCCAGGTAATGTCAGCCAGTATCTTCTCGGGATAACAATACAGCGTCAAGTCGCCGCGCAGCGCAGCCGTATCCTTCTTATCCGTAGCCAGATGCACGTCGAACCAATGTATCTCGCAATAGTACGGTCCCCGGCGATACAGATTGATGCGCGTCTCGCCTCGATAGTTCCGCGTCGAATATCGAGTGCCGGACGCGTCCTCCATCTCGAACCAAAGCCAAGGAGTTCCGTCGGCCTTGTTCTGCAGCAAATGAGGCGCGCGCAACTGCCCAACCAGATTGTACTCTTCGGCGAGTATTTCAAAAGCCGTGCGCGAGGAATCGGTATAGGCCACTTCGAGCTGAGGCCTCGCCGCAACAGGCTGATAACGGAAATCTTCCTGCCACAGAGCCGCATCGGGCTCCCGGCCGGCAGAATCGGAACATGACGTCAGCCCCGCTGTCAAAAGAGCGGTCGACGCGCAAATTACCAACAGGTTTCTTTTCATAACAGGTTCGTGTTAAAGGTTAGTGTCAAAAGGTCGGTGATAGTACCGGCGATATCAAGGTTAGTGTCAGCATATGGCAGCCGGTTTCCGTCGTCTGCCCGGAACAAAGGAAAGAATCGTAAACCTCCGACGCCGATGTTCCGAACCGAAACGGTCCCGGCAAGAGCGTTCCCCTCGATCGGACAATCGGAAAGTTCCCCTACTCCGACCGGACCTCCTCGTCCGGTAATTGCAAAAAACGTCACGTTCCGAGCGGACCGTGACGTTTTTTGCTAAAGAAAGCCGTAAGGCTTATCTGGAAAGACCGAATCCGCGGAGATAGATCGGAGATCCGTCATCATGCCCATCAATATCAAGACGCATAACCTGACCTTCCTTGCCAGCGCCGGGGCCAGTAGGAGCCCCATTTTGATATTTGTCAAAAATACCTGGAACGCTTGCTGAAAAATCAAATGTCACTCTCTTCCATTCATCGGAAGGATCGCAGGTAGGAGTAGTAATCGTATCATCACCGATTACCACGAAGAAAATCTGCAACTGAAAAGCAGATGTCGCCTTGTATTCAAAAGTCAACTTATTGTAATCCGCAGTAATTTGCTTGCTACAAAGAAACTGAAGCCATGCATCACCGGAATTCGCCTCATTCTGGAATTCGTAAATCGGATAGATTCCATATCCTTTAACCGCACCATCATTCTGTGACTCAAATTCCATCTGATTGGCAGGCATACTTGCAGTGAAATTGAAATAAAGCATATCTGCCAGATTCGCTTCCTCGGAAGTACGCCCGCGACCAGCCAGATTGCGGATCGTCAGCGTCACGCCGGCTTTGTCGCCCAAACCGATCTTCATGGAAGAGCCGATACTCCCCCAAGTACTGGACAACAGACCCATGTCGAAAGAATAGGTCTGCCAATCGTTAGAGGCGACCAGATCGGGCAACACCGTGTAGGAATCGCTGTTATTCTGATCCAACTGAACGCTCGGGGTAATCGTTTCCGAAACCTTGTACTCGAACGTCAGCACCTGCCCTTTCGTCGCAGCCAGAGCCTTGTTCGTAAAGAAGTAGGCATCCGCCCCTGTCGTCTTGACCTCGAAAACGACGTCATCGCTCTCTTCCTCCGTGAGATCCTGTATTTCGACGTTGTTCAGCCTCGTTTCATCGAACGTGAAATAATTCGCATTGACACCGGTATCCCATCCTGGGCGTCCGTACACATCCTCGAAAGAAAGCTGCGTAGGATCGTCGTCGCTGCAGGAGGAAAAGCCTACTCCGGCTGCAAAAAGAAAAAATATCAATCCAATCTTTTTCATATTTTCAATTTTTCATGCATTCGGCCGTCCGGAGACTTCCCCCGGAGGAAGCCTCCGGACATCCGAATTCTATTTCAAACTCGATTACTGCACATAAAAGGTAAAGCCGTTCGAAACCTCGTTGTGGTCCCAATCCTCTACCACCAGCCGTATCTCGGTATCCTCCTTCGCATCGATCGTACCGGAAATCGTTACGTTCAGATCGTCGGGAAGACCGGCTACCAGCCTTTCGGTAGGCACCTTGACCTCATCGCTGAGAACCTGATAGCGAATCTCCTTCACGGTAGCGATTCCCGTATGGGCGAAGACCTCGAAACTATAGCTGATCCTATCTCCGGTAGCCACAGTGAACCGTTCGGTCGCATCGTATTCGGCCCCGTTCACATACACCTTGATCACGGGCGGATCGGCCAAATCGTCCTTGCAGCCGAACATGACCACGGCAATCAACAGCAGCGCCAACCGACTCATCACCTTTTGCAAACCATTGAATTTGACATTCATTATTCGTATCATAACAGTATCTGCATTAATAAGTTAGTTTTTCTCAACGACCACATCGAGACTGATCGTCTGGTTGTTCGAGACGTCTTCGTTCTTACGGTCGATCTCTTTCACCTTCATCAGGCCGTAGCGGCCGTCTTCGGTCCGGAAAGCGATCATATCCTCCTCTTCCAAAGCCGGAGCGATCTTGCCCGCGGTATAGTCGAGAACCGTAGGATAATCTTTCGCCTGATCGAAGATATCCTTCAGGTCGGAAGCCTTGTTGACCTGGTCGAACACGCTCTCCTTGGTCACCAAATCCGTCGCATCCTTAAAGATCACCTCCGGATTCAGATCGTTGACCACCATCGCGTAATTACCGGTCTTGTAATACTCGTCGAGAGAAACCAGACAGGCCTTGTTGTCATTGCCCTCGTAATAGGTAAATCCGAGGTCGATTCCCTTAGGATCGTTGGCGATATTGGCAACGTAGAAAGTACGTCCCGTCTCAAGGCACAGGAAAGTCTTCGACGTAGCCGCAGGCATTCCGTCCGTCAGTTCGACATTGTACTTGGTTACGTCCAGATAGAGATTCACCCGAGCCGACGAGAAATTCCGATTGACGTCCTCGACATAAACCGAGTACGAGCAATCCTCGTCCAAGGTCAGCGTGTCGGAAACGACGTACTCGCTCACCTCGCCGTACAGTTCGATCGTTTGCTCCTCCATCGGGGCCTCCATATTCGCCCCCAAACCGGGCCGGTACCATACTTCGATCTTGGAAATCGGCGCAGCCGACTTGATGTCGAAGCGGTAAACCACCTCGGCACCTTCGGGAACCCTCAGCTCTGCCGTACCCGGTTCGGAACCGGCGACGAAAGTCGTCGCGGAAATCTCGGGTCCTTCCGGATCGTTGTCATCGCATCCGACCAGTCCGAGCCCTCCGAGCACCAGCATTATCATGAACAATTTCAATTTTTCCATAATACTATGTATTTACATTTAATATAAGACGAAATTCTACCAACCTTCATTTTGTTCCCATGACGGATAACGCATCTTCTCGGCAAACGGAATCGGGTAACGATACATCGCCGGTCTGAACGTACGATCCTCGACCTTGACGACATTGTAGTCGAAACGGTCTCCGATCTTGATGATCCGCATGCCCATCAGCGGCTGATTCTCGGTCGTTTCAGCGATTTTCCAGCGACGGACATCCCAGAATCGATGCCCCTCGAAAGCCAGCTCGATCCGACGCTCGTTACGCAGCTTGGTTTCGTCCAGCGAGGTCAAAGGAGGCATATCGACTCCGTCGCGCGCACGGACTTGATTGACCGCCTCCAAAGCCGACAGGTCGCCGCCGTTGGTCACATATCCCATCTTGGCGTTAGGACCGTGAGCGTAGAACATGGCCTCGGCATAGTTGAGCAGGATTTCGCCGTAACGGAACAGATACCATACGTGCGGCACGGTCGTACCCTGCGGCAACTGCACCTTGTCCTGAACGAACTTCTTCAGGTAGTAACCCGTTGTCGTACAGTTCGTATTGTTGATGCCGGCAAGGCCGCCCACGAACGATTCGACGGTAGCATCGTTGAACGTATCGCCGTTGCAGAGAATCGTCTCATAGAAACGGGGGTCGCGGTTCGCATAAGGATCGTCCGGGTCCACAGCCGAACCGTCTACCGTCTCGTAAGCGTCAACCAGATTCTGCGACGGGCAGGTGGCATTATTGCCGACCGAAGTCGTCACATACTGGTCGGAACCGCCCTTGGGATAATTCCATGTCTCCATACTATTGAAGTTGCCGATATTGGGACGGTTGTCCAAAATGTTCTCGGGATTGCTGCTCGAACGGTCGAACTGCATATCGCGATAAGAGATATTCGTCGAATAAAGCCCCAGATTGATCACATCGGCAGCTGCACGCGCAGCGCGATCGCACAGCTCGGCATCGTACTGTCCCGAAGGCGAGTTCAGCGGGCTGGCGGCATACAGCAGCACGCGGGCCTTGAGAGCCAGCACGGCGCCCTTGGTTATGCGGCCGTACTGGTTGTCGATCCACTTGCCGTTCGTGTACTGCGTATTCTTCATGGTCTCCAACTCGTCGTACATCGGAGCCAGACTATCCAAAACGTGAACGATATACTCGACCACTTCCTGTCCCGGAGTACGCTCCAGCGCAAGAGCTTCGCTTTCGGTCAGCAGCTTGTCGGCAATGGCGATATCGCCGTAGCGCTTCCAGAGTTCGAAATGATAGTAAGCCTTCAGAAAGCTGGCATCCAAACGATATGCGTGCCAGTTGAACACTTTGGTAGCATACTTCTCGGGCTCGCCTTTCTCGTACTCACGGAAAGTGTACTGCGGGTTGTTCACCGTATCGGAAAGACGCAGGAAGTCGTTAGCAGAACGGATCGCCTGATAGAACTGGGAATAAAGGTCATCCGGATTGCTCTGCGCGTTCCAGCTACCCGTATTGAACTTCTGAACGCTGGAACTCTGCTGATTGTTGTCGGCCTCGTCGCATGCACTGGCGTAGCCGCCGTTGCCGACTGCCGTGAAACCGTTCTCCATCGCCCAGTACAGGCCGGCCCACAACCGTGCCAAATAATCTTCGTTGTTGACTACCTTCTCCTCGTCCATCTGTGCCTTCAGGTCGACTTCGAAAAACTTGTCGCAGGAATAAAGCAGTCCGCAAACGGAGAGGACGAGCAGAATTTTTGATATCTTGATTTTCATAATATCCTGTTTTCAATTGGTTAAAACGTCAGACTGAGTCCAATACTGTACGAACGAGTGGCAGGATAACCACTGAAGGTCTCCGGATCGATGAAATCCATCTCGCGACTGATCGTAAACAGATTCTGTCCCCTGAAATACACCTTGGCTCCACGGAAACCGATCTCCTTCATCCATTTCTGCGGGAATTCGTAACCGATCTCCAGGTTGCGAAGCTTGAAATAGTCGTTCGACCGCAGCCATACCGTGCTGGCTTGCGAGTTGTTCGGGTTATTCAGAGTAGACAACCGCGGCAGTACGGCCGTAGCGGCTGTTTCGGGCGTCCAGCTTTGCTTGGCATACTGGAACGCATTGTTATTGTTCCAGAACGGCAAGAAAGTATCGGGAGAATCGGACAGCATGACCGAGCTGTTGATCGTTCCTTGTCCCATAGCGTACAGATAGACGTTCTTATACTTCAGGTTCAGACTGAAAGTATAGGTATACTGGGGAATGTCCTGATACCCCAGAGGAACGACATCGAACTCGTTGATCACACCGTCATTATTCACATCGACATAGCGCGCATCGCCTTCCTGTACGGAACCGAAGGAAGGAATGGCCGTCATGTTGTCGAGATCCTCGGCCGTATAGAAGCCATCGCACAGATAGCCCCACTTCTGTCCTACGGCCTTGCCGATCCAAGAGAGATACTTCTGCGTATTGAGGTCGTAGAGATTCGCATCCGGCCGCTTGTTGATGATGTTGTGATTGTACCAAATGCCGCCCTGAACCGAGTACTCGAAATCGCCGGCATGGCCGAACACCTCGAGCGTAGCCTCGTAACCGCGATTAGTCACTTCGCCGCCGTTACCCCAGCTGGCTTTATTCGAAGCAATACCCATCGTGAGAGGCAGCGAGCCTTTGTTCTGAGTAAGAATGTCCTTACGCACATCGTGGAAATAATCGAACATCAGGTTGATGTGATTGAAGAAAGTACCTTCGATCGAGATATCGGTCTTATACGATTTGTCCCACGTGATGAAAGGGTTCGCCAATCTATCCTCGAACGTACCTCCGATTCCGGTCGTCGTACCCGGCACACCAAACGTATAGGTGCCAGTATTATAATAAAACTGCTGATAGTATATACGATCGCTTGCCGAGGTTCCGGTGAAAGCCGAACCGCCCACCTTACCGTACGAAGCACGCAGTTTCAAGTAGTTGACCACCTTGCTGTCCTTCAAGAAGTTCTCTTTGGAAATCACCCAAGCCAACGCTCCGGCGGGGAAGAAGCCGAAACGGCGCCCCGGCATATACTGTTCCTCGCCATAGTAGCTGGCAGCGAACTCGGCGAAATAACGATCCTTGAATCCGTAGTGCGCACGGAGTCCGAAACCGGCCGTATTGAACTTGTAGTAGTTTCCGCTCTGCTGATAACGGTCCATGTGATACATCAGCATGGCGTCGACCGAGTGGTCGCCGAAAGTCCGGTTGTACGCAGCGAAAGCCTCGAAGTTGAGACGCTGGTACTGGCTGTTCACGGAGCTTTGCCAAGCGAGGTCCGTATCGTCGTTGTACTGGCGGTACGTATACTCGCCTACGCCGGTCACGGGATCCGGAGCCCCTGTAATATCGAATACCGCAAAGCTACGCAGCTTGTCGTCGATCAGGCTCATCGCATTCATCGCCGAACCGCCGATGCCGACCGAAAGGCCCTTCACGGTTTCGCCGAAGTCGTACTTCAGTTTCAGCGTCATATCCAGATTACGATAGAGTACGGTTCTGTACCCCCTGTGGGCAATCTTACCCAGCGGGTTATCCGTATAGCGGGACGAACCGCCCAACGAACCGTCGGGGTTCACCAGCGGATACTCCTGAGGCGGAGTGCGCATGATGGTATTGAGAATACCCGAGGTGTTGTAGTCGTCCCCGCCGGGGAAACGGCGGCTGTCGACCCGACCGCCCATGTCGATCTGTGCAGAGAGGTTCTTGGTGATGTTGATGTCCAAGTTGCTTCTCAGGTTGAAACGGTTCATGCGCACCTGAGTGGAATAGTCGTTCAGGTCGGTATAATTGAACATACCGCCGTTGTGCATGTAGCCGGCCGTCACCATGTACCGCACGGCTTTCGTACCGCCGCCGATATTGATGCCGACGTTCGAGATCAGAGTCGACTTCTTGAACAGCTGGTCGAAATAGTTGTTGTCGGGATGCGTGTACTGGTACACTCCGCCCTTGCCGTAGTTCGGGAGGTCGGTGATCGGGTCGTACACGACAGGCAGGCCGTCGTTGGTACGCGCCTGATTGTGCAGCACGGCATACTCGTACGCATTCAGCATATCGGGCTTGTTGGCGAATTCCTGCCATCCGATGTTGACGTTCACATCGATCGTCGTCTTTCCGACAAAACCGCGCTTGGTCGTTACCAACAGGACTCCGTTGGCAGCCTGCTGTCCATACAGAGCGACCGCAGCCGCGTCCTTCAGAACCGAGATGCTTTCGATTTCATACAGGGAAAGCTGGTTGTAGTCCGTTCTGAAACCATCGACGATCACCAGCGGCGTATTCACGCTTCCGTAGGTATTGAGACCCCGGATGTAAATGCTGGGCTCGTTTCCCGGCTCGTACGAGCCTTTTTTAACGATCAGACCGGGCAGACGGCCGATCAAGGCCTCACCTATCGACGTAGCCGTCGACTTTCTCAGCTCGTCGGCATGGACCGTGCTCATCGACGAAGTCACTGCGTCGTATTTTTGTTTGCCGTAAGCCACGTCCACCATCTTTTCGGATGCGCGAAGCGTGTCTCCCAAAGTCGGAATCTCTGCGAAAGCTCCCGTTTTAGGTCCTTCGGCCTTGACGGTCGTCGCGGACACAAACAAGATCAGGAACGATGCAAAGCAACTTTTCACCTTGTCATTTATATGTTTTTTCATATCGTAGTCTCGATTTAGAAATTAATTACTACCATCCCGGGTTCTGTGCCAATACACCGTTCGTTGTCAGAACATCCGTCTGATAGAGCGGGAACAAATACCACTTCGACGACCATACGCGCGTCTCGTAAAGGAACTTCGAGAAAGTCGGATTCGCCATATCGCCGGTAATCTTCATACCGTACATATTGCCTCCGATGTACTTGTCGCCCACTTTCCAGCGCTTGTAGTCAAAATAAATCTGATCCTCATAGCAAAGCTCGACGATACGCTCTTTGCGGATGCATTCGCGAACGTAAGCCTGAGTGGCTTGGAAGCCGGGCTTATCCTCCAGATTGGGTTGGCCGGCACGATTGCGGACCAGATTCACGTAGTGAAGGATTTCCCCCGAATTGCTTGCGTAATCCACCTCGTTGAGCGCCTCGGCGTACATCAGATAAAGATCGGACAAACGCATGTAAGGCCAAAAAGCCTGCGGATAGTTGCCCGCCCCTGCGATGTAATCGTCATCGAAGAACTTGGCGAGATAATAGCCGGTGAAATTTTGTGCACCGGCAGGATACTGGTCTCCGGCAGGCTCCATTCTCATATCGAGAGTGAAAGGACCTACGGTCTTGCCCAGCTTGTAACCGTGGTGATAGATAGTCGCGTTGAACCGGCGGTCCAGGTTATTGTAAGGATCGCTGATCGTCTCCCAATAATCGGAAGGCTGATCGCTACCGTCGCGCAGCTCGTATTTGTCGACCATATTCTGCAACGGAATCAGATAGGTGCCGACCGTTCCTCTCAACTGCTTGAGCGTAGACCAGATGGTCACGCGCGATCCGGACTGGTAAGTCTCGCTGGCGTAAGAGTCGGCCGGACGAGTACCCCAGATGATTTCGGGATTGCCTTTCGCGGTTCCGTTGGCGTCGATGTCGGGGAACTCGGTCACGGCAGCCTTGTAGTCTTTCACCGGATCGCCATATTTAGTATAGAGCGCATATCCGGCCCCGTGAGCGGCATTGATCGCCTCGAGGCAAGCATCCGCCGCTTCCTGCCAACGATTCTTGTCATAGGTCTCGTGCTTGATCAGCTCCTGCTTGTTAAAGCTCGGATAATACGACTGGTTGTCCTCGGGATTGAACAGCGGGCTGGCCGACCACAACAGAACGCGGGCCTTCAGCATACGCAGAGCCACCTTGTTCACACGGCCGAACTCGTTCACCGCGTTACGTTCGGGAAGCTCGGGCATAGCGATCGCCCGATCGAGCAGGCTGCATATCGAATCGACCGTCCGGGTAATCGACATACGGGACATATCGATCGATTCGCCCATCGTAATGTAATGGTCGATCCAAGGCAGACCGCCGTAGCGCTTGAACATTTCGTAATAGCGCTGAGCGACCAGTCCCAAAGCCTCGGCCTTACGCTGATTGATATAACTCTGAGGCGTACCGTCGTTCACCATATCCACCTTGTCGTAGAAGTACCATGCGTTACGAATGGCAAACCAATCGTAATCCCATTTGTCTTCACGATAGGGATTGATCGTACCGGCAGTCAGCAGACCTTCGTGGTACTGAGGATGTACGAAGTTATAACCGCCCTCCAAAGCCGTATCGGCCTCGTCGGAAGCGGTCGAGATCGGAGCGAAATAGATCAGGATACCCTGACTCCAAGCTCCGTTACCGTTCAAACAAGGCCAGCCCCACGGAAGCGACGAGTAAGGCGCAGCCAGTACCTGCTCGGCAGTCTCGATGGTAGAGAATACCACCGCTTCCGTCTGTCCGGACACGTCGCTCGGTTCCTCCAAGAAGTCCTGACAAGACCACATCAACGAAGATGCCGACAATAATAATAATGCTATTTTTGTTTTCATCGTTGTATTATCTTTTTAATTAAAAGGTAATGGAAACACCTACGTTATAGATCTGCATAAGCGGATAGAAGATCGTACGGTTCTGAACACTTTCAGGATCGAAGTTTTTCATCTGGTGGGTAGGAGTCCACGTCCATACGTTCTGGGCTGTCAGGAACACCCGAATGTTGTCGATACCAATCGACTTCATCCACTTCTGAGGCAGGTTATAGCCCAGCTCGATATTCTTCAACCGGAGGTAAGTCGCGTCGTAGGCCCAGAAGCTCGAGTTCACAAAGTTGCCGGTCTGCTGGGTGTTCGTCGTGTGCAGGATCGGATACCACTTGCTGCGTCCCGTCGGAGTCCAACGCTCTTCCACACCTTGGAAAGCACCGGTACCTTCGAAGAAGTGTACCCGGTTCTCCTGCTGAGGCATATAGTAGAACCCGGCGCCTCCCTGAAACAGCATCGAAAAGTCCAGACCCTTGTAGTTGAATCCCAGCGAAGCCGTAAACGTCGAACGGGGCATATTCGAGTTACCGAAATACACGTTGTCCTTGTCGTCGATCTTCATGTCGCCGTTCACGTCCTTGAACTTCAAGTCGCCCGGTACAGGATTCGGATTGTAAGTATTGTACGGATTGTTCGGATCGTTGATCTCCTCGTAGCTATCATAAATACCCTCGCAGATCAGACCGGATATTTCATCCAGCATGTGACCCGTCGCATACTGGTAGGGATAATCCTTCGAGCTCTCGGAAAGTTGCAAAGTCTTATTGATCGTGTAAGAATAAGATCCCTTTACGAAATAGGAGAAATTCTTGCCGATCGTACCGTCCCATCCGAGTTCGACCTCGAATCCCTGGTTCCGTACCTTAGCGTAGTTTTCCTTGTTCGTCAGGTAAAGAGTATGGTAGCCGTTGGCCGAAGCATTCGTCTGGAAATCGGGGAATACGAAAGACGGATAGTTCACCATATCGGTCAGAATGTCCGAACGCATCTCCTTGAAAATATCGAACACGAAGCTGAGACGGTCGTCGAAGAACTTGGCGTCGATACCGAGATTGTACTTCTTAGCCGTTTCCCACGTCACATTGTAGTTCGGAGCCTTACCTTCCTGAATAGGTCTCAGCGTAGTGTGCTGCGGGTTGCTTTGGTCTCCGACATAGTACACGGTACCTCCGGGAAGACCGCCGAACGTCGTAGGCAGATAGAGGAAGCGCGAGTTCGTCCGGTCGTTACCTACCTCACCGTAGGAACCGCGGATCTTCAGGAAGCTGACCGTCTTGCGGATGCTTTCCATGAAAGGTTCTTCCGAAATAGCCCAGCCCACAGCCACTGCGGGGAACGTACCGAAGCGCTTCCCTTTCGGGAAGTTCTCGGAACCGTTGATACCGATGCTGAAGTCGAGGAAATAGCGGCTCTTATAATTATAGGTAGCACGTCCTACGAAGCCCAGATAGGCATGCGGGACATCGGCGAAAGAAGATTCGTAGTAGCGGCTTTTCTCCATGTTGTACATCGCCAGAGCGGTTACGCTATGATCGCCGAACGAGCGAGCGTAATTCAACGATACCTCGGCGTACTCCTTGCGGCGCTTCTGAGAACCAACAGCACTCGAAGTCAGCGGACCGTCGTTGCCGCTCTTCTGCATATAGATCGTTCCATCCTCCAGCTCGATCGGACGATAGGTGGCATACTGACGCACACGGTTGTATCCCGCGTCGCTGAAACTGTCGAACGAATATTTACCCTGAGCGGAAAGTCCCTTGGTAATGAAATCGAGGTCGTACTTCAGCGAGAAGACCGTATTGGCGGTCACCTGATTGCGCGTGTAGTTACCTCCGGCGAACAGCATCTGGATAATCGTCGGGTTGGGGTCCGTACCGTTGACGATATAACGGTTGTCCGCATCGAAACCGGCAGTCGACCAAGGCTTGGCCTGATAAAGCTTCCAAAAGAACTGGTTGTCGCCCGGCGAGTTGTTACCCTGACGACGCTCGAAACGTCCGTCGATATTGATGCTGGCGGACAGCCTCTTGGTGAACTGGAAGTCGAGGTTGGTTCTCAGAGACAAACGGCGGTATTCGTTATTCGGGTTGAAACCATAACCCGCTTTTTTCTTCACCAGACCGTCTTCGCTGTAATAACCTACCGAAGCGTAATACTTAACAAAGTCGTTACCGCCCCGGACGCTCACGTTATGCTCGGTCTTGGGCGAATACTTCTTCAATATATAGTCCGCATAGTCCATGCTCGGATAGAGATAGTCGTTGAAATGGTAGCGGTATTTCATCAGGTCCTCGAAACTGGTCGTAGCGCCCGTACCGTCGTTATAACCCATTTCGTTCTGATAGTAGAGATATGCATAAGAGCCGATATTGTGACGCAAACGAGTCGGCACTGACAGGCCGAAGCTACCCGAATAGGTAACGGTCGCCTTGCCGCTCAAACCTTTCTTCGTCGTGATGATCAGTACGCCGTTGGCGCCCTTCACACCGTACACGGCGGTCGCGGAAGCGTCTTTCAGAATCGTCACGGACTCGATATCGTTCGGGTTGATCGTTTCCCAGCCCGACATATATCCTTTCATCAGGTCGGCATTCGCGCTTTCCTGAATACGTCCGCCCGACGAACGTTCGACACCGTCGACGATAACCAACGGGTCCGCATTGTTCAGCGTAGCCTTTCCTCGGATTCGGATCGTCGGAGCCTCCGCACCCGGCTGACCCGAGTTCTGCATCGTGGTCAGACCGGTCAAACGTCCGGTCAAAGCCGATCCGACGTTGCCGACGGGCGCCTTCGTGATGTCCTTGGCTGTCGCCGAAGAAAGAGAAGCAACCACGGACGCCTTTTTCTGCGTACCGTAAGCGATCACGACCGTCTCGTCGAGCGCCTGCTGTTCGGTCTCCAGCTCAATCCTCAGATCCTTGACTGGACCTTTGACAGTTTGGTTTTGAGGAACATAACCGAGAAAACTGATCGCCAGCTCGGCCGGGAACTTATCGACGTCGATCGAGAAAAGTCCCCCCGGGCCCGTCATAACACCCTTCGTTGTGCCTTTCAGGAGAACGGTCGCGCCGATAACCCCATTCCCGGATTCATCGACCACCGTTCCCGATACCATATTTTGCCCCATACCGTAAAGGGTGCAAAAGCAAAATAAACACAAGATTAGTAATTTTTTCATCATAAGTTAGTTCATTAAAATGGTAGTTTTCAAGTTTAAAATCCGATCTCTCATTCTCATCTGCATTTTGTCATACACTCTATTTTGAAGTTTAAGTTAATAATATTTGAAACAGTAGGCCATACGGACATTTTCATCCCGCATTTTTGCTTATACAATATTACATAATAGCTAATAATCGTTCTTGTCAATCCATACCAAAATATATCGCAAACGTTCAATATTCGCCAATAATTATTATATTTGTTTCAAAAGTATTCTTTTTGTCTCTTTTCCGACCCACAAACGGACTTTTTAAGAAAAAGGTACCGCCCACGTCGAGAACGGAGTAAAGAATACACGGTCAACAAAGAAGTCATTTGAACCAAAACAACATAAAACAATACAAATCAACATGTTAAAACACAACAAAACGTCCGACACACAGCATTGCCCTGCTCTTATCCGGCACGAATTCAAAAAACAAGCATCCGTTCCGCCGCATTCGCCATCTCAAAAATAGCAAGAATGTTCAATATAAACGAACGATTGGAGTAAATTGATATCCTATCCCGGCAAAATAAGCGCTACACGCCGGCAAGCGTCATCAGAACCAAAAGAACCTCTTCATGGAAACCGACATGTGGATACTGGCCACCTCTTCTTCCTTAGCGGACGCCGACCTGCCATGGATCAGCCCGATAGCAATCGCGGTTGCCGTCTTACTTATCATCACTGCCGCTTATTTCGTCGTCAAGGCCTATATAGATAAAAAACTGACGAAAGAAAGGGAGGCCATGATCCGATCGCAGCAGGAACAGGAACTGAAAACGGCCCAAAACAAAATCCGATTCCTGACCAACGTGTCTCAGCAACTGTTCACTCCGCTGACGCTCATATACGCCCCCGTCAACGAACTGCTGCGACGGACCAGAGACAGCAGGGATCCCGTCCCGACTCACGATGCCTACTGCCTCTCCGAAATCGAGCGCAACAGCCTCCGCCTCATCCGATTGATCGAGCAGCAGCTCGACTATGAGAAACTGGACCAGGGACAACTGACACTTCAGATCGGTCCGTCCGACATCATACCGCGTATCCGGAACGTGATAAACGGGTTCAATCGTATATCGGGAGAGAAAAACATCGATATACATCTGGACTGCCCGTACGACTCGCTGGTCCTGCCGGTCGATTCCGACAAACTGGAGAAGATAGCAGCCAACCTGATCGGACATACGCTGAGAAACATCCGCCCCAACGCAACGGTCTGGATTGAGCTCAGGGTAACGGTCGAGCCCGACTCTATTTTCGGACTCGAGGGAATCCACGACAAATACCTTCAAATCAATGTAATAGACAACGGAAGCCTGTTGTCCGAAGAAAATTTGAGCCATTTGTTCGAGCGTTATCGCCGGGCCGACAAAGAGGAGATACAAAACGAGTTCGGAATCGACTTACATTATGTTAAAAAATTGACTGAGCTGCACGGCGGCAGAGTCATCGCGCGACGGCGCCAGACGGAAGGCACGGTATACAGCGTCATTCTCCCGGCAGACCGATACGACAAGTCTTCACACCCGAATTCGGCTCCGGATTCGTCCCTGCCCGCATTGAATCCTCCGCAACCGCCGGCCGAGGACGACAGAGAGGGGAAGACCCCGGATCGAACGATTCTGGTCGCCGTCGATGATCCGGAGCTCGGTCTGTTCCTCCGAACGATCCTGATGCAGAGTTGCCGGATCGTTACGGCGACCGACGGCCAACAGGCATACGAAAAGGCCGAAGAGATCCGCCCGAATCTGATCGTATGCGACCTGAGTCCGGCTTCGAGGATGTTCGACTTGTGCAGAAAGATGAAAGGCAACGACCATACGGCCCGCATCCCCGTCATTCTGCTGCTATCCCAGACCGAAACGGATGGTCAGATCGCGGGCTATGACAGCGGAGCGGATATCTGCCTGCCGAAGCCTTTCAAGGCCGAGCTACTGGCAAGCATCGTCGAGAACAGACTGGAAAAAGAGCTGCAAAAAGAAAAAATATCGCAGACCGTAGCGGAAGAGAAACCTGAATCGCCGGATCGAAACGATCTGCACCCGCTGGATCAGAAATTCATGGAAAAACTGTACAAGTTCATCGAGGAGAATCTTTCCGATCAGGATCTGAGCGTTAACACCTTAGGAAAAAACCTCGGTTTCAGCCGCACCAGCTTCTATCGGAAGATCAAGCAACTGACGGGACAGACCCCGAACGATTTCCTGCGCATATACCGACTGAACCGCTCGGCCGAGCTGATCCGCGAAGGACAGTTTCCGCTGAACGAAATCGCCGAGATGACAGGGTTCGGAACGCACTCCCATTTCTCGACCTGCTTCAAAAAACACTTCGGAATCAGTCCGAGAAATTTCAAATAGAGCGAAGCGCGCACGAAAATGGGACCGGGAGCGCCCGATCCTCGAAAGTTTGCGTATTTTTGGGGAAAATATCCGGAGTGCGAAAAATGATAATGCATATTCTGAAGTCAAACGCTATGGAGAGGTGCCTGCCGGCCATTCTGTCAGGCATGCTGCTGGCCGCCTGCTCCGTCGCCGAACCGCCGCGCGAACAGTTGTCGGTCAGTATCGAGCCGCTGAGCTTTCTGGTCCGCCAAATCACAGGCGACGATTTCGAGATCAACGTACTGGTCCCTCCGGCCGCCAGCCCGGAAACCTACGAGCCTACGCCGGCCCAGATGAAGCGGGTGGCCAACTCGGCGGCATACGTCGAGATCGGGTTGCTCGACTTCGAGCACAAACTGGAGCGGTCGATCCGTGAAAACATGCCCGGCGTACGGATCGTCCGCACGGCAGACAGCGTGCCCGTCCTGACCGGCGAACATGGGCACGGACACGACGGGCACGGAACCGATCCGCATATCTGGACCTCGCCCCGCAATCTGCGCGTCATGGCAGCGACCCTCCTGAGCCAACTCGAAAGCATGTACCCCGACTCGACCCGCTACCGAGAGAACTACGAACGTTTCGCGAACCGCATGGATTCGCTCGACCACGCACTGCAAGCGATATTCGCCGACGGTCCCCGCACCTTCGTCATTTACCATCCGGCCCTTTCCTACATGGCCCGCGATTACGGTCTGACTCAGTTGGCCATCGAGGACGAAGGCAAGGAGCCCTCCGGAAACCATGTCAGGACGCTCGTAGACGAAGCCCGAAACGCCCGAATTTCCCGGATTCTCTATCAACGGCAGTTCAGCCGCTCGACGGTCGAAGCGCTGGCGTCCGAACTGAAGGCCGAAACGGTAGCCATCGACCCGCTGGGATACGACATTCCGTCCAACCTGCTTTTCATAGCCCATTCGATAGCCCATGACCAAACTGATCGAACTCAATGACGTATCGGTACGATACGGGACGTGCGAGGCGCTGAGCCACGTCTATCTGGATATTCATCAGCAAGACTTTCTCGGGATTATCGGACCGAACGGCGGCGGTAAGACCACGCTGGTCAAGGCGATTCTCAAGGCGGTTCCATACACGGGGAAAGTCATTTACTCGAAAGAGATCGAGAGCGGCGGCTACCGCCGTATCGGATATATGCCTCAGATTTCGGATCTGGATAAGACGTTCCCCATTTCGGTGCGCGAGGTCGTTCTTTCGGGCCTTCAGGCACGCAAGAAACTGTTCGGCCGGTACACTTCCGCCGACAGGGAAAAAGCCGAAAATCTGCTTCGTATCTGCGGAATCGAATCGGTCGCCCGACGGCCGATCGGCGCCCTGTCGGGCGGACAACTGCAACGGGCCCTGCTCGGGCGGGCTCTGATTTCCGATCCGAAACTGCTGATTCTGGACGAACCGACCAATTTCGTCGACAACCGGTTCGAGAAGGAGCTTTACGCGCTGCTCAAGCAATTCAACGACAAAATGGCCATCGTCATGGTATCGCACGATCTGGGAACGATTTCCTCCCATGTCAAGCAAATCGTCTGCGTCAACCGCCATGTGCATCGCCACGACTCCAACCGCATCACGGCGGAGCAGTTGCACAACTACGACTGCCCGATACAGGTCGTCTTTCACGGCGACGTGCCACATACGGTGCTCGAAAAGCACTCGTAAAACACGCGGAGAAGCTCCGGGAGCTTCTCCGCACTTTTTTCTATTCTTCCCGCACAGACGTGCGGAGCACTTTCAGACTATTTGCAAATGCCGCTAAGCTTCTCGAACATCGCATCCACGCGTGACATCATGTCGCGGCGCATCTGAGCGTAGTGCTTCCGCACGAGGCTCTTGTTCTTTTTGTCCGCCGGATGGTTCGCACGCACGAACAGCTCATTGCGGAACTCGACCGCCTCCTCGATCACGGCCACGATTTGCTCGCGCTTGGCGCCGTCGTTGAAGTAGAGGGCCATATAGCAGTCCGAAATCACTTCATTGGCCAGAAAGTCTATATCTCTCTTGATTCTCCTGATACTTGCCATAACCTATTTTTTAGTATTTGAATGAAGCAAAGATAGATAAAAAAAGCGGATTCGGGAAATTTTATGCGGAGGAAGACGACGCAAGGCGCGCTCGCGCACCGCAATCGTCCTCTTTACTATTCGCCGCCCGCTCAAGGCATATTCGCGCATGTCTTCAAGAAACGGACCGCTATCTCGGACTTTTCAAACGGCCGCCTCCCGGCTTTCCCGACACGATACTCCCGTCAGTACGGCATCTAAACGGCGCACGGCATGAGCGCATCAGAAATACCCCGCCCTATCCGTTGTCCCGCCCGAGAATTTCCTGCTGCGCCTCCGAAAGGAAGTCGATCAGGTCGCCCGCATTCATCGCCTCCTGCCCGTAATAATCGGCTGCCCTGTCACCGGCCCGGCCGTGCAGGTAAACGCCCAGAATCGCAGCCGCCAGCGGCTCGTACCCGCGAGCGAGCAGACCGGCCAGAAAACCGGTCAGCACGTCTCCGCTGCCGCCTTTGGCCATGCCCGGGTTGCCGGACGAATTGAAGAAGCAGCGACCGTCCGAAGAACAGACCATCGTATGCGCGCCCTTCACGACCACGCAACAGCCGAGACGGGAGGCCAAATCGCGCGTTTTTTCGATCTTTTCGTCTTCCGAGGCCCAATCTCCCGCCAACCGGCGCAACTCGCCCAAATGAGGCGTCAGAATCGATCCGCGAGCGACGAGCCGCTGAAGCTCGGTACGGGCTGACAGCATATTCAGCGCATCGGCATCGATCACGGCCGGCAGCCCGGCCCTCAAAAGAGCCTCCAGAGCCTCGAAAGAGCGGGGGTCCTGCCCTACTCCGGGACCGACTCCCACCGCATCGTAGCGCCCCATATCCCTCGGCAGCCGAGAAAACACGGGTTCCGGATCGCCGCTGACAATGGCCGAAGGCGAGTTAGCATGGACCGACACCCTTTCGGACCGAGGCAGATGAACGGTCACCAGCCCGCATCCCGAGCGCAGGGCGGCCCCCGTCGCCAGAACGGCGGCTCCGGCCATATCTTCCGAGCCGCAAACGAGCAGCACATGTCCGCAGTTCCCCTTATGGGCGAATTTCGGACGGGACAAAGGCAAGCGGGCCGCAGCCGCCGCGTCGGTATAGAAATAGAAAGACTCGGCCCGATCCATATACTCCTCGCTCAGGCCGATCGGCAACACGACGACCTCGCCGGCCGCCTCGCCCCCCTCCGGAAGCAACAAGGCCAGTTTCGGAAACTCCAGCGTCAGCGTCGTCGTCGCCCGGACCGTCGTACGCCCGGCGTTTCCGAACTCAGAGAACATTCCCGACGGCAAATCGATCGACACGACCCGGCAGCCGCTCGAATTGATCCGTCGGACCGCCCCGAGCAGGGGCTCGGTCAACTCGCCCCGCACGCCCGTCCCGAGCAGCGCATCGACGATCACCGTACCCTCCGGCAGCGACGCCTCGGCCATCGGACGCACGGGCAGACCGCGAGGAAGACGCTCCAGATTGAATCGGCACTCCTCGGAGAGTTCATCCCGGCCGAACGCGAGATATACCGCGCAGGAAAAGCCTGCCCGGTGCAGCATCCGGGCTACGGCCAGTCCGTCCCCTCCGTTATTGCCCTTGCCTACGAAAAAAGCCAGCGGGCACTCCGGCCGGACATGCCCGGTCACCCACTGCGCGATACTCTCCGAAGCACGCTCCATCAGAGCGATGCTGTCGATCGGCTCGCGGGCGATCGTATAGCGATCGGCCTCACGAATCCGACTACCCGTTAAAATCTTCATAACCGACAGTATATCTGAACAAATTTTCCGTCCGATGTCCGCCCTTACGCAACAGGGACTCCGATATGCCCCCGCAAAACCTCCCCACCGAGCCGCTCCGGTCCGCACCCGCAGGACAAACCTTCACCCCGTCGTACCGCCACCTCAACGCTTTCGTCCGGCCGGGGAACCGGACATCTCGCGCGCGGCTTCCCGGACCAAGTGGACGAAAAATTTCCGCATCGTCGTATCGCCCGCCGCAGTATGAGCCTCGGGATGAAACTGCACGCCGAGCACGCGAATCCGCAGATCGAGCGGCTCGATCGCCTCGACGACTCCATCGCGCGTGCAGGCCGTCGCACGGAATCCGGGCGCCACATCGCGCACGGCCTGATGATGGAAAGAGTTCGTCCACAACGTATCCGACCCGGTAATCCGTCGCACGAGCGACTCTTCGGCTACGGCTACCGCATGCGTCGCCTTGCTCGAGGGCAGGGACTGGCTGTGGCTGACCGAACGGTCGGCATACTCGCTGGGCAGGTCCTGGTACAGCGTTCCGCCGAAAGCCACATTGATCAGCTGCTCGCCGCGGCAAATGCCCAGCACGGGAATATCCCGACGCAGAGCAAGGTCAAGCAACGCGAAATCGTATGCGTCGCGAACCGTGTCGACATGCCCCAGCGCAGCGGAGGGCTCCGCATCGAAACGGGCCGGATCGACGTCGCCTCCTCCGATCAGCACCAAACCGTCGAGCCGTTCAAACAAACGGCTCAGGCAGGCCGTATCCCTCATCAGCGGAATGACGACGGGGATTCCTCCGGCCGCCAGCACGGCATCGACGTAAGTCCTCGTAACGCGAACCCGGCCTTCGTCGCAAGACTCCGACACGCCGATCAACGGCGGGCGAGCCCCCGAAAGGCTCCACGAACAGCAAGCGACAGACAAGCAAAACAATAAGACTATCTTTTTCATAAGCGCACTCAAAATAACCGGCAAGCAAACCGGGCTCCTTTCCGTCGTGCCCGAGCAAAACCGCAGCGGAACCGCCGTAATCCGCCCATACGACCGATACGGGAAAAAGCAGAGAACACCGGCCGGCCGTTCCTTCCCCTTAAAATATCCCGAAGAGCCGGACGGCGGAGCCGTACCCTGCCCCGCCGTCCGGCTTTTCTGCAAATACGATACGAATCGGCCCTTATGCACCGAAATTGTCGTACATGATGTTCTCTTCCGGGACGCCCAGACTGTCGAGCATTTTGGTCATCGCGGCGGTCATCATCGGCGGACCGCAGAGATAGTATTCGATATCCTCGGGCGCTTCGTGATTCTTCAGGTAGTTGTCGAAAATCACCTGATGGATGAAACCGACGTAGCCCTTCCAGTTGTCTTCCTCCTTGGGTTCCGATAGCGCGATATGGAACTTGAAGTTCGGAAATTCCTTCTCGATCTCCTCGAACTGTTCCTCGTAGAAAATCTCGCGCTTCGAGCGAGCCCCGTACCAGAACGTTACCGGAGTCCGAATTTTCTCGGTTTTGAACAAATGGAAGATATGCGAGCGCATCGGAGCCATGCCGGCACCGCCGCCGACGAACATCTTTTCGTTCGGAGTATCCTTAACGAAAAATTCGCCGTAGGGACCCGAGATAGTCACCTTGTCGCCCGGCTTGCGCGAGAAGATATAGGACGAGCAGATGCCCGGATTGACTTTCATGAAGGCTCCTGCCGTACGGTCCCAAGGCGGCGTGGCTATACGGATATTAAGCATGATGATGTTACCTTCGGCCGGATGATTGGCCATCGAGTAGGCCCGGAACGTCGGCTCGGGATTCTTCGTAACCAGATTCCACATTTTCATATGGTCCCAGTCCTCGCGGTATTCCGGCTCGACGTCGAAGTCGCGGAAGCGGATCTCGTCGTATTTCGGGATGTCGATCTGAATGTAGCCTCCCGAGCGGAACTTCAGGTGCTCGCCTTCGGGCAGCTTGACGACGAATTCCTTGATGAAGGTCGCCACATTGCGGTTAGAAACCACCTCGCACTCCCATTTCCTGACGCCGAGAACGGCTTCGGGAACCTTGATCTTCATATCCTCCTTTACCTTGACCTGACAGCCCAAACGCCATTTCTCGACCTGCTGCCGACGCGTGAAGAAGTTGACCTCGGTGGGCAGAATGTCGCCGCCGCCCTCAAGCACCTGACAACGGCACATCCCGCACGAACCGCCGCCGCCGCAGGCCGACGGGAGGAAAATCCCGTTGTTGCCGAGCGTCGTAAGCAACGTGCTGCCGGGCTCGACGGTCAGTTGTTTTTCTCCGTCGTTGATGTCGATACGGACCTCTCCGGAAGGAGTCAGTTTCGCTTTGGCATAGAGCAGCAGAACGACCAGCAGGAGCGTTACTACGAGAAATGCCGCGATTGCTATGATGATTGATAATCCCATCTCTACCTTGTGATTTTAAGTTACAACTGAATCCCCATGAACGTCATGAACGCAATCCCCATCAGACCGGTCAGAATGAAGGTGATACCCGCGCCGCGAAGCGGAGCCGGTACGTTCGAGTAGGCGATCTTTTCCCGAATGGCAGCGATCAGCACGATAGCAAGCCACCAGCCGATGCCCGATCCGGCAGCAAAGGCCGTCGCCTCGCCCAGCGAAGCATAATCGCGCTCCTGCATGAACAGCGAGCCGCCCATGATCGCGCAGTTCACGGCGATCAGCGGCAGGAAAATACCCAGCTGGTTATACAGCGCCGGAGCGAATTTCTCGACGACCATCTCGACGAGCTGCACGAACGAGGCGATCACGGCGATGAATACGATGAAACTCAGAAAGCTCAGGTCGATCTCGCTGGCACCCCCCGACCCGTATGCCGGATCGATCCAGCCGAGCGCGCCCGGAGAAAGGACGTATTCGTTGAGCAGATAGTTGATCGGAACGGTCATTACCATGACGAAAGTCACGGCGATGCCAAGTCCCATAGCCGTCTTGACGCTCTTGCTGACGGCGATGTAGGAACACATGCCGAAGAAGAACGCGAAGACCATGTTGTCTATGAAGATAGACCGAACGAATATGCTGATAATGTTTTCCATGTTCTGCCGGATTTACTATTTCTCAATCAGATTACGGTTGCGGCTACGCTGCACCCAGATGATCAGTCCGACGCAAATCAGCGCCATCGGCGGCAGGATCATCAGGCCGTTGTTGACGTATCCGGTCTGATACAGCCCGATCTTCTCGAACACAGGATAGCCCCACAGCGTACCCGAGCCGAGCAACTCTCGGACGAATCCGAGAATGATCAGAATCAGTCCGTATCCCATACCGTTCCCGAGACCGTCCAAAAACGAAGGCCACGGCTTGTTACCCAGCGCGAACGCTTCGATACGCCCCATGATGATGCAATTGGTGATAATCAGCCCGACGAAGACCGAAAGCTGCTTGCTCACGTCGTAGACGTAAGCCTTGAGCACCTGGTCTACGAGAATCACCAGCGAGGCGACGACGACCAGCTGGACGATGATGCGGATCCGCGACGGAATACCCTTGCGGATCAATGATATGATCAGGTTCGAAAAAGCGGTTACGACCGTCACCGACAAAGCCATGACAAAAGCCGGCTTCAGCTTGGCCGTTACGGCAAGCGCCGAGCAAATGCCCAGTATCTGCACCGTAATAGGATTATTCTGTCCGAAAGGCGAGGTCAGCAGCTTCAGGTTCTTAGCCGAAAAAAGCGGCTCGCGTTCTTGGTTACTCATGGCTTTCCGAATTTTTGGTTGACACTTCGTTCCCGGCCGTCTCGCCGAGCTGCTTTTCGATATAAGCATCATAATCGCTCAAGCAATTTTTCAGCATTTTTTCCACGCCTACGCTCGTCAGCGTACCGCCCGAGACGGCATCGACCGCATACGGATCGTCGTCGGGCGCTCCGCCCTTAACGAGCCGTATGGCCACGACCCGGCCGTTCTCGAGAATATGCTTGCCCTTGAACTGAGCCTGAAAGGCGGCCGTCGAAATCTCAGCGCCCAGCCCCGGAGTCTCGCTCTTATGATCGAAGACGACTCCGTTGACGGTATCCCAGTTGTCGGCCAGCGCGACATAGCCCCAGACAGGCCCCCACAGACCGGCTCCCCAAACGGGAATCACGTAGCTCGTGACACCTTCGTCGTTCCGGCTGACGAAAACGGGCAGGCTGCGCTCGGCGGCAGGCTTGTCGTATTCGGCCTTCAGGTTCGTCAGCAAGGCGAACGCGTTCGCTCCCTCGACCCGGTCGCCCTCGACATTGACGGCATAGCTGTCGACGATGTATTTCTTATACTGCTCGTTGATGTAGGCCGCCTTGTCTTTTACCAGATCGGCGTCGCCGCCCTCGCCGATCGAGCGGAGAATATCCCCCATTTTCTCGACCCTCGCGTTCTCGGCCTGTACGCCCTTGAGCGACAAAGCCGCGAACGAGAGCACCGCCGCGACGATCACGACCATGACCGCCGCGTAGGCGATTATATAGGTATTGCTGTTCTTATTCATAGCGTTGCACGTTATTTAGCGGGTTTCAAACGACGGTTCCGGCGACGGACATTGGCCTGTACGACATAGTAGTCGATCAGCGGAGCGACGGCGTTCATGAACAGGATCGAAAGCATCATACCCTCCGGATAGCCCGGATTGACGACGCGGATCAGCACGGCCAACGCGCCGATCAGAAATCCGTAAATCCATTTGCCGGTGTTGGTCTGGCTCCCGGTCACCGGATCGGTCGCCATGAACACGGCGCCGAAAGCGAAGCCGCCCAAAATCAGGTGATAGTAGGCCGGAATATTCATGTACGCATTCAGGCCGATCAGATTGAACAGCAGGCCGGTCAGGTATCCGCCGGCGAACACGCTCAGCATGATCCGCCAGCTGGCCACGCCGGTCCAAAGCAGGATGACGGCTCCGATCAGGATCGCGAGCGTCGAAGTCTCGCCTATGCATCCCGGAATCGTTCCCAAGAACCAGTCCCACGGGCCGCCTTGCGTCCATTGTATCTGCGACGAGCCGGTCAGTACGGCCGAAGCGGCGTCCGTCAGCGGCGTGGCCCCCGAAAAGCCGTCGACGATCCCCTCGCCCTTGGTCAGGCCGGCGATCCAGATTTTCTCTCCGGAAATGTAGGGCGTATAGGCGAAGAAGATGAACGCCCGCGCCAGCAGGGCGGGATTGAAGACATTCATGCCCGTTCCGCCGAACACCTCCTTGCCGATGATGACGGCGAAAGCGGTCGCGACGGCCACCATCCACAGCGGCACGTCGACCGGCATCACCAGCGGAATCAGCAGGCCGCTGACCAGAAAGCCTTCATTGACTTCGTGACCGCGAATCTGGGCCGAAATGAACTCGATACCGAGACCCACGACGTACGACACGACGATGATGGGCAGCACCTTCCAGAAACCGAAGCCGAAACAGGTCCACAGCGAGGCGTCCGCAACGCCTGTCGCGCGAAAATGCTGCAGGCCCGTGTTATACATGCCGAAAAGCAAAGCCGGCATCAGCGCCATGACGACGACGATCATCACCCGCTTCAGGTCGATGCTGTCGCGGATATGGCTGCCGTTGCGCGTCACATGATCGGGCACGAACAGAAATGTCTCGAACGCATCGAACGTCGAGTGCAGTTTCTCAAACCGGCCCCCCTTCTCGAAGTTCGGTTTGATTCTATCCATCAGTTTTCTTATTCCTTTCATTTTCGATGCGGGTTAGTTAAGCTCCTTGATCATCAGGTCGATACCCTGACGGATAATCCGCTGCATGGCGGTTTTCGACGGATCGACGAACTCGCACAGCGCGAAGTCCTCCTCGATCACTTCGTAAATACCCAGATTCTCCATCTTGTCGATGTCGCCGGCCAGTATGGCCTTGAGCAGATAGAGCGGATAAATGTCCATCGGAAGATATTTGTCGTAGAGCCCCGTCACGACATAGGCCCTGACGCCTCCGTTCATATTCGTGTCGAGCACGTACCGCTTGCGAGGCGTAAGCCACGAAAAATAGCTGCGCGAGACGGAGAACTTATCGAGCCGGGGCATGCCCCAGCCCAGAAACTCGAAATGATCGCCCTCGGGAATCACCGTCACCTGATTGCCGTAGAACCCCAGATAGCCGTCCGGCTCGACCCGACGGCCCGTCAGCACGTTGCCGCTGATGATCCGGTAACCGTGCCCGTCGGACGCGTTGCGCACATCGGCCTTGCGTACGATGCTCGAAACGGGCGCGCCCGAGATCACCTCGTAGTAGCGGGGCTCGAGTATCTCGGACCCGGTCAGCGCGACGATCTTACGCAGATCGACCCGGCCCGTGCGGAAGAAGCGGCCGATCAGCGCGACATTCTGAATATCGACGGTCCACACGATCTCGCCCTTGCTGATAGGATCCACATGGTGTATCTGCACGCCGACATTGCCTGCCGGATGAGGCCCGCTGAAATAGTGCTTCTCAACCCCCTTTACCTGCTCCAATACCCCTTTCGGCGCGTCGGCGTCGAGTCCCAAATGCACGGGACCGGCCGTCAGTTTCGAAAGCATGGCAAAGCCGAGGTTCAGATCGTCCAACTGCTGCTCGAGCGCGAAATTCATGTCGGGCGCCAGCGGAGCGCTGTCGAAACCCGATACGAATACGGACTTGGGCGTACTTTGCGGATCGGCTATGATTCCGTAGGGACGCTGAACGATCATCGGCCAAAGGCCCGAAGAAAGCAGCGCCGAGGTAACGTTCTCCCTCGTGGCCGCCTCGACCGACGGCACATCGAACGCCTCGTAAGACTGCTCCGCCTCGGGAGCGATCACGATGTCGAGTATCCGCCGCTTCTCTCCTCGGTTGACGGCCGTCACGCGGCCGCTGACCGGAGAGGTGAACAGCACTTGCGGACGATACTTGTCGAAAAACAGCGGAGTCCCGGCCTTCACCGTGTCATCCACTCGCACGAGCAGTTTCGGCGTAATGCCGAGAAAGTCGTCCGGCCGCACGGCATAGGCATGCACCAAGGGCAGACGCTTCAGCTCCCTGCGCGGCTCGCCCTCGAGCCTTATGTCGAGACCCTTTTTCAATTTGATGACTTGCGACATACTGTATAGATATGAGTTTTAGTTAGTAAACATGGTGGTGTATCCCTGTTCGGACGGCCTTCGCCGACATGAAAAAGCCGGCACGGAAAACCGTTCCGGCCTCCAGGCTCAGCGAATACCGAGCTTGGCTTTGAGGTCCTCGGGCAACACGTCCTTACGCACCATGATGCCCGTCGACTTATAGAGCACGAACGGCACGGACGCATACAGATAGCCGTGATAGGCTCCCGTATCGCCCCAAGAGTTTTTCACCTTATAGTACTGATTGCCGTTCTGGTCCTCCGCCACGCCCATGATCAACATGCCGTGATCGTCGGTCGTCTCGTAATTGTCGAACGCCTGCTGGCGCATCTGCTGCGTGATCGTCTTCTCGGGCAGCATGCCGCTCAGATCGAGCGTCATCTTGCGGAGCTCCTCCTCGGTCAGCTTCGTCCACTTCCCTTTCTCCGAATCGCTCATCTCCTCGACTTTTGCCACCGGCACGATGGCGAAACCCTTGTTATAGGCAAACCCTTTCTCGCTGACGTCCGACGCCCAGTTGACCGCATAGCCTTTCTCGAGCGACGCGTCGACGATCCGGCGCAAGTCGTCGATCGTTACGTTATAGGACAGCGCGGCATTCCAGTTATCGGGAATTTCGAGCGCGAACGGCTCGTAAAAGGGATGATGCGTGAACGAGGTCAGCAGCACGTAGTCGTCGGAACGAATGCCCAGCTCCTCGGCGAAACTCTTCGGCGTATACTCCTTGTCCCTGTAGGCGAACTTCTCGGGACGAGGCCCCAGATAGGCGTCCAGAATGCCGTTCAGCCCGTCCTGCCAAGCGGTCGAGAGCGACTTGTTCGGATTTTCCACCACGGCGTCGACATACGCCTTGATGACCGCATCCAACTCGCCGTGCACATGCCGGTCGGTTCCGTAACGCAGGCCGGGATAAACCTCCTCGGGCACGATGCCGTAACGGTCGATGATATACACCACGTCGTTCAACGTGCCTCCGCCGCCCAGATTGGCGCTGCCGTGCATGCGGACATAGCGTACGGCTTTTTCGAAATATGCGTTGCGGACGATCCACATCTCCGCCAAATCGTGCTCTCCCTTACCCCGGACGAGCAGGTCACTCTCGACCTCGCCCATACCCGAGAAGCTCCAGCATGTGCCCGAGCGAGACTGATCCTTGACCGATGTGACCGGAACGGTCTTCACGTCTTGGAACACATAGGTCTCCGCTTTCTTGTCCTTTTTTTCCTTTTCCTTTGCCGGTCCCTTCGCCACGGCTGCCGTCGCCACGAAAACCGCCGCCCACAACAGGTACAATTTCATCAATATAAGATTAGGTTTTAATTTACCGTTACAAATATAACACTAAAATTTCTTTTTTCAGCGTTTGCCCGGAGGCTTATTGCTCGACAAAAGGCACGAATTATCAACATTCGGTCATCAGCGGGTTCCTCCAAAGCGGAACCGCTCCGCCCTGCTCTACCCCCCCGAAACGGAAACGGCAGCCCGCATTCCATGGCCGCCGATTCGCAAAAAACGGCGCATCAGTAGTCGCATCGTATCTCCGTAAAGCCGCGGCCGTGACGCTCCATGTGCCGGCGCGTACGCTCGACGAACCGGTCGAAAGCGTCGCGATGCTCGGGCGCGACCGTTTCGCGCGAGTAGCTCGGCACGATATCGTAGCGACGGCCGGAGGCGCTGTTCGGGTCGCGCGAAATGCAAGTCCAAACGATCAAGTACTCCGGGAGGCAGGATGTCCGGCCCTGTTCGTCGAGCGTCAACGTCACGCGGACCGACAGGCCGCCGTCCGTATCCGGGAAACGCTGGTTCGACACGAAATTGCCCATCGAGTAGACCGTCGCCCCGCGTACGTTTCCTGCCGAATCCTCGATCGTTTCCGCCGGCTGCACGACATGCGGATGCGATCCGATCACCAGATCGGCGCCCCAGCGGTGGAAAGCCGCCGCCAGCTCGCGCTGACGGGGGCCGGGCAGTCGCTCGTACTCGTTTCCCCAATGAACGAACAGCGCGACATGAGTGGCTCCATCCTGCCGGGCCGAGGCGATCTCGCGGCGAATAGTCGTCGTGTCGATGCCGTTTACGCGACACCCGGACGGAACGGGCAAGCCGTTCGTTCCGTAGGTATAATTGAGCAGCGCGACCCGGAACGCTTCCTTTTCGAGCATCAGAGGATACCTCTCGCGCGGCGGAACGCTGTCGGCGAAGGCGCCCGTATGGAGCAACCCGGCCTCATCGAGTGCAGCCAGCGTCGAGCGTATTCCCTCCGCTCCCCGATCGCAAATGTGATTGTTGGCCAGCACGGCGACATCTACCCCGGCACGGCGCATCGCGCCGGCCAGCGCCTCGGGCGATCGGAAACGGGGATAACCGGAATAAGGCTCCTCTCCGAGCGTCGTCTCCAAATTGGCAATGACGAAATCGGCGCTCGAAAAATAGTTGTTCAGCCGGGAAAAACAGGAGGTATAGTCGAACGAACCGTCCCGCTGCCGGGCGGCGAACACCTGAGGCATGTGCTGCATCAGGTCGCCCGTAAAGATCAGCGTCAGGTTTCGCCGACCGTTTTCCGCAAACGCTTCCGTCCGCGAGGCCGGCATTCGTTTCTCCCCGCAGGAAGAACAGCCGAAGAAAACGAGCGCGAAAGCGCTCCATGCCGCGAGAAACGATCGATTGCCCATTGTACAGCGTTTGCTATCTTTGTATTCGCAAAACTAATCATTTTTACGTACGTGAACTCCTATTGGGTAGATATTCACACGCATCGGCCGCTCGATGGCCGACCTGGCATCCGCAGCCTGCGTATCGGGACCGACTTTCCCGACAGCACCGACGGCAAAATTTCGGCCGGAATCCACCCTTGGGATGCGGAGCGTGCGCAACGCGAATGGCTCGACGGAATCAGGGAACTGCAACCGGCAGCCGTCGGCGAAATCGGGCTGGACTATGCGGCGGACATCGACAGGGAAGCGCAACGGACATGGCTCGCCTGCCAGAGGGATCTGGCCGCCGAGCTCGGCCTGCCGCTGGTCGTACATTGCGTGAGGGCTTACGACGATCTGAAGGCCATGCTGAACGGGTTCCCGCTGCCGGTCATCGTACACGGCTTTACCGGCTCCGAACAGCTCGCGTCGCAACTGCTCGGCAGAGGCTGGTATCTGTCGTTCGGCAAGACGGTCGAACGGTCGCCCAAAACCCGCCGGACGCTGCGAAGCATACCTTCCGACAGGCTGTTTCTGGAAACCGATATGTCCGGGGAGGAGATCGAGTCGGTCTACCGCCGGGCCGCCGACATCCGGAACGAACCGGCCGAATCGCTCCGCGACGCCGTTCATACGAACTACCTGAACCTGTTCGGCCTATGAAAGAATGGATGCAACGCACGGAACTGTTGCTGGGAAGCGACCGCATCGAACGATTGCGAAACGCCCGCGTACTGGTCGTCGGACTCGGCGGCGTCGGGGCCTATGCGGCCGAAGCGATCGCGCGGGCCGGCGTCGGAACCATGACGATAGCGGATGCCGATGCGGTGTCCGAATCGAACATCAACCGCCAGCTGCCGGCCTTGCACAGCACGGTCGGCGAGCCGAAAGCCGAGGTCATGGCCCGACGGCTGCTGGACATCAACCCGGGATTGCGACTGACGGTCGTACGAAGATACATCCGCGACGAGGAGACCGAGACGCTGCTCGACGAAGGGTTCGACTACGTCGTCGACGCGATCGACACCCTCTCGCCCAAGGCGGGCCTGATCCGGTCTTGTCTCGAGCGGGACATTCCGGTCGTCAGCTCGATGGGGGCCGGAGCGAAAACCGACCCGACGCGGATACGGATCGAGGACATCGCCCGGTCGCACCACTGTCCGCTCGCGCACATGCTGCGCAAGCGCCTGCACAAAATGGGCATCCGGACGGGATTCTACGTCGTATTCTCGGACGAGCCCGTGCGCGAAGGCTCGATGATGCTGTGCGAGGAGACGAACAAGAAGTCGAACGTCGGCACGATCTCCTACATGCCGGCCGTCTTTGGCTGCCACTGCGCCTCGGTCGTGATTCGCGGGCTGATCGGAGAAATGCCGCCGGCCGCATTCGCTGCGGAAACTCGGGACAACGTGCGGCACGGATAGCCGACAAGTCCCGCCGGATCGGGTCCAGCGTCATCTAACAGACCGCCCGCACCGGAACCGGCAGAAACGCCGGCAAGCACAATGCCGATGCAAAGTATGACCGACCTGCTTTCCGACCGGCCATATGCATCCATGTTTCAGAACCCGCCGAACCGCGCCGCATACCGATTCCGCGACCAGAAACGACAAATGCGCAACGACAAAAAACGGGAGGCTTTTCGGGCCTCCTTTAAAAAAATGGGATGAGTGTAATATAGTGTAAACAACACTACTGCTGCGATTTAGCGCCATCTATTAGAAAGTAGTAAAGCGTTAAAATCGCACGAAAAGGCATAGTTCGGAAGGAGTTGCGTTACCAAATCGTTACCGCAATCTCTTTCCGGATTTTGCTTTTAATACATTGGTTTTCCGTTTATTGCATCGGATTTCACAACCTCGGATAACTCTAAGTCATGTATCATTGCAAAAAGTTTGAAGAGTTATGGCAAGAAGCACCTTCAAGGTCCTATTTTACCTGAAACGACAGGCCGAGCAGAACGGCAAAGCCCCGATCATGGGACGCATTACCATCAACGGAACGATCTCGCAGTTCAGTTGTAAACTATCTATCTCACCCAAACTGTGGGACACCAAAGCCAACAAAGCGGCAGGCAAGAGTATGGTAGCCCAACGCATCAACGAGAAGCTGGAAAACATCAAAACCAATATCGGCAAGCAGTACCAGCGCATCTGCGACAGGGATTCGTATGTCACTGCCGAGAAAGTCAAGAACGCATGGCTGGGTTTCGGGGACGGTTATCAGCTCCTGCTGCAAACATTTGATGAGTACCTGAATGATTTCGAGAAAAACCGTGTCGGCAAAGACCGCAAAGCCTCCACGCTGGAAAACTACCGTAAGCAGTACAGACGCCTTGCATCGTTTCTACAATATGAGTATAAGGTAGAGGATATACCTTTCAGGGAACTTAAACGGGAGTTTATCGAAAAGTACGTAGTCTACCTTTCTACCGTCCGGGGTATGTTGCCGGGGACATTGCCCAATGCGATAAAGAAACTGAAGCTGATGAGCTATACGGCCTTTAAGAACGGATGGATCGCATCGGACCCTTTCGCAGGATTTAGAGTAGTGGGTAAGTATCGCGACCGCCGGTTTCTGTCTGAATCGGAGTTGCAGGCGGTCATGGACGTGCAAGTTCCCAATTATAAAACGGCTATCGTCAAAGATATCTTCGTGTTCTGTTGTTTCACGGGACTGTCTTATGCCGACGTAAAGAAACTGAGCTATGACGACATCCATACGGACGACCGGGGTGATATGTGGATTATCGACAACCGGGCAAAGACGGGTACGCAGTTTAGGGTCAAACTCCTGCCTGTAGCCAAAAGCCTTGTTAAGAGGTACAGCCACTTGCGGTTATCGGACAATAGGGTGTTCCCGGTTAAGGACGGAAATTCGATGAATATGTCGCTTCGCCATGTGGCGCGTCATGCCGGACTATCGTTCAACCCGACAATGCACCAGAGACGGCATAGCTTCGCCACCCGCTGCATTGAAAGCAAGTGCGACTACAAAACCGTAAGTGTACTGCTCGGACATTCCAATATCAGCACTACACTCAATTTATACGTCCACCCAAACATGGAACAGAAACGCCATTGCATCGACCAAATGTGCAGAATGCTCAGATAAACTCTAATAAAGACTCTATTTGTATAGTGTATTAGGAAACTAAAACCGCCTCACGATATATCATGAGACGGTTTTATTATATAAAGGAAGATGTTGAAATAGCATTAATAGGATACTCTCTTTGTTAGTTAAGAATCCAGTGTGCTCAACACGAATATTTAAGGTATTTATCGAGCCATCCTAAATTTACCCGCTATTTTTTCGCTCAGCATATCCATATCCCGGCCTATCTTGTCGTTGGTGATCTTGGCATAAATTTGTGTGGTTGTGATGTGCTTATGCCCTAACATCTTGCTGACCGTTTCCAGCGGTACGCCCTGAGAAAGAGTAATCGTGGTCGAAAACGTGTGCCTTCTTTGGTGGAATTTCATGGCGGGCAATACGTATCGGGGAGATTTGTGCGTTAACGTGAGACGATTTGGATGTCGAAAACGGAGTTATCCTTGTTCGAAGAACAATTCAATGCATTGAGGTAATTTTCAACACTCCGAAAACTCCATTCGAGAAATTCCGATAACAAAAGACTTGCAGAAAATGTTCGCCCTATCAAAAAGTTGTGAACGGGAATTTTTACGTCCTGCCAAATGATCTGACGTCGGCCGAACTGCGCGCATATCGAAACTATTACAGACAATTATGCAATCGCTCGGACTGCCGTACTTAGACATAGTAAATACCCAGATTCTTGAACGTAAGATGAGATTGGACATATTCCATGATGTGCCTTTGATGCGAACGACTTAAAATATCTATTGACTGTTTGTTGCGTTCGGTCGGAAACTTTATATCTATCTGACGATATTCCATCATTTGTTTTTTGACACCGAAACGCGTCCTCGTTTTCAGAACGATCAAAATCTCCTTGACGGTTTTCTGGCTTAATCCTTCGTCGAGTTTACGAAACACGAAGGTTTGTACGTCCTGTTCTTCGACCAGCATCATTTCACCAAACGATGGCAAAATATGATTCTCGATTAATAGTGTGCAGGCCCAAAAGATCGAACGCTTTGCATGCTGTTTCTTACCCTCTATTCTCAGTGCGATGATTTCCGATAGTTTGGTCGCTACCAGCATAGCTTAAAAGGTTTCGGACACGCCGATCCGTACCCTACCTTGCTCGCCGGATCGACGAACCTGATCTTCCGACAAACCGAGACTTCATTTATGCGTCGATCCGAAGTTTCGGAGGAATATTAAAAAATCACATCATGACAACCATCCAAGTAAAATTGCGTCATTCCGGCGTACAGGGTAAGGCAGGCACGATCTACTATCAAATCACCCATCGCCGAAAGACACGCCGGATCGCTACACACCTTCAGATCGCTCCCGAGCACTGGCTGCCGGCGGCGCAACGCATCGCCCCTGCAATCTCGCAGACCCCGGAGGGACGTCTGCTGCGGCACCGTATCGAGCACGACATCGCATCGTTACGCCGTATCGTTCGGGAATTGGACACGCAAGGGAACGGTTACGGACCGGACGATATCATCATGCGATTCCGTATCATGGCACAGCGCATAACGGTAGCCGAATCGATGCGGCGCGAGATCGACGAACTGACGAACAGCAACCGCCTCGGAACGGCCCGGAACTACCGGCGGGCGTTGAACAGTTTTATGAGTTTTCTCGGGGCAAAAGACATTTTTTTTTCGGCCGTAACGGAATCCCTGATCGACGAGTACAACGGCTTTCTGATCCGGCGGGGCGTCGTGCGCAATACCGTATCGTTCTATATGCGTATTCTCAGAGCCGTTTACAACAAATCCGTCCGCAAGTACGGTATCGAGCAGACCTATCCGTTTCGGCATGTCTATACCGGAGTCGACCGTACTCGCCAGCGAGCTATCGACGAACGTTTCATCGCCAAGCTATGGAGGCTGGATCTGACCGATGCCCCCTCTCTCTCGCTGGCACGCGACCTTTTTGTCTTTAGCTACTGCGCGCGCGGCATGGCTTTCGTCGACATGGCCTATCTGCAAACGAAAAATATCCGGGACAATGAAATCGTCTACACGCGTCGCAAAACCGGGCAACCGCTACGCATCCGTATCGAACCGTGCATGCGCGAAATTATCGTCCGGCATGCGGCGGCGACTTATCCATCTTACCTTTTCCCGATTCTGCGGACAACGAAACCTGACAAGGCCTTTTCCCAGTATCAGACGGCACTGAATCGCTACAACCAGCAATTGAAGGAACTGGCACAACGCCTGAACCTGAAGGAGTCGCTCTCTTCCACTGTAGCAGACATACTTTCGGAACGATGATGCTGACTTTGGGAGTTGACTTATACACTGTAAGCAAACTGCTTGGGCATACCAAGGTGGAAACAACCCAGATATATGCGAAGATCATCAACAAGAAAAAGGATGATGCAGTCAGTCTTATAGACGATGCATTCAGTGACATGGAATTTTAGTATTGATTACATAACCCCACTATAAAGATGTATATTGCTGAAATAACTGAAAGGTTGCTTGAAGTAAACAGGCTCCTTTTGAAATATATCAAAGATACAGAACTGACCTTTGAGGAAAATCTGGTTTTTTCCGGATTCTATCATGACTACAAAGACATAAACAGTATAATCAACTCAGCTGAAAAAGAGTTAAACGACAGCCCGGCAATACTCATGGAACAGGCAAAAGCCTTGGCTGCCGCTGCGTCTGACTTCCTTGCCACATATGAAAGTCACGAGGATATATTTGGCTCTTATAATCCGCAACCAGTCTGCGACAGGCATATCAAGCCACTTGAAAAGGAATATGACTCTATTGCATATGCCACTTCACAACTATGGAAACGGTATTCTCAAATGAGTGTCCGCATGGACTATCTCAATCCTGAAGATGACGATTACAAGGCCATAGAAAAAGAATCCGAGGAGGTAAAGGCAAGATATGAAGCAGAGAAAGCCAAGAGTGATGAGACATACCGCTTTTACACCGCAGAACGTGAGAAAACAGCCAAACTTTATTTTTTTGAGATGATATACCTTGAAATGCTGGTTGTCCGAATGAAAAGGATTGCAGACAGCATTATCAAAGATATAGAAGAACTGAAATCCGAAGGTAAGATATGACAGGACTGTACTTGAAAGAAACGGCCAAACTATTTGATATAGTAGATTTGACCATCTGTTGCAGCCTGTACAAGATCTGCAACGGCAACCAGTTTGAACACATGAAAGGTACGGATTTCGTAGATTTCATGAACCTGAAAGAAGTTTCACGGCCTGTTGTTGTCCGTCATCGTGAAAACAGCCGTGTCTGTTACCTGTTGTATGTCGTCAGTAAAGAGATAATGAATGAATCTTTAGCAAAGGAGTGGATACAACACATGCTGGAACAGTGTAAAATCAGTCCCAGATACTATAAATCCCATTATAGAGATGCCCTCAATTCCGGAACAGGAGAAACCAATGCCCAATTCGTCAAGGCTATCGAAAAAGCCATCGAAAAGGCAAAATCTGTGAAGTGACCACACAGAATTACAGAGCGACCACAGAGATATACATCTTTTAACAAATCAAATAAAGCTATATTGTTGATTAACAACGATATGGCTTTATTTGTTTTTTGTCCCCAACCACAAATCGTACACATTGTTCCACTTGGGAATAGGCATAATTTTGCAACAGAGCAAAAGGAAAGAAAAAGCATTCAAAAACCTGTTTGCTGTCGAAACGGAAATAATAATTATAAAATAGAATCATATGACAAACAATTTATTGACAACGGTAGAAGCTGCCGAATATCTGGGGATGAAAAAGTCTTATCTGCATAAACTGATGATGAAAAAGGAGATTCCTTTCTACAAACCAAACGGCAAACTGTGCTTCTTTGACAAGGACGAGCTTGATCAATGGCTCCGCAGGATACGCATAGCACCACAGGAAGAAGTGGACCGGCAGGCAATTGCCTATGTGACCCAAAAAGACCTACTTAAATAGCCTGTATTATGAACCTGTATGAATTGTTCAGTCTATTCTGGAGGGATAACGGATACAGGGCATTTTCCAAGACAGAAACAATCTTATACTTCTATCTTCTTAATATGGCAAATTCCGCCAGATGGCAGATGCCGTTTACAGGCTATACGGAAAGAATAAGTGCCGATCTTCAGACAACAAAGCAGAATATTGTAAAGGCCAGGGCCGGACTCCAGCAGCGAGGTCTGATTTCATTCACAGCCGGGACTGGAAAGGAGAATCCGCCTTTATATACCATTATTGACCGTACTTCTCAGTTGTCGGTGCCGTTGTCGGAGAACTTGTCGGTAAAGATGTCGGTGCCGTTGTCCCCTATTAATATAAAAGATAAAAATAGAAATAATAATATTCATAATGTCAGCAACGGAAAATTGGAACTGGATGAACTGGAAATGATTCTTGCAAATGATGCTGCCTGGCTGGACTCAGTAATCCTTCAACGGGGAAGCGATATAGACCGTGAAACTGTACTGGAATACCTGAAAATGTTCTTTGCCGAACAAAAAATGAAGTCATCCGACAAAAGGGAAATAATAGACATCCAGAAACATTTCCGCAACTGGCTGAACATTAAAATGAATTATAGATTAAAACATGAAAGAACAGAATCAAAACGAGTCAACAGTGGACGTAGAGCTACTGAAATCACAGCTACTTCACCGGAAGATTACGATTGGCCGGTTTAGGCTGCCATATTCCTACGAACAGACAAAGGATATGCTGCTGGCCGCATACCAGGCAGAAGTCGAATACAGGTGCAGACATTTCACAACCTGTGAAGAATTTGAAAGCCAACGTGAACAGATTGCACGCTTCCTTACGGGAAATTCCGAAAAGTTCGGTCTGTTTTTCAGCGGAATGTGCGGAAATGGAAAAACCACATGGCTTAAAGCCATCCGTACCCTGATAAATTCATTGAACTTGCGCCATCCGCAGACCAATTCCAGTTATAGCGTATCGCTGTGGAATGCAAGGGAACTGGCTTACAGGTGCAAAGACGAATATCAGGAATGGGCTCGGATAGCCAGACTTCCAATCCTTGCGATAGATGATTTCGGGACAGACCCGAAGGAAATCATCAGTTTCGGCAATTGTCTTACCCCTATGATAGACCTGATAACAAAACGGTATGAGGAACAGCTGTTCACCCTTTTTACGACAAATCTGACATTTTCACAGATTAAGGAAAAATATGAGGAACGTATCGCCGACCGGCTTATTGAAATGGTCGTGCCCATCAGGTTTGGCAACGGTTCATACCGGAGCTGACATATTCTCCAAACAAGTTAAGACATGAAACAGGAAGAACTCAAAAAGGTACTCGCTGAAGTTGATCCTTTACTGGCAAACGCCGTTGATTCCATGATTTCCTTTATACACACTAAAGGAAAAGATAGTGTACCGTCGGAACGGCAGATAGAACAGGTAAATGCCTATTTTGACTCCATAGTAAGCCGTACCGGAAAAGACTATGAGAAGTGGAGCGAATACAGGTGGATAGCATCATACAATATAGAAATCGGAGCCATTCCATGCCTGGAGCACCACGAACTGGACTATCTGCACAAAGTCCTTGAATCAATAGCCAGAGACCACTCATATTATGAGGAAGCACAGGTACACTGGCACAGATAAAACTCCATTTATAAATCCGTCATCCACGACGAATATTGTACAACAGCCTGTTATAATGGCTTCCGTAGCATTGTACATCCTGTTCAGAAAGTAGGACACTTTTTTAAGGGGTGTGGGAGCAAGATAGGTTTTTTGTGCCAAAAAACCACCGACTGAATGTCGGAAGGCTCCGCCTGGATGACCTTAAACAAACGGACATGACAGAATTTGCACCCACACCCCGAAAGGATCCAGAACGGAGAAAAGGAGGCCGCCCTCGAAAGGATTCGACAGAGAAAAAGTGCCATTTTATAAAGGTCGGTTTTGATGAACTGAACTTCAAAAAACTAAAAAAAAGAAGCCGCAGGATGAAGGCTTCACTTTCCTCCATAGTCTATGATCTGGCAATAAACGGTAAGATAAACGAACCGCTCTCCCAGGAGATGATGGATTGTTTCAGGAAGCTCGCAGGAATGGCAAACAACCTGAACCAGCTGGCACATGAAGCGCACATTGCAGGCTATGAGGATGTGGCCGCAGCTGACAGGCTATTGTCAGAAAAGATAGATGAAGTTTTGAATAAATTAAGTGAACTAAGATAACGATGAATGCAAAAATAATGAAAGGGAAATCAGCCGGAGGTCTGATTGACTACCTCAATAGCATGAAAGAGAAAAATGCCAAAGTGATTTTTTCCAATGGAGTCAGTACAACATCAAACCGGACTGTGGTTGCTGCCTTCAATCTCCAATGGGCAAACAGTTCTTCCAAGATAAAGGACAAGATGGGACATCTGGTAATCAGTTTCTCGCCCAAAGACCGGGAAAGGCTGACTGACGAATTTATAACGGAACTCTGCAAGGAATACATGCAACGTATGAAATTTCCGCCCACTATCTATCTCGGCTACCGCCATCTTGATCAAGAACATGACCATGTACACATCGCTTACAGTCGTATAGACAACGAAGGAAAGGCTATCACGTGCGACAGCAACTATGCACGTTCAGTAAATGTCTGCAAATCTATCCGGGCGAAATACGGACTGTCTGCCCCATCAAAGAGAAAAAAAGACGTAAACCGAGACAGACTTATCGGAAAGGATAAGGTCAAATATCATATCATGGACATAGCTTTCCCTGTTCTTGACAAAGCCGGTTCATGGAAAGAATATATCTCAAGGCTGAAATCAGAAGGTGTCGATATAACCATGGTAAGGGATGAATACGGGAATGTACGTGGTATCGTATATACAGCAGAAAATCTTTCTTTTGCCGGAAAGAAAGTGGATCCGGAATTGTCATTCGGAAATTTAAGGAGGAAGTTCGGCAGTTATGGGCAGGAAAAAACCGCTATATCGGATATCAGAAAACATGACTCCGTTTTTACCGGATCTGACATGAATATCTCAAAGGATATGGCTCATGCGGAAGCCTGTCCGGTGGACACTCCGGAATACAGCCCGAATATTCAGAATGCACAATCCAATCAGGAAACTATGGCTGCTGGCAATGTAGAAAGCGGAACCGATAGTGGCAGTTCAATAGGATCTGGAATAGTTGGAGCCGCCATTGAACTGATAGTTCAGCCACATCAGGTACCGGAAACAGGAGGTGGCGGTGGTGGAAGCAGCGACGATAACAAACGTGATGAAGAAAAAGACAAATATGTACCACGAAAAGGCAGAAGGAGGTAACAATGGCAAAGAACAAACCGTTAAAGGATGAAGAATATGATTCCATTGATGAAATCCAGACTACACTGGATAGACATACGGACAAACTTAACCGGATAGAAGCCGGACTTGTTTCTATAAAGAGTGAAATTGCCTCTGTAAGTAAAACCGGTAGCCACAATATGGATAGCAGTGGAGACAGACAGTTTATCCAACTGAGAAATTTGTTCTATGATATATTAGATAAATTGAGCAAAGCATACGAGGAACTGAAAACCGGAAAGTCCGATGCCCAGGCAGAAGAATTACTGGTTAAGATTGCCAATCTATGTACGGATATACAAAAGAACAGCCTTAACGCTGTAGCACTTACAGCGGACACGAACAAGCAATATCTTAAGATTATCCCTTACATAGAACGAATGAACCGTATCCTTGATGTTGTAGCAGAACGGTATAACATGTCAAAAGCACCGGTAAAACCTACTACCATTAAAGGCTGGATTCTTTGGGTCTTCAAGAGACTTTGGTTTTGGATTGACAGATATGTCGGATTCAGGTATATCAAGCAATTCTGTATCCTTGTAGCCATTTTTATATGGGTAGTCAGCATAGTAACCTCATTCTTTATTTTACGTGAGAATCACAGACTGAATGATATTGAACAAAAGTACATTTTGCTTCGTGAAGAGTGTAGAAAATACGGGCAAAACGAACTTGATTTCTGAAAATGGTAAAATATATTTTTTATGGGACTGTCCAATATTTTGTGTAAACGATAATTCGGGTCTGGGTTTAGAGGATTTCTAAATCCCGATTCTGTTTTCAAATATAGCTATAAACTGGTTCATTACCACCCCCCAGTTTTGAATGGGTGCAGTCCATTTCTTCTCGATCTCCTGCAAAGCCAGCCAGACCGACTTGCGGACGGCATCGTCGGTAGGGAACGAAAGTTTTGATTTAGTGTATTTTCTGATTTTGCCGTTTAGGTTCTCGATGATATTAGTCGTGTAGATAATCTTACGAATCTCGACGGGAAACTCGAAAAAGGCGGTTAGCTCGTCCCAGTTTCGATGCCACGACTGCACGGCATGGCGATACTTCGAGCCCCAGACTTGCTCGAAGTGAGCCAATGCCGACTCAGCCTGCAGCTTGTTGGCCGAGGTGTAGATCTCTTTCATATCGGCCGTGAAAGCCTTCATGTCCTTCCAGACAACGTAGCGACAGGAGTTGCGTATCTGATGTACCACGCAGATCTGAGTGGTGGACTGCGGGAATACGGCGCGGATAGTATCGGTAAAGCCGTTTAGATTATCAGTGACGGTAATCAAGATATCCTCTACTCCGCGAGCCTTCAGATCGGTCAGAACCGACATCCAGAACGATGAGGACTCCGTTTTGCCGACCCACATTCCCAGCACCTCCTTATACCCCATTTTGTTAAGGCCGATACACAGGTAGACCGTCTTGTTGATGACCTTGCCAGACTCCCTGACCTTAAATACAATCCCGTCCATCCAAACAACCATATAAAGACTCTCCAGTGGCCTGTTTTGCCAATCGGCGGCGGCCTGGGTGACCTTGTTCGTGATGATCGAAATGGCCGACGAGGAGAGGTTGATCCCGTAGATATCTCGAAGCTCGTCTTCTATATCCGATACGCTCATTCCTTTGGCGTAAAGCGAGATGACCAATTTCTCGATAGACAATCCGCGACTCTGGTGCTTGGGCACCACCATAGGCTCGAACTCCGAACGTCGGTCGCGGGGAATCTGGATTACGCTCTCGCCGTACTCGGTATGAATCTTCTTGGGAAATGAGCCGTTGCGTGAGTTACCCGTATTGTTGCCATCGGCCGAATGCTTTTCATAACCCAGATGGGAGTCCATCTCGCCCTGAAGCATCTGCTCCAAAACCTGTGAATGCAACTCCTTGAGGAACTTGCTTACATCAGCTTCAGTCTTGAACTGACTTAAAAACTCTTTGCTCAGCAGTTCCGAAGGAACCACCTCTCTCTTCTTTGACATAACACTCTCCATAAAATCAATCTTTTAAAATTAGTAAAAAATAATGCGGATCTTCAGACCCGCATTACCGTTTACACAATTTAATGGACAGTGTCTTTTAAATTCATCTTTTCTGTTTCCATCAGAATCTTGATAGAAATCTTTGTCTTCAAATTGAATAAATTCTCCACTTTGAGTTTTCAGTACATAACGTATGGCATCTACTATAGCTGTTTTCCCTGAATCATTTTCACCAATCAACACGTTGACGCCTTTCTAAAAATGAATTTCTAGTCCCGGTTTGTTATCTGCGCCAGCGCAATATTTCCTGAAATTCCAGAGTCTAAGAATGGAAAGATACATTGTAATCTATTTTTTGTTTATTCTACAGATAGGTAGACATCAGTATCAAAGTCTACAGCCGAATCATGCAAGTAACGTAATCGATAACTTGGGCAAGAGAAATTCGCCTCAAAAAGTTATAAATTCAAATCTATTTAATTTGGAATTATTGCGACACAAACACTCTCCAGCTCCCTTCCTTCTCGCCTCGCTCCACATATTTCTTGGAAATCAGTTGATCCAGTAGCTTCTGAATAGCCGTCATACTGATACCCGTTTCATCTTTCATGTCTGCAAGCGTCAGCGTGGGCTGAGTTCGCATAGCGTTCAGAATTTTTGTATAATTGGGCGTTCGGAATGCAATCCGTTCCCCATCATACCACCACACATTCTCATTCCTCTCGCTCACAAACAGCACATTATTATACACTTCTGTAGCCACCAAGTCATTGAAATATCTCAAAAAAGGACGGATATCCTTGATCCCAGCATGGGCTCCATCACTAGGGACAGGACCTACTTCAAGATCAGCCTGATGTAAAGCTTCCAGATATTCGCTCTTTTTACGACTACGAACCACAATCATTGGATAGTCGTGGCGCGTTAGGATGTAATTGACCAACAGTCGGGCAATTCGACCGTTACCGTCCTCGAAAGGATGAATGCGTATATAACGGTAGTGAAACAGTGCGGCCAACTCTACTGGAGATAGTTTCCCTTCTTGTTCTGCTGTATTATACCAGTCCACTAAGTCTCCCATCAGTCCGGGTGTCTCCTCGGGTGAGGCATATTCGAATCTGTCCCCATATCGGGTGATAACACTGTTAGGCCGAGTCTTATACTGGCCGGCATGAATTACATAACTCGTCTGCATACCACCAAGCAAATCTCGATAAACAGTATAATCTTCTCGTAATATGGTTTTATGCAATGTCCGGATAAAATTCTGTGTCAATGGCACTCCCTTCACCGTAGCCTCTTCCGTCATCATTCGCAGGCCTACGTTGCTCGCGGTCATTTCTTGTACGTCACGCACGTCTGCCTCCCCAATCACCTTGCCGAAAAGTAGCAATATTTCCGTCTGGCCATAAGTCAACGTATTACCCTCAATATGATTACTGTTGTAATTGAAATCCACAGTAAAACGGCGACTGAGCCTTTCCCTATCCTTCTCCGACAGCGGCTGCAAATTCTGCCATGCAGTCAACGCTTTCTTTATATTAAGATACTTCATATTCATATTTATCAACAAACAGTACAAAGATACAAAAAACACCTAAAAGGTTATAATGATACAACCTTTTTCTAAATCAATCTGTCTAGCATCAATAACTACTTACTAAAAACAAAATGACAAAAGCTGCTGGCCAAAAGAAAAAGAGATGAGCGTTCTTGCTACCAATGTCCGCCATTTCGACGTTGTGAAGAAAGTTTAGTTTAGAACTTGAATAGATATACAACAAACCAGACTAAATTCCTATGATTGACCTTTTGTGCGGATTACATTTATCTTTCATGTCTTTGGGAGACACAACCTCCGATATGGGGTAAAAGCGATTTTATATTTGATCTTTTTTCTTTTGGCCAGCAAAATTCCGTCCCCAGTTCGTCCCTCAGCATATTTTTAATCATCATAATAAATTGAATGTCAACAATATACTACAACACAATATTTTCTGATTACGAACACTCCCCGGTGGTTCTGATGGTGGACGATACCATTATCGGAACATTGGGAAACTTCAGTGCTTCCATCGGAAAAGCCAAAAGCAAGAAAACTTTCAACGTTTCAGCCATTGTCGCATCGGCATTGAGTGGCAGTACCGTACTTCATTATCGGTCTACATTTCCCGAAAATAAGCGGAAGATTCTATACATAGACAGAGCAGGGGCGGTATCATTGCCAGCAGGTATTGAAACGCATCTTACGTTTGGCCGACTTGCCGGAATACAAGAATCCGGATAATCTGATTATGCTGGCTCTGCGCAAGTTTTCCCCTAAACTACGTCTGGCGATAGTCGAACAGGCCATCGGCACGGAACTCAACAATAAAGCGGAAACCATCATGCAGGTCGAAGTGGACAAAGAGGACAAGACTGTAAGCGTGGTCGAAGCCGTCCATATCCGTGACCGTGAGTTTGAGCCTTTCGCCTTCCGCATAAACGAGGAAGCCATGCCCGAACCGGTAGAGTCCTATCTGCCCAAAGAAAAGAAGACTGGACGACCAACCAAAGGACCGTTCGATCCGGACAAGGAGATTCCAAAGAATGTACATCGTCCAGCATTGGATACCGTTTTTGCCAATGGCAACATCAGCAATTACGATGATTATATAGAACGCTTGAAAGAGGGTTACGGATTGCAGGGTATAAAACTCGGTTATAACAAGGCGGTAAAGGTCGCAACATTGCTCAGCGACAAACAAATGGTTATAAAAGAAGGGAAAGATTATGCCTTCAATCCAGAATACCATTATTGATTTCAACTTTACTTTATTGTCGGGGCGTATATATAAGAATAAAGCAAAGTCGGAGGAAGACATCATGTGAGATATTCATATTCTCCCCTCTTTTAGAGGCTAGTATCATCCTATGTTTCCTATCCGAGTGCCAGTTCACTATACGCATCCTATATGGCGTGTCGGGAAAACTGTTACGAGATATGCCAAGGTATAACCTCACTGCGTTACGGTTGTACATTGGCACTCTCGCCTGCTCAGTTCCCTCGCCAGTGCGGTACTCGCAAGCTCGCACCTATTCAACCATTATAAAACGATTCAAATGAAAGAAGATATTTTCAATACATCGGACTCCTCGAAAGAGACAAGAAACGTCTTCATCGGGGCAAAAGTAACTCCTACTCAGAAGGAGCATATAAAATCACTGGCTGCAAAATGCGGTATGACCGTAAGCGATTACCTATTGTCGTGTGCCTATAACTTCAAGCCCAAAGCAAGGCTCACGAAAGAAGAGGCGGCCCTGTTACAGAATCTGGACGATTGTCGGTCTGACCTCGTAAAGTACACCTCAGCACTGCACGGAATGTCCACAAAACAACGCATGGCAATGTTCAATCAGATTCCGTTCATGGTCGGCTGGCTCAAGGAACTTGGCAATGTGGCCGAAAGTGTCTGCCAGTTCCTGAATGCGGTAAAAGAGAAGAACAAAATTCCGTCTAACCCAAAATCCGAAGAAGAATGATAGCAAAAGCCAAAGCCATATCGCATGGTATAAACGACATCCGTTACATTACCGGCGAATCACAGCACAAAAAACATCCGGAGAAAATTTATCGGGTATTGGACAATCTGTTGCCCTCAGAACCGGACGCTATGGGAATATGGAACTCCATGCAGTTGACCTTATCCCAACATCGGCCAATAAAGAATTCCGTAATCAGCATATTATGCTAATTGACTATCAATAGTTTACAGCCTAAAAGATAAACTGCTCGAAAATTTACTTGTTTTTTCGAGAAAAATCGAAGATTTAACACTTTTAACCTTAATTTATCTTCAAACGAAGGGAAAAAGAGAAAAATGGCTCTCTTTTGCTCCGAAACCTCCGGTTCGCAAAGATAAGGCATATCGGTGATTATTTCTCCGATTCGAGTTGCAAAATCAGAGATGGTTTTACGGATTTTGGGGTTGGCTCTTGTGTCTTGACAAGGGCTCGAATCATGTCTGTTTTGTGAGCAGGATTTCTGTGTCTTTTGCAGCCAAAAAAAGAAAGTCGGCAGATATCGTTCGGTTCGGCTTTGGCAAAGCCATTTCTTTTTCTCCCTCTGTTAGCTTTACTTTAATGCACGTATATATGAATACGAGGATAAAGTAAAGTTGGTTTTCATTTTGAATAGCCAATCTAATCTTGAGATTTGTGTTTATGTAACGAATAATATATTGTTGTTATATGGGTGTATTGGCACTTACAAACAATATGATGGCATTTACATTTTTTCAAAGCAAAATCACCTTGTCTTTCGCACTTTTCCAAAAATGCTTCTCGGAATCGGCTGCAAAGACATTGGATTCGCTTGGAAAAGTATTGTATAATGGTTGTGATTCGTTTGAAAAAGTGTCGCGAACAAGATTTATTCGCTTGAAAAAGTGTAGAACCGTTATATTGTACTTGTTTTAGCCATCTCTTCTAGTTTTGAGATTTTCCCTTTTAATAATCATTAAATAGATAAAACCTAATATCTTTGTGTATTATATGATGAGTTGACTATGACAAAGAATACAATGGGAACCAAACTGCCTCGAAAATTGGTGCAGAAGATGTCGATTGTAGGAGAGCAGATTAAACTAGCTCGTTTGCGCAGGAATTTGAGTGTGGTTCAGATTGCAGAACGTGCTACTTGCTCTCCGTTGACCGTGTCCCGAATAGAGAAAGGTATACCAACAGTAGCAATCGGAATTTACTTGCGAGTGTTGTATGCTTTGCAGCTTGACGATGATATTCTGTGGTTAGCCAGAGAAGACAAATTGGGAAAAGCTTTGCAGGATTTGAGTTTGAAGACAAGGAAACGAGCTTCAAAAAAGGAATAGGGCGTATGTCCTCCTATACATAAGCTGCAATTTGCTCTGTTGAAATAAAAAAATATGGCTCAAAATTTTGTGTTATGCAACAAAAACATTATGTTTGAATTGCATAATAAATAATATATATGAAATTCGTTGATAGAATAGATGAAGCTGCACGATTAAAGGATGCTCTTGCAAGAGAGAAGTCCTCGTTAGTCGTGATGTACGGTCGCAGACGGTTGGGTAAGTCAACGCTTATCAAAAGGGTGTTGTCGGATACGGATGTTTATTTCCTTGCCGATCGTTCTGAAGGCCAACACCAAAGGATATTGCTTGCAAAAGTGATAGCACAGGTGTTTCCAGATTTCGACAAATTGACATATCCAGATTGGGAATCTATATTTCGTGCGGTCAATTATCGAACAGACAAGCGTTTTACTCTATGTTTGGATGAATTTCCGTATCTTGTAGAGCAATCACCAGAACTACCGTCTGTATTGCAGAAACTTGTTGATGAGAAGCAGTTGAAGTATAACCTGGTGCTTTGCGGTTCATCACAAAATATGATGTATGGGTTGTTCCTTGATTCTACTGCACCTCTATATGGGCGTGCTGATGAAATAATGAGGCTTGCACCGATACGTTTGCCGTATATTCAAGAGGCTTTGCGTCTTAATGCGATGAATGCCATTGAAGAGTATGCCGTATGGGGCGGTGTACCACGTTATTGGGAATTGAGGGAAAACAGAAGTTCGCTTGATGATGCCCTGTGGCGCAATATCCTTTCTGTAAATGGAACTCTTTATGAAGAGCCTATAAAACTGTTTCAGGACGATGTCAAGGATATTGTCAAGACTTCAACGATCATGTCTTATATCGGTACTGGTGCAAATCGGCTTTCTGAGATTGCCGCAAGATGCAATGAGCCTGCAACCAACCTGTCGCGTCCATTGAAGAAACTTATTGATCTCGGTTTTTTGGAGAAAGATGTTCCGTTCGGTATTGATGAGAAGAATGCGAAAAAGAGTCTTTACAAGATAGCCGATCCGTTTATGGCATTTTATTATCAGTTTGTCGTACCTAATCGTTCGTTCATCGAGCTTGGTCGTCGTTTGCCAATAGAACAGGCTTTGACTGCTCATTTCTCTGAGTATGTGAGTATGCAGTGGGAAAAACTGTGTCGGGATGCCGTAACAGGAAATCTTGTTAACGGAATAGTTTATGGCAAGGCAAAACGTTGGTGGGGTTCTGTTCTCAATGAGGACAAGAAGCCGGAACAAGTCGAGTTCGATGTTATGGCCGAATCGCTTGACAAAAAGTATCTGTTGGTCGGAGAATGCAAATGGACTACTCAAGAGAATGGTAAACAACTGACTGCCGAACTTCTCCGCAAAGCTAATCTGCTACCGTTTGCCAAGAGCTACACCGTCGTTCCAATGCTGTTCCTTAAGAATGCTCCGAAAGATGATGCTGGGAATGCAATGTTGCCGGAAGACGTTATCAAGTTAATGAATTAGAGCTAAGAATATAAGATGATAATGCTTTGTAGAATGTGGCATAACAATTTAAAAAGAATAAGATAATGATTAGAAATATTTCAAAACCAATATTCTCTGGACATGAGTCATTCGCTTGCAAGTCTCATTGGCTTAAGCGAGGATATGATTTTGTCAACGCTGGAAATAATTTCAACGATGATGAGGCTGTTGTACATCTTGGCGTTGGTAAGAATATGGTAGCTTCAATCAGATTTTGGCTAAAAGCGTTTGGATTATTGCAGGAAGATGGTCTTGCGCCAATAGCTGGCTACATTTTCGATGATGCGAGTGGTAAAGATCCCTACCTTGAAGATATTGGAACTCTGTGGTTGCTGCATTTTATGCTGATCAACACAGAGTATGCTACAATCTACAAAACGACATTTATCGAATATCATCGCCAACGAAATATCATAGAAAAGAGCAGACTGCAAAACTACATTAAGCATACTTGCTTTGAAGGAACACAGTATAAAAACTTGTATAATGACAATACTGTCAAGCGAGATGTTGGTGTAATGTTTCACAACTATTGTAGCAAAAGCAATATCAATTTGGAGGATAGCAACTGTTTGTTGGCTCCTCTGAATTTGATAAATGAAGCAGAAAAAGATAGCTATATATTCAACTATGATGCTCGTAGCAAAGTACCTAGTTTGATATTTCTTTACGCATTGCTAATTAGGTGTAAGGGTCAAAATAGTGTTTCCTTTGATGATATTGCCGAGCTAGCTTTGATTTTTTGTTTGACAAACAATGACGTCACAGATCTTATCAAACGGCTTTGTCTTCAATATCCATCGGAAATTGTATTTTCGGATGTCGCAGGTATTAAAGAGTTGCAATTCAAGACATCGCCTGCACCTATAGAGGTACTAAACAAATATTACGAGGAGAACTAATATGAAATATACTCCATCAATAAATATCGCTCAAACTATCTTTGACCCCAATAGCTATATTGTGACTCAGAATGCTATAAAGGTCATTGGCAACATTGTGAATTCATTCAATGCGGGCGTACACTCATTTAATATTATTGGCTCATATGGAACTGGTAAATCCAATTTCATTCTGGCTCTTGAGGATAGCTTAAAGAATAATAGTAAGATTCTCATTACCAACAAGGGGCAGTTTAATGGTTTTGTTCGATTCAGGTTCGAGAAAATTGTAGGCGATTATACCTCACTTCAAAGAGTTCTCACTGAGAATCTCTTTCCGACAGAGGCTTCGGACAATCTTTTTGAAAATCTGAAAAGCTATTTCAAGAGGGCAGAGAAACGTGAGGAGTTTGTAATTCTTGTAATCGATGAGTTTGGCAAATTACTAGAGTATGCAGCAAAAAATAACCCTGAAAGGGAGTTGTACTTATTTCAGAAGTTTACGGAGTTCATCAATGATGAACGACGCAATGCCATTCTACTTACAACATTACACCAGAATTTTAATTCGTATTCTCGTACATTAACAGAGAGCCAGCGCAACGAATGGACAAAGGTAAAGGGCCGTTTTCAGGAGATTGTTTTTAATGAGCCTATAGAACAGCTACTTTATCTTGCATCTAAACGTATAGAAAGAACAAAACGAGATATTGTGAATCAACACTTTAAACAGATTTACAATTTAGCCATTGCAAGCAAGTTTGCCAGTTCATCTATTGCTTATGATACTGCAGTAAGTTTGTATCCGTTGGACATTTTTGCTGCACAAGCATTAACCCTGTCCATTCAGAGGTACGGTCAGAACGAAAGAACTCTATTCTCTTTTCTTGAAGCTACAGGACAAGGCTCTCTTCGTTATTTTAAGGAAAAAGAGAATACAACATATAGCTTAGCCGATGTCTATGACTATGATATATACAACTTTTACTCTTACTTGTCGGAAGTAAATGCAGACTCTACTGCATGGACTGCCATACGCGTAAGTTTAGAGCGCGTTGAGAGTTTATTTGAGGGCGAAACAGCTACAGATGCCATGAAGCTTATTAAGACGATTGGCATGTTCAATCTCTTTGGTAAGGCAGGAGTGCAATTTAACAAAGAGAAACTTTCCGAATATGCAAAATTTGCTTTAGGTATTGACAACCCACTGTCTGTTATTGAATTGCTTACGCAACATAAGATTATTCGATATGCGACCTACAAGTCTCAATATATATTGTTTGAAGGAACGGATGTCAATATCGAAGGCGAATTATTGAAGGCTGCAGGTATTGTTCCCCGCTCTAAAGATATTGTGGAGAAGCTCATCACAAACTTCAATTTTCCCATTGAGTTTGCTAACGCCTCTTATTACCGCAAGGGCACACCTCGATACTTTAAGTATGAGATTACAGACCACCCGATTATTCTACAGCCTCAGAATGAAATCGATGGCTACATCAATCTCATATTTAATGAAGATCTCACAGTAGATGCATTAAAACAACACTCTGTAGGTGTTGAAGAAGCTATTTTGTATGCATACTTCAAGAAAGCAGACCAAATTATAGATCACGTATGGCAGCTTGATAAACTAGCTTATGTCCAGAATGATGTTGACAATAAAGATAATGTAGCTCAGAAAGAGCTCAATGCTCTTATTGCACATGAGCAAAGTCTGCTAACCACCAGCGTATTAAATACCCTTTTTAGTTATAACTCAGATGTCATTTGGGTATATCGAGGAGAGATCCTTGACATCTCTTCGAAAACCCTATTTAACAAATGGCTATCAATGATATGCGACAGGGTGTATTGTGACACTCCGGTGTATATCAATGAGATGGTTAACAAGCATAAGCCCAGTAGTGCAATATCAATGGCTCGCGTTAACTTCCTTACTCATTTACTTCATAATAGTTCAGAGCCCAATTTAGGCTTTGAGGATGGTAAGTTCCCTCCAGAAAAAACTATCTATCTGACGCTACTTCATAACACGGGCATCCATAAGCATATCGGCAAAGAGTATTTTCTTGATGCTCCCAACGAAGAAAGTTTCATGCCTTTGTGGAGGGCCTGCGAGGAGTTCCTTGATACTAGCAAAGAGAAACCTCGTAAATTAGGAGATCTTGTAAAGATATTACGCTCTCGCCCCTTCAAGTTGAAGCAAGGAATGATAGACATGTGGCTGCCGGCATTCTTGATCATTAAAAAGAATGATTACTCGCTGTATAATGATACTGGGATATATATACCTACGATTACTCGTGAGGTATTGGACATTATGCAGAAATCCCCTGCAGGATTCTCCATTAAAGCTTTCAATGTTGATGGGGTTAAACTAGACTTATTCAACAAGTATCGTGAGGCATTAGGCTTAATGCAGGATGCGGAGTTCACGGCTGACAGTCTTATCGAGACAATCAAACCGTTCCTGCTTTTTTACAAGAAACTCAATAAATACACAAAACAGACCAAACGTCTTCAGAAATCTACTGTACAGTTCCGAGCTGTATTGGCATCTGCAAAAGATCCAGAGAAAACCTTTTTTGAGGATCTCCCGCGTGCATTAGGATTTAAGGATGCAGAGATAGCAAGTAATGCAGATGTTCTTAAGCGATATGTAGAGTTGCTCCAGAAGGCTATTAGAGAGCTCCGTATGTGCTACTCAAATCTAATTAATCGATTGGAGGGTGTACTTGTTGACGAACTTGGTTTGAAGAGTAAAGAATTCTCTTTATATAAAGCAGAATTAGAACAACGATATGCATCTATCAAAACATACTTGTTAACCGAAAGACAAAAAACTTTCTTAACTCGTATATTGACTAAGAATACAGACAGGGTAACTTGGTACCAATCTTTGGCGTATGTGGTTTTAGATAAGCAGTTAGAGGCTTTGATAGATGAGGAAGAAGCATACTTGGTCGATAACCTTGTACACTTGTTTAAAGAGCTTTTAAAGTACGTTGAGATTAGTAACAAGGGACTGGCAAGCGGGGATAACTTTTTCCGTTTTGAGATGATTTCAAGTGATGGCACAACCTCACAGCAAATTGTTCAGTTGAATGCAACAAAGACAGAACAAGCAAAAAAACTTGAAGCAAAGATTGATAAATTATTATCAAGTGATAGTGAAATCAATGCTTATGCACTTTTAAGTATAATTAAAAAGAGATTGAACGATGACTAAGGTAAGACATGTTCTTGGAATTTCTGGTGGAAAGGATAGTGCGGCTTTAGCCATCTATATGAAGCAGAAGTACCCAACACTGAAGGTGGAATACTACAACTCAGACACTGGATGCGAGTTGGAAGAGACAGAGAAATTGGTCGATAATCTAGAGTCATTTCTAGGTAAGGTCGAGCGATTGAAGGCTGCTGAAGGTAGTCCTGAGCCAACACCATTTGACCACTTTTTAAAGATTAGTGGTGGCTATTTACCATCGCCACAGGCTCGCTGGTGTACACAAAAAATGAAGCTAGCAGAATTTGAGAAGTTCGTTGGTGATGAGCCTACAGTATCTTATGTTGGTATCCGTGGAGACGAAGACCGAGAAGGTTATGTTTCGACCAAACCGAATATACAAGCTGTATTTCCATTTAGAAGGAATATTTGGAGCCTTGATGTTATACACAAGGCTTTACACAATGAAAACATGGAGTTAATTACTGACCTTTACAAACAGTGGGCTCCAGAGAACATTAAAGAAGAAGCTATTGAGATCGCCTCAACTCTGATAAACAAGTCGTTCTTTTATAGCCGGAAGTTGAATGCCCTGCTAGATTTGAGCATAAAGACTTTTAATCGAGTGGTGTTTGAATACTTGAAGACAACTGATTACCCTGTAGGTAAACTTGAAGAGTTTCCTTTGATTGATAATGAGGATATCCTAGTCAAGGATGATATATTCAGAATCTTGGAGGAAAGTGGTGTCGGAATTCCTGCGTACTACAATCCAATAGAATTTGAGGTTGATGGTAAGAAAGGAGAGTATTGCCGTAGCCGTTCTGGTTGTTATTTTTGCTTTTTCCAACAACGTATAGAGTGGATTTGGCTTCTAGAGCAGCATCCAGAGTTGTACAAAAAGTCTATGGAGTATGAGAAGGATGGCTATACATGGATTCAAGGAGAGACACTTGCAGAATTAATTCGTCCAGAACGAGTTCGTCAGATAAAATTAGACTATATCAAAAAGCAAGAGAATTTGAAGGCGAAAACAGTAAGTGGCTTGCTTGTCGATATGTTTGACGAAGATGATGAAATACCTTGTGCTAACTGTTTTATATAGTTTTTTGTATGGGTGGATATAGAGCATTTCTTGCGGAAGATTCAAATAATTATCAATATGAATTGACCTATTATCACAATCCGAATAGGTGGAGAAATAATATTATCAATACCGAAAATCCCATAAGGAATGTTGATAACTGGTCTGACGAAATCAAATATTTAAATGAATCGAATGATGATTTGTCAGATGACATAAAGAACTTGCCGAATAATACTGGTGGTATTTATGTATTTTATATAAAAGGACTAAATTTATCATTTATAGAAAATTATATTCTCTATATTGGCAGATGCCAATTTACAGAGACGCAACATATTAGGAAACGTGCAAGAGAATACTATAAGGATGCTCGGGATTTAATAGTGGAAATGTTTAGTAGATGGAAAGAACATTTGTATTATAGATATTATCCAGATACAAATAATGAAAGAATAAAAAACAATGAAATTCAGCTGATTAGAGCAATACTTCCTCGATATAACGAAGTAATTCCAGATCGAGTTGACATACAAGATAGTGTTCCTGCATTTGAATGATAGAATATGAAGATACCTGCAATAAAAGGGAAAATAGGAGAAACTATATACTATATAGCAAATCTCACATTTCAACAAATCAATCAACTTGTTAAAAGAGTTGATTCTGAATTACACACGTCTACATCCTTAAAGGAAGAGATACAACGCTCTTTGTCTGATAATTATATTAAAATAAAGCAGTACATTTTGAATAGAGACGATCATTTTTTTAATTCATTAGTGTTAGCTGTATACGACGGTCTACCCGTGTGGACTGAAATAAGATATGAATTAGCAGAAGAGTGGTATCATAATGTAGGAGTTTTACATTTCAATGGAGATGAAAAAATTTTTCCTGTTGATGGACAACATCGTGTAGAAGGAATAAAAGCAGCCTTAAGAGAAAAGTCTGAAATTGCATCTGAAACGATAAGTGTTATTTTGATAGGACATAATAATACACCCGAAGGTATGGAAAAATCTAGACGGATTTTTTCAACGCTTAACCGCTATGCAAAACCTGTTAGGTTAGGAGATATTATAGCACTTGACGAGGATGACGTAGTTGCAATCACAACTAGAATTATGTTGGAGAATTTTCCTTTATTCACTGGGGATAAGATAAAAGCTAGCAACTCTAAATCAATACCATCCGGGGACAAGAAATGTTTTACAACATTAATGACCCTATATGATTGCCACTTAGAGTTGTTGAAATATTATAAGTTTGGAGGTAATATTTCAAATGGAAGATTAAAAGATTATCTAAGAGTTCGGCCAAATGATGACACAATATCAGGATTTTATGATTTTCTTGTAGAATTTTGGAGTGCGTTTTATACTTGCTTTACAGAAATTAAAAATTATATAGAGGACACATCACTTAATGCTGCAGAGCAATATAGAGATCCAAATGATGGTGGTAATATATTTTTTAGACCAATCTCACTCTATCCATTCATTTCTGCAATAGCAACGCTTGCAATGAGAGACCCAGAACATGGTATTATTAGGGTTATGGAACAATTTAGAAATATTGATAGGACTGTATCTTCAGAACCTTGGAATAGAGTAATTTGGAATCCAATAACTCATAAAATGGTTATGAGAAATCAGTCTTTGGTGAAATATCTATTTATGCATATGTATAATCATGATATATTAACAAATAAAGAGAAAGTTGCCATAAAAACAAAATATGCAGCAGTACATAATATATCAATGGAGGATGCAATAACAAGATTAAATAACATATCTATACATAATGCTTAAGACAGATATCATATGGCCTGAACATCGGCGTTATAAGTCGCGTACAGAGTGGGAACCAATAGGCTTCTTCTCTGATTGTCTATGTAACGCAACGCATTTTGACCTTATGCTTGGATTCTTTTCTTCGTCGGCAATAAGCGTACTCGCAAATGGGTTTGCTGTATTCCTTTATAATGGGGGCAAAATGCGGCTCATTGTCAATGATATTTTGACAGATGAAGATAAAAACGCCATTGCAGCAGGAACCGGTGATATTGAAATGCCATTTTTTGACATATTTGATATTCAAAAGATTAAAAACACATTATCAGAAAGGGATCGACATTTTTTTGATTGTTTAGCTTGGCTTATACGTCATAACCGCTTTGAAGTTAAAATCATTGCTCCTAAAAGCGGTATAGGGATTTCTCATACTAAATCTGGCATTTTCTACGATGGTATTAACAAAGTTGGATTTGATGGTTCGTGTAATTTCTCACGAACAGCACTCGTAGATAATATCGAAAGCTTGACTGTCTCATGTGATTGGGATGGGAATATTGAGGTTGCGAAGGTTGAAGCGATTAGAAAAGATTTTGAAAACGTATTCCAAGAAAAGGATGACAATGTTGTTTATTTATCAATAGATAAGGTTAAAACTAGACTTACAGATAGCTTTCCTGATAAGTCAATGTCTGAATTGCTTGAAGCGGAATACAATATATTAAGAAACCATCGTCAGCAAAGTATTTCCAAACACATAATCAAAGCATTGGATAATTCCAAAGAGCGTTTGGAGGTCATTCTGGATAAGCTCAAAGAGATTGAATATAGGGTTGCTGTTATACGGAGCAATGAACCGCAATTTCCATATACATCTGGTCCAAGAGATTATCAAATTCAGGCTTTTGAGAATTGGAAAGCCAACAAACAGAAAGGCCTGTTTGCAATGGCAACAGGTACTGGTAAAACTATTACCTCATTAAACTGCCTACTTGAAATTTATAAAAGATTAGGTTATTATAAAGCCCTTATACTGGTTCCAACAATCACCCTTGTAGACCAATGGGGAAAAGAGTGTGCAAAATTTAACTTTACCAATGTAATTAAAGTCTGTTCTAAATATAGTGGATGGCAAACCTCATTGGCAAATATAAGGATGTTGGAGCTTTCAAATCCAGACAATAAGCAATCTTATGTGATAATTTCCACATATGCATCCTTTATTCGACCGGCTAATTTTATAGAATTAAATCAGTTCCCGAAGAACAAATTATTGTTCATAGCTGATGAAGCCCATAATATGGGAGCTGGACTCATTGCTAAACGTCTTAACGATATAAAGTATTCACGAAGAATTGGTTTGTCTGCAACTCCAGAACGTCAGTTTGATGAAGAAGGTAATGCTCGCTTAATGGATTTCTTTGGTTGCAATGGAATATATACTTTCGAATACTCAATGGCGGAGGCTATTAAGAATAAAGCATTGTGCAAATATTATTACTATCCACATTTAGTTGAACTGACAAATGAGGAGATGATTCAATACATTGAATTATCGAAGAAGATTGCAAAAATAATCAATCGAGAAGATGATGATAGCCGCGAGATATTAAAACGGCTTTTGCTTAAACGGAAGCAGATTATACATAAAGCAGAAAATAAAAAGAGCATATTTGAAGATATTTTAAAAGAACATCGAGAGAAAACAGGTTCATTAAAATATACGTTAGTATATGTCCCGGAAGGGAATCAACCCGATGATCAAGGTGCAGATGTCTTTGATACGACTGAACGAATCAAAGATGACGAAGACTCCATTCATCTGATTAGCGAATATACCCGAATCGTAAGAGATGTTGATTCGCATATTGTTGTACGTCAATTTACCTCAGAATCCACCGACCGTGATGCAATATTGGCTGATTTTGCAAAAGGCAATATCGATGTATTAACTTCCATGAAATGTTTGGATGAAGGTGTTGACGTTCCGCGAAGCGAGTTTGCAATCTTCTGTGCCAGCACTGGAAATCCTAGACAATTTATTCAACGTCGGGGGCGTATACTGCGAACACATGACGATAAACGGTTTGCTATTATTCACGATTTAGTCGTGATTCCACAGATAAACTTTGATCCAGATTGCTATGAGCTGGAGAAGAGTTTAGTTTCATCTGAAATAAACCGTGTTCGAGATTTTGCGTTGCTTTCTGAAAATTGTAATGACACATTGGATGCATTAGATGATGTATTAAACCAATATCAGATTTCACTATTTAACTAATATCATTATGGCTACTCATTATACAAATGGAGACAGAATACTGCAAGCAGTATTGGCCGATCCCAAATTGGCCGAGTTAGGAGAGTATATACCAACTGGAGACGAGACTATTGTAGATGCTCTCGATTCAGAAAATACCACAATACGAGCTGTTGCGATGATTATTGATGGCAATGAAAATCAATATACTCAAAAGGAAATATACACTCAGGTGTCTAACTTCTTGACTTCGAATATATGAAACTAAATAAGATTATTATTAAGAATTTCCGCAGTTATTACGGTGAAAATTGTTTTGAGTTATCAGACGGTCTTACTCTAGTTATTGGTGATAACGGCGATGGCAAAACCACTTTCTTTGAAGCTCTTGAATGGTTGTTTGACACCAGCAAAGACAATAAAAGTGAAAGCAATATTTCTGAAATGCGTAAAGCGGAAATAGGGCTGGGAGATTGTGATGAGGTTTCTGTCACGATGACCTTTGAACATGGAGGAGAAAAAGAAATTTGTAAAAAATTCATTTTTGAAAAAACATCCGATAACCTCCTAAAAACAAGAGATTTTTCTTTCGTTGGCTATGAGATAGTTGGTTCGGAAAGACATAATCGAGATGGAAAGATATTATTGGAATCATGTTTTGATACTGTTATTCGTCGTTATTGCCTTTTTAAAGGAGAACGGGAATTAAATGTGTTCGATAATAATACGGCACTCAAAACACTTGTTGATACATTCTCTGGAATCAAGCAATTCGATAATCTTGTCGAGATGACCTCATATTTTGAGCAACAGTCTGACAATTTAGTTACAAAAGAATTAAGAAAAGACAAAAAACAAGAGGCAATTATTAAACAGCTTGAATTTGATTTGGGTAAAGTGCAGTCAGAGATTTCTGATGTGCGACATGATATTAGTACAAAAGAGAAAGCTGTATCAGACTATGAAACTCGTTTGAAAATTTTGGAGGAAAACCAAGATGTTTGTGAGAACCTACAAGATATAAATGCCCGAATTGAACAGAAAAAAAATGAGCAACGTAGACTACTGGGCTATATTAATTTGGATTATAATGCCATGTTGCTTGATGATATGTGGATTCTTCGTGCATATCCTTCTGTTTTAAGTGAATATCAGAAAAAAGTATCGGCTCTTAGCAGAGAGAAACGTAAATTGCAGAAGGCAGAAGATGAACGTATAGCCATTGAGAAAGGGAAGTTAGAAGCGATTAAAGAGATTCAAAAACTAGCCAATAATGCGACTCCTCTCCCATGGAATCTCCCTGATAAAGAAACGATGCAGGAGATGATTGATGATGAGATATGCAAAGTTTGTGGTCGTCCAGCAGAAAAAGGGAGTGAGGCCTATAACTTTATGGTCAACAAACTTAATGAATATCTGGAGCATATTTGTAAAGAATCGAAATCTGCGCAACAACAAGAAGCCCCGATAAAACCACTTTTTGAAAACACATATATAAATGAACTCCATACTCGGAGCATTCAATTAAGTGGTGATACTGAACAAGAATTATCTAAGTTAGCAACTGTTATTGCCGACAGACTATCTTTTGTACAAACCAGAAAGCAGGACTTGGAGAAAGTAAATAAAGACTTGACAGAGGCTGAGGACTCAAAAATGCAGCTGCTTATTCAAACTCCTGATTTAACAGAGGAAATGCTTATTAAAAACTTTAAGGATTTCAAAGGGCTATCTGACAGTAGTAAAAGAGCGTCATTAGACCTTCAAGACCTTAAACGCAGACTTGAAGAACTCGAGATACAGAAACAGGAGTTAAAAGATAAGCAGAATCAAATTGTTCCGTCTAATGGAATTGTAAGAGTCTATCAGAAGGTCCATATTACGCTTGAGCGAATAATGAAGGCATTTGAGGCGGCAAAGGATAGAAATGTAGAAGAATTTGTTAGGACCCTCGAAGAACAGGCTAATATATATCTAAAAAAACTTAACGCAGAGGATTTCCGTGGTGTTATAAAAATAAAGAGAACAGCTGACGGATCTGCTAAAATAAATCTTTATAGCTCAAATGATACTATAATAGCTAATCCTGGTGGCGCACAAAAAACGACAATGTATATGTCTGTTCTTTTTGCCATTTCTAATATCACTACGCTAAAGAGAGATGAAGATTATCCTTTGATTTTCGACGCTCCTACATCTTCGTTCGGAGATTTCAAAGAGGATATTTTCTATAATATAATTGATGATATTGATAAACAATGTATTATATTTACAAAAGACCTGTTGAAATTTGATCGAGAAACACAGACTCGTAAGTTGGATTTTGATAAGATAAATCAACTATCATGTTCTGTATATCGCATTCAGAAAGCTTCTGGTTACGATGAAGAAGATTTGTCGACAATTCAAACATTAACTGAAAGAATTAAATAAAGCTATGGCAGAGAAACTATATGATGTGTGGGCAAGACGTAATCCTAACTGGGAGAAACGTTATGAGGAATCTATAATCAAAAATTTCAGCGATTATGGGAAAGGCGTTACTAATCTGGGGGATGCCAAAGGAAAGTTGTTTGGTGCTGGTTATGAGATTTTCATTATAGCATTCTTTATTGGACTATATTATGATCAAAGACGAAAACTCATTGATGACAGTACAAAAATCAAATCTTTGGGACAGCCGATTCAATATTGGGGTAATATAGATTCCGTAAAAGGTCGTAAAGCTTATCCCAAATTAAGGGAGTTTATTTTTACAGCATTGGTCGCTAAAACCGATTTTGATTTCATAGCTCTTGACAAAGGTTTAGTAACACCTCGTAAAGCGGTTGATGCTTTAATGCAGACAATGGAAGAGTATGCCAACTGGGGATTCCATTTTATGGAAGATAAATTGATTGATAATCCGAATTACTTTTATAGAGAAACGGCTTTTCTTGAAGTATTTTTAACTTTTGATGCAAGTACAACTGACTCAGCTGATGATGAACCGGAGTCGTTAGATTAGAATGTCATGTGTAAACCGGAGAATACTTACGGAAGATACATCTGTAGTTTTTATAATATTAGAATTTTGCAAAATATTAGTAATTGTGAAGGCTAAGACATAAGTATATGCCCAAAGATATTCAATTCATATTATACAATTTTCCGGAAAAGGAAGGCAAGGTACAGGTAATCATCAGGGATGAAACCCTTTGGTGTACCCAAAAGGCGATGGCTCAACTTTTTGGCGTGGATAGAACGGTTGTTTCCAAGCATCTCAAAAATATATTTGAGTCAGCTGAGTTACAGCAGGATTCAGTATGTGCAAATTTGCACATACTGCCGAGGATGGCAAGATATATAACACACAATTTTATAATCTTGATGCTGTTATCTCGGTTGGTTATCGTGTAAATTCACTACAAGCTACTCGTTTCCGTCAATGGACTACGAAAATCCTGAATGAATACATTAAAAAAGGGTTTGTTCTTAATGATGACCGTTTGAAGCAAGATGAAACGGTGTTTGGGCAGGATTATTTTCAGGAGTTGCTTGAACGGATACGTTCCATCCGTGCCAGTGAGCGTAGGATATGGCAGAAGATTACGGATATATATGCTGAGTGTAGCATTGACTATGACAAAGACTCGCCAACTACACACGATTTCTATGCGATGATTCAGAATCGGTTTCATTATGCAATTACAGGGTAGACGGCAGCCGAAATTGTGTATCACAATGCAGATCATACCAAAGAGCATATGGGTTTGACTACTCGGAAGAACTCTCCCAATGGACGTATCTTAAAATCGGATGTTACTGTTGCAAAGAACTATCTGCCAGAGAAAAAGATAAAGGAATTGGAACTTGCTGTATCAGCATTCTTCGAATATATTGAAAACCTTATTAGACGTCGGAACACTTTCAGTATGGAGCAATTCTCTGAAAGTGTAGCTAAGTTCCTCTCATTTATGGATTATCAGATTTTGCCAGATAAAGGACGTATTTCTGCTGTTCAGGCAAAAGCCAAGGCGGAACAGGAATATGATATTTTTAATCTTACTCAACCGATTGATTCTGATTTTGATAAGCAAATCAAAGGGGTGTTAGAGCAAGGGGAGTAAAAGTTAGCTTTTGACACAATACAGAATAAAGTCTCAACCGATAGCAATCCCTATCCGATTGAGACTTTTCGTTTATTTACCTCTATCCAAAAACTTCTGTACTATTAACGCTATACCAATCTCCAAAACAACCATAAGAATACAACCAATAACAGCCTTCCAAATCAATCTGGAATGCAAAATCTCTGCATTAGCCACTATCATGCACACGAAAAAGGAAGATAGAGCGACTACAATGATAATCAAAATGTAGAATGCCGTATCTGGAATGGGGATGGCATTGTCGGCTTTCTTCATTCTTCGCTCGGCTTCTTTGCATTTGCTCTCAATCTGACTGAGAAAATCACATAGAAGCCTTACTCCAAATTCAACTGCCATCTTCTGCATTTCTTCAGAAATGATAGGTTTACACTCTCGTATAGAGCCGGACAGATTTTCAACTTCTGTTCTCAGCTTATACATTGTCATTCAGGCTGGCAAGTACCTTGGCATTTACATCGAGTAGCCGTTTTTCTTCTTCCAGATATTCATTCTTGGGAGTGGCTTTTATGGTTTCCGCTTCATTCATTTCAGCTGTGAAATCAAATTTCTCCTTCATGGCTTATCGTTTTAGTCCTGTTTTCGGTTTCTTCCCTAACGAACGGCTGGCGGCACGAGCGCATCTGCGAGCCCATTGCAAATCGTCTTCGTCCTTGTCTCTCCACGGAAGGTCGCTTTGTGAGCCTCCACCGGTTGTTACGTCGGGGGTATCTATCAGTCCGACAAATATAGCTACAGCCATATCGGTAAGTTCCTGACAGTTGGCAATAAACCTGTAATCAAATTCGTCATTGAAACAGTCAAGTACTTTTTCCGGAATATAAAATCGATGTTCCTTGCCTTCATAAGTAAAGACATAAGGAATGATATTCTAATAGCCTGGGCGATATTGGGTATAGTCAATAGGATCAACCTTATGTGTCGCTACCTGTTGAACGGTTTGGGAAGTATTATTTCTAATGACGGAAAGTTCTTGAAAATGAATATTCAAAATGATACAGAAATAACTTACGATAGGGTGGCACCCGAGTATATCTACAGCCCGGTCCTGCAACAATTTTTGGCAACGCTGTTGCCATATTATCATGGCATAATCACGATTTTAACGATACCAGGAGGGTAATGACTAATATTGACAATTATGATCGACCAATCTTTCTCTGCCGAGAATTTCGAAAAGATATTTAATATCGAGAATCGCAAAGGTAATATTAATCAAAAGATACTCTACCTACGGAGTATATTACTCTGCTTGTTCGGATAAAAGAAATAAGAGAAAATATCAACGAGTTGCGAGATAAATATAGACGCGAAGAGATCTCTAAAGATGACTTTCTGAAGGAGAGGGATGCTCAGAATGACAAGATTAAAAAGCTTCAGTCAGAAAAAGAAACCATTCTATATGAAAATTTGAAGAAGATCAGCGAGGAAGTTAATTCATCGAAGTTTCGATTTGATTTTAACGTTGGCGACCATAACGGGAAACCTACATACGAAATTGGGAATAATGTTGCTCAATTTTATGCAATTAAACAGTTGCAATACAACATACGAAAAACATTTAAAGTCAAACAAGCAGACCGATATCGAATTCTAAAACAGATCAAACTCTTGCTGTCTGATGGTTTTCCCAAAATAGTTATTAGAACTGATATCGAATCTTTTTACGAAAGTATTCCTCAAAAATAAGTTGCTAAACAAAGTTCTGGACAGCACTTTATTAACCCACAAATCAAAGCAGTTCATTTCCAACATTATCACGGAGTATGAAAAACTAAAAGATAAGAGTCTGGAACGCTCTGGATACGGAGTGCCACGCGGGGTGGGAATCAGTGCATATTTGTCAGAGTTATACATGAGTGATTTTGATCGAGACCTTAAATCAATTGCCTACGTGACATTCTATGCTCGCTATGTGGATGATATCTTTATTATAATAACACCGCCCTCGAAAACGGATGATACAGACTATCAGAAACCTGTTGAAGATATTTGTACAAAATTTGGCCTTACAATGAAAGTAGCCAAAACTAAAGTGGTTAAAGTTATGGAGACTACACCGAAGCAAATCACTATAGATTATCTTGGATACTCTTTTGTGCTTAATCAATGTAAGCTAACAATCAATTTAACTCGCAGTAAAACAGAAAAGTATAAAGACCGAATAATCAAAGCTTTTGATTGCTATAATACAGAGAGCAAATACAACGAAAGAAGAGCACGTAAACTCCTTTTTGATCGCTTACGTTTTTTATGTGGAAACACCAAACTATTAAACAGTAAAGAAGGGATAAAAGTAGGCGTATACTACTCAAACAGTCTTCTTGAGGAATCAAATTTGAGTAGCTTAAAGGCACTGAATTGTTTTCTAATGAGAATGGTATATACTAATCTCAAGCCCCATTGTGAATATAGTTTTGATGTTAATAAATTGAAAAAGCAGATTGTTCGTCGTTTCGATTTTTGTAACGGATTTAAGCAAAAAAGATTTCATAATTACACCACCAAGGAATTAATAAAGATAAAGAAAATATGGTAGTATGAAATACAGAAAAAAGCGGATACGGTTGAAATATAAAAAGGAGAGGGTTATACTTTCCGATGTATTACCATACGTAATGATTCCTTTTCTGGTTAAAGGTTACGAACAATACGTATTTATGCACCGGATTTCAATGCCCCCCCTCGTGTCGAATTATACTGCTTTCGCAACATTTCACCGTAGCAGACAGATTACATAAGCGTTTTGTATTGTACCATTTAGGTGACAAAATCAATACAAATATTTTAATTGTATCCTTTAGGGTATTGTTTTCCCCTCATTATTGATTATGCCCGGTAAAATATACTGTGGGGTAATTACCTCCATGGCATGTATATCCGGCATCTTAATGCGATGCAATTCCCCGACACTGTTTCAGAACGGTTGCTGCCGCAACCATATAGCCATAAAGCGGTCGTAGACGATATAACCGTCCGCCGTTTTGCAGACCATTTCCCGGTCGATCAGCCTTTTGAGGGCGCTGTTCACGCTGCTGGCCGCCCGGAGTCTGTATTCTGTAATGAAATCCCCGGAATTGATCTCCCTGACGCATCCGGCTTTGGCGATGGCCTTAAGCAATCGGATATTGCTCGCCGGATAAGCCGCCAGCAGGTTCTCGTACGTATAGGTCGATTCGGCGACCACCTCTCCGATGGCATAATCCACCATTCCGATATCCGGGTTCCCGGCATACCCGTAAAGCCGGTTGAGCAAGGTCTGGATGTACCATGTATGCCCGTCGAAGGCGTCATAAAGATACCCGAACGTCTCTTCGGCCAGTTTCCGGCCCTGCCGACTGAAAAAGTCGGCTGCGAAACGATAATATTCGTCTCTGGCTATCCGGTCGATGACCTGCGTTTGCGTACTCTGGTAGAAAGGACGTTTGGCCGAATGGAACATCTGCTGCATGATATGCTGTTTGCTGCCGGCGAATATGAAATTGATATTCGGGACGAACTGGATGTATGAACGCAACAGGGCCTCGGCCCCTTTCTCCGGATATTCCGCGATCTGCTGGAATTCGTCGATAGCGATATAGCACCGCTTCTCGGATGATCGCAGATAGTCGAATATCTCCCTGAGCGTGGCTTCCTCCGATGAGGGAACGATGTCTATGGTGACTTTCGGCTGTCCTGTCAGTTCATCGAACGTAAATACCGGGCGGCAGCTTTTGATGAACTTGCCCACGCGACCGAGCGCCTTTTGCGGAACAGAGTCCAACCGACCGAGTACGGTACTGGCGAAAAGTCGGATGAAATCGCCTAATGACTGTGTCGAATAAATATCCATATAGAACGTCACGATATCCGGTTCCTGTTCGCGGAGTTTGTAGAAAACATTTTTGACCAGGCCGGTCTTCCCCATACGGCGCGGAGCGATCAGCGTCACGTTCCTGCCGTTGTACAACGCTTGGATCATGGTTTCAGTCTCCTGCCGCCTGTCGCAGAAATATTCCGGGCTGTGGTATCCGGTCACCAGAAAAGGATTGTTCGGCTTCATATCATTACGTTTTATTTATTACTCATTTATCGTTACACAAATTACGCAACAATATTTATGATTACCAAATATCACCTGATCGAACTAAAGGAGACGGTACAAACCGAAACAATTATAAAATGTATACTGATATGGCTTTTGCAAATCACGTTTCACACCGTCATTGTAATAAGTACGATGCAAAGAATAATTTATCACCATTCCCATTAACGGATATGGTGGCAAGTGATAAATATATTCGATTTTATGTCATAAGCTTTTGAAATAAAAAAATATTTACTAATTTTACAATATCGTTCTAAAGAAAGGTTGAGTGCGTCAAAATTTAGTATCCCAAATCGTACCACTTGGCTTGTTTAGATAGAAACACAATCCATAAAGAGCTGGAAATAAGATAAATGCAAGAACGAGGTTAAAGTCTCGTTTTCCGCTCAGAAGCAGTTGGAAACAACTGCTTTTTTATTTTCAACGTATACCATTTATGCGTTTGAAAGCACGGTGCTCCCCAGCGAAAAATTGACAAGAACGGTTTTCGGGGGGGGAACCGGTCGCAAGAAACGAATCCCGACCTATTAAAAATCGGGCAATATTTACCTTAACCGTCGAAACGGTTTTCGTTCCGAGACTATGTCTGCTAAACCCAAGAACGGATTCGTCATACAATACCGTTGCTCCATCTCATTTCGCTTTCCTTCCTAACATATAATCCGAAAATTTCTATAAACGTACACTCGTCGCCGGACTCACCGTATGAAAGACGCACGAAGCACATTCTTATATTTCCCAGCCCGGTTACCGTATAAGGTCTCGCTTTAGCGACTTGCGGACACAGTAGCCCATTCCGGCACACGGATTGTTCAGAAGTCCGGGACGGAGCGCTCGCTCCGCCGCATGGAACGCAACCAAATACCCTACGAAATATGTTTACGGGAACCGATATCGTCAAATTCTTTCAAGAGAATTCCGCGCTGGCCGTCTTTCTGACCGTAGCGATCGGCTTCTGGATCGGCAAGTTCCGCTTCGGAAACTTCTCGCTCGGCATCGTAACCAGCGTACTGCTCGTAGGCGTCGTCGTCGGACAAATGAACATCCGGATACCGGAGCCGGCCAAGACGCTTTTCTTTCTGATGTTTCTATTCTCGATCGGCTACTCGGTAGGGCCCCAATTCTTCAGGGGGCTCAGAAAAGACGGTCTCCCGCAGGTCGGCTTCGCGGTAGTCGTCTGCGTGATGTGTCTGCTCTCGGTATGGGGCTGCGCGATCGTCATGGGCTACGACGCGGCGCAGGCGGCCGGCCTGCTGGCCGGCTCGCAGACGATGTCGGCCGTCATCGGAGCCGCCACCGATACGATTCACGAGCTGCCCGGCGGACGCGACACGGACCTGAGCGTGATGCCGGTCTGCTACGCGGTCACCTACATCTACGGCACGGCCGGATCGGCCTGGGTACTCGGCACCCTCGGCCCGAGGCTGCTCGGCGGCGTCGCGAAAGTAAAGCAGGCGGCCAAGCAGATGGAATCGCAAATGGGGGACGACATGAGCCTCAGTCCGGGATTCGACCCGGCGGCGCGTACGATCGTTTTCCGCACCTTCAGCGCCGACAACGAGTGGTTCGAGCCGGGGCGGACGGTACGCGAGTTCGAGCAATACATGGCCGGGCAGCAGAAGAGGATTTTCGTCGAGCGCCTCCGACAGCAGGGATCGGTCAAGGATCCCTCCCCGAAAACCGTCATCCGCCGGGGCGACGAAATCGTCGTCAGCGGGCGCCGCCGGTTCGTCATCGAAGAGGAAACATGGATCGGACGCGAGGTCGAGGACAAGGAACTGGTCAACTTCTCGGTCGAAACGCTGCCGGTCGTCGTCAATAAAAAAGGGGTAGCGGGCAAGACCGTCCGCGCCCTGCTGAAAGAAAAATACATGCACGGCGTATCGATCCGCTCGATCCGTCGGGCGAACGTGCAGATACCCGTGCTGGGCGGCGGCAAGCTCGACGCCGGCGACCGGATCGAGCTGGTCGGACTGCGGCAGGACGTCGAGCGGGCGGCCGAAGAGATCGGATTCAGCGACGCGCCGACCGAGAAAAGCAGCATGACACTCGTGGGAATGGGAATCTTCCTCGGCGGGCTGATTTTCGGATGGGCGTTCGTCACCCGGATCGGCAACGTACCGCTGAGCCTGACCGTCAGCGGGGGCGTGTTGATCGCCGGGCTGATCTGCGGCTGGCTGCGGGCCAAGCGTCCGACGCTGGGAGGCGTGCCCGAACCGGCCGTCTGGTTCATGAACAACGTAGGCCTGAACGTATTCATCGCCATCGTCGGCATCACGACCGGTCCGAGCTTCGTCCGAGGGTTTCAGGAAGTGGGCTGGAGCCTGTTTCTGGTCGGAGCCGTCGCCACGACGATTCCGCTGGTGGCGGGCATTTTCATCGGGAAATACCTGTTCCGCTTCAACGAGGCCATCGTACTCGGCTGCGTATCGGGCTCGCGCACGACGACGGCCGCTCTCGGCGCCGTCGAGGAAACCCTCGAGAGCAACGTGCCCGCGATGGGCTATACGATCACCTACGCCATAGGCAATACGCTGCTGATTATCTGGGGCGTGGTCATCGTATTGCTGGTCGCCTGACACGGCCTTAGGAGGCAAACAGCGGAACCGGACGAATGCCCGGGAAGGTTCGCTCCGACGGTTTTCCGCGTCCGAAGCCGGACCGAACCGAAGTCCCGGGGATATTTTGCCGAACGGTTTATGCCATGCACTCTATACTTTCAGCCATGATCCTACTGCAAATCATCTCGGTTCTGATCGTCGTCTCGGCTCTGATCGCCGCGCTGATCATCGGTCTCGACCTGACTCGCCGCCGCCAGCCGATGCGAATCATGAATCCGGTCTGGATTCTGACGGGCCTATGGGCCGGAGCGATCGCCCTGTGGGCCTATTTCTCGTTCGGCCGCTCCGGTCCGGCAATCTCCGACGGCCGGTCCGGACCGAGGTCGGCTCCCTACCCCATCCGGCCGCAGACCGACTGCGGCCCGAAGCTCAGAGAGACCGAACCGAGTACCGGGCCGACCGCCGCGTCAGCCGAAAGGGAACGCACGGCATACCCGGACGACGCAAGCCGAACGGAACATCTCGGCAGCCTCTGCGAAACGGCCTCCGGCAACGCACCGGCCGGACAACGGCCCCAAACGGCCATGCCAGCCATACCGGTCGAGCACGCACGCCCCATACGGAACGGCCAACAAAAGAGCGATAATTCCCTCAGCCATGCCCCGATGCCGAAAACGGTCGGGCCCGAGGGCGCGAGTCCGATGGAGGACGCGATCATGCCAGGCATGGCCGGTATGAAGGGCATGAAAATGACTGTCGAAGGAAAGCGCTCCTCATGGCAACGGACGGTGCTCTCGACCCTCCACTGCGGAGCCGGCTGCACGTTGGCCGACCTGATCGGCGAATGCTTCGCATGGCTCGTGCCCGTCTCGCTCGGAGGTAGCCTGCTGGCCGGAAGCTGGGTGCCGGACTATGCGCTGGCCCTGGTTATCGGCATCGGATTCCAATATGCCGCCATACGAGAGATGGAGCCCGTCGGCGTCAGGGAAGCTCTCGGCCGGGCAGCCAAAGCCGATGCGCTGTCGCTTACGGCATGGCAAATAGGCATGTACGGCTGGATGGCTCTGGTGCATTTCGCGTTTTTTGCCGATCACCCGTTGCCAAGGACCTCATGGACCTTCTGGTTCATGATGCAGATCGCCATGGGCTGGGGATTCGCATTTTCCTACCCGGTCAACGCATGGCTGATCCGGCACGGAATCAAGAAAGGCATGTAGCCGGTACGAAAAATCCTCATTGTCTCCCGAGGCTTCGGTCTCGTCCGAGCGGCCGCATCGGCCCGCGAGTTCCATGCCAGAACCGACGCCGCCCCTGAAAGCTCCTTGTCCGCCGCTGTTCCGAGAAAAGCATACCCGGCCGCCGGCTCCGGAGGAAACGGCGATCCTGCATCCCGTTCAATCCTGTCTCGCATCGTAACGTACCTCTATGTCCGAAGCCCGAGCCGGCGAAAATACAAACGGAATCGAACGACGGCCGAATCGTCCCTCGCTATGCCGAACGAAACCGCCGGTCCCGTAAAACGGGACCGGCGGTCGCTCTCTCCGGCGAGATACAAGCCGCTCTTACTGCTTTTTGAGCAGCAACTCGTCGATCGCCTTTTCAAAATCGGCCTTGCTCATCGCTCCCTGAGCGACCTGAGGCCGTCCGTCCGTCGGACAGAACAGCAGCGTGGGAATCGAACGGATGCCGAAAACGGCCGCCAATTCCTGCTCTTTCTCGGTATCGACCTTGTAAATGTCGATCTTCCCGTCATACTCTTTCGCCAGTTCTTCCAGAATCGGCGCGATCATCTTGCACGGGCCGCACCAGCTCGCATAGAAATCGACGATACAGGGCTTGTCGCCCAAGAACTTCCACTCTTTCGGGGACGCCTCGTAATTGGCCACTTTGGTCAAAAACTCGGCTTTGGTCAAATGCCGTACTCCCATTTTCTTCTCTGTTTTAGTTGTTTGCTCGTTTCGGTTTTGCGATTCGCGGCCCCCGCACGAGACAAGCAGTACGGCGGCCAAAGCGGCGATCCAAAGATTTTTCATTACACTATGATTTACTGTTTTCAATTATCGTTCCCGACCCGACCGAAGCCTCGTATCCCGACCGTTGCAAACGGGTAACCGGCATTTCCGGACCGGCTTCGCCGGCGTAACCGATTACGACACGCCCGCATGGAAGACCGGTTCCCGCGCCGCAGCCCTTCGGACCGAACTCCTGCCCCGCACGATAGAACCGCTGCTTCCGCAGGCCGTTCTGCCTTTTCACATCAACGACCGTTCTCATCCTCTTTCGGCTTTCTTTTGAACATACTCGCCAGCAAGCCGCCGAACGCCGCACCCCATACCGAACTCAGCCAAGGCGACGAAGTAATCGGGCAACTCCCGTCCACACATCCGACCTGCCGGTAATAAAAATATCCGGCGAGAGCCCCAAAGACTACGCCGATCAGCGTCAAGCCGTATTTTTCCATTCTCTTTCTCATCTCTTTCTCATTTTTCCGACGCGCCGCAACGCTTCTCGAACACGGGCCTGAGCAACTGCGGAACCTCCACGCTGCCGCAGCGCATTCCGTCCAGACGCTCGCGTCCGCAGGGCGTCAGGTCGAAATACATCTGCCGGCGGTCCTGCTGGCCCAGCACGCGCTCGACGAGTCCCTTGCGCTCGATGCTGCGAATAACCTTCGACGCATGGGACGGAGTGAGTCCGACTTTAGCCGCGATGTCCGAAGCGGAAAGCCGCCCCGACTTCAACGAGCAGAGTACGGCCGCTTCATTCAGGCAGACGCCGTGCGTCCGCTCGAAATCCCGTTCGAAATCATTCAGCGCCTTCAATATATCGCGCATAAGACATGCTATCTCCATCTTTTCCACGTTTAAGCTTGAAGCTCTCGGCTCGAAAATTTCCCATATCAATAATTTCCATCGGAAATCACACGACAAATGTACGACTATTTTCCAATAAAACAAATTTCCAATGGAAATTATTATTCGGAACGGAAGCGAAACGGGCCAAACCCGCTTGCCGAAAACAGGATACATCCGTACGACAGACCGTTCGGAAACCTCGAATCCGACAGCCAAGGTTTACAAGCCTATCTGCCCGTCTGAAACGCGCCCTATATAAAAAAAGACTATGCCGTTGCCTAAAGCCGCCCGATCTATCGCCCCGGAATCGAATCGCGGCATTTGCGCAAGGCCCTCCCCCCGGCGAACTGCTTGCAACGGCAATGAAACGAACCGGCACGGCCGGTCCCTTTTGTCGTCCGCCGATTTCCCGACCGACCGCCGCGACATTCGCTTCAACGGCAACCGTCCGACCATGCCCCGGTCGAGAACATAACGATTTCGGATGCTGCAAAAATAAGGAAGTCCTGCGCGGCAATCCGGACGAATCTCAACAGTCGCCCGATTCCCCCAAAGCCGCAGGACGCAGAAAAACTCTCTTAAACCGTATCTCGCAACGATCGCCGTGATCGGCGAAACAATGCTCGACCAGTTTCTGCTGACTATCGCATACTTTGAGCATGCGGAAAAACCTGTCGCGTTCTGCATCGGTCGGCAAACGGGAATACGAGAGTCCGTGAGGCAAACGGCAGTCCCAATCGATTCTCATGCTCGGTTCGGGCAACGGAGACTCGGTCATCAGCACGCTCAGAGAAATCCCGTCGCATGCCCAGCCGCTCACGACCGCATAAGAGGGAGGATTGAAAAACTCGTTGTCAGAAAACACGTACAACTCACCCGACCGGAGATTTTCCATATTAACGACTTGATACATCATTTTACATGCAAAGTCACAGAAAGATATGAATATCGTTTCTTTCCTGGATTCAAATGCGGTTTCAATCCGCTATCCAGGGATTGTCTTCCATGAAATCCATCCCTTATATGGCCGATACCCTCCCTACCGGCCTTGTTCAAACAAAAAAAGCGGACGAAACGCTCGACCGACAGACTGAAAAGATTAGGGGGCGGAAGGGATACGCTCACCCATTACATATACCCTTCCTTTGTGCCCCCTAATTTTATCTATGCAAACCTCTAAATAAAACTCCTATCTGTTCGTAAACTCTCCGTAGAAACTCCCGACGGGCTCGCCGTTCATATCGATCGGATAGAAGTGAACCGTCATTTTACCCGAGCCCAAACCATTGGTACTTATCTTCCCGTAAAGTCCCTGCGACGGATAGAGCATTTTAAACGAGCCTATGGGGCTGAGCCCTTTTTTGAACACCACTTCCGCATATTTCACGGGTTCGGAGAAAGTAACGTAGATCGCGTTGGCGGACCCATCGTAATACCATCCTAAGAACTCGCCGTCTCGAATCGTTATGACAGGAATTCCGCTCGGTTTAGGCCCCTCTCCATCGTCAGGTTGCCTTCCTCCCATTTCTATTCTCTCATCGGTAGGACCTCTCGTCACAGGAGTATCAGGAACTTCGGCCCCCGCCGACAAAGCGCTGGCCAATACCGCCGCGATGGCCAAAAACAAAACTCGCATTTTCATAATCTCATCCTGAAAAAATTTCCGGGTCGCAGACTCTTAACGGATATGTCGAAAAAGAAACGACATCGTCATACAGCAGAACCGAAACCCGTTGCAAACATATCCAATTTTTTCAGTGTTGATACCCGGACACACGATACCGGACATATGACAAATACGAAAAACCGGAATTTCCCGAAAAATTTATATCCTAATTATCAGACAATTAAAATAGACTGAAATTTGCCTGTAATTTCATATGCGGACAAATCGGAATACGCATAAATACACTACATATCAATAATTTATCCTAAATCAAATCCAAGCGGACAGTAGCTTTTTGAGCGTCTTGTCGAAGTTTCCGTCGATTTTCTTTTTCAAACGGTTCCGTTTTTTCGATACGGAAGCCGGCTGAATGCCTAAAATATCGGCGATCTGGTTCGTCTTGATCTCGACGAGGACCATGCAACAGAGCTTCAGATCGTCCTCGGACAGCTTCAACTCCGTTGCGCGCAGACGGTGCAGAAAATCTTCGCTGACGATATGATTCGATATTTCGTATATATCCTTCCAACTGTCCTGCGTGAATTTATAGTCGTCGAAAAACTCCTTGGCCGCCAGCGCAAAGCGCCGATTCTCGCGTCGGTCGTCGCTCCACAGCTTCAGGATATCGTTCATTTTCTGAATGATTCTCAGCTTGGACTCGATCAGCGTCTTCGCGCTCGACTTCAGCAGATTCAGCTTGTCGATTTTCATTTCCAGTTGCTGATTGTCGATCGTCTTTTGCTGATTCGCGATTTCCGCCTCCCTCAGCTTGACCATATCGTCGCTGATCCGCTTGTTCTTTTTCGCGACAACGACCTTGTAAGTGCTGACCGAAGCCACCGCGATCAGAAGCATGACCAAAAAACCGATCAACAGGGTTCTGTTACGGATAATCAGTTGCTGCCTTTGCGAGTTCAATCTCTCGCTGTCATATCTCTGCCGAATCTCAATAATGGAGTTCCGCTCGTTTCTGTCGTTTATTGCCAGATACATCTTATGGTATTCCTCGAAAGTCTTTAATGCCTCTTGGAAAGCATATTGCTGACTTTCCAACCGATATAAACTATATAAAACGCTCGCAACCTTCGCCGTATCGAGGGGCCTATTCGATAGATAATAGTTATAAAAGAACTTCGCCGAATCCAATTGACCTTGCCTGAAGTAGACATCACCTAAGGAAACATAATGATGGTTCGTGTTCTCCTTATTGAATTCGGTGCACTTGATAATACATTCTTTCGCTTTGTCATATTCATCCAACCAATTATACAAGTTGCTTAAAGACCTGAAAACTTTGTTCAGGCATAAAGTGTCACGCATATCTTCGGCGATAGCCAAAGCCGCCCTAAAATTCTTTTCCGCTTCGACAAAGTTCTTCACGTACAAATACAACCATCCCAAACTATGCAATGCGTAGAATTCGTTTTTCGCCTGTCCCGACCTTCTATAATGTAGAAGAGCTTTCTCATAATAACGTCTTGCAACGCTGTCAACATATTGCTTTTGATAAGCCTTCCCCAAATAATAATATATCGTACCGGCCGCTCCGTCATCCCGGCATTCAGGAATCAACGCCTCCGCGCTTAACAATGCCTCCAGCCGAGCCGTCTCATCGGAATTCAGAGCCTTGCTCTGGTAATAATACGCCATAACCGCATGGGAATCTTTCAGATGCCTCGAATAATAGTTCACGGCAACGTCTATCAGCGAGTCGGAAGGAAGAGGCAGTCCGGCTTTGTCGGCTGCCTGTATGCTAAGCAAACAATAGAGAGCCCGGTTCGGCCGGCTGAGCCACCTCGGGTTGGTAATCTCGCCCAATGTCCGGACGGCGCTGTCCGGACACGAGTCCATCACGGATTCGGCCCTCGAGAGAATTCCTCCCATCCGGTCGTTGAATTTTCCGCAGGACGCCAGAAAACCCGTCAAAGCCAGTGCAAACGCGAAAATCCGATTTCGTCCCATATCATTTTGCCAATCAATTTATTATTCCCCGGTCTGTGAAGAACAAAATTAATGATAAAAAACGGTGCGTAAGCGGTTTCCGTGTAAAAATTGTCATCAAACGACCGAAAAATACGGATGTTCCCGCTCTATTTCCGACCGATCGGCATATCACATTTAGGCCGTATTCTATGCTCTAAGGGCCGCCCCTGCGTCCGCATCGGAGCGACCGGGCACTCCGATGCGGACGCAGGCCGTGCCGCCCTTGCGAAATCGCCCGGAATTTCCTACATTTATCGATCAATTCAAACGAGAGATACCTATGAAAAAGACCTTATCGCTGTTCGCCGGCGCCCTGTTCTGGATTTTTCCGGCGACAGCTCAGATTCCCGAAGCGCAGCCGCTCTACCCGCAAGGCGCGCCGGACAACAACGGACTGCCCGCAGACAAGGCCGTTTATGCCGAAAGCCATGCGGAGAAGATCGCCGAGGCCGACTACATGCTGTTTCGGGCCGATCCGTCCAAGGCAACGGGCCAGGCCGTCGTCATCTGTCCGGGAGGGGCTTACCTGGGCGTAGCCTACACCCACGAGGGCATTCAGGTCGCCCAATGGATGAACGAGCGCGGGATCACGGCGCTGATGCTCCGCTACCGGATGCCGAACGGACATCACGACATTCCGCTGCACGACGCCCGGACGGCGATCGCGCTGCTGAGGGATCACGCCGCCGAATGGGGGATCGACCCGCATCAGGTCGGCATCATGGGCTTCTCGGCCGGAGGGCATCTGGCCTCGACGGTCTCGACCCATTTCGAGAACGACTCGCAGCGCCCCGATTTCTCGATCCTGATCTACCCGGTCATCACGATGGACGAGCGCTACACGCATAAGGTATCGCGCGAGGAACTGATCGGCCGGGACGCTCCGATCGAGCTCGTGGACCGATACTCGAACGAGAAGCAGGTGTCGGACCGCACGCCCGTCACGTTTCTGGCGCTGAGCGATGACGACGGAGGAGTGCCCCCGGTCAACAGTACGATGTACTACGAAGCGCTGAAGGCCCACGGCGTACCGGCGGAGCTGCACGTCTACCCGTCGGGAGGCCACGGCTGGGGCTGGCTCGAAACCTTCAAGTACCACGACGAGCTGCGGACATCGCTCGACCGCTGGCTGAAAGAGATACGGAAGTAGTCCGGTCGCAGTCGCAGTCTCAGCGCCCCGCGCCGGACACATCGCACGGACGGGAATGAAACCGGTTGTACGGCCGGTTCGTGACCCTGCGGGCGGAATCGTTCCAAACAAATCGCATATCGTGTCTCGGACGATGCGCTGCGTTCCGATCGTCGCACTGCGAGCGGAAGTGCGCCGTCCTTGCTTCGACTCGGCCGGCGCTCGGCAAAGCGCGCGAAGTTCCGCCGGCCCTCCCTGCATTCCGACCCGTTCCGGCGAGGTGAAGAATTTCGGTCGTAACGACCGAAGAGCCCCAAGCGTTATCCGCATAAACGGACGACCGGACCGCAGACGCGACGGCGGACGAGCCAGAAAAAAACTCCGAGGCCGGACCGCACGGCTGCCGATTGCTCCGGGGAAAATAGACCAATATCGAACGCCATGAGAAAATATCGCATCCGACCGATTCTGGCGACAGCCTGTCTGCTGAGCCTCTGCCACCTGCAGGCCCAGACGCCTCGAGCCCGGCCGCTCTACCCTCAAGGAGCACCCGACAGCAACGGGCTGCCGCCCGAAAACGTACGCACGACGCAGGACATCGTTTTCGGCGCTACGGAGGCCGACTACCTGGCCTACCCGGCCGATGCGGACCGGGCCACAGGCCAAGCCGTCGTGATCTGTCCGGGAGGAGGCTACGCGGCTGTCTGTTTCGACCACGAAGGGATACAGGTCGCCCGGTGGCTGAACGAGCGGGGTATCACGGCCGTCGTGCTGCGCTACCGGATGCCGAACGGACATCCCGACATTCCGGTCGAAGACGCGCTGGCGGCCATACGAATGGTCCGGGAAAAGGCGCGGCTGTGGCATGTCGATCCGCACCGCGTAGGCATCATGGGCTTCTCGGCCGGAGGACATCTGGCAGCGGCCGCATCGACCCGATTCACGGGAACGGACGACCGGCCCGACTTCACGGTACTGATGTACGCCGCTATCTCGCGCGACGAGAGGGTGATCGACCGCGAGACGATGGGCAACCTGTTCGGAGCCGACGTGCCGGCGGATTCCGCGCTTTACTCCTGCGAGAAGGAAGTGACAGCCCGGACGCCACCCGCCTTCATCGCCATGAGCGACGACGACGACAACGTGCTGCCCGGCAACAGCATCTGCTACTACACGGCGCTGAAAAGGCACGGCGTCCCGGCCGAGCTGCACGCCTACCCCCGCGGCAAGCACGGATGGGGCTGGAACCCGTCGTTCAGATATCATGACGAACTGACCGCCTCGCTGGGACGCTGGCTCGAAGAGATCGGCGAAAAACAGGCCGGACGCTCCGTTCCATAGTCGCGCAACGCCCGGGCGAAAACGGGAGGAAGCGACGGACGCGACCGCGGAACGGGACCGGCAACCCGGCTATCCGCTGCTTCTACCGCCACGTATCCGCCGCCGCACGACAGGAGGAAACGGGCATCCGCGCCGGTCCGCATAACGGAAAAACCCCGTTTTCAACGGGAAGCCGCGCCGCCGGGCAAAAGCACGTTGCGGACCGGTTCCCGCGAATACGTCTCCGCCGCGTTCTCCGCCCAACTCTCGCAATAACGGCCGAAACCTCAACGAACGCCTTGCGCAAACGGAAAAAGCCGGGCGCTTTCCGGCCTACGGGCCCGCCGGAAACGCTCGAACGGACCGGTCCTCTCCAAACGAGAAATGTCCGGACAGCTCGTCGCCATTCGGACATTCGATCGGAAAACGCTCGGCGCGTCCGCCCCTCCCTTCCCGAAAACGGGAAGCGGCGGAACCGCCTTACAACAGCTTGGTTATTTTCTCCTCGAGCACGCTCTTCGGACAGGCGCCGACCTGCTTATCGACCACCTGACCGCCCTTGATAAAGAGAATCGTCGGGATGTTGCGAACGCTGAACTGCGTGGCGACGGCATTGTTGTCGTCCACGTCGCATTTGCCGATCGCTACGCGGCCTTCGTACTCGGCGGCCAGCTCGTCGATAATCGGGGCGATCGTCCGGCAGGGTCCGCACCATTCGGCCCAGAAATCGACGACCAGCGGTTTGCCCGAATCCATCAGGGTTTTCAGATTTTCAGAGGTGATAGCAAGTGCCATATCGGTGAATTTTAAATGATTTGTCTGTCGCAAAGTTGACAATTCCTTCCGAAAAAAACGCATCGCGGCGGACAAAACGGTCAACAAGTTATTTACGTTTTTCGCATCGCGCCGAACCTCAGCGAGATACGCTCTACATCAACGTATATCGAAGCGAGTAATCGTCGAAAGTCCGGATCAGATCGCCGGTCAGCGCGACCTTGACGCTCTTCGAATACAAATTCACTGCCACTTCGGCTGCCGGGTCGTACACCTTGAAACGCAGGATCACCTGGCCCCGGTTCTCCTTCGCGGCGGCCGACAGCCTGCCGACCAATTCCTCGGTCAGCTCGTCGACGGGAACCGACACGGTCACCTCCTTCATCAGCGTCTCCTGCGCTTCGGCCAACATCATGATCGACGTAATGCGCGTCTCCAGCTCGTTGGGATTGTATATGCGCGGAGCGACCTTCCCCTTGATAAGCAGATAGTAACCCTCGAACAGGAAGCGGCGGAAATTCTCGTAATCCTTCGAGAACAGCACGAATTCGTGCGAACCGTTGTAATCCTCGATCGTGAAGCGTCCGTAGGGCTTGCCCGTCTTCGTGGTCAGGTGCATGACCGAGGTGACCATGCCCGCCGCGACGAAATCTCTCCCGTTCATCGACGGCAGATCGGCCAGATCGCCCAGTGAGCAGGTACAGTAATGTTTGATAATCAATGAAAAGTCATCCAACGGATGCGACGACAGGTAGATCCCGATCACGTCGCGCTCGCGGTTCAGCGTCTCGAGTTTCGTCCAAGGCGTATATTGCGGCGGCTCGGGCTTCTGCACCGACGACTCCTCGGTAATGCCGCCGAACAGGCTCTGCTGCACGTTGTTCTTCTCGCTCTGCACGCGGTTTCCGTACCGTACCAGCGCATCCAGCAGCGTACCGTCGTGCTCGTCCCGCGCCAGATAGGCGCTGCGCGGCAGGTCGCTGATCGCGTCGAACGCGCCTCCGAGCACCAGATTTTCCAACGTTTTCTTATTGACGGTCTGCAGATTGACCCGCTCTACGAAATCGTACACGGACTTGAAAGGCCCTCCTTCCTTGCGCGTGTCGATGATATTCTGCACGGCCGACTCGCCCACGCCCTTGATAGCGGCCAAACCGAAACGGACATTGCCCCCCTCGTCGACCGAGAAGCGGATCTTGCTGTGATTGACATCGGGCCCCAGCACCGAGAGGCCCATCCGCTTGCACTCGTCCATGAAGAAGCTGATCTTCTTGATGTCCGACAGGTTGCGGCTCAGCAGCGCGGCCATGAACTCGGCCGGATAGTGGGCCTTCAGATAGGCCGTCTGATAGGAAACGTAAGCGTAGCAGGTCGAGTGCGACTTGTTGAACGCGTACGACGCGAACGCCTCCCAGTCCCCCCATATCTTCTCGCAGATTTTCGGGTCGTGCCCGTTCTTCTTCGCGCCCTCGATGAACTTGGGCTTCATCTTGTCCAGCACGTCGCGCTTCTTCTTTCCCATCGCCTTGCGCAGCGTGTCGGCCTCTCCCCCGGTAAAGCCGGCCAGCTTCTGCGACAGCAGCATGACCTGCTCCTGATAGACCGTAATGCCGTACGTGTCCTTCAGATACTCCTCCATGTCGGGTATCTCGTACGTGACGGGCTCCAGACCGTGCTTGCGGGCGATGAAGTTCGGAATATATTCCATCGGACCGGGCCGGTACAGCGCGTTCATCGCGATCAGGTCCTCGAAACGGTTCGGCTTCAGGTTGCGCAGGTGTTTTTTCATGCCGGGCGACTCGAACTGGAACAGCCCCGTTGTCTCTCCCCGGCTGTAGAGGTCGTAAGTCAGCGGATCGTCGAGGGGGATCGCGTCGATGTCGGGCCGGCTGCCGGTCGTCGACTCGATGTTCTCGAGCGCATCCTTGATGATCGACAGCGTCTTGAGACCCAGAAAGTCCATCTTGATCAGCCCGACGCTCTCGACCAGCTTGCCCTCGTACTGCACGACGTTCAGCTCGGCGTCCTTCGCTATGGCCATCGGAGCGAACTTCTCCAAATCGTCCTGGCCGATAATCACGCCGCAGGCGTGCACGCCGGTCTGGCGCACGGAGCCCTCGAGTTTCTCTGCGTACTTCATCGTGTCGCGGATCAGCGGATTGTCCGACTCCTTTTCCTTTACCAGCTCGGGAACTTCCTTGTAGGCCTTGGCGAAAGTGGTCCCGGGCTTTTCGGGTACCAGTTTCGAGATGCGGTTGCTCTCCGAGAGGGGCAGCTTCTGTACGCGGGCGACGTCCTTGATCGCGGCCTTCGGCGCCATCGTGCCGAACGTGACGATCTGTGCGACGCGCTTGCTGCCGTACTTCTCGACCACGTAGTGCAGCACGTCGGCGCGGCCGTCCTCGTCGAAATCGACGTCCACGTCCGGAAGCGAAATCCGGTCGGGATTCAGGAAGCGCTCGAACAGCAGGTCGTACTTCATCGGGTCGATATTGGTGATCGTCAGCGAGTAGGCGACGACCGACCCGGCCGCCGAGCCCCGGCCCGGCCCCACCGAGACGCCCATTTCCCGGGCGGCGCGAATAAAGTCCCACACGATCAGGAAGTACCCCGGGAAGCCCATCCACTCGATCGTCGACAGTTCGTACTCGATACGCTTGCGGACAGCGTCCGACAGCGTGCCGTAGCGTCTCTCGGCCCCCTTGTAGGTCAGATGCTCCAGATAGCGGAACTGCTTGGCGATCGTCAGCTGGTCCGACAGCTCGGGATGCCGCCCGACCACCTCGTCGAGCGAATCCGTACATCGGTCTATCTCGGCGAGCACGGCCTCGTCCTTGATCTTCTTGCGGAACGTTTCCTTGAGCTGGTCCAGCGGTACGTCGAAGTCGTCCGGAATCGGGAAGTTCGGCATCAGAGGTTTATGCTCGAGCGAGTATTCCTCGACCTTTCCGGCGATCTCGGCCGTCGTGGCCAGAGCCTCCGGATGATCGGGGAACAGCGCGGCCATCTCCTCCTCGCTCTTGAGGTACTCCTGCCACGTATAGCGCATACGGTTCGGATCGTCCAGATCGCGGCCCGTATTGAGGCAGATCAGCCGGTCGTGGGCCGGCGCGTCGTCGGCCATGATGAAGTGCACGTCGTTCGAGCAGATATATTTCACGCCGTACTCGGCGGCAAGCTGCAACAGCACGGCATTCACCTTCTTCTGATTCTCGTACACCTGCTCGTCGATACGCGGAATACCGCTCTGATGAAGCTGCAGCTCGAGGTAGTAATCCTCGCCGAAAATGGAGACGAACTCCTCGACGACGCGGCGCGCCTCCTGCATGTCGCCCCTCATGATAGCCTGCGGCAGTTCGCCGCCCAGGCAGGCCGAGCAACAGATAATCCCGTCGTGATAGAGGCGCAGCAGCTCCTTGTCGACCCGGGGACGGTAGTAGAACCCCTCGGTAAAGGCATACGACACGATTTTGGAAAGATTGTGGTACCCCTCCAGATTCTTGGCCAGCAGAATCAGGTGGTCGCCCCGGTCGTCCTTGCCGCTCTTGTCGAAGCGGCTGCCTCCGGCCACGTAGACCTCGCAGCCGAGAATCGGCTTGATCCCCTCCTTTTCGGCCGCGTCGTGAAACTCCTTGACTCCGTACATATTGCCGTGGTCGGTGATCGCCAGCGCGGTCATGCCGAGCTCCTTGGCACGCTTGAGCAGCGGCTTGATAGCCGCCGCGCCGTCCAGAATCGAATATTGCGTATGTACATGAAGATGAGTGAACTGCCCCATTGTTTCCCATTATTATGCCTCGACACAAAAGTAACGAAAAATAAACGGAAATACCGGGCACGGAAAGTGCATTTTATCAACAATATTTCGTACATTGTATCGGGAAAGGGACCGAAATCCGGCATCCGGATCCGCGCGGTCCCCGACCAAACAAACCCTCAATACGCAAAGCCATGGACAACTCGAAATTATCGGTTCTGAAAACCTTTTCATCGGCGGGCGAGGCCTCGATCTATCAGAGCCTGCTCGAGAGCAACGGCATCCGGTGCGAACTGCTCAACGAAGGCATCTCGGACATTCTGCCGATTCCGGGCGACCTGTCGAAAATCCGTCTCGTGGTCAACGAGGCCGATGCCGCGAAGGCCGAGGAGATCCTTGCTGCCGGATTCGATCAGGAAGAATTCGACACGGAGAGCGCCAAACGGCGCAAGAAGCCCTGAGCAAACGCCGTTGCCGCCCCGCGTCCGTCACCGTCTCCAGGCCGTTGACGGTAACGGACCGCACGACAGTCGGAAGGACAAGACCCGCTTGCTTCTTTCCGGTGCGTTGTTACAGCTATCCGCTCGGAGAACCGGTATGCCAGGAGCATGCGGCAAAGGATCACGGATATTCTGCCGCCCCCGGACGGCTTGCAGGGAAAAGGCATCCGCGACCTACCGAACGAGCGGGCGATCTCTCGACCTCAAGATAAAAAGCGGGACTAACCGTATGCCGCGACAGACCGACACCGCCGAGCCTTTCCCCAGAAGAGACGACATGCACGCGACATCCGCCAAAGAAACGACACGCTGACGTCCTCGCCTTCCATGCCGCCGATTCCGACCCGAAACGACCCGTATTTCGCCAAACAAAACAAAGACGACGCCCCGCCGGCAGTGCCGAAACCCCAACGCCTGCCCCGGCACGACCCGGAGTATCCTACGGCACACGGTTATCCCCGCTTTTCCTTAATTTATGCCCCTGCGTCCCTGTACAAGACCGACTATATCCCGCATCACGGAAAAAGAACGGTCCGCACAACAGAGACCGAACCGCGCTACATCCATCCAACCCTCTCCGTTATTTGCCGAACACCTGATAAAATACAGAACCAAACCTACGGAAAAAGCAGCGGCGTCCGCATAAGACGCCGCTGCCTATCCATATTCCGTCTCCAGAAAACCGGTCTGTCTCTACACCCGGTCCGCCCGGCTTACGGGCAAGCTACCAGCCGAGCACATAGGCGAAAATCAGCGGAGCGACGATCGTGGCGTCCGACTCGACGATGAATTTCGGCGTATCGGGCAGCAGCTTGCCCCAGGTGATTTTCTCGTTGGGTACGGCGCCCGAATAGGAACCGTACGAAGTGGTCGAGTCCGAAATCTGGCAGAAATAGGCCCAGCACGGAGTGTCCTCCCACTCCAGATCCTGATACATCATCGGCACGACGCAGATCGGGAAGTCGCCCGAAATGCCCCCGGCAATCTGAAAGAAGCCGACGCCTTTCCCGCCGCTGTTGGCGCGATACCACTCCGTCAGGAAGATCATCGTCTCGATACCGCCCTTGACCGTCGAGGCTTTCAGCTCGCCCTTGATGACATAAGAAGTGAAGATGTTGCCCATCGTGCTGTCCTCCCAGCCCGGAACGATGATCGGGATGTTTTTCTCGCAGGCGGCCAGCATCCAGCTGTTCTTCGGATCGATCTCGTAATACTGCTCCAGCTCGCCGCTGCGCAGCAACTTGTACATGAACTCGTAGGGCAGATAGCGCTCGCCCTTGTCGTCGACATCCTTCCATATCTTGAAGATATGTCCCTGCAGGCGGCGGAACGCCTCTTCCTCCGGAATGCAGGTATCCGTCACGCGGTTCATATGATTTTCGAGCAGGTTCCACTCGTCCTGAGGCGTCAGGTCGCGGTAGTGCGGCACGCGCTTGTAATGCGAGTGGGCCACCAGGTTCATGATATCCTCCTCCAGGTTGGCGCCCGTGCAGGTGATAATCTGCACCTTGTCCCGGCGGATCATCTCGGCGAGCGAGATGCCCAGCTCGGCCGTGCTCATCGCACCGCCCAGCGTAATCATCATCTTGCCGCCGGCGTCGATATGGGCTTCGTATCCTTTCGCGGCGTCGATCAGGGCCGCCGCGTTGAAATGGCGGTAGTGATGCGTGATAAACTGTGAAACAGGTCCCTTTTCCATTTTGTTTGCTGATTAAGGTTTCAAGAGCCACAAAGGTAGCAATTTAAACGGACAATCGGCAAAAAATTCTCGGCCGCCGGCCGCCTCCGGCAACGGGTCGACAAGAAGCGAGGAAACGCTCCGGTACGGAGGACGCAGTCCTGTCCGGCCCGAGCTCCGATACGAATCGAAACAACGTATAACGACCGATCGTCCCCCGATCATATCACTTTCGATTTTGTCGGCCGGCGGGTGCTTCCGCACTCTTAACACTTCAAACTTAGGTTGCAGACGCCCCGGGACGAGAAGACGATCTGCCCGCGCGATTCACAAAGACCTTACTGAATGAAAAAGCATCGGGAGCGACGATTCCGACCAATCATATACATATTCCGCTCTGCCGCCTCATATATCCCGCTGCCGCAACTTTCACCATCTCAATCAGACGGTCGATACGCCACCGAGCCATAGAACTCTTTTCTATGAGCGGTCCGGAACGGTCGAACCGTCCGGAACGGCCGCAAAAAAGCATTATAATTACCGGAAACTCAGGATCGCGGCGAACGGGACGAATACGGCGACGGTTACGGCAAGCGAACCGGCCCGAACAATACAGCGGACCGACGCCTCCCCCACATGCCGCCCCGGCTGCCAGCGCGCGGCCCCGCTCGCCACGCAACGCCCCGTACCTACTGTTCGATATAGCCGAACCGGCGGAGCTGACGGTCGTCGTTGCGCCAGTTGTCGTTGACCTTGACGAACAGCTGAAGGAAAACCTTCTTGCCCAGAAATTGTTCCAGCTCCTCGCGGGCCTGCGTTCCGACCCGTTTCAGGCGCTCGCCCCGATGACCGATCACGATGCCTTTCTGGCTCTCTCGCGCCACGTAGATCGTGGCCGATATGCGGTCGATCGACGGCTCCTCCTTATACTCCTCGATCGCTATCTCGACCGAATAGGGAATCTCCTTCTCATAGTTCAGGAATATCTTCTCGCGGATGATCTCCGAAGCGAAGAAGCGCAGCGTCTTGTCCGTCAGCGCATCCTTCGGATAGAACGGCTCGCCCTCGGGCAAAGCGGCCAGAATCCGGTCGAACAGCCCGCCGATATTGAAATCGTTCAGGGCCGAGACCGGAACGATCTCGGCGTCGGGCAGAATCCCGCGCCACTGCCCGACCAGCTCCTCGAGCCGCTCGGGCGTCGTCAGATCGATCTTGTTGATAACCAGAATCGTCCGGATACCGCTGCGCGCGATACGGTCGAAAATCTCGCTGCGGCGGTCGGTCCCTTCGACCACGTCGGTCACGTACAGGATGACGTCGGCGTCCTTGAGCGCCCCCTGCACGAAGCGCATCATCGATTCCTGAAGCTTATAGCTGGGCTTCAGGATGCCCGGCGTATCGGAATAGACGATCTGGAAATCGTCGCCGTTGACGATGCCCAGTATCCGGTGGCGCGTGGTCTGGGCCTTCGAGGTGATGATCGACAGCCGCTCGCCGACCAGCGCGTTCATCAGCGTCGACTTGCCCACGTTCGGATTGCCTATGATGTTGACGAAACCTGATCTATGCATAGCCGTATTTTTAGCCCAAAGATAGGTTTTATTTGCGGGATGCGAAAATCGGCGTCGCCACGCTCCGCAGCGCTTCCCGCATGTCGCAGCCGGGCGGCAGAAAAGGCACAACGACAGAACGACCAATCGGATACGGCAGACCGCCGTGCGGCCGAAACGGCGTATTCCTGCCTTTCCGGCACAGTTCCTCGCATGTCGGCATCCATCGATCGGACGGAACGGCCTATCGGAAAGGCCGAACAGACCGCACCGGAAAACAACGTGCGAAAGCCCTGCCGTCGCCCGTCGGCACCATATACGCCGTCATAGCGGACGCCGTACGACCTCTACCGAAAAGGCGCCCGAATTCTCTTTCGCCGCACGACCGAAACGTACAGGAGAGGCCACGGCCGGACCGCCGCACTGAGACCTCCGCGCCCCGTTCGGAACGTCCTTGCGATCTCGGGAGCGAAAAGCCCGCCCAATCACCATGCGAAAATTCACTGCGTTTATTTCCGAATCGGTCCCGATTTTCGCATCTCCCCGGTTTGAATCCCTTCCGCCGTACATCGGATTTTTCCGGTCGCACGCCGTCGGAGAATACGGACCGACGATCCTCACCGACACAGACGGGCAACCTGACGGACGGACCGTCCGAACGATACGATCCGGTACCGTGAAAAACAACAGAGCGCGTCTTTTTTCGATATATCGTCGAAAAATTACTTAAATTCGTGGAGAAAAACGTTTTTACCCGTGCAAGCCTATACTTATATCGAACGAGGAAAGTTCGAGCTGCTGGACAAACCGAAGCCGGAGTTGGAAGATCCGCGCGATGCCATTGTGCGCGTAACGCTGGGCAGTATCTGCACCAGCGACCTGCATATCAAGCACGGCAGCGTGCCTCGCGCCGTACCGGGCGTTACGGTCGGCCACGAAACGGTGGGTATCGTAGAACGAGTCGGCCCGGCCGTCACTTCGACCAAGCCCGGCGACCGGGTAACGGTCAATGTCGAAACTTTCTGCGGCGAGTGCTTTTTCTGCAAGCGCGGGTATGTGAACAACTGTGCCGATCCGGTCGGCGGCTGGGCGTTAGGCTGCCGTATCGACGGCGGCCAGGCCGAGTACATGCGCGTGCCCCATGCCGATCAGGGATTGAACCGTATTCCCGACACGGTCGGCGACGAACAGGCGCTTTTCGTAGGCGACATTCTGGCCACGGGTTTCTGGGCCGCCCGGATCTCGGAAATCGCCGAAGAAGACACGGTGCTTATTATCGGCGCCGGGCCTACGGGCATCTGTACCCTGCTCTGCGTCATGCTCCGGCATCCGAAACGCATTATCGTCTGCGAAAAGTCGCCCGAACGAATCCGTTTCGTGCAAGAGCATTATCCCGAAGTGCTGGTCTGCGGGCCCGAGGAATGCCGGCATTTCGTATCCCGCCACAGCGATCACGGCGGAGCCGACAGAGTGCTCGAAGTGGCGGGAGCGGACGATACGTTCCGTCTGGCATGGGAGTGCGCCCGTCCCCATGCCGTCGTTACCGTAGTGGCGCTCTACGACCGGCCTCAAACACTGCCTCTGCCGGACATGTACGGCAAGAATCTCACGTTCAAGACCGGCGGCGTGGACGGCTGCGACTGCGCCGAGATTCTACGCCTGATCGAACAGGGCCGGATCGACACCGTGCCGCTTATTACGCACCGTTTTCCACTGAGCCGTATCGACGAAGCTTATCGCCTTTTCGAAAACCGGCAGGACGGAGTAATCAAAGTGGCGATCGAATGCGGCAAATAACGGCCACGGCTCCGACAATCGACATTCCAATTATATAACCGGCTCCACGTACGCAATCCCCTCCGACGGAGGAGACTTCACGGCAGAAACCTAACCGGACACGAAACCCGGGGCCGCATGCCGCAGCTAACGGACATAATGACTTTTCCGGGTGCGAACATGCTCGGCATGTTGAAGTATATAATTGCCTATCGTTAATTCAAAGAACGACCTATGACACAATACAATGATTTGATTGGGGAATTACAAAACAAAGCAGAAGATGAATTCGGGCAACAAAAACGCGGTGTTAAAATCCGTTGCGTAGATTTTGATAATAATGGACCATATATATTCTACAATGAAAATAATCTTGATGATATTACTATTTACATTAGTACAAATTGCATTAATAATCAGGATTTAGCTAAATTCCAAATTGCGCATGAGATAATTCACTGTTTACACCCTAACCATACCCAAGATGTAACAAATTTGGAAGAAGGCGTTGCAGTATTATTTCAGAAAAGATGCATGCCGATGATAGATTTTGGCCCCAATGACGGAAAATATGTAAACGTCTATAATTTAGCGAATAATTTACTGAAATATGACGAGCAAATCATTAAGAAAGCAAGGGAATATGAACCAAATATTTCAAAGATTCCTATACCTTTGCTATTGAATATATGTCCGCAAATAAATCATAATTTACTGAACGCACTTGTTAGGCCATTTTACCGGTGAAACCTTCGGGTCCAAATATTCCATTGAGTTTTAGATAATCCTCGAATGAACCATCAAACAGCCCATATTCAATGGCATATATAATTCTCCATTAGATCTTCGAGGTCATCAAGGTCTTTTATTAAGATTTCATTCATATTCAAAGTTTTTGCGTACCTTTGAATATATATCCCCGACGAAATCTATGTGCATCAGGTTGGTACATTAAAGTATACAATTGGGAAAAATTAAAACGCTTTATAGGAACTGAAAAGCAAGGGAAAAAATATGGCAACAAAAGCTATTCTCAAAAGCGTGTGCGGTCTTACGATCGCAATTGCGTTTACCGCTTGTGGCGGAAACGGCATCGAGGGCGAATGGGTCGAATCCGTACCCGGTATGGAAACTCAAATGCAAGGTGTAAATTTGGAAAAAGGCGGTAAGGCTTCTTCCATTAACATGGCGACCTTGCAATATGAGAAATGGGAAAAGAAAGGCAATATGTTAATTCTTTCTGGCAAAAGTATCGGAAATCACGAAACGATTTCTTTCACAGATACTCTTACCATTGAAGAATTGACAGAAAACAAACTGACTTTGAAAAAAGGAAGTTTGACCATAAACTATCAAAAGCAGTAACTCCGATAACCATACCCCAAACGCCACCCAAATTTTATTCAGGGTGGCGTTTTGATAAATTAGGAAAGCCGCCCGTCCCTGCGTGGCTCTTTTATGTTCGACCGGTCCATCATATCGTAATCCGTCTTCCGCTCCATCGTGGTACGTCCGGCCTCTATCCAACCCCCGGACGGAATTCCGTATTCGCACGCTGCCGGCAGTTTCGACAGCCACGATATATTCATCGCTCGTCCCGAGCCCAACCGACGTTCGTCTTGCCGGCCCCTAAAAGAACGACAGCTACGCCGCCCTAACGACCGGAGTGAAGAACAGGCCAATGCGGATACGGACACCTTTATCCGTACGGTTCTCAACGCCGTCATCGGCGATACGGCCTAAGAGCTGACATTCGTAAAGGGAGACTCCCAGAACGAGGCCCAAACGACCGCAACTGGCGCAAGGAGCCAAGGACGTACATGCCTCGAAAACCTTTCCCGACAGGACTTCTTTGCTCTATCATGCAGGAATGCCGACTGTTTTCCGCCCCTGCCGCAGGGGGGACCGCACCTCCGATCCGGAAACGGACAAGCGGCCGCACGAAACGGTCAGTCCGAAACGGCCTCCGCACAGGGACAGACCGAATCGCAAATCGGCCGGCTTCGCTTTCCCTGCCCCGGCCCGTACCCTCGCCGATGACCGTGCCGGGTCCTCATTGCGGAGCGCATCTCGGTCCATTTTTGGTATTGGGCATCGGTCAGCACGGACTTGATCTGCTCGTCCATTTTCTGCCGCTGCTCGGCGCCGGGACCGAAACGCCTGTCCGAAGGCCGAGCCGACGGCTCGCCGGCGGGACGCCGCGGCGCCTGAGGCATTTCCTTGAAATGATCGAGCAGAATCCGCTCGATCTGCCGGGCTTGCTCGTCCGAAAGCGACAGTTGTTCGGTCATGCGCCGAGTCATTCTCTCGGCCCGCTGCTCGGGAGTCATTTTTTGTCCGTCAGGACCCTGAGCCGCAAGGCTCCCCGCCGAGAACAGCAGTACGGCTGCCGCGACGGTCATTCTTACGATGCTATTCATACCTTCAGTTTTTTATACCGTAATTGCAAAAATAGCTCCGTAACCCTCCGTACGAGCCGGGAAAACCGTGAACCGGAAAATTCCGCACGCGAAACGCCTTCCGGGCCCCGCGAACGTTTGACGCAACCTCGCCGGGAAACACGGTGCGCCCCGACCGGCAGCAACGAATCGGGCGGAAACCCGCCCGGCTAAATTCATATCGCCCCGGACCGATCCGAGCCTCATCGAATACCGAAAATGCTCCCGGCTAAGCGAAGCGCGCCGATGAAAGAAAACGCCCGTGCCTATTTCCAGAACCCGGCATCAACCCGACTCTCTACGCGGCGCTCGATGCTGTCGGGCAGCGCCGGGAAAAAGTCGATCCCGGTCAGTTCCTCCAAGCGGTCGACACTCAGCGAATAGTCGGTCCAGCGACCTTCCGGCGAGGCGACGTTCGGAAGCCTGAAGGCGATCGCACGCCAATCCTTTTCGGCTCGCGCCAGAAGCGCCTTGAAATAGTGCCGGGGGATCCCCGTCCCGCCCCGGATGCGCCTCAATCCTGGCTCCAGCTCGCCGCCGGTCACCACATAGACCGAATCGTAGCGGTCGGCCCAGCGGCGAACCTGCTCCTCGAGCAGCCGCCACTGATTCCTGTTCAGCTTCGGATACTGGGGCGATACGTTCGACAAATAGAACGTAGCGTCGTTTTCGGCCCGACTGTCGTCGCGGTCCGCCGAAGGAAGCAAATGTCCCCGGTCGAAACCGCTGCCCGCATAGTCACGGTCGACGGCTGTCGGCCAGCCGCGCGCGACGACCTCCGGATCGCGGCGGAACGCGTTCCGCCGCTTCGCACCACGCCTGCGCACGTCTTCCCTCGTCAACAGATAAGCGACCCATGCCGCCTGGCGGTAGGCCGTATCGTACAGCAGGGTATAGCGTCCCGCCTCGTTACGGATCAGAAATTCGCCGCGCGAACAAGCCGGCAGCTCCAGTCCGGCGCACGGTCTTCGCGGATCAGGCATCCGCCCCGGGACGGACGGCATTCCGTCCGCCTTCTCCGCCGGAGGCAACACGGGCACGACCGACACGGCGCCTCCCGTGCGCGAAACCATGCAACGGGAAACGACGACGGCCGCAGCCAGCAGGAGCAGCAGCGAGAAAATCAGCTTTCGGTGGACCTTCTTAGAGAGTCTGATCGGCGGGGGCTTTCGCATAGGAATACATATCGAGACAAAGGTAGCAAATTCCGGAATCATCCCGAAAGCCGCGAAGTCCGCGCAAACCGGGAAAGCGGCCGCGACCGCCGGACGGGTCGAAACCGCAGGCGACGGGAGCATTAGGCCGCCCTGACAAACCCTTGTCTTCCCGGTAAAGGGACCTGACCGTGCGCACGGCAGAACCGGAAAGCCTCAGCCGCTTCGGACGAACCGCTCCGGACGAGCCTGTATTCCGAAAGCACAGTCCGAAAAAAAAGCGTATCTTTGCACGGCGCGCCGAGGAAACGCACCCGCCGCCGCAGGGGAGGAACGGTATTTGCGCCGGGCCTCGTACGAACCGCACCAAAACGCATCGAACATGGCATCGTCCAACTTCGTAGACTACGTGAAAATATTCGGCCGCTCGGGCAAGGGCGGCGCCGGCTCGCGCCATTTCCGCCGGGAGAAGTTCGTCGAGTTCGGCGGTCCCGACGGGGGCGACGGAGGCAACGGAGGCAGCATCGTCCTGCGCGGCAACAGCCAATACTGGACGCTGATACACCTCAAGTACCAGCGCCACATCTTCGCCGGCGACGGAGAAAGCGGCAGCGGCGCGCGCAGCACGGGCAAGAACGGCGCCGACGTGGTGATCGACGTCCCGCTCGGAACGATCGCGCGCGACGCCGAGACCGGAGAGATCGTCTGCGAAGTGACCGAGCAGGGGCAGCGGGCCGTACTGCTCAAGGGCGGACGGGGCGGTCTGGGCAACTGGCACTTCAAGACGGCGACCAATCAGGCGCCGCGCTACGCCCAGCCCGGCGAAGACTGCACCGAAGGCTGGTTCATTCTGGAACTGAAGCTGCTGGCCGACGTCGGACTGGTCGGTTTCCCGAACGCGGGCAAATCGACGCTGCTGGCAGCCCTATCGGCCGCCAAGCCGAAAATAGCGAACTACGCCTTTACGACGCTCGAACCCAACCTGGGCATCGTCGAATACCGCGACCACCGATCGTTCGTCATGGCCGACATTCCCGGAATCATCGAAGGGGCTCACACGGGCAAGGGACTTGGCACCCGCTTTCTGAGACATATCGAGCGCAACTCGATTCTGCTGTTCATGATTCCGGCCGACTCGAAAGACGTGCGCGAGGAGTACCGCATCCTGCTCGGCGAACTGGAACAGTACAATCCCGAGCTGCTCGACAAGCAGCGTCTGCTGGCCGTCACCAAGAGCGATCTGCTCGACGAAGAGCTGACCGAGGCGATCCGCTCCGAACTGCCGGACGTTCCGTCCGTTTTCATCTCGGCCGTCAGCGGATACAATCTCCAGACGCTGAAAGACATGCTGTGGGAAGCCCTCCAAAAGGAGAACGCCTGAGCGGGATCGATCCTCCGACCGCTCCGCCGAACGTACCCGTTCAGACTGCGGGCACTCTTGCCCGCCGCAGAAAATCTCACGGCCTCTCGCACGATACCTCGGCCATCGCTTGCCGGCTTCGGCGGGGAAGCTCGCACCGGTCCCTCGCAAACCCGTTCCGAAACGGACTCCTCGTCGTCACGGAGCGACACGACCGGCTTCGGACCGGAAAACCGGCACGAACCTCGGCGAATCCATGACGACGTTCCGGTCCGTATAGACTTTCAGTTGATAAGTCCGATTGAACCGGCTCAGAATACCCTCGACGTAGCCGCTGCCGGCAGGCAGCAGCCGATACGCGAAATCGGCCCGGCAGGACGTTCGCACGACGAGCGTGTCGCCCCGGCAGTCGACCAGATGCCTGTTCGTGTCGGCGTCCGGATCGCACCACGCGAGCGAAAGCTCCTCGTCGACGAACTGCACGCGCTCGAAAGCGACTAACGAGCCGAAACGCCGGTCGTCGAGCCCGGCAAAAGTCGCCGTATCGGGCAACGCCTCTCCGGGTTCGCCGTAAGGTTTCAGATAATAGGTTCGGTCGTCCCGAGCGATAAACCCGTTCGGATAGGCCGGGTCGTCCGAGGTCGCACCGAGCGACACCTCTCCGGCATAGTCGCCTAGCACCAGCCCCTGACATCGGACCCGCAGCGGCTGCCCGACCGGGAAATCGAGAAACAACTCGTCGCCCGAAACCTTGATCTGAATCCCTCCCGTCGAGTCCCGAACCCACAGGGCGTTCCGGAAGCTCCCGAAACGGTCGTTGGCCGTCACGACGACGTCCAGCTGCCAATCGTCTTTCACTTCCGAAGGATATCCCCGATATTCGGAAAGCAGCCGGGCAACGCTCACCCCGGTCGTCCCGGGCGGGACAGGCAACGGCCCGTCGTCCGCCACGAACGCATGCTTCTCCACGCAGCCGGCCAGCGCCAGCGCCGCCAGACTCCACTCAATCGCTCTGTATGTCATACCGATCCCTCATTTTGAGTTCGTAAACCATCTTGCCGCCGACTTTGCCCCGAAACAGAATACCGGTCAGTTCCAGCCGCCCGCGCGGAACGGTATCGCCGGCGAACGAGGCGTAGCCGCTCGTCGAGACATAAAGCGAATCGCCCCCGTCCGTAAAGAACTTCAACAGGGCCGTCCGGGGCGTTCCGTCCGCCGACAGACGCGCCGGCACGGCCCAAGTCGTATCGCACACCGGTTCCATGCGCAAACCGGCCACCCGGACAAGCGATCCGAGCTTCGCCTCGGCGAACCGGCTCGGAGCGAGCGGCATCGGTGCGGGATCGATCGTCCGGCCGGTACGAACGACATGCCTTGCGACAACGACCCGGCTCTCCATATCCAGCACAGGCTCGTAATCCGTCCCCCGCAACCCGATGCGGAGCAGGCCGTCGTCGAGCGCCGCCGACAGTCCGTCCAAGCGCAGCGCGACCTGTTCCCCGAGGCCGTACATATTGTGCAGGTCGTACAGTCCGGCCCGCACCTCGAGCGCTCCGGTCCGATCCTCGACGAAAAAGCTGCGGTAAAAATTGTTCGCCCGGTCGGAGGTCGTCACATAGCCGGTCAGCACGGCCCCGCTTCCCTCGATACGTATCGGACCGTCGGCGCAGAGCGAGCGGAGCGACGAGACCGTCATGTTCGGAAGCGGCGCGGCGGGCCGCCCGTCTCCCGGCGGCCCGAACTCGTTGTAACCGCACGCCCCGAGCAGGGCGGCTCCGAAGACGGGAAGCGCTTTCGGAAGTATCCGTCGCGCAGGCTCCGAAAATTCGGACCGCCGCACGCGCCGGGAAACCCGGCCGACGAACGCGTCGAGGCGGCGGAACACGGACAGCGGCTCCTGCGCACGGACCGTTCTTACCGATACCCGGACCGAGGGAGAAGAAGACCGCCCCGTCGCGAGCCGCACGGACCCGCACTGCCCGGCATACAGGACAGACGACACGAAACCGACCGCCCGGCCACGGAGAGCGCGTTCTGCGACATCGGCCCGGCTCCCCGTCCCCGGCATATCCGCTTCCTGCGGTAGAAAGCAGTCGGCACGACAACAGGAAATCGGCAGCAACGGCCCTGCGAAGCAAAAACTTCGGGCCGCCGGAGGCAAGACGGAGAACGATATACCCGGATTGCGAGCTTTTCTTCGTTCCGGAAACGGCGACGGTCGATCGCACAATACCGTCGGAACCCGTTTTACGCAGGTCATTTTGCGGACAATCGGCCGTTCCGGCAACGGAGACGAGTTTTTCCCGCTCCCCCGGAGCCGGCCGGAATGTCGCACAGGTTCCCCATCGCCCGAAAGCTCCGGAGAAACGAGGAAACCGGGAATCGCTCCCGCCGCAGGAAACCGGCTCGCGGACCCGCAGGACGGGAGATCGCGACCCGCCGGCCCCCTCTCCCCGGCACAGCGGGACGACAGCCGGACAAAACGAAGAAACCAACCGAACAAGAATTTCATCAGAAACGGAAATTAAGGGTCAGATAACAGGTGCGGCCATAAGCGTACAGATATTTCGATCCGAAAGGCTCGACTCCCGCGCCCGCACCCGAGCCGATCTTGCGCAGGCGCATCGACTCGTAGCCGCTGTGAACGATCCGGCGGTCATCGAAAAGATTGTCCACCGATCCGCTCAGCGACAGATAGCGGGCCCCGAGACGGAACGTCTTGCTGGCGAACAGTCCGACCGTCGCGGCCCCGGGAAAACGCTCCTGCCCCGTCAGCGTCCCGACCGCCTCGGGCGAGGCCGCCCGGTCCCACACGCGCCGCATCCGGTACAGCGGGCTCGGCGACACGTAATGCTCTCCCGCATAGGCCGCCGAGGCGGAAAGAGTCCACATCCCCGCGCCCTCGTAGCGCAGCTCGGCCGCAGCCACGCGACGCGGCGAACCGCCCAGATCGAGCCCCCGGAGCAGCGTGCGCGAGCGATCCGAGATTACGTGCCCGTCCTTGTCGGAGCGGATCACAACGGCCGGGTCGTTACGATAAACGGCCCGCGACTCGGCCGCAGCCACACGGAGCGCCAGCCGCGAAGCGAGCCGGAACTCGGCGCCGAGTTCCGCCCCGGCGTAAAGCCGTCCGATTTGCGACAGCATCATATCCGAGTAAACCGAGGCCAGATCGTCGTAATAGCGCCTGACCTGCGTCCCGTCCGAACACAGCGTCCCGTACAGGCTCAGCGTCAGCGACACGCTCCCTGCGTCGAGCCGGTAGCCGAGTTCGCCGCTCAGGAAACGTTCCTGACCGACCCCGGGAACCGTCTCGTTGCGATAGCGGGGCGACACGAACGCGTCGCCGGCCAGCGGCGCCCGCCGGCCGCAGGCCAGATCGAGCGCCAGACCGTGACGGGGCGAAAAACGGTATCCGACGCCCGCCTTGACCGTCCAGTCGGTGAAGCGCAACGGCTCGGAACGGCCGAACGAAGCCCGCCCGGCATACAGCTCCTTTTCATAGCGCCCGTTGCGCGAGAATCCGATCCGGGCCGCCTGCAAACCGGCGTATCCGCTCCAGCGGGACCGGTTACGGCGGCGCAGCCGTACGAGCAGCCAGCACTCCAAGCGCATGTAATCGAGATCGTAAAAATAGCCGTAAGCCTCGCCTTCGGCGACCCGGCGGCCGGGACGACGCAGATCGTTTTGCAAACGGTCGCCGAAATAGCGGTCGTCGATCAGATAGGGATCGATGTCGGTCAGATAGGCCGCGCCGAGCAGATCGTCGAGCCGGCGAAAGCAGGTCGTCCGGCCCGCATGCCCCCGCAGTCCGCCCGTCAGGCTCACCCATGTCGACGGATCGTAAGCAAAACTGGACACGAGCTGCACGCTCTTGCGGCGGCTGACGTCGCTGGCCACGACATAGGCGGCCGACGAATCGCCCCGCAGGTCATTGGCCCGATAAAGTTCCTCCCAATCGATCTGCGTCACGAGCGGATCTCCGCCCGTCCATGCCTCGCGCACCGTTTCGGCCGCTTCCGGATTGTCGAGGAAGCCGGGGAGATAGCGGTAATAGTCCGGCTGCGGACTGGAAGCATCGTACCAGTCGGACGAGCTGAGCGACGAATGTCCCCACGCGCCGGCGAGCGTCGTCGTCAGCCGCCAGGGCGAGTCCGGCGGATCGAACCGCCATGTGAGCAGAGCCAGCGGACAACGGTCGACGCTCACGCGCGAGGAGCGCGTCCGACCGCGCTGTACGCCCCATGCCGGGTTGTAAAGCGGATCGCCCGTCAGCGAGAAGGCCTCGGCTACCGTCGCACTGCGAAGCCCCCGCTCGGAAGGAGCCTCGACGAACGACGCCGTCAGCGAATGACGCTCGCCCCAACGTTTGGCGACCGCCGCATAGACGGTCCAATCGTCGGAATAGACGCCCCGGATGCGGGCGTCGTGTCCCCAACGGCGCGACACGGCTGCAGAAACGGCCCAGCCTCCGCGCATGAGCCCGGTGCTTCCGCCGACACGCAGGCCGTAGCGGAACCTGCGTTCGGCAAACATCCACCCGAAGCGCCCGCCCCGCACGTCGGCCGCAGGATCGGCCTCGAACTCGCCGAGTCCCGCTTCGGCGCCGAGTGCGAAAGTACCGGGAAGCACGCCGCCCGACACCGAGCCGGACACGCGCGCCTCCCGGAGAGCCGTCATCGCGCCCCAACGCACCGCCCCCGTCGCAGGATCGGCCAGATCGACCCCGGCAAGCAGAAAGCGACTGCGGCTACGGTCGTAACCGCGCGGTGCATAGCGTACGAAAGAAAAACGGAAACGGGACAAGGCCTCCCATGAATCGTCGTATGCGGCCAATAGTCCGCTGAGCAAGGCATCGGTCTCTTCGACGCTCCACTCGCGCAACGCGTCGGGCGCCGGTCCCGAATCGTCAGCCGAGGCGCCGCCCTGACCGCGAAGGCCGGCCGTCGCGGCCAGCAGCGCGACAAGCGACAGGATCGTTTTCATTTGTCGGGTGATTCGTGATCGGGAACGCTCCCTGCCCGGACGGAAACCCGCCGGCCTGCGCCCGTATTCCGCACCGGATGTCCGGCGTATGCCGGACGCGGACCCGGCTTTCCCCGCAACAAGCAAACGCTCCTTTTCGTTTTGTACAAATATAGCAAAAACAGGCTAACGAGCAAGAAATCAACGTAAAAATCCCATCCCCGATTACGCCGCCGACCGAGACCGGAATGTCGGTTTTCCGGAGACCGCGCATCCGAAAACCGCAACAATTCTACCCGCGACGACGAACGGGCATAAAATTCGTCCGAAGAATCGCCTTTTGATTCGCAAGAAAAACCACTGAAAATATTACGAAATATCACCCGACAAGGTCGATTTATTTCTAAAAGTATCGAACGGACCTTCCGGACCTACGATACGTTCCGACCGAAATACGCACATCGGCCGTCCGTTACAATTTTTTAATTATCTTTGCATGTAGAATCAACGCACCGTGCGATTCCGATTCGATTTAGTCAAATCGGATTTACCCAGGAGTTACGGTCGTTGAGAAAAAGTTCATGCATCGAACACAAAATCGAAATCCGAGGTCTATTATTTCCTTATCATTATCTTAAATAACATTTTCTATGAAAAAACTGTTCTATTTCGCATGCGCCAGCCTGCTGGCTTTGGGCACCGTCTCGTGCGACGACGACGATGAAGCGCCGGTACGCTCGCTGAGCGCCACTCCGGGAACCCTGACTTTCACGGCGACTCCCGACACCCCCAAGACGATCGATGTCAAGGCCGAGAACGTCAGCTGGAAAGCAACGACCGAGGCGGGCTGGCTGACCCTCAAAAACGCGGAAGGCACGGCCGACGGCACGATCACGGTCGAAGCACAGAGCAATACGACGACCGACCCGCAGAACGCCACGATCGTCATCAAGGCCGAGGGAGTCGACGACGTAACGATCACCGTTACCCAGGATGCCGGCGAGCCCGCGATTACCGAACCGGCCATTATCTGGGACAGAAGCTCGCGCTCGCGGATGAATCTCCAAGGCGACGTGAAAACGGTATCCGTTTTCGGCAACCATCTGGACGACACGTTCATCTACAACCTGACATTCGACGATAACGGCATGCTCTCGTCCTACGACAGAATGTACGGCTCGACGACGGTCCACTTCACGCTCACCTACGACGGAGAGAACCGCCTGACGAAGATCGCGACGGACGAGTTCGCCATCGATTTGGGCTACGCCGATCACGGGAAATACGTCAGCACGGATAACATATTCACCAACCTCAGCTGGTCTTTCAATACGGATTTCAAAGTCTGGCTGCCCCGTTTCATCAAGAACCTGTCGAGCATCACGGCCGCGGATGCCGAATACAGCACCTCGATCGCCATCAACGTATCGGGCGATCAGGGCAACATCGTTTACGACGGGGATGAGGAAGGCGCCACGCCTATCGCCTTCTCTGGCGAATTCATGTCGGAATACAAAGGCGAAGGCTACTATGCCACCACGGAAACCTTCACCGTCAATCCGGAAAACGGGAATCTTCTGGTCCACCACATCATAGATCCTTTCGGAGCCATGGACCGCAAATACAACGACGACCGGATCAACTCGATTTCGGAACTGACCGGAGGCGACATCCAGCAGAAAGCCGTCTATAACGAAAATCTGGATATGACGAGAGTCGAAAACATAGACGACGCAAGCAAGAATTTCGACATCGCATACGAGTACGACGAGCACCAGAACTGGATCAAGGCCACCTATTCCGGCGGCTCGTACGACGGCGAGGTGCTCGACAGAACCGTCACCTATTAACCTTTTTCGCAGGAAATACTCAGCCGCCCTGCATGCGAATGCAGGGCAGTTTTATTTAACCGGACGACGCATTCGAAAGAAAGCGCAACCAATTCAATTTTAAACATATGACGACTATAAAGAAATATTTCGCGCCGGTTCTGGTCCTTTCCGCTGCCCTGCTGCTGCTCTCGTGCGGCAAGGACGACAACGGAAACGGCGGAGGCAACGGAGGCGGAGAGGGAGGCGATCCCAATCCGCCCGTGCCGACCGAGAAAACGACCGTATGGGACAGCAACAGCCTCCATTTCGCCAAGCTGTTCGGCGAGGTGCAGAAAGTGGACACGCTGTTCGACGGCGTCAACACGGCCCTGTTCGACCGCAACGGCTATATTACCTCGTACAAGATCAAAGGGTACGACGCCGCGAACAACCCGGTGGAATACGCTTTCCAATGCACGTACAATGCCGACAGCCTCGTTACGTCGATCACGAGCGACCAAATGACGGTCACGTTCCTGTACGGCGATCACGGCAAGTACATCGAGGTCGAGCAGGATATTTTCGAATACAACCAGCTCGACTACCTGTACGTTTTCCAGCCCCGGTTCCTGAAAAACCTGACGTCCGTCGTCATCAATGCCCAAGGCCAGCGGCTCGAATTCGGGTTCGAGGTCAGCGGCGACCGGATGACGGTCAAGGCCCCCGACGGCACGGTCTGGTCCGAGACGACCTATGCAGGCGAGTTTCCCGCGCAGCGGGTGACCGAGTACAGCGGCGAGGAATACAAGACGGACGACGAGGGAAACTATGTCAAGGAGGACGGGCAATACGTCAAAGTCAGCTACACGGCCGTAGCGACCGAGACGTTCCAGTTCAACGCCGAGAACGGCAACCTGCTCTCGTACAAGGACGAGGTGGTCAAAACCTTCGAGGATAACACGACCTCGACGAGCCAGACTCAGAACCTGTATAACGACGACCTGTTCAACACGATCGCCCGCGAGGGCAACACGGTCTACACCTACGACGACTTCGGGGAGTATATCCACATCGAGAGCGACATGCTGGTCAGCGACTTCACGATGCAGCGCGACGAGCGGAACAACTGGTACGACCGCACGGAAACGACCGTCCTATTCGGCGAAACCTTTACTTTCCGCGACCGGCGAAACATCAGCTACTATTAGCGACCGGACGCAAAACGGCAATAAAAAGCGGGACGCGCTGCGTCCCGCTTTTTATTATTCCGGCATGATCCGCCCGTCTTCGTCAGCCGTTCCAATTCGCAACGGTTCCCGTTTTCCCCGAAGAAAACCGTACATCGGGCACCGTACCCGAAAAAACGCGGACCCTTCGCTCCGGTTCGGTCCGCACCGGGTCTCCGGCGATTCCCTCGCGGCATCCGCCGCAAGCTCGGACATCCCCGCGACTTCCGCCCGCCGGCGTTCCGGCATATTCGACAATTTGGGAACACACTTCCGTACCGGCGATTCCACGCTTCCTTCCGCCCTCTATCCGAACAAGCGAACGTATCGTCTTGCGCAGCCCTTCCCGGACAGTTCCGAAAGCGAGCCCTGCCCCATCCAAGCCGCATATTCCGGAGGCTCCGATGTTTCTACTGCTGGAGCAACTTCTTCACCGCCTCGGAAATCGCGCGGCCGTCGGCACGGCCGGCCAACTGCTTCGTAGCGACGCCCATCACCTTACCCATGTCGGACGGCGCTTTGGCTCCCACCTGCTCGATAATGGCTTTCAGAGCGCTCTCCAGCTCGACCCCGCTCATCTGAGCAGGCAGGAAACCTTCGAGTTCGGCGGCTTCGGCCAGTTCGTTCTCGGCCAGTTCGGGACGACCGCTTTCGGTATAGACGGCGGCCGACTCGCGGCGCTGCTTGACCAGCTTCTGGACGATTTTCAGCACGGCGCCGTCGGCTATCGTTTCGGAGCCGTCGGCCGTCTTGGCCAACAGGATTTCGGACTTGACGGCCCGCAGCGCGGTCAGGCGCACTTTCTCCTTGGCGAGCATAGCGGCCTTGATTTCATCGTTGATCTGTTTTTCGAGACTCATGGCATCTTCGTTATTGATCGTTTTACGCAAAGTTAGCAAATTTTCCCCGAACAACGGTCCGCAGGAACGGCATATCGCAGTTGGGCCGCCGTTTGCCCAAACGAGGAAATATGTTATTTTTGTACCGTAGAACTAACCCCAAAACGAATGAACCGAAAACTTTTCGCCCTGATTTTCGCCGGACTGTGCGCATTTCCGGCCCTTCTGACCGGAGGCGACGCTCCGGAACGAACGATCATCGTCTTGTGGAAAAATGCTCCGGCCGAGGTCTCCCTGCAAGCCGAAAACGGCCGGATAGGCTCCGTCCGCGCCGTCCGGGGACAGGCGACCCGTCGAAAGGACGCGCTCCGCTTCGCGCCGGGCGCCAAAGCCGCCGTCGCCTGCCGGATCGACAGCGCGCGAACGCAAGCCGGCCCCGAATCGACGCTGATTCACGTCCGGGCCGGCAGCGGCTCGTTCTCCTTCTTCCTGCGGGACGTCGGCTCCGAGAACCCGATCTACATCCCGGCCTACGGCACGATCGTACTGCCCGGAGGAGACGACCGAAGCTACGACGAAGCGGAAAACGACATCCTGTCGAGAAAAAATCTGACCAAGATCCAGCGGATCGAGCGCGAGCCGGAAACGTCCTTCGCGTCGGCCTCGGCCCGGACACGCCGCTCCAACGTCCCGATCTGGCTGGGACTGAGCCGCGACATGCGGATGTTCGAGATCGCCGAGGAACTCGAGGACACCTATTTGGACGAGAAAGTGATCAAGCCGATGAACTCCTCTTCGGCCGTCGTATTGCCCGAAACGTCTCCGACCCATATCGAATACCGCTACGCGCTGGGACGCGGCGTGGGCGTCATGGACAATATCCGCCGAAGACTCGAGGACGGCGTGCTGCCGATCTATCACTCGGAAATGACCGACGACGACATCGTCTACCGCAGCACGTCGTTCGTGTCGCTCGCCGGAACGCCTCTGAACGAGCGAACGGTGCGGGGCACGCACTACCTGATTTCCGACCGGCACTCCGCCGGCCGGGTATTCACCGACGAACAGTCGAAGCAACTGGAGCAAGTACAACGGCAAGACACGGCCGCCAAACCGCTCGTAGCGCTGTATATCCGGACGATCGCGGAAAACACAGGCTCGGTCCCGCGTTACGCATGGTTCAAGGCGCCGCGTCCGTCGGCCGCCTACCGCTTCGACGGCGGGCGGGGCTACACCGGCTTTTCGGAAAACCGCATAAGCTGCATATCCAAAGTGGACGGGAAAGCCCTGCATGAAGAAGAAACCGCCATACTGCTCCAGCCCGGCCAACGGATAGAAATCGATTTTCTCATCCCGCACGAGCCGGTTTCGGCCGAAACGGCCGATGCGCTGACCCGGGAGAACTTTTCCGACCGGCAAGTCGAATGCAAGGCCTACTGGCAGAAAAAACTCGGCCGGGCCGCCCGCATCCGGCTGCCCGAAAAGCGAATCGACGAGATGCTCCGGGCCGGCCTGCTCCATCTCGACCTGATTACGTTCGGGACGGAACCCGACGGAACGCTGGCCGCGAACGTGGGCGTATACTCGCCCATCGGCACCGAAAGCGCCCCGATCATTCAGTTCTACGCTTCGATGGGACTGGAGCAGCAGGCCAAACGGGCGCTGAACTACTTTCTAGACACCCAGCAGCCCGACGGGAACATCGAAAACTATAACGGCTACACGGTCGAAACGGGAGCGGCGCTGTGGTCAGTCGGCGAATATTTCCGCTACACGCGCGACCGGGCATGGATCGAGCAGATACGCCCCAAGCTACTCAAAGCCTGCGACTACCTGATGCGCTGGCGGGCCAAAAGTTTCGACGAAAAGCTGCGCGGCAAGGGCTACGGCATGATCGACGGCAAGGTGGCCGACCCGGAAGATCCTTTCCACCAGTTCATGCTCAACGGATACGGCTATCTGGGACTGAGCCGGATGGCCGAAACGCTGGGTGCCATCGACCCCGCCTGCGGCGACAGTCTCCGCCGCGAGGCCGAGGCATGGAGACAGGACATCAGGGAGTCGTTTTTCCAGTCGCTGGCCCAGTCGCCCGTCGTACCGCTGGGCGACGGCACATGGTGCCCCACCGCCGCTCCATGGGCAGAGGCCCCGGGCCCCCGCCTGCTGTTCCTGAAAAACGAGAAGTTCCGCTCGCACGGAACCTTCACCGTCCCCGACGGACTGCTCGGCCCGATGTATCTGGTATTCTGCGAGGTGATCGAACCCGACGAGCCGGCGGCGCGCATGTTGCTCGACTACCACAGCGAGCTGATGTTTCAGGAAAACTCGGCCTTCAGCCAACCCTATTACAGCCGCCACAACTGGTATCAGGCCAAAACGGACATGGTCAAACCGTTCCTGAGCACATATTACCACACGGTAGCCCCCCATGCCGACCGGCAGACCTATACGTTCTGGGAACACATGTACAAGCTGTCGGCCCACAAGACCCACGAGGAGGCCAACTTCCTGATGGAAACTCGCTGGATGCTCTACATGGAGGATGCCGACACGCTGCATTTGTTCCGGGTCGCTCCCCGGGCCTGGTTCGCCGACGGCGAGCGGATCGACCTCGAAGGCGTCCGGAGTTATTTCGGACGGATCGACGCCCGGGTTCGCTCCCATGTCGGCGAGGGATACATCGAGGCGACCGTCACGTGCGACCCGGAGCGGAAACCGTCGCGGTTGGCGGTTCGCCTGCCGCATCCTCAGAGCAAAAAACCCGTCCGGATAACCGGCGGCCGGTATGACGAGACGACGGAGTCGGTCCTCATCGACGACTTCGACGGCGAAGCCTCGATCCGCCTCGAATACTGATCGCGACTTGCCGGTAGCGACCGAATGCAATCCCCGCTCTTTACGAGAGCGGGGATTCGTCGTATAGAGCGGTTCGGAATATCTGCTACGGACGGTCCGTCACGGGGGAAACGCGCCCTCGCCACGACAGTCGTATCGACTCACCCCGAAGACAATGACCCCGCACCTGCACAATACGGCAAGCATCTGGCAGACATACCGTTGACCTTGCGGGAAAGCGGTCGAAGAAACTGCGAATTCTCACGGCATCGTCTCGCGCTTGCCTTTCCGGCCCTTATTCTTTCGGACGCTCCCATCGGTCAGCAGCCCCTTTTCGGCAACAATTCCGGTATGACGAAAAAACGCGCGGTCACCGGACACGGCAATACGCCTCGGGGAAATCGGTGTAAGCCCCGGCTCTCATCGCCCCGAATTTCCAACGGAACCCATAAAGCCCGATCACGCTTCAACACCGTTATTGTCCGACCAAGTCCGACGGTCGAAACGGCAGAACCGGCCGAAACCGCAAGCGGAAAAGTACGGCGGCTTTCGTTTTCAACGCAAGACTCGCCGCCGGCTTTACCCGACGGACAAGACACGCCCGCCGTCCGCGCGGCTTCTTCCATCCGACCGAAGCCGGGACCGCCCCCTTGCGGCCGAACCGAACAGCCGGCAGCCGCTCCCCGGACCGTAAGACCGTACCGATGCCGGCCGAACAAAGCCACAAAGCGCCGTGCGAAAATCATCGATAGCTTCCGAGCCTCCGCGCCAAACGACGCGAGGAAACGCCTCCTTTTCGTCACGCGCCAAGCCCGGATTTCAGCGAAACAATAAAAGCCGTAGCTTATCGCTACGGCTTTCTGTCCGAAACGGCTCGAAGATAAGCCGGAGTTATTGTGCTTTCGCCATGCTAAATTCCATAGACATCGGTTCGAAATTCGGAATAGACACGTCCGCTCCCTCCTCGTCCTTGACAGAAATCTGCATTACCGTCAGCGTGAACTTCAGATTAGAGGTCTCGAGTTCATAATCTCCGACATCCTCCGCTGAGATCTGGCTTTCGATATTCAGTACGGCAGGCTCCGCATCCGGACTTTCCGACGGAACGGACACCGTGGCTTTCAACGGTTCGGGAGCCATTCTGAAAGAAACGCTATCCTGAGCCTCGCTGAGCGCCGGAGTATAGCCTACGCTGTATTTTATGTCGCCCAGCATTTCGATAATCGCCGGCGCCTCCTCCTCTCCATAGAGAGAAACAATGATGTCCTTCACAGGGAAAGCATCGAAATAAATCGTATCCCTGTCCACTTTGACACTCACCTCGGCTCCTTCGGAGGTTCCGCCTTCGCTGCTCTCCGTTTTCTCGTTGTGGGTGACCTCTACCGTCCGCACGGTACCGACATAATTCCCGTACATATCGCTGGCAGAGGGAAGCGTTCCTCCGCCTCCGTTATCATCATCGCACGATGCGAATCCTACTGTTCCGACCACGAGCAAGGCTGCCGCGAGCAAACTGCTGGCTTGAATTTTCGTATTCATAAGAATTTTTCTTATACCTTAAATTAAAATACAATTACAGTTAAGCAGTCGACTGTCTTGGAATTCCGAATAAATAGATGTTCGGATAAATCCGAACGTTGCATCCTTTTCAACCATTTGTAACAAATTACATAAAATAATATCGGAACTTCCGCTTATCCTAACGCCTTCCATATTCACGTCCTGCGGCGTGAGGCTATGTTCGACCGGCAATTTACATTCCCGACGCATGGATCCGCCGGAAATTTTCGCCCGCCAACGGGCCGTATCCGTCAATGACCCGCGCCCGACAGCTCCCCTCATAGAATAACGCGCGCCTCCGGCTCGGGATTAGCGGGAAACAGGATGCAATCGGACGCGTGAAAACGCATCCGACAAGACAAAACGTTCCCAAACGGGAACAAAATGTGTACTTAATATCGGATTTTCGGACTCGATTCCGTTTTTCCGGCCATGCAAAACGACCGGCAAAAGACTGTTTTTCAACGAAAAAACAAAAAAGGCGTACTTTTGTACGCCATTCTTGTGAACCAGCCGGGGCTCGAACCCGGGACCCCAACATTAAAAGTGTTGTGCTCTACCAGCTGAGCTACTGATTCTCCGTTTTTTTCGGTGGTGCAAAGATAACCAGTTTTTTCGTTAAACCAAAAAAATCATGTTCCAAATAGAGACGAGACCCTCTCGCGGCACCTTTTCGCCCGGCATCGGCGGATCGACACGTCACGGCAGTATGCCGATCGCGGCATCGACCGCTCCGAACCGTTGTTCTCGAGCGTTTCCAGACCGACGATCACGGTCATCAGTTCCACGCGGTCATTCGTCGTCAACCGGAAATCGGCGCTGAGCTCCTTGCGGTACGGTCCGCTCATCAGCACGATTCCGAATCCCCGGACCGGCATTGCCGAGCGACGAGCCGAGCACCCTCCCTTCGGTAAGACACGGGCGGGAAAAGTCCCGCACGCGGAAAGCGGTCCGGAAACGAACTGCCTACGCCTCGTCTCCCGGACGGTATCCGCGATCCTCGAACAAGTTCGGCGACTGCGAAGCGGCAACGGCCAGACGATCGCAACGTTCGTTCTCGGGAATGTCAGCATGTCCCTTGACCCAAACAAAACGCACGCTGTGACGCCGATAGACGCGTAGGAAGCGCTGCCACAGGTCGGGATTCTTTTTATCCTTGAACCCTTTTTTCTCCCAGCCGAACACCCAGCCTTTCTCGACTGCGTTGACCACATACTGCGAGTCGCTGTACACGGTCACCTCGCAACCGTCGTTCTTGAGGGTTTCCAGACCGACGATCACGGCCATCAGTTCCATACGGTTGTTCGTCGTCAGCCGGAAACCGGCGCTGAGCTCCTTGCGGTACGGTCCGCTCATCAGCACGATCCCGAATCCCCCGGGACCGGGATTGCCGAGCGACGAGCCGTCGGTATACATCGTTATTTTCGACATAATCTGCTTTCGACATAAAAAAGAGGGTTCTCGAACCCTCCTTTTATAAAGAATACGAATCTGGCGGCCTGCGGACGCACTACTTGTGCGACTCGCCTTTCGCCTCGATGCAGAGCGTGGCGTGCGGCACGATCCGCAGACGCTCCTTGGGAATCAGCTTGCCCGTTTCACGACAAATCCCGTAGGTCTTGTTCTCGACGCGGACGAGCGCCGCCTCCAGATGCTGGATAAATTTCAATTGCCTTTGCGCCAGCCTTCCCGATTCCTCCTTGGACAACGTAGCGGCCCCTTCCTCCAATACCTTGAACGTAGGAGAGGTATCCTCTATGTCATTGCTGGAAGTGTGCGTAATCGTAGAACGTAGCAAATCGTAGTCAGCCTTTGCCTTCGCCAGCTTCTCCAGTATGATCTGCTTGAACTCTTGGAGCTCCTCGTCAGAATACCGCGTTTTTTCATTCTCAGACATGGCCTTGCATTTTAGTTGTTCGGTGATAAAAATAGCGCTATTTTATGAATAAACAAACTATTTCGCACGGCTCCGCGAATAATGCCGGACAGTCTATGCCTTTTCGACCGACAAGCCGACTTTCAGATCGTCGATCTCGATCTCCTGCGCCCCGGGCATCGCCGACGCATCGGCCATAGCGACCGAAACGGCCAGCGTCTGCGCGGCAATGTAGTCGCCGAACGATTCGACCGCCCCGGCAAGCGCCTCGTGGCGCCCGATCGTCACGCGGATCTTGTCCGTTACGTCGAAGCCGCTCTCTTTGCGAATGTTCTGGATGCGGTTCACCAATTCCCGTGCCACACCTTCGCGCCGCAATTCCTCTGTCACAGTGATATCCATAGCGACGGTCAGTTTGCCCTCCGTAGCCACCAGCCATCCCGGCATATCCTCCGACGTGATGTCGAAATCGGCTGCGGTAGCCTCGACCCGCACGCCGTCGACGTCGGCCGTCCAGCGATCCGTACGCTCCAGTCGAGCGATGTCGGCTTGCGAGAAAGCGGCGACCGAAGCCGCGATCCGCTTCATCTGCTTTCCGTAGCGGGGCCCCAGCGTCTTGAAGTTCGGCTTGATGCGCTTGGTGATAACGCCCGTCGTATCCTCGATGAACTCGAGCCGCTTGACGTTCACCTCGCTCAGGATCAGGCTCTCGACCGCCGCGATATGCTCCTTGAGCGCCGGGTCGAGCACCGGAACGACGATTCTCGACAGCGGCTGACGCACTTTGATACCCACTTTGCGCCTCAGGGCGAGCACCATCGACGAAACCTTCTGGGCCAGCGACATCTTCTCCTCCAAATCGGTATCGACCAGCGAGGGATCGCTCGACGGGAAATCGCTCAGGTGAACCGACGCGTCGCCGTGACGACCGCTGACGGCATTCAGGTCCGTAAATATCCGATCCGTAATGAACGGCGCGAACGGAGCGGCCAATTGCGCTACGGTCTCGAGGCAGGCGTACAGCGTCTGATAGGCCGCCAGCTTGTCGCGCGTCAGTCCGCCGCCCCAGAACCGTTTGCGGTTCAGCCGCACGTACCAGTTCGACAGGTTCTCGCAGACGAACTCCTGAATCGCGCGGGCGGCGGGAGTCGGATCGTAGGACTCGAGCGAATCGGTCACCGTGCGCACGAGCGTATGAAGCAGCGAGATGATCCAACGGTCGATCTCGGGACGCTCCGCCACAGGCACTTCGGGCTCCGCCCCGGTGAAGGAGTCGATGTTGGCATAAAGCGCGAAAAAGCTGTACGTATTGTAAAGCGTGCCGAAGAACTTGCGGCGCACTTCGTCCACGCCCTCGACGTCGAACTTAAGATTGTCCCACGGCTGGGAATTCGAGATCATGTACCAGCGCACGGCGTCCGAGCCGTACTTCTCGATCACCTCGAACGGATCGACGGCGTTGCCCAACCGCTTGCTCATCTTGTTGCCGTTCTTGTCGAGCACCAGTCCGTTCGAGATGATATGCCGGAAAGCGACGCTGTCGAACAGCATCGTGGCCAGCGCATGCAGCGTGAAGAACCAGCCCCGCGTCTGATCGACGCCCTCGGCCACGAAATCGGCCGGGTAAACCCGACGGAACTCCTCTCCGTCGATTTCGAACGGATAATGCGCCTGCGCGTAGGGCATGGCTCCCGAGTCGAACCACACGTCGATCAGGTCCGGCTCGCGCATCATGCGCTCGCCCCGACTCGACACGAGCACGATCTGATCGACATACGGACGGTGCAGATCGAATTTAGCGTAATTTTCCTTGCTGAAATCGCCCTCGGCGAAATCCTTCAGCGGATTCTCGGACATGAAGCCGGCCTCGACCGAACGGTCGATCTCGGCTTTCAGCTCGGCGACCGACCCGATGCACTTCAGCTCGCCGTGATCCTCCGTAGCCCAGATCGGCAGCGGAGTTCCCCAGTAGCGCGAGCGCGAAAGGTTCCAGTCGACGAGGTTTTCGAGCCACTTGCCGAAGCGGCCCGAACCGGTACTTTCGGGCTTCCAGTCGATCGTACGGTTCAGCGCGATCAGGCGGTCCTTGACGGCCGTCGTGCGGATGAACCACGAGTCGAGCGGATAGTACAGCACAGGCTTGTCGGTACGCCAGCAATGGGGATAGTTGTGCGTATGCTTCTCGATGCGGAACGCCTTGCCCTCGAACTTGAGCTTCATGCAGAGATCGACGTCGAGCGTCGGATCGGCCTCGCTCAGCGTCGGGTCGTAGGCATTCTTGACGAACCGCCCCGCGAACTCGCCGTAGGCCGCCGCATCGACGTGCGTGCGGACGAACTCGGGATCGAGGTCCTCCAGACGGAAGAACTTGCCCGTGCGGTCGACCATCGGTTGGCGCTTGCCCGCGCGATCGACGACCACCAGCGGCGGGATGCCGCTCTGCTTGGCCACCCGGTCGTCGTCGGCGCCGAACGTCGGCGCGATATGCACGATGCCGGTACCGTCCTCGGTCGTCACGTAGTCGCCGGTGATGACGCGGAACGCATCGCCGTCGGGCGCGATCCACGGGAGCAGCGGCTCGTAGCGGATGCCTGCCAGGTCCTTGCCCACGTACTCGCCCTCGACACGGAACGGTACGTTTTTGCCGCCGGCCTCGTAGCCGTCCATCGGAAGGTCTTCGTTCTTCTTCGGGAAATAGGCCGGGCACAGGTCTTTGGCCAAAAAGACGGTAAGCGGAGCGCCCGTATAGGGATTGAACGACCGCACGCGCACGTAGCGGATAGCGGGCCCCACGGCCAGCGCCGTGTTCGAGGGCAGCGTCCACGGCGTCGTCGTCCATGCCATGAAGTACACGTCGCCGTCAACCCCCTTGAACAACCGTTCGCTCTGCTGGTCGCGCACGATACGGAACAGGGCCGTGCAGGTCGTGTCCTTCACGTCGCGGTAACAGCCGGGCTGGTTCAGCTCGTGATTGCTGAGACCCGTACCGGCCGCCGGCGAGTACGGCTGAATCGTATAGCCCTTGTAAAGAAGCCCCTTCTTGTACAGTTCGGCAAGCAGATGCCACAGCGTCTCGATATACTTGTTGTCATAGGTGATGTACGGGTCCTTCATATCGATCCAGTAGCCCATCCGGCGCGTCAGCCGCTCCCATGCGTCGGTATAGGTCATCACTTCCTTGCGGCAGATGCGGTTGTACTCCTCGATCGATATTTTCGTCCCGATATCCTCCTTCGTGATGCCGAGCTTCTTCTCGACGCCCAGCTCGACGGGCAGTCCGTGCGTATCCCATCCGGCCTTGCGATGGACCAGAAAGCCCCGCTGGGTCTTGTAGCGGCAGACGACGTCCTTGATCGTGCGGGCCATCACATGGTGGATGCCCGGCATGCCGTTGGCCGAGGGAGGTCCCTCGTAAAACACGAACGTCGGATGCCCTTCGCGGGTCGAGATGCTTTTGCCGAACGCATCGACGGCGTCCCACCGCTCCAGCACCTCGCTGTTGACGGCCGGGAGGTCGAGCCCTTTGTATTCCTTGAATTTAGAACTGCCCATAGCTGAAATATCCTCGTTTGCTCATGAAAATGCAAAATTAGATATTTTTCGGCAGATTATCAATTCGAACTCCGACCGATCGCGCCGGCGACGCATCCCGACGCCCGGACGGACGGCCGCTCGCCGACCCGCAGGAAAGCCACAGCCCGAAGCACCGGGCTACTCCCCGGTATGGCGCGGCGTCGAGGGACGGTTCTTATAGGAAAGCACGACGAGCAGAACGCCGGCGAATACCGCCAGAGAGGCCAGCGCGCGGTCCCACGACAGCGTGTCCATATGCATCGCCACGGAAATCGCCGTCGCGATGACGGGCTCCAAATAGAAATAGATGCTGCTGATCGTGGGCTTCACGTAGTGCAGGCTGTAAATAAGGAGGTAATTCGGCCCGAACGTAGGTACGACGGCAACATAGGCCACGATCCACGCGACATGAGCCGGCATGGCCGAGAAATCGGTACGCAGCAACGGGCCAAGCCCGATGGGAAGCATCATCACGGCCGCCACCGGATAGATCCAGCGCAGCAGCGTGACCGGCTTATAGCGCACGATCAGTTCCTTGAGCCACACCATCGAGAACGAGGAGGCGACGATAGCCAGCAGCACGACCGCATCGCCCCCCAGCTTGTCCGACGGCGCCTGCATCCCGCTTCCGCTGAGAATCACCACGAGCGCGCCCGCGAGACCGAGCGCCATGCCCAGCACCTTCATCGGCGTAAAGCGGTCGACGAGAAACATCACCGAAATGACGAGCACCAGAATCGGCCCCAGCGTAGCGATGATCGACGCGTCGATCGGGCTGGTATGCTGGATGCCGACCATCAGGAACAGTTTTTTGGCGATCCCCATCAGCGCGGCCGCCGCGACCAGTTTCAGGATATCCTGCCTGCGGACCGGCTCGATCGGCACGAAAAGCATCGAACCGAAAGCCAGCAGCGCCGCGACGCCTACGACCAGCATCGTCATCGCGTAAGGCGATATGTAATGCGGCATGATAACCTTATACAGCGGATAGTTGACGGCCCAGATCACATACGACAGGATCAGGCCCAGATGGGCTTTGACGACGTTGCTCATACTGCTCACGGAATAAAAAGGTTGCATCGGAGCGCGTGCAAGAAACGGGCCAGCCGGCGCAGGTCCCGTCAAGAGGCCGGCCGCATCCGACAGCGCGTCGGAAGATTCGTCCGGGCAACGACGGACTGTTTTCGGCACGAGGCAGACCATGTCCCGCTCACTCGAGGCAGGAGACGCTCATTATGCGACAAGGGAAAGGGACGCCACCTTACGGACAATTTCCACAATCCGTCAAAGGCTTTGCCGTTTCAGATTCGCTTCGGACAAGCGAGACGGACGTCGTTACAACCTAAAGCGATGGCGATCATAAACTTCTTCATAACACGTTCCTGAAAGCCTCCGTTCCTGAAGCGTGCCCCGTGCGCGGCCCTCTTCGCCAGAAAGCTCCGGCGAATCCGACGGATCGGCGCTGCAAGCGCCTCAGCCTTCCGTACCGGACCGCGCGGCATCGGCCTTCTCGCGCATTCGCCGGGCACGCTCCGCGCTGTCGGGATGAGTCGAGAAAAGCTGCAGAAGCTCCTTGCCGGCGCCTTGTTCCGCAGAGGCGAGCCGCGCCAGCTTGTCGAGAGCCGTAGCCATCGCGTACGGGTCGTAGCCGTTACGCAGCAAAAAACCGAAGGCGAAATCGTCGGCCGCATACTCCTGCTTCCGGGAAAAACCGGCCGAGGTCAGCCGCTCGGCCAGCGCGCCCCATTGCGACGAACTGAGCGCGCCGATCACGCCTCCGGCGGCCCCCAGCGTATTGCGGATCGCCGAGGTCAGACAGGCTTTGCGCATCGCGCCGAGCGAGTCGCTGTTGCGGATGTGTCCCATTTCATGGCCGACGATCGCCATCAGCTCGTCGTCGCTCATGCGGTCCATCAGACCCGAGTAGATGCGTATGCTGCCGTCGGCCGTCGCGAACGCATTGACCTGCGGCGTCCGGTAGACGCGGAAATTCAGCGGCACGCCGTTCACGGCCGCATAGCGCGAAGTCAGCCGCTCGAGCCGTTCGGCATACGGATCGCCCGCGGGAAGAGCCGGCTGCTGCGCGTCGGCGTACTCGACGAACCGGCGGGCCGTCGCCACGACGTGCTCGTCGCGCAGCGTGGCGGCCTGCAGCACGTCGACGGTCGCCTGAAGCCCCGGATGAGGCAGCCGTACGCGGGCCCGCGTAACGACGATCACGTAGACGATCAGCGCTATGAGCAAAATTTTCAACAACATCGGTTTTTCATCGAATCGGGTATAAAATTAGAATAAAAACACGTAATTTCGCGAAAAATCAAAACCTTTTCTCTATGAAAACGACTCCCTTTACTCCGTATCATATCCGAAACGGCGCGCGGATGGCCGGGTTCGCCGGCTACGACATGCCGATCGAATTCACCGGGATCAACGACGAGCACACGGCCGTGCGCGCCCGTGCCGGCGTGTTCGACGTGAGCCACATGGGCGAGATCTGGGTCAAGGGGCCTCGGGCGCTCGACCTGCTGCGCTACGTCGGCAGCAACGACGCGGCCTCGCTGTACGACGGCAAGATACAGTATTCCTGCCTGCCGAACGGCCGGGGCGGCATCGTCGACGACATTCTGGTCTACCGGATCGACGCCGAGACCTACCTGCTCGTCGTCAACGCGGCCAACGTCGAGAAAGACTGGAACCATCTGGTCGCCGCCGGCGAACGTTTCGGTCTCCGGCCCGGACGCGAACTCTACAACGCATCGGACGAGATCGCCCAGCTGGCCGTTCAGGGACCGCTGGCGATGCGGATCGTCCAGCGCCTGTGCCCTGCCGCCGACCTCGGAAAACTCGCCTATTATACGTTCGTCAAGACCGAGGTCGCCGGCATCGCCGACGCTATCGTATCGGCAACGGGCTACACCGGAGCGGGCGGATGCGAAATCTACGTAGCGAACGAGGACGCTCCGCGCCTGTGGGAAGCGCTGTGGCAAGCCGGCGAGAGAGACGGGCTGCAGAATATCGGGCTCGGCGCGCGCGACACGCTGCGGCTCGAAATGGGCTACTGCCTTTACGGCAACGACATCGACGATACGACGTCGCCCGTCGAGGCCGGTCTGGGCTGGATCACCAAGACCGGCGGCGACCGCGACTTCATCGACCGCCCGTTGCTCGAACGGCAGAAGCGCGAGGGCGTGAGCCGCCGGCTGGTCGGTTTCGAGCTGACCGAGCGCGGCGTGCCGCGCCATGGCTACCGGCTTGCCGACGCCGAGGGACGCGCGATCGGCTCCGTCACGTCGGGCACGATGTCGCCCACGCTCAAAAAAGGCATCGGCATGGGTTACGTCGAAACGGCCTATGCCGAGCCGGGCACGCCGATAGCGGTCGTCATCCGCGAAAAGCCGGTAGCCGCCCGGATCGTCAAGCTGCCCTTTATCCCCAACAGGTAATACGAGAGGCCCGACTTCCGTTCGGGCGAACCGGTAAGACCGAACGCTGCGGCGAGGAACACTCTTCGCCGCAGCGTTCGGTTTCTCTTTTTCTCAATAATGGCAGCTATTTCCGGTAGCACGAGCCGGCGATGCACGGGACCGGCCACACGCACCCGACAGCAAATACGATAAGGCAAACGAACGACAGCGGGCTCCGGAATACGGACTCACCCCCGATCGCCTGCTCGGCACCCGGCAAACTCCGACAAAAACGGCGCATCGTCTCTGCCGAAATTCATGTCGAAGCCTGTCGATAGCCAGATTCCGAAGAGGTGAAATCGTTCTTCAATCCGTAAGACGGTAACGGACCATACGATATATCGTCAGGAAAATCTCTTCTATTTTCAATTCGCGGCAAAACCCATTGCAAGCCACGGACACCATGCGAATCCTACCGATTCATCATTTCATATCGTCATACACTGAAGCCATGCGATCCTAAAGAGCTTCGATGTAGACTTTTATTTCGCTCATTTTCTTCAGATTAACGCACATACCCGTGGACCAAAGCTTTTCAATATAAAAATTCTCCGCATACAAACGGCAAGAATCGCTCCTGCATATTATTCTTCCCTTCGAATCCAAAACCACACCATACAAAACGATATCCTGTTTTATGGTCTTACCTTCCACCGGGGTAATTTCGCAACCGAAGTCCGACGAACCCTCGCCCGATTCATCGTCTCCGTACTTTTCCACTTGATAACCGGCTTTACTCAATACGATCCCATAATGCTCGGCCAGCTCCTCATTCCAAGATATCTTGAGCTTTTTTATTCACATATCGGCCCATATAACGACGAATTTTCAATTTTCGGAGAATCAAATATACGAAAATCGCTGCCGGTACGAACGTTCCGAGCGCAAACCGACCATCGGAAAATCCCGACACGACCGTATCGCCCCGCCACGGAACGGAATCCGAACTATCCGTACGGACTCGTTCGCCATACATGAGTTTATGAAAACTTCATTTCTCGACTCTTTCGGAGAGGCCGTTATACCGTAGCGTACGTATACGAGTCGGCACCGTCAAGAACCTGTCACCTCGCGCAGCACGTCGAGCAGGATGTCGCACGACTCGTCGATCTCGGCAGGGGTGATCGTCAGCGGCGGAGCGATCCGCATGGCCGTATCGCGGAACAGAAACCACTCGGTCATCAGCCCGCGCTCGACCGCGCGCAGCACGATGCGCTGCGTCAGGGCCGGATCGCCGAACTCGACGCCCATCAGCAGACCTGTGCGCCGAATCTCACGCACGGCCGGATGCCCGACCAAACGACGCTCGTACTGCGCCCCCTTCGCGTCGGCCTGCTCCATGAGCCCCTCCGACAGGATGAACTCGAGGGCCGCCAAGCCGGCGGCGCAGCAGACCGGATGACCGCCGAAAGTCGTGATGTGCCCGAGCACCGGATTGGTCTTCAGCGACGACATGATCCGGTTCGGAGCGATGAAGGCTCCGAGCGGCATGCCTCCTCCGAACGCCTTGGCCGTACATAGTATATCGGGCACGACGCCGTACTGCTGAAAAAAATAGAGCGTGCCGGTCCGGCCCAGCCCGGTCTGTATCTCGTCGAAAACGAGCAGCGCGCCGGTCTCGTCGCAACGGCGGCGCAACGCTTCCAGATAGCCCTTTTCCGAAAGGACGATCCCCCCCTCGCCCTGAACGGGCTCGATGATTACGCAGGCCGTCCGCGAGGTAATGTATTTCAGGTCGCCGGGCTCGTTGAAGCGAATGCAACGCGTGTCGGGCAGCAGCGGACGATAGGAATTGCGGTACTCTTCTCCTCCCATGACGCTCAGCGAACCGGCCGTACTGCCATGATAGGCATTCCGGTAGTAGACCAGCTCGGTACGGCCGGTATAGCGCTTGGCCAGTTTGAGCGCCCCTTCGACGGCCTCGCTGCCCGAATTGACGAAGTAGACCGTGTCGAGCGGATCGGGCAGCAGCGAAGCGATCCGCTCGGCATAGCGCACCTGCGGCGACTCGACCGCCTCGCCGTAGACCATCAGATGAAGGTAATCGCGCGCCTGAGCGCAGATCGCGTCGATCACCCGGCGGTTGCCGTGCCCGACGGCGCTGACCGACACGCCGGAGATCAGATCGATCCACCGCCGTCCGTCCGGGCCGTACAGGTACACGCCCTCGGCGCGCTCCACTTCGAGCATCATCGGGTTGTCGGAAGTCTGGCCCACATGTTCCAGAAAGAGTTGTCTGAGATTGGTCGTCATAGCACGGTTCGTTTTCTTCGACTGCAAAGATAGCGAATCGGAGCGAACCGTCGTCCGCCCCGCAGCATATTCCCCGTCCGGCACGAAGCATACCGTCGCTCGGCCGCGCTATCGGAATCCGGCACCTTTCCTCCATGCGCGACCGACCCGGCGAAGCGTTCCGAAACCGCCAACCGCATGGCAACGAACGGGCCGCTCCCGACCGGCAGCGAGTGCCGTCCCGCCGCTTCGGAGCCGCACGAGAAAAATCCTTGCCGTCCAATGTTTTCCGCCCTTCCCCGCTCTCGGGTCTTTGCTTCGAAAGAAACAACAGACCTCGAAAGCTTCGCCGACGTCCCCGACACCTCCGCGAGTTCCCGAGCTCCCGACGTTTCCGGTTTCCTCGTATGAAAACCCTTTAATCTATAAAAGAAACTTCATGATAGAGACCCAATCGGATACGCAATCCGCGACCGCAAGGCCGCAGCCAACAGATATGGAAATCCGCGTACGAACCTTGGCACCTCAAAGTATGCAACTGTCCGATTCATTTTCATTCGCCCGAGCAAGCGACAATCCTTCCGATCCGCACCAGAATCGGCAGAAAAGCCGCAACCACCTCGCAACGTTCGCCCGAAATCACGCCTTCCGGCCCGAGGGAGCCTCCGACTCCTCGCTCTTGCGCTCCAGCGCGCGGATCAGCGCGGCGGTCAGATCGACGCCCGTCTGGTTGGCCACGCCGATCAGAGCCCACAGAATATCCCCGATCTCGTCGGTCGCCTCGCCCCGGAAACGGGGATCGGCCGCGTGCTCGCCGTAGCGGCGGACCATCACGCGCGCCAGCTTGCCGATCTCCTCGGTCAGCAAGGCCATGTTCGCCAGTTCGTTGTGACGGATCGCATGCTTGTCGCCCCATGCGTCTACCAGTTCCTGCGCCTCCTTGATCGTCATATCCTACCGCCTTTGTACGTTGTCAATATTCTTTCCGTTTCGAATCGATCCAGATCGTTACCGGCCCGTCGTTCACCAGTTCGACCTGCATATCGGCTCCGAACACGCCCGTCTGCACGGGCCGTCCGAGCAGCTTCCCCGTCACGGCGACGAAACGCTCGTAAAGCGGCACGGCCGCCTCGGGCCCGGCCGCTCGGACATAAGAGGGACGGTTGCCCTTGCACGTCGAGGCATACAGCGTGAACTGACTGACAACCAACACATCGCCCCCCGCGTCCACGACCGAGCGGTTCATCACGCCGGCCTCATCGTCGAAAATGCGGAGCTTCACGAGCTTCTCGCACAGATAGCGGACATCGTCCTCGCCGTCGTCCGGTCCGATTCCGACCAAAACCAACAATCCCCCTCCGATCGAGGATCGGACGCTTCCCCCGATCCCGACCGATGCGCGTCGTACGCGCTGAATCAGTATTCGCATGTTCCTTCCCTTGGTCCGCCGCCCCGAAAAACTGCGGACAGCCCGCTTCGGGGAATCGATGGGTGAGATAAGGTCCATCCCCGCCGGAATACTGTCCGCAGCTTGGCTCGACTGTGACAAATATAACAAAATTTACGCGGGAATATTCGCTTCCTGCATGAAAAGCGACCAATCCTTCCACACGGGCTCGAACCCTTTGGCCCGGACGGCGTCGAACACCTCGGCGGGCGTCCGGGAGTCGTTGACGGCCCACTGCTCCAGCTCGTCGATCGGATGCGCGTATCCCCCCGGAGTCGTCTTCGATCCGGCGCTCATGACCGTCACGCCGAACGGCATCACCGTGTCGCGGCAAGCGGCGCTCTCGCGGGTCGATATGGAGAGCTCGACGTCCTCGCTCAGCAAGCGGTAGGCGCAGATCAGCTGCAGCAGATTGCGCTCGGTGGTCGGATGCTCGGGATTGAACCCGTCCTCGCCGTAATAAGGCCGCAGGCGCGGGAAGGCGATCGAATACTTCGTGCGCCAGTACCGGTTCTCCAGATAGCGGACGTGCAGCGCCGTGAAGAACGCCTCGGTGCGCCAGTCCTCCAGCCCGATCAGGTTGCCCACGCCGACCTTGTAGACGCCGGCCTCGCACAGGCGGTCGGGCGTCTCGAGCCGGTAGCGGTAGTCGGCCTTGCGGCCGCGCAGGTGATAGACCGGATAGCGCTCGCGGTTGTACGTTTCCTGATAGACGTAGACCGAGTGCAGCCCGTGATCCATCAGCAGGCGGTACTCGTCGGTCTCGAGCGGCTGCACCTCGAGCGAAATCTGCTGGAAATACTGCTTGACGATCTCCATCGAGTCGGCCATGTACTGCACGCTCGACGAACGGGGAGCCTCGCCCGTCACGAGCAGAATATGTTGGAACGGGTCTTTCTTGATCGCGCGGCACTCCTCGTGAATCTCGTCGGGCGTCAGGATGGCCCGATGAATCTTGTTCGTGCAGTTGAAACCGCAGTAGACGCAGTGGTTCTGACATATATTGGCCAGGTAGAGCGGAATATAGAGCTGCATCACGTTGCCGAACCGGCGGCGGGTAATGCGGTAGCTCTCGGCCGCCATCGCGTCGAGATATTTGTCGGCCGCCGGCGAAACGAGCGCGGCGAAATCATCCATCGAAGGCCGATCGTGAGCGAGCGCCCGCTCCACGTCGGCATCGGTCGAGGCGTAGATCTTGCGCCGCGTCGTTTCCCAGTCGTATTTGAGAATCAGATCGTAGTACGTCATTGCTCCAACTCTTTGATACTGTCCAAAAACGGGTTCAGCGGGCTCGTGGCCGACGCGCCCGCACGTTCCGGCGCGAGCTGCGCCTCGAAAGCCGTGCGTCCGGCCTCGACGGCCATGCGGAACGCTCCGGCCATGGCGACGGGATCGGCCGCCACGGCGATCGCCGTGTTGACGAGCACCGCGTCGGCTCCCATCTCCATCGCCTCGGCAGCGTGCGACGGGGCTCCGATGCCGGCGTCCACGACGACGGGAACCGTGCTTTGCTCGATGATGATCCTCAGCAGGTCGCGGGTCCGCAGCCCGCGGTTCGACCCGATCGGCGCGCCGAGCGGCATCACGCACGCGACGCCGACGTCCTCCAGCCGCCGGCACAGCACCGGGTCGGCATGAACGTAGGGCATCACGACGAAGCCGTCCTTGACGAGCTCCTCGGCGGCCTTCAGCGTCTCGACCGGATCGGGAAACAGATAGCGCGGATCGGGATGTATCTCCAGCTTCATCCAGTTCGTTCCGAGCGCCTCGCGGGCCAGCTGAGCGGCAAAAACCGCCTCGCGGGCATTGCGCACGCCCGAGGTATTGGGCAGCAGACCCACGCGCCCGGTATCCAAATGACTCAAGATATCGTCCTGAGGATTCTCCAGCTCGACGCGCTTCAGCGCGACGGTCACCAGCTCGCTCCCGCTGGCCCGGACGGCCTCGCTCATCAGAGCGCTTGACGAGAATTTGCCGGTTCCGACGAACAGCCTCGACGAGAAGCTCTTGTCGGCAATTTGCAATTTTTCCATCTATTTTTTCAAATTAAAGCTCGATTCATTGTCCGCTCTTTTTCTCCGGACCGATTTTCCGACCGCGGACGCCGGCCCGCAGCGACTCGACGAAACGGACGGTCTGCCGTTCGGCATCGGCGGCCCGCGAGAGGGCTCCGCTCACGGCTACGCCCATCACTCCCGAAGGCATCAGCCCGGGCACGTCCTCGGGCAAAATGCCCCCGATCGCGACGACCGGCAGCGCGATCCCTTCCCGCCGCATCCGTTCCAGAATCGACCGGTATCCCTCGGCCCCCAACACGGGAGCCAGATTTTTTTTGGTCGTCGTATAGCGGAACGGACCGAGGCCGATATAGTCGGTCTGCCCGTCGCAGCGCCCGGCGGTCTGCTCGAACGTATTGGCCGTCGAACCGACAATCGCTCCTTCGCCGACGATACGGCGAGCCTCGGCGGGCGCCATATCGCCCTGTCCGAGATGCACGCCGTCGGCCCCGATCTCGGCAGAGAGTTCCGGCGCGTCGTTGACGATCAGCAGAGCGCCCCATGCCCGGCACAGCGCGAGCAATTCGCGGCCCCGGCCGACGATCTGCCCGGCAGGCGTATCCTTCATGCGAAGCTGCACCCAGCGCCCGCCGCCGCGCAGAAACGCTTCGGCAACGGACATGTTCCCGTCCGATATGAGCTGAAGGCATCCCCCGGCAGCCCGCCACTTGCGGCGCAGCTTCAGAAACCGGAGCACGGTAGCCTGCGCATCGAGCCGGTCGCCCTCCGTGACCCAGACGGCGCCGAGCGACGCGACTCCGTCGAAACCGGCCAAGCGGGCCCATGCGATATTTTCCGCGCAGACTCCGCCCAGCGCGACGACGCGCCCCTCGCTCAGCGGCAACCGCGAGCGGGCCTCTTCCAGCGAAACGGCGCTGCGATATCCTGCCTTGGATATGGAGTCGAACAACGGGCTGAGGAAAACGTAATCGGCTACCGGGCCGTAGCGCTCGACTTCGTCCCAGCCGTGAGTCGAGCAACTGCGCCGGAGACCTTTGCCGGCTCCCGCCGCGATCCGCTCGCCGCGCAAATGCACTCCGCCCAACCCGTAGCGCCGGGCCAGAGGCTCGTCGTAATGCAGCGTGAAACAATCCATGTCCGCTCCCGCCGCGCACAAATCGCGCAGCAGCCCTTCCACCTCGGCGGCCGAGGACTCGGGCTTGCGGATATGAATCGGTCCCGCGCCCGCGCGGCACAGCGCCGCGAGCGTTTCCGCCTCGCTTTTCAGCACGCGCGGCAGCGTAACGAGCAGCGGCGCGTCCGTCAATCGATCCGTCGTCGTCATGCCTATCCTCCTTGCGTGGCGCGGATCACCGTAATCTCGCAGCCCTCCTCGAGCGGCGTAGTTTCCCACTGTTCGCGGCGGACGACGCGGCTGCCCAAGGCCACGGCAATGCCGGCCACGGGAATCCGCTGCTGCTCGATCAATTGGGAAAGGGTAGCCGCCTCGGTCGGTATCTTCGTCCCGTTCAAAAACACTTCCATCTGAAAAGATCGTCTATGAGAAAGGGAAGCGGCGGCCATGACGCGCGGAACGTACCGGAAAAACTCCCTCCGACGGTATTAACCGTATCAGGTCTTGGGGTTTGATCTCAGCCGCTTCTTCCCGCCCGCCGCCGCTTGGCCGGACATCCGCTTCGAACGGCGTGTCCCTCCGGGTCGCGGCGCGGCACCGCACGGCACCCCCGTCTTCCTTCCTTACAAATTTGTCTGCAGCAAAGTAACGAAAAATAATTTGCATATCGCATAAAAACTATAAATTTGTAAAAATTCGTAGCGCTCCGCAAGAGCAACGCGCGCACCGAAGCGAACGAAGAATCCTCATATCCCGAAACCGCAATGAATATCAGAACGACGCTATACATCATGACCGCCCTGCTCGCCGTATCGTGCGGACGGAAAACAGGAGACGGCCCGACCGTCAGCCGCTTCGACGGCTTCACGCAGGGAACGACCTATCATATATTGGTAAAAAGCGACGGGCCCCTACACATGGAAAACGAGATCGACAGCCTGCTGACCGAGGTAGACAACTCGATGTCGCTCTACAACCCACAATCGCTGCTCAGCCGGCTGAACCGCAACGAAACGGATTCGGTAGACGGTTTCATCGCCGAATGTATCCGGACCGCCCGGCGTATCAGCGAACAGTCGGACGGAGCCTACGACATCACTGTCAAGCCGCTCACCGCAGCCTATGGCTTCACGGGCGACGTACCGGTACAAAACCCCGACGTCGATTCGCTGCTCAAGCTGGTCGGATACGACAAGATCGCCGTCGAGAACGGCCGCCTGCGGAAAGCCGATCCCCGCATGCAGATCGACCTGAACTCGATCGCGCAGGGGGCTACGTCGGACTATATCGCAGCCTATTTCGAAAAACTGGGAATCGAGGAATACATGATCGAGGTCGGAGGAGAGATTTTCTGCCGGGGCCTCAACGCCAAGGGCAAGCCATGGGTCGTCGGGATCGACCGGCCGAAGGAAGGCAACTTCACGCCGGGAGCCGACCTGCAGGTCAAAATCTCGCTGAGCGGGAAAGGACTCGCCACATCGGGCAACTACCGCAAGTTCCGCACCGACTCGAGCGGCCGAAAGATCGTCCATACGGTCGATCCGAGAACGGGGCAGCCCGTAACCAGCGACCTGCTTTCGGCCACGGTCGTCGCGGAAACTTCGGCGGAGGCCGACGCCTACGGCACGGCTCTGATGGTCATGGGACTCGAGCGCGGCAAGGAATTTCTCGCCGCCCATCCCGAGATACAGGCCTATCTGATCTACTCGGACGAGCAGGGACGTTTCCAAACATACGTCACCCCGGAACTCGGCCGAACGATCGCCCGGTAATCCGGCAGGAAATTCGCAATCCTGCACGCAAAAAGCAAGAACAGATGCAAAAAGTCCGTTTCGCGTACAATCCGAAAGCGGGCGAGACGGTAATCACCGACTGGCTCGACAACATCATCGACATCTACCAGCGAGGAGGGTACTCGATCATGCCCTACCGTTTGGCGTTCACCGAAGCCGAGGAGACCGATCTGCTGGACGACATCGACGGCAGCTACCACCATATCCTCGTCGCCGGCGGGGACGGCACGGTCAACTACGTGGTCAACATGCTCAAACGGCGGAACCTCGATCTGCCCGTAGCCGTGCTGCCGACCGGAACGGCCAACGACTTCGCGAACACGCTGGGCGTTCCGTCGGACATCGAGAAGGCCTGCCGGAGAATTCTCGGCGGAGAGATCAGACGCGTCGATCTGGGCCGGGCCAACGACGAGTATTTCGTCAACGTATTCAGTTGCGGGCTTTTTACCGACGTCTCGCAAAAGACACCGACGATACTCAAGAACACCTTCGGCAAGCTGGCCTACTATTTCGGAGGGCTCGGCGAACTGCCCAACTTCCGGAAGATGCACATTTCGATCGAGTCCGACGGAGGCAACTACGAGGGACCGTCGCTGATTTTCTTCGTGTTCAACGGCCGCACGGCAGGCCAGATGCGTTTCGCCTACCTGTCCGAAATCGACGACGGGCTGCTCGACGTGATCGTCATCAAGGGCGACCGGCCGATCGAGACGGTCCGGACGATCTTTCATTTCATCAAGCGCAACACGAAGGATTATCCGGCCGGAATCGTCCACTTCAAGAGCCGCGACATCCTGCTGCACTCCTACAACGAGGAAACGACCGACATCGACGGGCAGCCGGGTCCCCGGTTTCCGGTGCGCATCGCGTGCGAACCGGGAGCCCTACGCGTGATCTGCCCACAAAAGAAGCCGAAGAAATAGAGGCTCCGGTACAGACCTCGCACACTTTACGATCGCCTTTGCCTCGAAGATCGACGGGCGCCCGGCCGACAGGCCAAGCCACGGATTCTCCCAACGCCGACACACCGCGCGCAGTGCAGCGGCAACATCCGCTCCCTACCGAAAGAAAAGAAGCACCTACGAGGAAGCGTCGCTGACTTTTTTCGTATTCAACGGCCGCACGGCAAGTCCAAAGAATCGTCCGGCCATTGGCGAGGGACGAACAATGGTCTCAATATCCCGCCCAAGAGAGCAGGCCGTAACAAACGACGCTGCCGAACAACAGCAGATAGACGGCATCGGGAATCCAGCCGCTGCGGCGGTTGAAATAGGCGGGCATCACGACGGCGAGCGGAGCGGCCGGCAGCACGAGGTCCGTCATCGCGCGTCCGGGCGCGGCCAACGGCAAGAGGGAGAAGAACAGAATCCACAGAAAATAGACGGAGGATTTGTAGGCGCGCGTCCGCATCGTGCCGCTGCGCCGCCAAAGCGCCACGAGCGACAGCACGGTCACCGTCAGGCACATGCTCCAGAACACCCAAAGGGCCGGACGGATCGTCGGAAGATCGAACCCCGGACCGGCGAAAGCCCCCCTCACGCCTTCCCACAGTCTCGAAACGGGCCCGAGAAACGACCGTCCCGTTCCCCACTCGATATACGAGCAAATCGCCAGGGGCAACAGCATCCCGACCCAGGCCACGATCCACTCGCGGCCGCTTCTCTTGAATACGACCAGCGCAAAAGGCAGCAACAGCACGTACACAATCGTATGAGACCAGACTAACAGCGCCGCCCCTGCCAGAATCGTCGCGTTGAACAGACTGCCGAAACGGGCCGTCCGACGGAACGACACGAGCATCGTATCGAACGAAACGATCGTCAAAAAAGAGGCAGCGAGCGCAGGCAGCGACTCGGGACCGAAATAGGCGCTGCATCCGACGGCAGGATACAACAGAATCGGCATGTAAGTCCGCTCGAGCAGGATCATGTTCCGCGAGACGATGCGCGTGAGCACGACTCCTCCTGCGAACGCCAGTAGGGCCGACAGAATTCCCGAAAAGACCGGCAGACGCCGGGCTACGCCGGCCAGCACAGCGCCGAGAGGCATGTCGCCGGCCGAAAGCGGATCGAAAGGCACGGGCTCCGCGAGAGAATGCTTCCAGAACAGCAACAGCAGCAAAGCGAAGAAGAACAGGGTCCACCCCAATCCCTGCCGGGTCACGTCGTAGCCCATGGCCGCACGCTATAAAAGGTCCCGGCCTATATCGGTGCGGCAGTATTTCCCCTGATAGTCGATGGTCTCGATCGTCCGATACGATGCGGCGGCGGCCTGTTCGATACCGTCCCCGAAAGAGGTGACGGCCAACACGCGTCCTCCGGCAGTCAGCACTTTAGCCCCCTTGGCCGACGTGCCGGCGTGGAAAACGATGCTGTCGGAAGGCTTTCCCAGTCCGGATATTTCCATTCCCTTGGCATACTCTCCCGGATAGCCGCCCGATACGCAGACAACCGTCACGGCCGTGCGGGGCGAAACGACCAGCTCATGCCGGTCGAGCCGGCCGAAAGCGATCGCCTCGAACAAATCGATCAGGTCCGACTCGATACGCGGAAACACGACCTCGGTTTCGGGATCGCCCATGCGGACATTGTACTCGATCACGTAAGGCTTGCCGCCCACGTTCATCAGACCGATGAAGATGAATCCCTTGTAGTCGATCCCGTCCTTGCGCAGTCCCTCGACGGTCGGCTCGACGATCGTCCGGATCACCTCGCCCATGAAAGCCTCGTCGACGAACGGGACCGGCGACACGGCGCCCATGCCGCCCGTATTGGGTCCGGTATCTCCCTCGCCTACGCGCTTATAGTCCTTGGCTACGGGCAATACACGATAGCTTTTGCCGTCCGTCGCGACGAAAACGGAACACTCGATACCCGAAAGGTATTCCTCGATCACGACCGTATCGCCGGCATGGCCGAAACGGCCCGACAGCATCTCTCCGAGCTCCCTCTTCGCCTCTTCGAGCGAAGGCACGATCAGCACGCCCTTGCCGGCGGCCAAACCGTCGGCCTTCAGCACATAGGGAGCCTGCAGGGTCTCCAAAAACGCGTACGCCTCCTCGACGTTCTTTTTGGTGAAACTGCGATAACGGGCCGTCGGAATTCCGTGCCGCGTCATGAAATCCTTAGCGAACTCCTTGCTACCCTCCAAACGCGCGCCGAGCGCGGACGGCCCGATCACCGGGATGTTGCTGATCTGGCTGTCCTCCCGGAAAAAGTCGTATATCCCGCGCACCAGCGGCTCCTCGGGCCCCACGACGACCATGTTGATGTTGTTCGACAGCACGAACTGCTTGACCGAGCCGAAATTGGTCGGATTGATATCGACATTCGTGCCGCAAAGGGCCGTTCCGGCATTGCCCGGAGCGATGAACAGGCGCGCCAGGCGCTTGCTCTGTGCGATCTTCCATGCGAAGGCGTGCTCGCGCCCTCCGGAGCCCAGCAAGAGAACATTGGCTGATTCGGGTAGTCTCATCGTTATCCTTTATCCTTTAAATTCATACAGGCTGTCTCGCTCGGAGCCGACGCCACGAACGCCTTCGCGGCGGCCCCTGCCCCGACGCCCGAACGCTGACGTCGGTCGCACGAGGTTAAAGATACGAAAAAACAGCGTTGCAAAAATAAGCAGATTCGTCCGTACTTTCGCGGATTCGATCGAAAAAAGTAAACAAAATATGGACATCGGCGGCTCCCGTCCCGCGAAGGGCTTTCCGGCATGGTTGCCGAACGAGGAGACCGCTCCGGCAACCTATCCGCCGCTCCGGTCCGGGGCTACTTCACCGGCAGCCATGTACAGATATGAGCTCCCTCCCATCCGTTCACCGAGGCGTAGTCGGTCATCCGGATCGGCCCGTCGTCCGTCGGGACCTCGAACTCCAGCCGCGTCGAGGCAAGCGTCGGAGCGACGCGCTTCACGCGAACGACACGGTCCTTGCCGGCCACGACGCGCACCGGTTCATCGTAGTCCGGATCGATGTTCTCGTCGCGGGCCAGCACGATCGGCCCCCAGACCAAAGCCTGAAACGAGTCTCCGGCCCGGTTGCTGCCGCGCGGAGCGTCCAGCAGCCGGCAGCGCATGTCGAACGCGAGCTCGACGCGGTCGCCCGGCTCCCAAGTCCGTTCGAGGGAGAGGTAAGCGCCCGGCTCGACGCTCCGGACCTTTTTGCCGTTGACTTTGACGACGGTCCGTTCGCTCCACGACGGAATGCGCAGCGACAGCGTGAAAAGGGACGCGGCATGCGGATCGACCCGCACGAGCACCCGATCGGAAAGAGGAAAGTCGGTCTCGATGCGAAGGCTCAGCGAGTCGCCCTGCGGCGTCGAGAGCTCGGCACGCGCGGCATTGTACAGGTTCACGACCGGGCCGCGATCCGACTCCATGACGGCCACGAACGGAATATAGGCCAGACCCATCGGACCGTTCAGGTTGCAGCACGTAACCGGCAGCGAGCCGAACGTCGTCCCCCAACCGTAATTGGTGACCTTCTCGCCATTGAACAGGTTGACGTAGCTGAAGCCGTCGCCCGACGGCTTCATCGCGCCGAGCAACCCGTTGTAGATATACTTCTCGATCTCGTCGACGGCCGACGGGTCGCCCGTAAGGCGCAGAATCTGGCTGCAGAATTTCATCCACGTCACGCCGACGCAGGTCTCCATCATGCGCGTGATATCGGGATTGGTCTGCTCGACGGCCGTATGGTCCCACCCCTCGCCCATCACGGCCGGATGATAGGGCTGGTCGCCTCCGCCGTTGCCGACGATCGTGATTTCGTTGCGGCGGATATTGTCGTACAGATTCATGAACGAACGACGGACGTACTCGTCGCCCGTCACGCGGTAATACTCCACCGCCCCCTCGAACATCGACATCATCTCGTAGGCCTTCGGATAGGGACCGCCCATTTCATGGGGAGGCACGTTGTCATATGCCTGACGGAAAATATCGTATCCTTCGGAGCCGCCGGTCGAGACGATATAGCGGGCAAAATCGAGGTAGCGCTTTTCGCCCGTGCGGTTGTAAAGACGCATGAACGGTTCGAGCAGCGTGCTCGACTCGATATGGTTCGGACTCCAGCCCAGCGACGTGATCGGCACTTTGGGCGGCTCGCCCACTTGCTCGATGATGCAATCGGCCTGATCGGTCATCGCCCGCAGCACGGCCGGATCGGCCTCGACCAGATCGTAATAGCGGTCCAAGCCGAGCAGCACGTACTTCCGTTCCCACAGATCGCCGCCGGGCCCGTCGGGCTGCTTCTCGGGAGGCACGCAACTGATGCTGCCGTTCGGCCGCACCGTGCTCAACAGGTCCTTCACGGTCTGCGAGAGAATCTCCTTGAGCTCCGGATCGGCCGTGTAGCGGTAGAACATGCAGCCCGAACGGACCGCCTTGCCCCACATCTCGCCCAGCGCGAACTGGCTGCGTCCGTTGCGAAAAAAGTCGACCATGGCGGCATAGGGCACGACGCCCTTGTTCCAGTGGTCGATCGAGTTCCGGATGTCGTTCTCGAAAAATCCGTCGAGACGCACGGCCCCGGCCGGGAGCGGACGGATCGCATCGTGCACTTTCTGGGAAAAGGCGGGAACCACGCATAGCAGCGACATTCCGGCGAAGAAAATGCGCCGGGCGGCCGCGAGCGATCCCGCAGAACGGAATGATTTCGGTATCATAAGCTTTAGGTTTAGTAGGTTATTCGTATTATATTCTATCGTCGTTTTTCGCACACTGTCGGGTTATCTATCCTGTTCCGCAGCGGGCCGTTTCCGCCCCGCCGGGTCCGCCGCCTGTCCGAAAATTCCGTTGCCGCCGGACTTGCCGCGCCGCGCTATATCGAGCCGTTCACGAACGGCTTCAGGATCGCATTCAGCTTATCGTACTCGACCAAAAAGCCGTCATGCCCGAACGGAGAATCGATCAGCCGGAGCCGGCTGTTCGGAATGTGCCGATACAGGAACACCTGCTCCGACACGGGAAACAGCATGTCGGACGAGATGCCGACGATCATCGCCGGACACCGGATCGACGAGAGCGCGCTCTCAACTCCGCCCCGGTAGCGGCCCACGTTGTGCGAGTCGAAAGCCTGCGTCAGCCGGTAGTAGGAATAGGCGTCGAAGCGGCGACAAAGCTTGTCGCCCTGATACTGCTGGTAGGTGGTGGCCCGGAAGCCGGCCACCTTGTACAGGTTGTCGTTTTCCTGCTGCGTCGCGTTGTAGGCCGACGAGCCCCGGTAGCTCAGCAGTCCGACCGAGCGGGAGACGCGCATGCCGCGCTTTCCGGCCTCGCCGTCTTCGGCGCCGAACGTTCCGTCGGCCTCGATGGCCATTCGCTGCGACTCGTTGAAGGCGATCGTCCACGGCTGACTGCGTGCGGCCGTAGCGATCAGAGCGAGGCGCTCGGCGAAACCGGGCCTCGCGAGCGCCATCTCGAGCGCCTGAAACCCTCCGATCGAGCTGCCGATCACGGCCCGGACCGACCCGACCCCCAAATGGTCGGCCAACAGCAGATGCGCGTTCACCATATCGCGCACGGTGATGAACGGGAACGACCCGTAATAGGGCTTTCCGGTCGCCGGATTCAAGCTCAGCGGCCCCGTCGAGCCGTAATGCGACCCGATGACGTTCGCGCATACGACATAGTACCGACGCGGATCGAGAAAGCGCCCCTGCTCGACGGTCCGCGGCCACCAGTCGGCCACGTCCGAATTGGCCGTCAGCGCGTGGCAGACCCAAATCGCATTGTTTCCCTTGAACTTGCCGTAGGTATGATAGGCGATCTGCAGCTCGGGGAGCCGCTCCCCGTTCTCGAGCGCGAAAGGCTTGTCGTATTTGTAGTAACGTACCGGCATTTCCGTCCGTCAGGCTTTCACGTAAAAAAAGGCTTGCTCGAAATCGCGAATCAGGTCGTCGATATGCTCGATACCGGCCGAGATACGCAACAGCGTCGGCAGGACGCCGGCCGCGCGCTGCTCCTCCTCGGAAAGCTGCGAATGGGTCGTCGCCGCCGGCTGGATAATCAGCGTGCGATTGTCGCCCACGTTGGCCAGATGCGACACGAGCCGCAAATGGTCCACCAGCGACTCGGTCTGCCGCTTGTCGCCCTTGAGCACGACCGACAGCACGCAGCCGAAGCCGTGACGCAGATAGCGGGCGGCCAGCTCGTGGTGCGGATCGTCCTCCAGCCCGGGATAGAACACCTGCTCGACGAGCGGATGAGCCTTGAAGTAGCGTGCCAGCGCCAGCGCGTTGTCCGCCTCGCGCTGCACGCGCAGCGACAGCGTCTCGATGCCCTGCATGATCATGAAGGAGTTGAACGGCGAGATGCAGCACCCCAAATCGCGCACTCCCTCGGCCCGGCACTTGGCGATGAAAGCCAACTGTCCGAAGGTCTCCGTAAAGCGCAGACCGTGATAGCTCTCCGAAGGCTCGGACAGCATCGGATATTTGCCGTTGTTCCAATCGTAGGTTCCGCCCTCGACGATCACGCCGCCCATCGACGTGCCGTGCCCGCCGAGCCACTTGGTCGCCGACTCGACGACGACGGCAGCGCCGTACTCGATCGGACGGCACAGGTAGCCGCCGGCTCCGAACGTATTGTCGACGATCAGCGGAAGGTCGTAGCGCCGTGCAAGCGCGGCAAGCGCGCCGAAATCGGGCACGGCGAAGCTCGGATTGCCGATCGTCTCGACATAGATCGCCCGCGTGCGCGGGTCGATCAGCGACTCCATATGCTGCGGATCGTTGTCCGGCGCGAAGCGGCACTCGAGCCCGAAATTGCGCAGCACGATCTTGAACTGGTTGTGCGTGCCCCCGTACAGATAGGGCGAGCTGACGAAATTGTCGCCCGGGCTCAATATGCTCGTCAGCGCGACGAGCTGAGCCGAATGCCCCGACGAAACGGCCAATGCGGCCGGTCCGCCCTCGAGCGCGGCCACGCGCTTCTCGAGCATATCGGTCGTCGGATTCTGCAAACGGGTATAGATATTGCCCGACTCGCGCAGTGCGAACAGGTCGGCTCCGTGCTCCGCACTGTCGAAAGTATAAGCGGTGGTCTGATACAGCGGCGTCACGCGCGAGTGCGTCGCATCGGGCGTATAGCCCGCATGGACCTGCAAGGTCTCGAATTCCCTCTCGTCTCCGGTCATGGCTTCTTCCAAATTCGTTCACGCACGGGCGGCCAGCGCCCATACGGTACAAATGTACGTGATTTTCGGCTAATTTCCGCCGGAGCGTCTCAAAAATCATAGCTTCATCACCGCAGCCGCCCGGCAAGCTCGCGAACGAAAACGAAACGGGAAAAGAGACGATCCGCATGGCTATTCTTCCGAATCCCATCCGGATCGATCTGTCCGGACAAGCGGGGACGCGACTTCTCGTTCCCTATCCAACGAGCGGTCCCATCCACACGAAATTTCCATACATGGAACCAAGCACGCCCGGCCGTCGAGTCTGAACGGGGAAACCGCCCGAATCATATTCCGGGACAACGATTCCGCTTTTCCGATGTTCGTCCCGACCGGCTCCCGGTTGTTATCCGTCGCAGGTATACGGAGCTCATCCCGACAGGTCGATCCGTAAAACGGTCCAACATACGACAATGGAATCGGAACGGACAACGATCCCCAAAAGTACGGGGTTCGCCCGCATATTTCAGCGTTTTCTGAAAATATTGAAACGGGCCAGCAGGCGGCTCCGACGCTCGAGCATCGCGAACTCAAGCAACAGCAAGGCGAGCGCCAGACCGATCAGATACTGGTACTGCTCGTTGAAATCCTCGAACACGGTCGACGTGAGCTCTTTTTTCTCGACCTCGTTGATTTTCTGCACGATCTCGTCTAACCCCAGACTGCGGTTCGTAGCCCGGATATAGGCTCCGCCGGTCGTCAGCGCGATCTGTTCGAGCATCTGTTCGTCGAGCTTCGACACGACCATGTCGCCCTGCTCGTCCTTGATGAACTCGCCGTCGATCGAAATCGGAGCGCCCTCGGGCGTGCCTATGCCGATCGTGTAGATTCTGATGCCCTTCTCGGCTGCCGCCTTCGCCGCCGCGAGCGCGTCGTCCTCGTGGTTCTCGCCGTCGGAAATGACGACGATCACGCGGCTACCCTCGCTGCCAGACGAAAACGAGTTGGCGGCCAAATCGATCGCCGCGCCGATCGCCGTACCCTGCTTGGACACCATCGTAGGCGATATCTGGGCGGCGAAGCTGCGCGCGGCCACATAGTCGGACGTAATGGGAAGCTGCATATAGGCGTCGCCGGCGAACACGATCAGCCCGATACGGTCCTGCTCGAGCTGCTGAGTCAGCCTGTCGATCGCGAACTTGGTCCGCTCCAAACGGCTCGGTTCGAAATCCTGAGCCAGCATGCTGTTCGACACGTCGACCGCCAGCATCATCTCGATCCCGGTGCGAGTCACCTCCTTGAGTTTCGAACCGAACTGCGGACGGGCCAGCGCGACGACCAGCAGCAGCACGGCCGCCGAAAACAGCACGAACTTGTAGCGCGGCCGCGCCGTCGAAGCCTCGGGCATCAGTTCCGAAACGGTCGCCGGATCGCCGAAGCGCTCGATCGCCCGCCGCCGGGCCCGGGCCGAAAGCAAGTGTACGCCCCACAAAAGAGGCAGAATCAGCAGCAGATAGAAATATTCGGGAGTTGCGAATCGGAACATGACAATCTCTGTTTTTAAGGAATCTGGCGGAACCACAGCCGGCGCATGGCGAACCCGGCCGCGAGCAGCAGCAACGCGCTGAGAACGAAAGGGGCGAAACGCTCGTCGTAACGCGTCTGACTCTCGACCTCGACCCGGCTTTTCTCCAAACGGTTGATCTCCTTGTAGATTTCGCGGAGCTTCTCGTTATCGGTAGCGCGGAAATAGCGCCCTCCGGTCTTCTCGGCTATATCGGAGAGTATCTTCTCGTCGATCTCGACCTTCATCGGGACGAAACTGAGGTTTCCCCACATGTCGAGGGCCGGATAGGGAGCCTGTCCCTCGCTGCCGACTCCTATCGTATAGACGCGGATGCCGAGCGTGGAAGCGATGTCGGCCGCCGTCAGCGGAGCGATCTGACCGCTGTTGTTGACGCCGTCGGTCAGCAGGATCACGACCTTGCTCTTGGCCTGACTTTCGCGCAGCCTGTTCACGGCCGTGGCCAGCCCGTTTCCTATGGCCGTGCCGTCGTCGATCATGCCGCTGCGGACCGTGCCCAAAATATTGAGCAGCGAAGCCTTATCGGTCGTCAGCGGGCTTTGCGTGAAACTCTCCCCGGCGAAAACGACCAGACCGATCCGGTCGTTCGGCCGGTCGGCGATGAAACTCGCGGCCACCTCCTTGGCGGCCGAAATCCGGTCGGGCTGGAAATCGCGGGCGAGCATGCTGCCCGAAATGTCGAGCGACAGCACGATGTCGATTCCCTCGGTCGTCCGACTCGAATCGCTCTGGGAACTCTGCGGACGGGCCAGCGCAACGACCAACAGCGCAACGGCTCCGCAGCGCAACACGAAAGGCATATGCCTCAGATAATAGCGCGCTCCGCGCGGCACGCCCCGAAGCCCCGACACGGTCGAGATGCGCATCGTCGCGCGCCCCTGCCGCAAACGGTAAACGTAATAGGCCGTCATCGGGACGACCAGCGTCAGCAGCCACAGCAGCTTCGGATTGGCAAATCTCACTATATCCACTTACTTTCCGATTTATTCCCGTTCATTACTATCCGTTTTTCCCGACAGCGGTTCTGCCTTTCCCGGACTTTCCGCTCCGCCGAGCGCCCTGCGGGAAACGCCCGCCCGAGTCCGAAGCAGCTCCGTCCCGTCCCGATATTTCGTCCTCAGAGAAAGCGTCCTTTTTCTGTCGCACGGAACAGGTTCCCCCCGGCCGAACTACCAGTTCTTGCCCGACCGTCCGACGACTTTCGCCTTCTTCGCGTCGACCTTCTCCTTGGTCTTGTCCTCGCTGCCCTGCACGGCATCAAGCAGACGTTCGGCCTCCTCGCGGCTCATGCCGCCGTCTTGCGGCTGCTCGCCCGAATCCGGACGGGGCTTGTCGCTCGGATCGTTCGGATCGCCGTCCCCGTCCGGATTCCGGTTCGGGTCCTTGTTCGGGTCCCGATTCGGGTCGTCGTTTCGGTTGTTCCGATCGTTATCGTTCTTCCGGTCGTTCTGGTTATTCTGATTATCCCGATTATCCTGATTGTTTTGATTATTCTGATCGTTCTGGTTATTCTGGTTGTTCTGATCGTTCTGGTTGTTCTGATCCCGATCGAGCAGTTTTTTCGTGTAGGCGTAGTTGAACTTGGCCTCCATATCGCCGGGGTTCAGCTTCAGCGAATTTTTGTAAGCCTCGAGGGCTTCCTGCAACTTGCGTTGCTTGAACAGCGCGTTTCCCTGATTGAAAAATGCCTGAGCGGCTTCCTCGCGCCGGGACGGGTCGGCTGCCAGCTGCTGCGCGGCGGAGGCGGCGAGCTTGCCCGCCTCGTCGTAACGTTCCTGCTTATAGAGCGCATCGGACAGATTGAACGTCGCCTCGGGCGAGTCGGGCGTCTTCTCCAAAGCCCGTCGATAGGCCGTTTCGGCCTCGGGATAGGCCCCCTTCTCGTACTGCCGGTTGCCCGAGCGGATCGCGCGGCGCTCGGGATATTTCTGAGCCGCAGCCGCGCCGCAGAAGACGAGCAGCAATACGGTCAAAATCGTTCTTCGTATCATGGCTTCACCTCCTCCTGCTTTTGCACCGGCTCCAGCTCGGCCGGCGTGTGCTCTACTTCCGTCTCCTTGGTCTGTTCGACGAAATAGTAGGCATCGCTGTACACTTCCTCGTTCCGCTCGGCATCGGCGACGAACTTGGCGAACTTGACGAAATCGGCCGTCAACAGGATGTTCTTCAGCCGGTCGGCGGCCTCGCCGCTCAACCGCTGCCGCTCCATCTCGTCGAGAATCTCCTGCGAGGTCAGCTCCATCGCTTTGACGCGATAGCGGTCGCCTATGTAGCGACGCAAAATGTCGGTAATGCCCGTATAATACTGCTTCTGCTTACCGCTCTGCCACAGCTTCTGGTTGTGCAGCGTCTCGAGCTGACGGATCGCGCACACATGGGGCGGCTCGCCGGGCCGCCGGCCGCCGGGAAGGGCCCGGAGCTCCATCCGGCGCCGAACGAGCAATACGGCCGCAATGACGGCCACAGCCGCCAGCCAGCCCAGTATCAGCCATCCCCGTATCTCGGCGAAACGCAAAGGCGTCCGCAGCGGGGGCTTCACGTCGTGGATCGTTTGCGTCAGCGTATCGACCGGCAGCGTATGAATATCGATCGCCAGCGAATCGCGCGACCAGACCGTGTCGATCAGGTTCTTATCGACCCGCAGCACGGGGAAGCGTCCCATGCGGTAGCGTCCCTCGTCGAAACCGGCCAGCAGATAGCTCTTGCCGAGAGTGATCCGCCTTCCTTCGGCTTTCAGCGTGTCCACGGGACTCTCGGCCAGAATCTCGATGTCGGCCGAATCGCTCAGAAAGCCGTTGAACACGGGAAAGTCGACGACCTCCATCACGTCCTTGTCCACCCGTATGTCCAGACTGAACTGGTCGCCGATCATTACCGAGTCGGCCGAGAAACGGGCCGAGACGACCGGATCGGCCGCCCGGGCGGCGGCAGCGCCGAGCGTCAGCGCGGCGAGAATCCCTATTTTAAGAATATGCTGCATAAACTCGCGTAACGTTTTTCAAAAACAGAAATCGGACGGACGCTACCGCCGTCTGAAAAGCTTCATCAGCGAAGCGACGTAATCCTCGCCGGTAGCGACCGCCACGCTGTCGACCCGGCTGCGCCGCAGCGCCGCCTCGACGACCGACTCGGTGTGCCGCCAGCTCGACGCGTAATGGTCGCGCACGGTCTTGGACGACGTGTCGACCCACACCCGCTCGCCGGTTTCGGCATCGCGCAGCTCGACGATCCCCACGTCGGGCATCTCGGCCTCGCGCCGGTCGTAAACCCGGATGCCGACCAGATCGTGCTTGCCGGAAGCGATCTTCAGCGCATCCTCGAAATCGGCCCGGTCGCCCGTCGTATTGAGAAAATCGGACAGCACGAACGCCGTCGAGCGCTTCTTAAGAACGTTGGTCAGGCAGCGCAGCCCTTCCGCGAGGTCGGTCCCTCCGCTCTCGGGGCGGAACCCTATCAGCTCCTTGATGATCGTCAGCACATGCGAGCGTCCTTTTTTCGGCGGGATGAACTTCTCGACCCTGTCGCTGAAAAAGATGCACCCTACCTTGTCGTTGTTCTGCGCGGCCGAGAAAGCCAGCACGGCGGCGATTTCGGTGATCGTATTTTTCTTGAGACGGGCGGTCGTACCGAACATGCGCGAACCGCTGACGTCCACCAGCAGCATCATCGTCAGTTCGCGTTCCTCCTCGTAGACCTTGATATGAGGTTTCATGCTGCGGGCGGTCACGTTCCAGTCGATGTCGCGGACATCGTCGCCCATGCGGTACTCGCGCACCTCGCTGAAGGCCATGCCCCGGCCCTTGAAAGCGCTGTGATACTTGCCCGCGAAAATGTCGTTGCTCAGCCCGCGCGTCTTGATCTCGATCCGCCGCACCTGCCGCAGGATCTCGCTGCTGCTTTCCGTCGCTCTGTCCGTCATCTCTCGATCCTCCGTTCAGACTAAGGTACCTCCACGTTGTTCAGTATCTCGGTAATGATCTCCTCCGAAGTGATGTTCTCGGCCTCGGCTTCGTACGTGAGACCGATGCGGTGGCGCAGCACGTCGTGGCAGACGGCCCGCACGTCCTCGGGAATCACGTAGCCGCGCCGCTTGATGAACGCATAGCTCTTGGCCGCCTTCGCCAGCGAGATGCTCGCGCGGGGCGATCCGCCGTAGGCGATCAGCGAAACGAGATTCGGCAACTTGTACTCGGACGGCTCGCGCGTGGCGAAGATGATGTCGACGATGTACTTCTCGATCTTCTCGTCCATGTAGACGTCGCTCACCACCTCGCGGGCCTTCACAATGTCCTCGGGCGAAATCACCCGGTTGGGCTTCGGCAGCCCGCCGCCGGCCAGATTCAGACGCATGATATCGCGCTCCTCCTGCTTTTTGGGATAGGTGATACGCGCCTTGAGCATGAAACGGTCGACCTGCGCCTCGGGCAGCGGGTAAGTGCCCTCCTGCTCGAGCGGGTTCTGCGTAGCGAGCACCAGAAACGGCTCGGGAAGCCGGTAGGTCGTGTCGCCCAGAGTGACCTGCCGTTCCTGCATCGCCTCGAGCAGCGCGCTCTGCACTTTCGCGGGCGAGCGGTTGATCTCGTCGGCGAGAATGAAGTTCGCGAAAATCGGTCCTTTTCTGACCGAGAACTCCTCGGTCTTCTGACTGTATATCAGCGTACCGAGCAAGTCGGCCGGCAGCAGGTCGGGCGTGAACTGAATCCGGCTGAAACGGGCGTCGACGGCCTGAGCCAGCGTCGTGATGGCCAGCGTCTTGGCCAGTCCCGGAACGCCCTCAAGCAAAATATGCCCGTTCGACAGCAGCCCGATCAGCAGCGTGTCGACCAAATGCTTCTGCCCGACGATCACCTTGCCCATTTCCAGATTCAGCGTGTCGATGAAGACGCTCTCGCGCTCGATCCGCTCGTTGAGTTCCTTGATGTTGATTACCTCGCTCATATTTCGATGATAAGTTACGTTTCTCCGCACATTGGGCGCCTCCCGAAAGAGGCGAAGCGCTTTTTAAACGGCTGAGTCGCAAATTTATTGTAAAAAATTCAATTTCCGTCCCCGGGCAGGGAAAATATCGGCCCGGCGGAGGCGGCCGTACCCGGAAAACTTCGCCGGAGAAGACGCCGTCCTATCCGATTTCGGTTACAATTCGCTACCTTTGCGGCCGTATCATAAGACGTAGCGAAGTGTCCGAATACATCGAAAAGCTCAACGACGTGCAGCGCGAGGCCGTCGTCAACTACCGCTTCCCCTCGCTGATCGTGGCCGGGGCCGGCTCGGGAAAGACCCGGGTGCTCACCTGCCGCATCGCCTACATGCTCGAGCAGGGCGTACCGCCGCAGTCGGTGCTGGCGCTGACCTTCACGAACAAGGCCGCGCGGGAGATGCGCGAGCGGATCGGGCAACTGCTCTCCCCCGCGATGACGCGCGAGCTGTGGATGGGGACTTTTCACTCGATCTTCGCCCGCATTCTCCGGGACGAGTCCGACCGGCTCGGATACCCCCGCTCGTACACGATCTACGACTCGTCCGACGCGAAGAACATGGTCAAGACCGCGATCCGAGAGCTGAACCTGAGCGACGAAACTTACAAGCCCGGCGACATCGCGGCCCGCATCTCGCTGGCCAAGAACAACCTGATCACGCCTTCCGCCTACGAGGCGAACGCCTCCCTGCAGGCCGAAGACCGCGAGCGGAGGCGGCCCCAGTTTCTGGACATCTACAAGCTCTATGCTCGCAAATGCCGCGAAAACGGGGCGATGGACTTCGACGACCTGCTGCTGAACGTCAATATCCTGTTCCGGGACTTCCCCGACGCGCTGGAAAAATACCAGAACCAGTTCGGCTACATTCTGGTCGACGAGTATCAGGACACGAACTTCGCGCAGTACGCGATCATCCGCCGCCTGGCCCAGAACCATGCGAACGTCTGCGTCGTGGGCGACGACGCGCAGAGCATCTATTCGTTCCGAGGCGCGAAGATCGAGAACATCCTGCGCTTCCAGAACGACTTCCCCGACGCGAAGGTCTTCAAGCTCGAGCAGAACTACCGCTCGACGCAGAACATCGTGAACGCCGCGAACAGCATCATCGAGAAGAACACGAAGCAGATCCGCAAGAAGTCGTTCTCGTCGGGCGATCAGGGCGAGAAGATCAAGGTCATCAAAGCCTACACCGACAAGGAGGAAGCCTCGCTGATCGCCTCGGACCTGTACGCCGCCGTGCGCGGCGGAGGCGTACCCTACAGCGAGACGGCCGTGCTGTATCGCACCAACGCGCAGTCGCGGGCGCTGGAGGAGGCGCTGCGCAACCGGAACATACCCTACAAGATATACGGCGGCGTGTCGTTCTATCAGCGCAAGGAGATCAAGGACCTGCTCGCCTACGTGCGGCTGGTCGTCAACCCGAAGGACGACGAGGCGTTCCGCCGCATCGTCAACACGCCCTCGCGCGGGATCGGCGACGTGACGGTCGGCCGGATCGCCGCAGCCGCCCAAGCGGCCGGAACGAGCCTGTGGGAGGCGGCCAGCACGATGACGCCCGAAAGCATGGAACTCAAGGGTGCGGCGGCGAAGAAGATCAAGGAGTTCGCCGGCATGATCGCCGACCTGTCGGCCATGCGCGCGACGGCCGAGGCTTACGATCTGGGGCTCGAAATCGCCACCCGGTCGGGCATTCTGGGAACCTACAAGATGCAGCAGGTGCCCGAAGCGGTCAGCGCGCTCGAAAACATCGAGGAGTTGCTCAATTCGATCCGCGCCTATACCGACGAGCAGCGCCAGATCGCCGCGAGCGAGGAAGGCGAAGGGGAAACCGGCACGTCGTACGTGACGATCGACGAGTGGCTGCAGAACATCGCGCTGCTGACGGACATGGACAACGAGAAGTCCGAAGACCGCGACCGCGTGACGCTGATGACGGTCCACGGCGCCAAAGGGCTCGAGTTCGAGCACGTCTACGTGGCCGGGCTGGAGGAGGACCTGTTCCCGAGCATGATGAGCCTCGGCACGCCCGAGGGACTCGAGGAGGAGCGCAGACTGTTCTACGTCGCGCTGACGCGGGCCAAGCGCAGCGCCGTGCTGTCGTTCGCCGAGTCGCGCTTCAAGTGGGGAAAGATGGACCCCCGCCACCCGAGTCGCTTTCTGAGCGAAATCGATCCGAAATACCTCGACCTGCAATTCGACCTCGGCGAGGGCGGTCAGAACGAGGACGCGACGCCGCAGAGGCAGGCCCGGACCCGCTTCGCCGAGCGAGGACGGAACGCCGAAACGCAGCGCGGAGAATACGGACGGCGCCCCGGCGGTTACGGGCAGCGGCCGGACGCATACGGCGTAGAGACCCGCACGTACTATCCGCCCAAGACGCAGGAGCGCCCGACGCCCCGGCCCGTACCGACGCCGGGAGGGCGCTTCCGCAGCATGGGCAGCCGTCCGGCCGCAGAAACCGGCGGAGCGGAGCGTGCGGCAGCCGTGCCGTTCGACGGCGACTATGCCGAGGGGATGCTCGTCGAGCATGCCAAGTTCGGCGTCGGCACGGTCACGGCCGTCGAAGAGTGGTCGGGCGACCAGAAGATCACCGTCGAGTTCGGCGGCGCGGGACGCAAGACGCTGCTGCGCAAGTTCGCCAAGCTGACGGTGCTGAAAAAATAAGCGCGGCGAGGCATTTCGGGACGGGAGGAAAGAGGGAACCGGGAAACGAAGCCGAACCGTCCGTCTCCCCTCCGGATGCTCCGAGGCTTCCGAGGCAGGTCCGAAACAAAGCGGGGTACCACCGCTGAGGCTGTACGGAAAAGCGGAGAAAGACCGAAAGGAAACCGGAGAAAAACCCGAGTTCGGCCGAACGGCTCCGGGACTCCCGACAAAGCGGGCACGGCCGGGTCCTCGGGGGAACGGCGGGCGGAGGGGAAATCCTGCGCGCGAAACGGCCGCCGCCGAGCGGCGATACGAAACGGATGACTCGAAACGACCGATTTATAGATAACCGTTAACCATTATGTACGGACTGTTTTTGATCTTGCTGTTCTATCTGCTGGGCTGCCTCGTATCGGCTCTGCTCGACAACTTCATCCCGGGAAGCGTGATCGGGATGATTCTGCTTTTCGGCGCGCTGTCGCTCAAGTGGGTCCGGCCCGGACACGTGAAAAAGGTCTCGACGTTTCTGATCGATCACATGATGTTGTTTTTCATCCCGGTCGGCGTAGGACTGATCACGTCCTACACGCTGCTGAGCCGCTACATGACGGCCATCATCGTCGCCTCGCTCGTCAGCACGGTGCTCGTGATCGCGGCGGTCGGCCTCGTCGAACAGAAACTCGAGTCCAAACGCAGACGGGAGGAGAAGCGATGAACGAGATCATCTATTCGCAGATTTTTCTGCTGACGCTGACCGTAGGCGTCTATCTGGGCGCGGTGCAGTTGCGCCGCCGGGTCAACTGCGCGCTGCTGCATCCGATCCTCGTGTCGGTAGCCGCGCTGATCGCGTTCGTCAAGCTGACCGGCATGCCCTACGAACACTACATGCGCCAGACGCAGATCATCGATTTCCTGCTCGGCCTGTCGGTCGTCGCGCTCGGCTACGTGCTGCACGATCAGATCTACAACATTCGAGGCAACGTGATCTCGATCGTCATCGCGATCGTCACGGGCAGCGCCGTCGGCATTCTGAGCGTCGCGCTGATCGCGCGCTGGATGGGAGCCGAGCCGGCCGTCGTCGCGTCGCTCGAGCCCAAATCGGTCACGACGGCCATCGCGCTGTCGCTGTCGGCCAACTCGGGCGGCATTCCGGCACTGACGTCCGTCGTCGTGATCGTCGTCGGCGTATTCGGCGGCATCGTAGGACCTTGGGTTCTGCGCAAAGTAGGCGTCGAGAGCCGGATCGCCAAGGGACTGGCGATGGGAGCCGCCGCGCACGCGATGGGCACGGCCCGCGCAATGGAACTCGGCGCCGTCGAGGGAGCGATCAGCGGACTGGCGATCGGCCTGATGGGCGTCGCCACGGCCGTACTGGTTCCGATCCTCGAAAAAATCATCTGAACGAAACGCTCACCCGCATACCGAAACCGGGCCTGCGCCCGTTTAAACTTCAAAATCCGGACATTATGCGCATAGAAGAACGTTACGCCCACATTCTGGACTGGTTCCGGCAGCACATGCCCTCGGCCGAGAGCGAGCTCCGGTACGACAATCCCTACCAATTGCTGGTCGCCGTGATCCTGTCGGCCCAATGCACCGACAAGCGGGTGAACATGACCACGCCGGCTCTGTTCGACCGCTTCCCCACTCCGCAGCACATGGCCGAGGCCGACCCCGAGGAGATATACCCCTACATCAAGAGCATCTCCTACCCGAACAACAAGGCCAAGAACCTCAACGGCATGGCTCGAATGCTCGTATCGGAGTTCGGCGGCCAGGTCCCCTCCGACATCGACCAGCTGCAGCGTCTGCCCGGAGTCGGGCGCAAGACGGCCAACGTCGTCGCGATCGTCGCGTTCCATCAGTCGGCCATGCCCGTCGACACGCACGTATTCCGCGTATCGGACCGGCTGGGACTCACCACCGGCGCGAAAACGCCGCTGCAGACCGAAATGCAGCTCACGGCACGAATACCCGCCGAGGACCTGCCTGCGGCCCACCACTGGCTGATTCTGCACGGCCGCTACGTCTGCACGGCCCGCAAGCCGCACTGCGAGGCATGCGGACTAAAACCGTGGTGTCGCTACTTCGCGCGGTCCGAGGCAAAAAGTAGCCGGCCGCAGCGCCAATCGCAATAAATTGCTTACCTTTGTAGAGTAACCGCGACCGAACCCTGTTCCGGTCTTCAACCGAACCGCTTACCATGAACATTCGTCAAACGCTGTGGGTCGCGATCTGGGCGGTAGGGATCGCCGGCTGCGCCAAAGGACCGGCCGAGGATTCGCTGCCCGCGCCGGGCAAGCATGCCGATGCGGCAGCCAACCGCTGGATCCATTCCCAGATGAAGGATCAGTACCTCTACAACGACCACATCGCCCAGCTTCGGATCACGACCCAGTCTTACGAACAGAGCTGCGAAAGTTTCTTCCTCAGCCTGCTCTCGTCGTCGCCCGACGACAACGACGGCAAACATACCGAGGGGCGCGACTATTTCTACTCGACGATGGAGCGCAGCAATACGTCGAAAGCGGCCAGTTTCGGCGGCGACTCCTACGGCATCGAGTTCAAGCTGTACGTCTATCCCGACAACGAGAGCTACGGCGCGGCCCGCGTCATGTACGTGGTCGAGGGCTCTCCGGCAGACCGGGCGGGCATCCGCCGGGGAGACTGGATCAGGCAGGTGAACGGAAGGGACATTTCCTTCGGATCGACGAATGTACTGGTCCGCGGCGGACAGGCCCGCATGCTCGTGCAACGCATAGCCTACTCCGTACCGGGCCTCGTTTACGATGTCACATGGGAAAAGGAGGTCGTCGTAGATGCAGCCGAGCCGGTCGCCTACAACCCGGTTCTGACCGATACGGTCATCGTGCGCGGCGCGCACCGGATCGGCTATCTGGCCTACACTTCCTTCGATACCGGGCCGCAGGGCCCGTCGGCCGGCGACCACGCCTACGACGAAGCGCTGAAAGCGGTCTTCGCGGAATTCGCGCGCAACCGGATCGACGAGCTGGTGCTCGATCTGCGATACAATCCGGGCGGCTATATTTCGTGCTGTCAGCTGCTCAGCAGCCTGATCGCGGGCGAGAGTCGTCTCGGCGAGAGTTTTTGTTACTATCGGTATAATACGGGGCAGGAAACCGAGCTGAAATTTCTGGGCCGGAATGAGGTCGGCGGAGCGACCGTCGACCTGCAAAGACTTTACGTGCTGACCGGTCCGTGGACGGCATCGGCCAGCGAGCTGCTGATCAGCGCGCTGAAGCCTTACATGCCCCTGCGGCTGATCGGCACCCGGACCGAAGGCAAGAACGTGGGCTCGTACGAAATCCGCTCGGATACGTATGCCCTGACGCTGCACCCGATCACGCTCCAACTGCTCAACAAAGAGCATTGGACGGACTATGCGGCAGGATTCATGCCCGACATCTATCTGAACGACGACGCGAATCAGGACCAGATGCGCGAACTGGGAGATCCCGAGGAATACCTGCTGAGCCAAGCGCTGGCCGAGATCGTCGGAAGCGAGAGCGCCGCCTCGAAGGCAGTCGCCGGCTCGTCCGCCGGACCGTTCGGCCCCGTAGCCGACGCTCCTTCGCATTTGAACCGAGTGCAGGGCGCGATCGCGGGAAACGAAGCGCAGAATTAAACGACATCGAAAGGAAAATTAAGGATGAGCATAACCGAAGAGAAACTGAATCTGCTGAGACAAATCATAGGCGGAGCGCCCAAGAAGATCGCTTTGCTGTCGCATACGAATCCCGACGGAGACACGATCGGAGCCGCGTTGGCCTGGCGCTCTTATTTGGAGCGGCTGGGACACACGACATGCTGCATCGCGCCGAACCGCTACCCGTATTTCCTCGAATGGATGACCGACATCGGACACATCGGAGTATTCAAGGAGGATCACGACGGCGCGATGGCCCGCTTCATCGGCGAGGCCGACGTGATCTTCTGCATGGACTTCAACCAGATCAACCGGCTCGACCGGGTAACCGACACGGTAACGGCCAACACGACGGCCGTCCGCGTACTGATCGATCATCACCTGCATCCGCCGGTGGACGGTTATGCCGTCCAGTTCTCGGACACGCACGCCTGCTCGACATCCTACATCGTATACCAGTTGCTCGAAGCGATGGCCGGGACCGATGCGATCGATCAGGCGATGGCCGAGTCGCTGTACGTGGGCATCATGACCGACACGGGCAATTTCTCGTTCAGCAGCCTGACCTCGGACCTGTTCCGGGCCGTCGCCGTGCTGATCGACAAGGGGGTCAACGTACCTTACGTCAACAGCTCGGTATACAATAATTTTTCCGAGGGCCGGATGCGGCTGCTGGGATACATGCTCAACGACAAGATGGTCACCGACTACGAGTTCGGGGTAGCCTACGTGTCGCTGACCGAAGAGGAGATGCGGCGTTTCGACTTCATACAGGGCGACAGCGAGGGATTCGTCAACTATCCGCTCTCGATCCGGGGCATCCGGATGTCGGCCATGTTCATACAGACCAAGCACAGCATCCGCGTCTCGCTCCGTTCGAGAGGCGAGGTCGACGTCAACGTGTTCGCTCGGCGCTATTTCGACGGCGGAGGGCACCGCAACGCGGCCGGAGGCAAATCGTACGTTCCGATGAACGAAACGCTGGAGAACTTCAGGAAATACCTGAGGGAATACTTCGGAGCCTGAGCGGTCTGCGACCGGCCGCATAATCCAGGTCCGTTTTTCCCGTTACTAAAACCGAGGGCGCGCGAGAAAAGCCCGCCCGCCACCAAACCGAAACGCCATGAAAAAAGCAGCCCTTTTCGCATTGTACGCCGTCTTGCTGTTCGCACTGGTCTTCGGCATCCTGTACGGAGGCGAGACCTGGGTTTTCCACAAGGGAAAACCCGTCGGCTCGATACTCGTCGAGTCGGGCGTGGCCGCCGCCGTGTTCACGATCTTTCTGGCGATGGTCGACCACCGCAGCGAAATGCGCGACGAACGCTGGAAGCGCGAAAGAGAGGAACGGAGAAACCGGCTCGACCGAAAACCGTAAACGGCCGCGAACGCCATGCAGAAGAAATACCGATACCGCCTCGACCGGCGCGGCCGGCGCATCACGGCCGTCGTGACGACTCTCCTCATCACGGCGTTCGTCGCATTCCACTTCGTCTGGGGCGCGAACTACCTGCCGGCCTGGATGCTCTTCCTGCTGCTCTGCGTCGTCCTGCTCTATATTTTGTCGATCCCGCGCTACGTATCGCTGGACGACACTTCGATCGACATCCATTGCATCGTCGATCTGACCCGCATCCATCTGGAGGACGTCGAGCTGATCCGCCGCATCGAACCGGACGAATTCCGCCGACTATGGCCGCTGTTGGGCAGCTACGGATTCTGGGGCTACTTCGGCTACTATTTCAGCTTCCGGGAGTGGAACCTGTACAAGGTCTACGCCTCCGAGCGCAAGAATCTGGTGCTGATCGAAGACATTTACGAAGACACTTTCATCATCAGTTGCGAACAGGCCGACGAGCTGATCACGCTCGTCATCGAGGCACGCGACCGCAAGAGAGCCGAGATTCTCCGCCATACGGGAAAAATACCGGGCGGAGAGAATGTTTTTTAACAAAATGTTTATCTTTGCACTGTCGACATCCGCATTGCGGAGCACGCCGGCGTTTCGCGGCAGCCGTCCGGAGGAGTCGCTTCTCCGGCGAACCGGAATACCGGGCTTCAAAATCTTAAACCCCGTAATATCATGCAGTTTGACATCGAATTGATCCGGGCCGTCTACGGCTCGTTCAGCGAAAAGGTGAAACGCGCGCGCGCCGCCAAAGGCGCTCCGCTGACACTGGCCGAAAAAATCCTGTACGCCCACCTGTTCGACCCCTCGTCGGCCAGACCGTTCCGCCGAGGCGAGGACTATGTGGACTTCCGCCCCGACCGGGTCGCCATGCAGGACGCTACGGCCCAAATGGCTCTGCTGCAATTCATGAACGCCGGCCGCGACCGTTCGGCGGTTCCCGCCTCGGTCCATTGCGACCACCTGATTCTGGCCGACCGGGGCGCATCGGACGACCTGCGGGCGGCCAACGAGTCGAATCGCGAGGTGTACGACTTCCTTCGCAGCGTGGCGAACCGCTACGGACTCGGATTCTGGCGCCCGGGAGCGGGCATCATCCACCAAGTCGTGCTCGAAAATTACGCTTTCCCGGGCGGCATGATGATCGGGACCGATTCGCACACGCCGAATGCCGGAGGACTGGGCATGATCGCGATCGGCGTCGGCGGAGCCGACGCCGTGGACGTGATGGCCGGCATGCCTTGGGAACTGAAGATGCCGAAGATCATCGGCGTACGTCTTTCGGGCAAGCTGAGCGGTTGGGCCTCGCCCAAGGACGTGATCCTGAAGCTCGCCGGCCTGCTGACCGTCAAGGGCGGTACGAATGCCGTGATCGAGTACTTCGGCGAAGGAACGGCCTCGCTTTCGGCTACGGGCAAGGCGACGATCTGTAACATGGGCGCCGAGGTCGGGGCAACGACCTCGCTGTTTCCTTACGACGAGGCGATGGCCCGCTACCTGCGCGCCACCGGGCGCGAGGAGGTAGCCTCGCTGGCCGACCGGATCGCCTCCGACCTGATCCCGGATGCCGAAACGGCAGCCGACGCCGCGAAATATTACGACCGGGTGATCGACATCGACCTGTCGGCGCTCGAGCCTCATATCAACGGGCCGTTCACGCCCGACGCAGCGCACACGATCTCCGATTTCGGAGCGGTCGTGCGCGAAAAGGGCTATCCCCGGCAAATGGAAGTGGGACTGATCGGCTCGTGCACGAACTCTTCCTATCAGGACCTGAGCCGCGCGGCCAGCGTCGCCCGGCAAGCCAAAGCGAAAGGGTTGAAGGCAAAAGCCAAGCTGATTATCAATCCCGGATCGGAGCAGGTCCGCCAAACGGCCGAGCGCGACGGGTTGCTGGACGATCTGCTGGCGATCGGCGGCACGGTGATGACCAATGCCTGCGGGCCGTGCATCGGCCAGTGGGACCGCCATGCGGAAGACAACGAGCGTCCGAACTCGATCGTCACGTCGTTCAACCGCAACTTCGCCAAGCGGGCCGACGGCAATCCGAACACGCATGCTTTCGTCGCATCACCCGAGCTGGTCGTCGCGCTGACGATCGCCGGCGACCTGACGTTCAACCCGTTGCGCGACGAGCTGATAAACGAGTCGGGCCGGCCCGTCAGGCTCGACGAGCCCCGGGGCGACGAACTGCCTGCGGCAGGGTTCGAAGTGAAAGACAACGGTTATGCCGCGCCCGACCCGTCGCTGGCGACGGAAGTCGTCATAGCGCCCGGCTCGCAGCGCCTGCAGCGCCTCGCCCCGTTCGCCCCTTGGGACGGCCGGGAGCTCGAAGGGCTACGCCTGCTGATTCAGGCCTCGGGCAAATGCACGACGGACCACATCTCGATGGCCGGCCCGTGGCTCCGGTTCCGAGGCCATCTCGAAAACATTTCGGACAACCTGCTGATGGGAGCCGTCAACCGTTTCAACGGACGGACGAACTCGGTGCTCAATACGCTCGACGGCAGCTACGCGAGCGTCTCGTCGGTAGCCAAAGGATACAAGGAACAGGGCATCGGTTCGATCGTCGTGGCCGAGGAAAACTACGGCGAAGGCTCGTCGCGCGAGCACGCGGCCTTGGAACCCCGCTTCCTGAACGTCCGAGCCGTGCTGGTCAAGTCGTTCGCCCGCATTCACGAAACGAACCTGAAAAAGCAAGGCATGCTCGCGCTGACGTTCGTCGATCCGTCCGATTACGACCGTATCCGCGAAGACGACCGCATCTCGATCACGGGCCTGCGCTCGTTCGCTCCGGGCAGCCGCATGACCGTCACGCTGCTCCACAGCGACGGCACGAGCGAAAGCTTCGAGGCCGCGCACACGTACAACGAGCAGCAAATCGGATGGTTCAAGGCCGGATCGGCCCTGAACGTCAAAGCCTGAGCAAGGTTTGGAACAACCGGCACGCCGCATTCCGGTTGTCCGGCCTAAAGAAAGGCGACTATATACTTCAACGTACCCGGATACTCGCACCCGAAGCTTCCACTGTTAGCCGCAGGTCGCGTATCCGATTAGGTCTCTACTACAAAATTCCCCGGAGAAGGATTTCAGGCGTAAAAACCGGAAACAGAGAACTCGAAAGTCGGTATGGCAAAGTATATAATCGGGCAAAGAAATGTGATCAAAAAAACGAAAACATGATTAAGCGACGCGTTAGCGCGTCGCTTTTCATACAAGCCTATTTTCCCCAAGCGTCATCCGTCGGCCGCACCCGTTTACCGGCCGTTCTTATCTCCGGCACGAAATTCTCGGGACAAGAGAAAGCCTCCGTTCCCGACCCTCTTTCTACTCGGGAAATTCCATAACAACTGCACACTCAACCTTATGCTACCACTATATCCTGATTACGGGCAAGGACTGGGCATCACTACCCTCTTTCCGCTCGGAGCTTCTGTTGGAATTGTTTTCGAATAGAACGGAATACGCACCGAATCGATGCCCTCATTTGCCGGGATAAAACGAACCGCCCCGAAGCAGTTCGATAAAACGAAATAGTCAACCCTCATCCTCGCCATTCGGACGATCCGCAGCACAACCGCGACAAAACGGATGGCTCCACTCAGAAAAGGCGCCTCACCCGGATACCGGACATAACAACAGACCGGAGCGAGTATCGTCCGAAGACCGCATTCTGTCCGGGTTGTCAATTTCCTCCCCGCAGCTATAAGGCTCCATACTCTGCAGCCATTTAGTTCCCGGTATCTCCCCGAAAGTTTCCTTCGGATTCGACAGTCAGAGCCCGAGCTATCCCCGCACATGCACAGGGATGGGGCGCCTTCGCACATTCCATATAATCCGAACGCTCTGCCAGCAAGATTGGTTCCGGTCATCGGTTCTCCGGTCCATAACAAATCCTGCTCTCCGTCCGACAAAAACCGTCCTGAAAAACATTTCTTCCTCCTGTCATAGCGACGAAAACAACACGAAAAAGTCCGCCACCGGGGCGGACTTTTTCGAAAATATTCTATGCTATGTCTGTCTTACAAAGCGAGGAATTCGCTCGTTCCGAACAGCTTGGCAAATTCGACATCGTTCACGGCCTGATCCTTCATCGAGGGATCCTTGGCTACGGCGCTCTTGAGGTTCGACATGGCAGCGCTCGAGTTACCCTCGCGCATAGCGATGACAGCCTTCAGATAATCGGCATCGGCCGAGTTCTCGCCGGCCAGAATCGACTTGGCCTTGGACAAGTTGCCGTTCAGCACTTCGGCCACGGCCAGATCGTAGCCCGACAGCGTCTTGGCAGCCTCGGCATAGTTGCCCTCGGCCAGATTTACCAGACCCATGTTGGCTTTCGAATCGGCGGTGTTCAGAGCCGACAGGTACTTCTGTGCGGTAGCCAGATCGCCGTTCATCAGCGCCACTACGCCCAGATTGTTCGTGATAGCGGCATCCTTGCTCATAGCGGCAGCCTTGTCGAGCTGAGCCTTAGCCTGTGCCAGCTTGCCTTCCTTGGCGAGGATCACGCCGGCATTGTTGTAACCGCGAACGCTGTTATACTTGCTGGCGGCAGCCTCGTATGCTTTCAGCTTGGCGGCGTTGTCGTCGGTCAGCGTAGCGGCATACAGCATCTCCTCCTCGCTCAGAACGTCGATATTCTTGGCAGCGGCCTCCTTGATTTCGGCATCGGTGCGACCTTCGATATCCACGTCGGCGATCAGCTTCGTACGGCGCAGCTGAGGCAGAATCTCCTTAGCCAGCACTTCGAACACAGCCGTCATGCTCTTGATCTCCTCGTCGCGCTTTACAGGGTTGTCCTGCATAGCCAGCACCTGAAGAATCAAATCCTTGTCTTCGATGTCCGATGCGGAAACCAGTTCCTTGAAGCCTTCCCAGTCCTCACCGTAAGCGGCGATATCGTATTTCGGGTTAACGCTCGAGAGCTTCTTGGCGATCGCTTCCTGACCGCTCTCGCTACGCTTCTTCGAGAGCTCGTCGTTGAACTTCACCGGACCGTCGGGCGATGCATAACCCTTGGCATATACGTTGCCCAACGTTGCGCGATCCTTGTTGGAATACTCTTTCACGAAGTCCTCGAACATCTTGACCTGCTCTTTGGTCAGCTCGCCCGGACGCACGTTGGAACGGTTGATCTGATACATGATCTCGGCATCCTTGGTGATCGTCGTCACGCGCTTGAAGTTGTCGGGCATGATCGTCAGGTAAGCGGCGTTGTCGGCCAGCAGCTGCACGGTGCTAACGCCCTCGGCAACGGGAATGGCAGCGAACGGCAGGAACTGTTTGCGTTTCTTGCCGCAGTTCTTCGAGCACTTGGACTCGATGCGCAACTCCAACGTCGAAATCTTCGCACGCTTGTCATAGGGAATCGATACGCTCTGGGTGTACGAACCTCCCTGCTTGTACGAGATCACCTCGTAGTTGTCCTTCACTTTCTCGCCCTGAACGAACTTCGGAGTACCGGCGATTTCGCCGCCCTCGAATACGAGTACCGGCGTGATCTTCAGTACGGCCCGTTTGTTGAAATATTTGGCGGGGAAGTTTACTTTGATGTCCGTCACGGCGTTATTGCCCTTGAGAGTAACAACGGCAGGCGTAGCGGAAACATCGATTCTGTCCACTTTTTTCAACATCTTGTTGTAGCAGTTACAGCTGGCAAGCAGAACTGCTAAAGAAGCGAGCATGAAACTTTTTACAAACCTTTTCATAATCAATGCTTTAAAGTTAATTAGTTTTATTCCTACTTTTTAATTCGTTCGTTTTCAAAGGCATAGTTGAGTCTCACAAAAATAAGAATATATTTTAAATTACAATAGAAAAATAATTTATTTTTGGCACTTCCCCTTTTGCGGACTCGGCTTGCTCCCTTCTTCTCGGACTGTCTACTCTTTCTTGCCGTTCAACAACGCTTTGCGAGAGAGTTTCAACTTTCCGTTTTTCGGATCGAGACCGATCAGTTTGACCTCGATCATATCGCCCTCTTTAAGCCCGGTCTGCTCCATCGTCTCGAAACGCCTGTTGGCAATTTCGGATATGTGCAGCAGCCCGTCTTTTCCCGGCAGAATCTCGACGAACGCGCCGAAAGCCACGATCGAGCGGATCTTACCTTTGTATACCTCGCCGACCTCGGGCATCGCCACGATTCCCTTGATACGAGCCAAGGCAGCCTCCAGCGCATCCTTGTTCTCGCCGAAAATATCGACGAAGCCCTTGTTGTCCTTCTCGGTGATCGTAATCGTCGTACCGGTGCTCTTCTGAATTTCCTGAATCACCTTGCCGCCCGGACCGATCACCGCGCCGATGAAATCCTGCGGAATGATGATCTGCTCAATGCGCGGCACATGCGGTTTGAACTCCGGCCTCGGAGCAGGAATCGTCTCAAGTATCTTGCCAAGAATATGTAAGCGGCCCTGCTTGGCCTGCTCGAGCGCCTTGGCGAGCACCTCGTACGACAAGCCGTCGACCTTGATGTCCATCTGGGTCGCGGTAATACCGTCCTTGGTTCCGGTCACCTTGAAGTCCATGTCGCCCAGATGATCTTCGTCGCCCAGAATATCGGAGAGCACGGCGTACTTGCCCGTCTTCGTATCGGTGATCAGCCCCATCGCTATGCCCGAAACAGGCTTCTTGAGCTTTACGCCGGCATCCATCAGCGCCAGCGTGCCGGCGCAAACGGTAGCCATCGACGACGAGCCGTTCGACTCGAGAATGTCCGATACCACGCGAACGGCATAAGGGTTCTCCTCTCCGACGGGAACCATCGGCTTGAGCGCGCGCCAAGCCAGGTTGCCGTGCCCGATCTCGCGGCGCGAGAGCCCCCGCGCGGGACGCGCCTCTCCGGTCGAGAACGGAGGGAAGTTATAATGCAGCACGAACTGCTCGGTTCCCTGAACCAGCACGTCGTCGATCTGCTTTTCGTCCATTTTCGTGCCGAGCGTTACGGTCGTCAGCGACTGCGTTTCGCCCCGGGTGAAAATCGCCGAACCGTGAGCTCCCGGCAGATAATCGATCTCGCACCAGATCGGGCGAATTTCGTCCGTACGACGGCCGTCGAGACGAATTCCCTCCTCGAGGATCATGTTGCGCATCGCCTTTTTCAGCACGTCGTCGTGGAAATAGCGCTTGATCAGCATTTTCTTCTCGGCGAGCTCTTCTTCGCTGAAACGAGCCTCGAACTCGGCTTCCAACGCGTCGAAACGGTCCATTCGCTCGTGCTTGGAGGTCATGGCCTTGGCGATCTCGTAAGCCTTGTCGTAAGTAGCCTCGATTACCTGACGACGCAGCTCCTCGTCGTTGGTCTCATGGCAGTAAACGCGCTTGACATCCTTGCCGAGCTCCTTGCTCAGTTCGATCTGAGCGGCGCAGTGTTTCTTGATCTCCTCGTGGGCGAACTTGATCGCATCGAGCATCACGGCCTCGGAAACCTCTTTCATCTCGCCTTCGACCATCAGGATGTTGTCGATCGTCGCCCCGACCATGATGTCGAGATCGGAATCGACGTTCTGCGAGAAGGTAGGATTGATCACGAACTCGCCGTTGATGCGGGCCACCCTCACCTCGGAAATCGGGCCGCCGAACGGCACGTCCGACACGGCCAGCGCCGCCGACGCGGCCAGACCGGCCAACGCGTCGGGCATAATATCCTTGTCGGCCGAAATCAAATTGACCGTCACGAAAACCTCGGCATGGAAATCCGAGGGAAACAGCGGACGCAAAGCGCGGTCGATCAGACGCGACACGAGAATCTCGTAGTCCGACGGACGGGCCTCGCGTTTGAGGAAGCCGCCCGGGAAGCGTCCGCAGGAAGCGTATTTCTCCTTGTACTCGACCGACAGCGGCATGAAGTCGCAGTCGTCCTTGGGTTCTTTGGCGGCGGTCACCGTGGCGAGCAGCATCGTGTTGCCCTGCTTCACGACGACCGAACCGTCGGCCTGCTTGGCCAGTTTTCCGGTTTCGATGATTATCTCGCGGTCCCCGCTCAATGGAATCACCTTTCGTGTTGCGTTGTAATACATTATTTCAATTCTCTTAGTGTCCTGTTACTTCGTTGATTGTGCGCACCTTCGACGCGGACGGGCCATCGGCGGGAAAACCGTCTTAAAAAGAGAATAAAGCTGCCCCGGAGGGCAGCTCCATTCCGCATGGGAACACCCGGCTATTTCCGGAGCTCCAAAGCCTTTACTATAGCTCTATATCTCTCTATATCAACCTTCTTAAGGTATTCGAGCAACTGGCGGCGCTTACCGACCAGACGCAACAGCGAGCGCTGCGTGCCGAAGTCCTTCTTGTTCTTCTTCAGATGTGCGGTGAGGTGGTTGATACGGTAGGAAAATAGCGCCACCTGGCTCTCGGGCGAGCCGGTATCGGTATTAGACTTCCCGTAGTTCGCAAAAAGCTCCTGCTTTTTGTCTGCATTCAAATAACCCATTGTAATGAAATTAAAAGTTTTATCGTCGCCTTGGCTACTCCTTTCCTCAGGAAGAGTCTTCTCAAAGCGACTGCAAATCTAACGTTTTTTTATCAAGCAACCAACAACATAGTCCAAGAAAAGCATATTTTTTGACGATCGGCCTCTATCGGAAGCCACCCGGTCAAGCCTGCCCTGCGGCCCGCCGGCAATAGAGCAGCCCGCCCTCGGCACGGACGATTTCCACGACGGCGCCGCGCTCGATGTAGAGTCCGTCCTCGGCGATCGCCTCGTAACTCGTAATAGGTCCCGTCGACAAGCACCTTGCCCGAGGGCCTCAGCACGGCCGTGACCGTACCGGTCCGCCCTATCAGATCCGGCAGCGACGGCTGCTGACCGACATAGCCCTGTTCGGGCGTCATGCGGGTAGTAAGAACGATCCGCTCGCGGAGAGGCGAGAAGCCGGTCAAGAAACGGCGTCCGAGCCACAGCGCGGCCACGAAAGCCGTCACCGAGCTGACGATCACTACGGCGAACGGCCGGACGCCCCATGCGACCGACACCTCGCCCGAGGTAACGTGACGGAACAGTTCGTTGTCGATCGCCGCAAAGGCCAGACCCGTGACGACGGCGGCGATTCCGGCGACGCCCGCGATGCCGAAGCCCGGCAACACGAATATTTCGACGGCGAGCAGCAGCAGTCCGACGACGAACAGCAGCAACTCCCAGTTCTGCGCTACTCCTTCGAGATAGAGCGGCGCGAAATAGAGCACCGCCCCGAGCACGGCGGCCACCAAAGGAAAACCGATGCCGGGCGTCTGCAGCTCGAAATAAATGCCCCCGACGATCAGCATGATGAAAATGCCCTGAGCCACCGGATTCATCAGCCAGCCCAGCACGCGGTCGAGCGTCGTGGGCTCGTACACGTAGAGCGTATAGTTCTCGACGCCGGCCCGCTGCAACACCTCGGCCACCGACGAGGCGCTGCCCTCGCTGAAATGCCTCTGCACGGCTTCGTCGGCCGTCAGCGTCAACACGCGGAGCGTCGTGCTGTCGCCCGCGCTCCGGCCCACCATCGCCTCGGCCACGAGCGGATCGCGGTGCCAGCGCCAGACGGTATCCCCTCCGTCGATCCGCTCGATCACCTTCCCGTGGGACTCGGCCGTCGCACGCATCGTAGCCCGCATGAAGCTCTGGAACTTGTCGGGCATCGGCCTGCCCGACTGGTCCACGACCGAGGCGGCCCCGATCGATGCGCCGGGACGCATGTAAATGCTGTCGGCAGCCAGCGCGATCAACGCTCCGGCCGAAGCGGCCTGATTGTCGATCCAGACCCAAACCGGGATCGGGCTTCCGAGCAACGCCGTGCGCACCGAGTCGGCCGCGTCGACCAGACCGCCGTACGTATTCATTTGAATCAGCACCGCATCGGCGCCCATTTCCCGTGCCTCGGCAAGACACTTGGCGGTCAGACGCTCGACCGAAGGCATGATCGGCTCCCGGATCGGGAACATATAGATCAACGGACGGGAAGAGGAGTCCCCCGCGCGGAGCGCCGCGACCGCGCACAGCGCGAGCAGCAACGACAGGAATTTTCTTTTCATGGCGGTTATCGTTACGAACGGCTGCGAGGCATTGCGGCCCGCAGCGGCGATTCGGCTTACAGCCATTTTTTCCAGCGGAAGAACAGATAGGTCAGCGCGCTGGCCAGCACCATCAGTCCGAGCGCGAACGGATAGCCGTACTTCCAGTGCAGCTCCTGAATGCCCACGAAGTTCATGCCGTAGATGCTGGCGATCATCGTCGGAGGCAGGAAGAACAGCGACGCGACGGTAAAGATTTTCGTCACGTTGCTCTGCTCGATGCTGATCAGACCCAGCGCCGTGTCCTGCATGTAGTCGAGTCGCTCGGAACTGAAATCGGCATGATTGATCAGCGAGTTGACGTCCTTGATCATCAGTTGCAGCTTCGGATAAATGTCGTTCGGGAAGCGTTCGCTGCGCAGGATGCCGGACAGGATGCGCTGGCGGTCGAAGATGTTCTCTCGGATCAGCATCGTGTTCTCCTGCAAATGGCTGATGCGCGTAAGCATCTGCTTGTCGACCGAGTCGCTCAGACTGATCTCCTTGCTCAGCGCCGCGATGTTCTTCGCCAGCGCCTCGACCAGGTCGGCATCGAAGTCGATACGGACCTCCAGAATCGAAATCAGCAGATGATAGCCGGTCGGGAAAGCCCGATAGTTCATCTGCAGCCGCTTAGCGCTCTCGGTGAAGGTTCGGAACTCGTTGAAGCGCACCGACACGAGCACGCCCTCGGCAATGATGAACGACACGGGCTCGATGCTGAACGAGTCGCCGGTCGGCATGAAAAAGTTCGAGTTGCAGATGATCGCGTTCTCGGTTTCGGAATACTTCGACGAACTTTCGATCTCCTCGACCTGCTGCCGGGTCTGGAGATTGATCTCCATGAAATTCTCGACGGCTTTCTGCTCCTTGATCGTCGGCGAGAGCAGATCGATCCAGAGGATGTCGTCGTAGCCCAAATCGTCGAACAGCCTGACGTCGGCGTTGCGTACGATCTTGTTATATTGCTTGAGGTATATCGTAATCATGTTTTCGGTCGTTAGAAGTGAGCAATCGGAGAGGGCTTTCCCTTTCCCGCACGAGCCTTCAGCGGGAAGTTCAGCCGGGATTGATCGGAGGCTCTATGCGGAGTCCCTCCTCCCAGTAGAGCTCCATCGCCCGACGCTTCTGCTCGTCGAAAACGAAATCGATATTCCGGGTCAGATAATCGCGCGCATACGGACGGTCGCCGTACCCGTAGCGGCGGATCGCTTCGTCGATATGGGCCGTGCCGTAAGCCAGCGCTTCGGTCAGCGAGTCGACCGTAGCCTCCGGCACGCCGCCGCGCGCGACCCATGCGGCGAACACGAAAGGCAGGCCGGTCAGCAGTCGCCACTGCTCGGCCAGGTCGTAGCGATAGCGGAAAGCGGCCTCGCGGGCGAACACCTTATCGCCGATGATTACGTATCCGGTGCGGGGATTCGGATCGTCCAACACCGAGAAATCGTCGAGCTCGCGCCAGCGGAACTCCCTTTTCCACAGCTTGGCGGCCAGCAAGCGGACCAAACGGACCGAAGTGAGCGAATGGCTGTCGAGATAGACCGTATCGACGTTCTCCAACGGATCGGCGCTTGCGAGCACGACCGTCCGCACCGGGCCGCTGGCTCCGATGCAGTAAGGCGTCACGATACGCAGGTCAGAAATCCCCGGAATGGCGGCGACGGGTATCAGCGCCAGATCGGCCTTACCGTCGCGCAGCGCCTCGGCGCAGCCTCGCGGAGGAGAAAGCAGCAACTCCGCATGCAGGCCCGCGCCGGCATGTTCGATACCGTAGATAAAGGGGATGGTATTCAGGTAGGATACCGCAGCTATTCTGTTCCGCATCATCATCCATACAGCATCAAACGTTCGTTAAACCATATCCGGTCTTCCGCAAACGCGCAGAGCCGGGCTGTCGGGCAAAGGCTACCTCGGCGACGAGCCGCATTTCCGTGTTGCGAAGGTAGCCAAAAATTGCGAATAACCCATTTTTCGGGGCTTTTTTTCGCTCCGTCCCGTCGAAAAGCGCTTGCATGAAGCGTGCCCCGCAACGGGAAACGGAGAGCGGCACGCAACAGCGACCGGTCCCCGGAAACATCGCGCGGGAATCCCCGCGACCGGCAGCCAGAGCACGATCCCCGGACGCAAGTATCGGCGGGCCTTTCGATCCGAAAAAGTTCGGGATCGAGGAACGAGCGATACGGACCGGACGCGCAACGCTTCCAAACTCCGCCCCGAACCGGAGCCGCCCCATATCGAAAGAGGCGCGCGGGCAACGGAAAGCCTGTCTAAAATCCTCCCCGCCGGAGAATGCGTTCGGAATCGCGCACGGTCGAGCGCATCCAGCGCAGCAGGATTTCGTCGCGCTCGGTCTCCGGAATGCGCCACGGCACGCCGCTCGCCCTCAACCGCGACGAGAGCAGGTAAAGCAGGATGGCCGCCGAGGCCGACACGTTCAGGCTCTCGACGAAACCGCACATCGGAATGCGGACGAACTCGTCGGCCGCCGCGACGACCTCCTCGCTGATCCCGGCATGCTCCGTACCGAAGAACAGCGCGAACGGCCCGGCCTCGACGTCGAACGTCTCGGGCGTCCGGTCGTCGGCATGCGGCGAGGTGGCTACGATGCGGTAGCCCCGTGCCCGCAGGTCGCCCACGAGCGAAGGCGTATCGGGATGCTTGCGTATATCGACCCACTTGTCGGTCCCGCGCACGATATTCGCGTTGGGCGTGAAGCGGCAAACCGTCTCGACCGTATGAATATCCTGTATGCCGAACGCCTCGCAGTTGCGCACCAGCGCGCTGGCGTTCTGCGGATGGTAGGTATTCTCGAGACAGATCGTCATGTAGCGCGTGCGGTTCGCCAGCGTTTCCCTGAGCACCTTCTCGCGTCCGGGCAGCATGAACCCGGACAGGTATTCGATCATTCGCGCGGTCCGCCGCGAGTCGTCATTTTCGGTATTTCTTGTCATCCTCGAGCAGTTTGAGATAGCTTTCGTAGCGCGACGGAGCGATCAGGCCCTGCGCGACGGCCTCCTTGACCGCGCACGAAGGCTCGTGCGTATGCGTGCAGTTGTAGTATGCGCAGCCCGACGCATGGCGGAGCAGATCGGGAAAATAGCGGCACACTTCGTCGTCGGCGATGTCGATCAGGCCGAAGCCCTTGATGCCCGGCGTATCGATCAGATAGCCGCCCTCCTCGAGCGGATACATCTCCGAGAAAGTCGTCGTATGCTTCCCCCGGCGGCTGCTCGCCGAGACCTCGCCCGTGCGGACGTCCAGCGAGGGATCGACCGCCCGGATCAGCGACGACTTGCCGACGCCCGAATTGCCGGACAGCAGCGAGACTTTCCCCGTCAGACGCGCTTTCAGCGCTTCCACTCCGTCGCCCCGCTCGGCGCTCGTCTCCAACACCTCGTAGCCGGCCAGCGAATACGCGTGCAGGAAGGCGGCCCGGGTCTCGCGCAGCTCGTCGGTCACATACAGATCGCACTTATTGAGCACGAGCGTCGCCGGTACGCGATACGCCTCGGCCGTCACCAGAAAGCGGTCGATGAACTCGTTGTTCGTGGCCGGGCGGTACAGCGACACGACCAGGAAAGCCTGATCGACGTTCGCCGCGATGATATGCGACTCTTTCGACAGGTTCGGGGAGCGGCGAATGATGTAGTTGCTGCGGGGACAGACGCCGACGATCGCGGCCGTACCGTCGTCGGCCGTCTCGTACTCGACCCGATCGCCGACCACCACCGGATTGGTGGAGCGGCTGCCCCGCAAACGCAAGCTGCCCCGAATCCGTCCGGCAAGCGGGCGCCCGCTGCGGACGTCGCGGAGCACGTACCAGCTGCCGGTGCTCTTGATAACCAATGCCGTCGATCGCTTCTCCATGCTCATTCGCTCGTGTTTTCCCGGTCGGCGAGCTTCTCCGCCGCCCGGCTCAGGTAAGGGAAAACCCACCGCGACACCTCGCGGACGGGCTTATAGAGAACGGCCCGCGCATAACTTCGCTCGCCCACCCAGCCCGCGCTGCGGTTCACGGTCTCGAACGCGCCGAGCAGCAGGCTCAGGATCAGAGCCATTTTGACGACGCCGAGCAGCAGTCCGCCCACGGCGTCTATCGGGCCGAGGCCAGCCAGTCGGAACAGGCCCTTCAGCAAATGTCCCAGCAGCGCGATCCCGAGCAGCGTGAGCAGCAGGATCGCCACGAACCCGGCCACTCGGGCAGCCGACGGGTCGACGCGCATCCACAATCCGGCCGCCTCCCCGTACCGGGAAGCCAGCCAAACTCCCGCAACGAGTCCCAGCAGACCGCAGGACTGCGCGACGATTCCGCTCCGGAACCCTCTGTACGCCGCATAAGCCAGCGGAATGCCGACGATTATATCGAAAGCGTGCATTTCTCCGTTCTTTACTTGGCGGGCACGGAGCGTCCCGGCCGGACGCGCGGAACGTCCCCGGAAGCCGATACCCGGTACGAAGATACCGCAACTATGCGTGAAAGCAAAACGGCCGGGCGAAAAATCGGCCCCGTTCCGCTCCGAAAGCCGAGGAATACGGGGAATAAAGTATCGGTCCGGGCCTCAGGCGGGAAAAAACGACAGCCGCACAGGACCAGCTCGGCGCGCTTTCCGGCCCCGTGGGCCGTCCCTGCCATGACGGGAAAGGCCCGGACACGGTCCCATCGCACCTGTGAGAAACCGTACGGCGGCACGCCCGCCGCCGGAGACGACGGAAATTCAGGACCTAATGCCTGTTGCGGTATAGACGATATTTTTGCCGTCGATAGCATATTCTCGAATTCCTAATCGAAGACACAATAGAATACTTACGAGATCAGAGGACGGTTTTTCGGGTTTTGTATTAATTTTGTCCGTAAATCGAACGACATGAAAAAAGCGGGAATTCTCCTCGTGCTGCTGACCGCGTGCCTCGGGCTGCCGGCGCGCGAAGTCATCAACCTCAACCGCGACTGGCGGTTCTTCAGCTACAGCGAGGGAAGCAGCGACCGGGCCCAGAACGTGAACTTGCCCCACACATGGAACAACGATGCGCTCGGCGGCAAGAACGACTACTTCCGAGGCGTGGGCAACTACATGAAGGACATCCAAGTGCCGCTCGAGTGGCGCAACAAGCGCGTCTTCATCCGCTTCTCGGGCGCCGGGACGGTTACCGACCTGATCGTCAACGGCCGTCACGTCGGGGAACATCGCGGCGGGTTCGGGGCTTTCACGTTCGAGCTGACCGGCTACCTGCGCTACGGCGAACAGAACCTGCTGTGGGCGATCGTCAACAACGCACCCCGGCTCGACGTGCTTCCGACGGCGGGCGACATCAACATCTACGGCGGACTGTACCGCGACGTCGATCTGATCGTCACCGAGCCCTCGCACATCGCGGTCAACCATTACGGCTCGCAGGGCGTGTACGTGCATCAGAAAAGCGTATCCCGCGAGCGAGCCGAGCTCGAGGCGGTCGTCCGCATCGACGGCCTTCGGGACCGTTTGCTGAGCGTCACGGCGACCGTCGTCACGCCCATGCGCGACACGGTGGCCTCGGAGCACGCCCGTTTCCGGGTTCCGGCCGAGGGACGGGGATCGGTCTCCGTACCGATCGCAATGGACAATCCGAGACTGTGGAACGGCACGGCCGATCCGTTCATGTACGACGTGATCGTCCGGCTTATGGACGACAGTCTGCTATGCGACGAGGTGACCGTTCCGCTCGGGCTCCGCTACTTCAGCGTCGATCCGAAACAAGGCTTCCTGCTCAACGGATCGCCATACCGGCTGCGGGGCGTATCGCACTACGAGGACCGGGCGTCGGTGGGCAACGCATTGACGCCGTATCAGATCGCCGAGGACCTGGACCTGATCGCCGAAATGGGCGCCAATGCGGTCCGCGCGGCGGCTTATCCGCATAACGAGAGCTTCTATGACGAATGCGACCGCCGGGGCCTCGTCGTACTGAGCGAGCTGCCGCTGATCGGCCCGGCTTACATGACCGACAGGGGCTATATCAACACCGAGGCATTCCGCGACAACGGCCGCGACCAGCTGCGCGAAATGATATTCCAGCAGTTCAACCATCCGTCCGTAGCGGTTTGGGGCATCTTCTTCGACCAAACGCCCCGGGGCGACGACCCGACCGCGTACGTCAAGGAGCTGAACTCGCTGGCCATGTTGGAAGACCCCTCGCGCCTGACCAGCGCCACGAGCAACCAGGACGGCAAGATCAATTTCGTAACCGATCTGGTCGTATGGGACCACAACTACGGATGGAAGGAAGGGCTGCCGTCGGACATCAAGGTATGGCTCGACCAGTTGCGGACCAACTGGGGCAGCCTCTGCTCGGGCATCAGCTACGGAGCCGGAGCGTCGATCTATCATCAGGACGACTCGCTCTACCGCCCCGACTATCTGGGCAACTGGCACCCCGAGCGCTGGCAGACCTACCTGCACGAGCAGTATTATCCCTACATCGACGGTTCGCCTTTCCTGTGGGGCTGGTTCGTCGCCAACATGTTCGACTACGGCGCCGCAGGGCGCAACTGGGGCGAGGGCACGGGCGTCGACGACCGGGGGTTGGTCACCTTCGACCGCAAGTACCGCAAGGACGCCTTCTACTTCTACAAGGCCAACTGGAACCGTACCGAACCGACGGTATGGATCGCCGAGAAACGCTGGAACCGCCGGCCCCGGACGACGCAGACCGTACGCGTCTACTCGAACGCCGATCAGGTCGAGCTGTGGCTCAACGGCGCCTCGCTGGGCGCGAAGACCGGCACGAACGGCACGTTCGTATGGGAAGGCGTCGAGATGCGGCGCGGAGCCAACCGGTTGCAAGCCCGCACGAACGCCGGCGAGGACGAAGCGACCGTTTACATCCGGTAGCGGCAGCCCGGCCGGAGAAACGAAGGAGCCGCAAGCTCAATAAGGAAACGGAGGCGACGCGAGAACGGCCGGCGACGGAAACGGCGCGAAAACGGTCGGAGCCCCGGAAACGCATGGGACCCGGGCCGCCGGTATCGTCCCCCTCGGCCACCGGCCCGACGGAGTCGCAAAACCGCCGCTCACCCGTTCCGCCCATTCACCCTCACCCGCTCATTCACCCGCTCACCCGCTTAATCGGCCCAGTACCGGAAAGTACCGCATATCCGGTAAAGGCCGTCTATCTCCGTTCTCGGGACGGCGATTTCGTCGTACTTGTCCGGTTTCAGCGAAACGAGCCGGACGCGCTCCGGCGACTCGTCCTTGCGGATAATCCGGCACAGCCGGGCCTCCCCGACAACGACGACATAAGCTCGGCCGAACACGACGGACTCGGCTGGCGTCCGGGCGAGAAGCATGCAATCACCGGGCAGGAGACGGGGCAACAGCGCGTCGCTGCAGCAGGAAACGGCCGCCTCGGCCTCGCGACACAGCCAGGAAGGAAACGGAATTCGCCGATCTTCCCCAGGCCGAAAGTCCCGGTCCAAAGAGAGCAGGTCGGGATAGAGCGGAAGGTAGAGCACCTCGGCGGAAGCGGCCTCGGCAGAAGTCCGGTCGGGAGCCTCGGGGTCCCCCTCCCCTCCGAGAAGCCAGCTCAGGCTCAGCGACGGACAGATATTCCGGATACGCAGGGCCAGATCCATGCTGATGCCGTTGTAGCCTTTCCGTATCCGGTAGAGGTTTTCGCTGCGCTTGAGGCCGAGACGTAGGGCCAAAGCGTTGTAGGAGCGCTCGCCCGAATATTGCAGGACGATCCTCAGCCGGTCCCGAGCCGGAACGGCCCCGGCACAGGAAGATGGGTCGCAGGCAGGCATCGTATGGTCGGTCTGTCGGATCATGCGGTAGCGGAATTTTTAAATGGCCGAAACCGGGTGAGGGAGTCCCGGCCATTCGGGAATGGCCTCATTCGCCCGAAGGCCATACCGTTTTATCAAAATTTCATATTTTGCGAAATAACTCTATAAATTATGTCATAACTTAGCTACCTAAAAAAGCGAAACGGAAAGCGCAGGTCGTCCGTCGCCGCGCAGGAGCGGCTCGGTGCCGTACGGACGACCCGCGCTTGCTCCAGGCAACCCTAGGGCCTCGCGGAGCTTTTGCACATTCTGACTTTCGGACCGGAGACCGGCCTTCCCGACACACGGCATTGCGAACCAACGAGCGGGAACGGTCGGTCCGGTCCGATTTTTCTGCCGTCCCGAACCCGCCGGACCGACCCAAGCGGATACGGACCATGAAAGTTCCGGCCAGATAGAGAAGCACCCGACCGGCGCAAGAAAGCGGCCGGCAGTCGTCCGCCCGGCATTTGCCGCAAGCGAAACGGCAGAGGGGCCCGACGCAGGACGCAGAGAAAGCGCCGCAGCGCGCGGTCCGTATGAATCGATAAAGGGAAATGTCCGACCGTCCGGTGACTGCATCGCGCCGGAACGAGTAGCGAACGGTATGTGCGGAACGGGAACCGTAACATGGCCGGGTGATTTATATTTCCGAACGCTGCACCGGTAAAAAAAGAAAGGCGCAGGTTCAAATTCCAAGTCCGGCCTTCCACAGCCATTCAAAAGAATTATCCCCTACGCCCGAACTTGCCCTATCAAAAATAGGGCAAAGCTCAGGTTTCGGACAGATTTCGCCTTTGAATCAATAATGTGGAAGTTGGACTTTGCGAAAAATGCCTAAACCAAATATGTTACGGCTCTACTGTTGTATGTAACGATACAAAGGTAACATAATTACATGATTTTATATGATACGGAGCAAATATAGGAAATTTTATCATCACAGAGCAAATGATCTGCGAAAATAATTGAGTTTATGTGGTTATTTGTTTTATGAGTAGTTACAGGAGAAATATTCCTTTGCTCAAATCGATCGCTCATAAACTCGCGGAAATCAGAAAAAGCAAAGGGCTCTCGCAGGCCGATGTCTATATCGATACCGATCTTAACATCGGTCATATCGAGGCAGGGCGCAAGAACGTGACGATTTCTTCTTTAGCCATTCTTTGCAAATACTACGGTATAACCCTCGAAGAATTTTTCCGGGGGATCGATATAGATACCGAATCCTGAGAGGCATATGCCATTTCGCAATATGCGAAGAAAAAGACGCGCCCCTTTAAAGTAGCCGACAGGTTGAAAAATTCGCAAAAAGATTTTCTCACGAAATCGAAAACCAAGGAATGCCGAACAGGCCACCCGAGCCCCTATTATTCTTCTGCGAAACGGCAAAATCCAAACGCGACGACATACTGATCCACAAGGTAACCAATAGGCTGAAAGAGTTCCGAAAGGAAATGCAAATATGCTGCCGGTTGCATGACGAACGGGGACCTATGCGGAAATATACCGTCGAGCATGGTCCGGCCTTCCCTCTTAAAAAACTGTACCGTACCGCTCCGGCTGTGAAGGACTCGCAGCGAACGGAGCCGCAGGTATGCCGGTAACATTTCACACTCCGGACATTGCGCCCGTAAAAAAGGCGCAGGTTCGATTCCCCAAATCCGGCCTTCCACAGCCCCTGTAAAGGAAATCTCCCCTACGCCCGACTTTATCTAAACCGAGAGCCGTCCGGCCGCGCCCCGCCCTCCGTTAGCGAGCAAGCGACGGATGCACGCCGGCGGACGGAACCGAAGCGGCCAGCACGCCGGCGGCCGAGGGTCCCTCGCAGAAAAGCAGATCGACGATCGACAGGTTCGGGACGAACGGCATCCGCTCCGAAAATACCTGATAATAGGGCTGCGGCGCGAAGTCGGGATCGGGGCGCGACAGCCGGGGCTTGCGCGAGATGCAATGGCGGAAGTCCTCCCCCTCGGGCACATGCTCGGCATAACGCTCGGTATGCCCGACCGGCGGATCGGCGCGCAGCAGTTCGAGCACGAGCGACTGGAGTTCCTCGTTCAGATCGACCAGAAAATCGTGCCGCTTCCGGTAAACGACGGCGAACCGCTCCTCGTAATAGCTGAAATAGGGCGAGCGACGGTAGGCCGACACGAGCGCCTGCAAATGCTGATGCCGCCACTTTTTCGTGCGGTCGATCCGGATGTCCCGGACCGGAACGCGCTCGCCCGAGGGCCGGCACACCGGAACAACGAGCGTCGTGGGCCCGCCGGTCGACAGAATGTCGCAGCGGTTGCGACAGCTCTGCTTCTGGTAGTGCTCGTGCAGGTCGATCTGCGCCCGGCCGCTCAGCAGCTTCGTATAGTACTGCACGTTTCCGAGATAGGCGGTAGAAAGAATCACTGTACAAATCGTTTTTAAGTTCCGGCATCCATCGGGATGGCCGTAGCATTCGTAACAAAGAACGGAGGCTGCGCCGGACAGAGACCGTGCACGGCAAGCGGACAGACGCTCCGCCGCCTGCAAGCCGAAACCCTCCGCACCGCCGTCCTTTCCTCAGGCCGGGGACCCATCGCCCACGGTACGGGAAAAGCGATCCGTCCGAAACGTCCGCGGCCGTCCGCAGACCGCGCGGTCACAGAAATGTCTCGGGCTCGCGCCTCGCTTGGCAAGCCTCGCAGAGCGCTTCCATTTTCCGCTCGAAAGCGGACCTCGCGGGCTCGGCCAGCGATCTCGCTCCGGCACGGCAGTAACGCACGCAGGCGAAACAAGCGATACACCGCGAGAGGTCGGTCACGCGATAGTTTCCCGGATCGATCGTCTGCACGGGACACACCAGCGCGCAGCGGCCGCAACGCTCGCAGCGCTCCGGATCGAGCTCCGGAACCAGCGGAATCGGAGCGTAAGCCTTGTAAGGCTCGTGTCCCGGGACCCGGATCGGAACTTCGCATGCGGCCCGGTCGCGCAGCTTGGCGGCAACCTGTCGGCCGAACGCCTCCATAAGGGCCGTATCGGCCTCGTCGGGACGCCCGGCGGCGATCCGCCCGTTCAGCGAATGTTCGGTCACGAACGCTCCGGCCGCGACCACGCGGAATCCGGCCCGGCGCGTCAACCCGACCAGTTCCGATAGCGCGTCTTCATACGCCCGGTTGCCGTAGCTGACCACGCAGACGGCATCGCCCGTTCCCCGAACCGGCAAGCCGCCGTGAAACAGTCCCGGCACGCGGCCCGCATACACCGGCATGCCGACCAGAAGCAACTCGTCGGCCCCGACCTGCACGCCGGCCTCGCGCCATGCGGGGCGGTCGAGCGAATCCTCCTGCACACGCGCGGCTCCGATACCCGCCGCGATGCTTCTCAACACCCGGCGGGTCGAACCCGTCGGGCTGAAACTGACGGCACGTACCGTCCCGATTCGATCACTCATAATTTCCGGCTATATTAAGGTTTCTTTCTCGATTCCGTAATTCCTTCACGCTTTCCTCCCGGGATACCTCCGCATCCCGCTCCGGTTCCGCTCTCTTCTGCCGGCACCGACTCTCCTCTGGGAACAAGACCGGCCACAGCTACGTTCCGGGCGAAAAAATACCCGATTCCGACGACGATTCGCGGACGAAACGGGCGAAAACCGAGATCCGGCGGTATCCCGTCGGCCCCATGTCCGCTCCCTCCGCTGCATCCGCGCGCAAGGTCCGGAGTGCGGAACGGAAACGAGCTTTCTACCGCCCAATCGACGAGAGGCTCCGAGAAACGGAACGGAAAACCTGGCCGGCCAATACCCGGCCGGCAGCATATCGGCCACCGTGAGGCAGGCCCCGCCTCCCCTGCTTCAGGGAAACCGGGCCCCGCGCTACTCCTTCTTATCGCCGAACAGGTCGACCTCGCCGCGCTCGATGCGCCGGAACATCGTGGCGAGCTCGGCCACGACCGGCGAGATCAGGCCGATCACGTCGTCGATGTAGCCCTGCTTGCTCCGGTCGCCCTTGATGCGGTACAGCATCACGGCATAAAGCGCGCGGAAGAACAGTTCGACATCCGACATGCCGGGCTTGCCGAGCTTGCTCTTGAGTCCCGGCAGTTCGGGCGCAACTGCCCCGTAGAGCCGGCGGTAGTTCTCGCCGGCGGGAAGCGTCAGCAACTGGCGGTGCAGATTGTCCAAATCGGCAATCAGGTGTATCGTGTGCTCCAAATGTCCGCTCTGCTCTTTTCCCTCCTCGCGCAACAGGCCGGCGAGCTCCATATACCAGACCAGCGCCTGCTGCTTTTGCTGCTCGCTCAGGCGCTCCTGCTTCTGCACGAGCTGGGAATAGACGGCCTCAGGGCTGAACTGCAACGCGCGGAGCAGGTCCTCCAGCTGCCAGAGGTAGAGGATGTACTCGGCAATATTTTCCTTGCGCTTGCTTTGTGCGATATACATCGGATCGGTCGTTTGGTTCGACGTTCGTCAGGCGAAGATACCGCTTTTCACGCAAAAAAGAAACCGACGACCCGGGGACAAGACGATCCGAACGACATTTCCGACAAGGGCAAACAAACCGGACAAATCAGACGGCGGACCTGCCTCGACACCAAACCGACAAAGCAATCCAAACGATCATCCCGACCGGACAAAAACGTACCGGACAAGTCAGGCGAAGACTCCATCCCGACCGACGAAAACCCCGCTCCGGTTCCGGTCGGACGAGACGGTCCGAACGACAGGCTCCAACAGATCAAACGGACAAAACGGACCCGACAGGCTAAACGAACGCCCCGACCGACGAAGGCCCAGGCTCCGGTCAAACGACACGACACGGCCCCCCGCCCCGACGCCTTTTCTCCGACCGCCGGAAGAACCGGCCGGCGCATCCTTTCCCCGCATAAGCCGGAGTCTCGGAACGGCCGACGGCTTTCCCGAACTGTCGCAACCAGCTCGGCATACAAATATACCGCGCCTGACATC